>Ga0155171_101_pt2 | contig 45665 bp, 43 predicted proteins | sample RifCSPhighO2_01_FD_106139 | JGI IMG/M metagenome (GOLD analysis project Ga0155171, IMG submission 106139) | Candidatus Peribacteria bacterium RIFCSPHIGHO2_01_FULL_55_13
CCCCGTGCGTATTCCCCAAAGGGAATCCCATAGGACTTCGCCCAAAGATCTACATTGATCATTCGATCATCCAATCGAATCTTCATATATTGATGCGGAGAAATACCCCAGAGGAGTGTCCAACAAATTTTGATGTCGTTCTCTTTGAATTGACCACTCTCCAGAAGAAGTGCTCTCAGAAGACGATTGAAATTGGTGCAGTGCAAAAATCCGTCACGCTGCCACATTGCTTGCGGACTGCGCGGCGCCAACTCATAAATGCGCGTCAGAGTTTTCAAGCGGTTGCCGTAATATTTTTGCGTGAGGATGTCATAGGCCTTCCGCAGACACTCTTCTTTTGATCTGATATTGGAAAGAAAGTCGACTGATTGTTGCCAACCAAGAGATGGAGACATGCTCATATTGTTACTTATAGAACCCCTGCAGCATCGCCTTATTGTCTGTGAGCCACTGATGGAGTTTCTTGAGTCCGTCGCGAACATTGGTCTTCGCCTGCCATCCGCTATCCGCTTCAAACTTCCCGTTATCGGCAATGAAGAGCGGCTGATCGCCCGGGCGCTCGGGAGAATGCGCCGGCGAAAGCTTCTGCCCGAAATCTTCTTCGAGGATGGAGAAGAATTCCATGAGTGATAATGCATTTTCGGGTCCGCCTCCCAAGTTATAGACCTGACCCGAACATTTATCGATATGCGCGACGGCCTGCACGTAGGCTTCGACGAGATCATCGACGAAGAGAAGATCACGCACTTGCTTGCCATTGCCGTAGAGCGTCACCGGGCGCTTGAACATCGCCGCGATCATGAACCACGCTACCCAACCCTGGTCTTCGATGCCAAGTTGCCGGTGACCGTAAATGCACGACTGTCGGAAGACGACAGTTTTGAGTCCGTAGAGGCGGCTGTAGTCACGCACGTATTGATCTGCCGCGCCTTTGCTGCAGCCATACGGCGAATGGAAATCGAGCGGCTGGTTCTCATCGACGGCCCGAAGTCCTCCACCAAGCGCATATTTGTTTTCCTGTTCGATGACGGAAAGATGCTCCAGCGATCCGTAGACTTTGTTTGTGGAGGCGTAGATCATGATCGGCTTCTTCGTGCTGGCGCGCACTGCTTCCAGAACGTTGAACGTGCCGAGCGCATTGATGTCGAAGTCTGTGCGAGGATCGGTGACGGACGTGGTGACCGCAACCTGGGCCGCAAGATGCAATACAACGTCGGCCGTATCGCAGAGCTTTTCGAGGAGATCGTGATCGGTGCGAACGTCACCGCGGTGGATGGCAAGATTCTTGGATGCCGGAAGCGCCTTCAGATACTGCTCGTTGAGTTCCACTCCCTTTCTCGAGAAGTTATCGAAGATGTCGACGCTCCAGCCATCTTTCAAAAACCGCTCCGCGGCATTCACGCCGATGAAGCCGACGCCGCCTGTGATGAGGATCCTTTTGTTCACGGACAAAGCCTAGACCAGAAGAAAGAACGAAGAAACAAGATATAAGAGACAAATAAGACACAAGAAACAAATGCTGAATAATAGAGAAGATGGTGCTGCGCTGCCCGTGAGTGCTATCGTCAGTGTATGTACGTTATCGCTGAAATGGCCTGTTCACATGAGGGGGATCCTGCGCTTGCGCGGGTGATCATCGATGGAGCGGGACGCGCCGGGGCAAACGCGATCCAATTTCAGATATGGCGCCTGGAGCGCGCGTCGGCCCCGAGCCTGCCGAACTACACCGTGCTTCAGAAGCTCGAGATGCCATTGGATGTGTGGCGCGACCTGTACGACCACAGCAAAAAGCAGTATCCCGGGATGGAGATCATCGCATGCGTCAGCGAGAGCGAGAGTCTGGCTTTCTGCGAAACACTTCCCGTGGATGCCTACAAGATCCATTCGAGTGATCTCGAGAATCCATCATTCATTCGTACCGTCGCAGCCACGGGCAAGCGCATCGATCTTGCTGTCGGCGCATCGACGAAGGAAGAAATTACACGCGCGATCGGATGGATTCGTGAGAGTTCGAAAAGTCCCATCTGGCTGTTGTATGGGTATCAGAATTTTCCCACACGGACTGATGACGTGCATCTGCGTCACATGCTGCAGTTGCAGGAAGATTTTGATGTGCCGGTGGGCTATCAGGATCATAGCGACGCACAGACGCCGGCAGCATTCTGGCTTCCAGCTGCGGCACTCGGCATGGGAATCGACATCCAGGAAAAACACATCACGCATGACCGGTCCAAAAAAGGCATCGATCATGAGGCGGCGCTCAATCCTGATGAGTTCGCGGCATTCGTGACAATGTGTCGGCAGGTGGAAGCGGCGAGAGGATCGAAGGAATGGAAGCTGTTTTCCCAAGACCAGGAAAAGTACCGCGCATATGCGCGCAAGAGCATTGTGGCCGGGCGTGATCTTCCCGCCGGAACCGTGCTAGCAGAGGCTGATCTGCTGGCGATGCGCGCATCCCCGCCAGGGCTGCCCCCTACCGATCTGCCACGATTCCTGGGGAAAACCCTCCGACAGAAAAAGTGCCGCTACGAGCAACTGATACTCGATGATGTCGGTGGAGACTGAGCGTTCCTTCGGTATACTCCGCCTCGCTAAGCAGCCATGTCCGACCTCTTCTCCCTCTCCGGCAAAACCGCACTCGTCATCGGTGGACGCGGCTATTTGGGGCAGCGGTTTTGCGCAGTGCTACGCGATGCCGGCGCCACCGTCTTTTCCGCGGATCTCCCGAAGCAATCGACAGCCGCGAAGAAGGCGGGCAAAAGCGCAGACACGAAGGGGGTACATCAGAAAGATATCGATGTACGGGATGAAGAGTCCGTAAAGTCGTTGATACAAGAGATAAAGAAGGAAACTGGGAAGATCGATGTGCTCGTGTACGGGGCCACCGCGAAGCTCAAGGATTTCTTCTCACCGTTTACCGAATGCTCGCTCGAAGGATGGAAGACAGTCCTTAGCGCGGAGCTCGACGGCGCGTTTCTCGTGACGCAACAGGTGGGAAAGCTTATGGAGAAGCAAAAATCCGGATCCGTTATTTTTCTCTCTTCCATCTACGGCATCGTGGGCAATGACCAAAGGATCTACGAAGGATCCAACCTGGCGGACCTTTATGCGAATAATACGGAGATGAAGGGGAAAATTTTTTCCCATGGTGCGTACAACACCGCGAAAGGAGGAATCATCGCATTCACCCGCTACCTTGCCGCGTACTGGGGACATCTTGGCATCCGCGTGAACTGCATCAGCCCCGGAGGGATGTGGCATCCCGGCGAGAACGAAGAGTTTGTCCGCAAGTACTCGCAGAAAGTCCCGATGGGCCGTAAGGGAAAAGTGGAAGAGCTTGATGGCGCCCTCCTCTACCTCGCCTCGGACGCGTCCGGCTATGTCACCGGCCACAATCTCGTCGTCGATGGCGGGTGGACCGCCTGGTAATCCCCTCCTCTATGAATCTTCTCATTACCATCTGTGCCCGCGGCGGGTCCAAGGGCATTCCGGGTAAAAATGTCCGTCTGGTGAACGGAACGCCGCTCATCGTGTACACGGTTCGCCACGCTCTGGAATATGCGAAGAAAACGGGAGCAGATGTGGAGCTCTCTACCGATGACGACACGATCAGGAATGTTGCCGCAAAAGCAGGGCTCACGACGGACTACGCGCGACCCGCGGAGCTTTCGACGGATACGGCAGGAAAGCTCGAAACTATACAGGGTGCCGTGCTGCATGCCGAACGGAAGCACGGAAAACGCTATGACTACGTGCTCGACCTCGATGTGACTTCCCCGCTCCGCACGATGGAAGATCTGGACAAGGCATTCCGGATGCTCGATGGAAATCCCGCCGCACGTAACCTCTTCTCCGTGAGCTTCCCCAAGCACAATCCCTATTTCGACATGGTGGAAGAGAAGGAAGACGGATTTGTGGATCTGGTAAAAAAACCTGCCACGCAGATGGTAGCGCGCCAGCAGGGGCCGCGCGTGTATGAGGTGAACGCATCCTTTTATTTTTACCGCCGCTCCTTTTTTGACGAGCATCCGCTCATTATCATCAAAAACACTCTCGCGTACTTCACGCCGCACATGTGCTTCGAGCTCGACGAGATGATCGACTATTCGTTCTTGGAATTCCTCCTCTCGCAGGGCAGGCTGGATTTTGATTTCCGGTAATATCATGGATTATTCCGACGCCAAATTTTCCTTCGAGGGGCCCCGAGTGACGCTTCGTATCATGGAGGACGGTGATGCGACGGAACGCTACGCCGGATGGATCAATGATCCGGAAGTGAACCGCTTCCTCGGTACCAAGCACACGACCGTACAGGGACTCCGGGACTATATCGCGCAGAAAAATCTTCAGAAGGACGCGCTATTTTTCGGCATTTTCCTGAAGGACGGCACGCACATCGGCACGGTGAAGCTGGAGCCGATCGAGCATGAAAAAAATTGCGCGACCATCGCGGTGATGATCGGAGATAAAACCTGCTGGGGAAAGGGATACGCGGCGGAAGCCATGCAACTGCTGATCGACTGGTGCTTTCAGGAACTGAAATTCGATGAAGTGAATTTGGGCGTGATTGCGAAGAACGCCGCGGCGATCCGAGCATACGAGAAGATGGGATTTGTGGAGACGAAGCGGGAAATGGCATACGTGCAGTACGGAGACGAGGTGCACGACCACGTGTTGATGGCGCTGAAAAAAGGCTCGTAATCTTGCTTTGCGCCGCGGGTCGGGCAACATACAGCCCTATGCGCCGCTGCTCCAAATGCGTGATTCTTGAGACACAGGACATGATCAGTTTTGACGAGCAGGGCGTGTGTTCTATTTGCAGGCAGGTGGAGTACAAGCAGACGAAGATCGACTGGGCTGCCCGTGACCGGGAATTCCACGAAATCCTGGACCAGTACCGGGGCAAGGGTTCCTACGACTGCATCGTCCCCTTCTCCGGCGGCAAGGATTCCACGTTCACGGCGTGGTCCTTGGTAAAGCAATTCAACCTCAAGCCGCTCATCGTTTCCTTTGACCACGGCTTCTACCGTCCGGGGGTCCTTGAGAACAACGAACGGACGGTGAAAAAGCTGGGTGTGGATTACATGAAGTTCAAATCCGACTGGCAGACCGTGAAGAAGCTCATGCGCGAGTCGCTGATCCGCAAGGGTGACATCATGTGGCACTCCCACTGCGGCATCTTTGCCTTCCCCATGCACATGGCCGTGAAACTGAAGGTCCCGCTGGTCATCTGGGGAGAGCCGACCTCCGAGTACACCAGCTACTACAGCTATGAGGAGAACGAACAGGTGGACGAAAAGCGCTTCAACCGGGTAGTGAACCTGGGAATCAACGCCGAGGATATGGTCGGCATGCTGGATGGAACGGTGACGCTTCGCGATCTGGAGCCCTATACATATCCGAAGATCGCAGACTTGCGAGCCATCGGGTACCGCTCCATTTGCCTGGGGACCTACATCCCGTGGGATACGCGCAAGCAGGCCGAGATTAATAAGACGGAACTCGGGTGGCAGGGCGACCAGGTGGAAGGCATCCCTTTTGAACGCTACTGGTACGAAAAGATTGAGGACGCGTTCCAGGGAATCCAGGATTATCTCAAATGGCTCAAGCGCGGGATGTCGCGGATGACGCACCTCGCATCGATTGATATACGAAACGGTCGCATGACGCGCGAGGAGGGGCTGAAGATGGTCGAGACGTATGAAGGCTACCGCCCGGCGAGTCTGGATGTTTTTTTGAAGGCGATCGATATGAGCGACGAGGAATTCCATAGGATCGCGGCATTGCACGTCGTGGCGCCCCACGTGATGCCCGACTGGAAAAAGCTCCAGCGGGGGCCGGAGCTACCCGATCAGAAGGACTGGACGATCAATATTGATCTCTAGCAGCGTCATGCTTGGCGAGGTAATGCTCTACCACGGCATTCGCGAACGCCGTGGTATAGTCGCCGCATGATCGTCATCGTCGATTACGGCTTGGGGAACCTGTTCTCCGTGCAAAAAGCATTTGAAATGCTCGGCGCGGAAGTAAAGGTTTCCGGTGCGGCGGAGGACATCTGTGCCGCAGACCGGATCGTGCTTCCCGGCGTCGGTGCCTTCGGAGATGGAATGGATTTCCTCCGTGAAAAAGGATTGGATAGTGCGCTGACAGAGGAAGTGATGGGAAAGAAGAAACCCTTCCTGGGGATATGCCTGGGGCTCCAGTTTCTCGCAGAGACCGGTGAGGAACATGGAGAACATACGGGCCTCGGATGGATCAAAGGCCGCATCCGGAAACTCGACGTGGAAAAGCAGGGCCTCAAGATCCCCCATATTGGATGGAATGACCTGACAATGGTACGCAAAAGCCCCCTCTTCGCCGGCATCAACCCCGACGCGGATTTCTATTTCGTCCACAGTTACCAGCTGGATTGCGGCGACCCGGCCGATCTCGTCGCCACCGCCACCTACGGGGAAACCATCACGGCCGCCATCCAGCACGGGAATATCTTCGCCACGCAGTTCCATCCGGAAAAGAGTCAGGATAACGGGCTCAAACTCCTCGAGAATTTTATCCGCTGGAAACCCTGATCATGCTGAAAGTCCGCCTCATCCCCACGATCCTCCTGAAAGACGGCCGCATGATAAAAACACGGCAGTTTGGAGAGTACAGAGACGTGGGCAACCCCCGCACCGTCGCCAAAGTCTACGACGCCCAACGCGCCGATGAGCTGATTTTTCTGGATATCACGGCAACCACGGAGAACCGGCACCTCCTCTTCGACATCATCAGTGCCGTCGCCGAGGAATGTTTCATGCCGCTCACGGTGGGCGGCGGTATCCGCACAGTGGAGCAGGCACGGGAGATGTTAACGCATGGCGCGGACAAAGTGGCGATCAATACAGCCGCCGTGGAGCGTCCCGCGTTCATCACGGAGTTTTCTAAGAAATTTGGTGCGTCAACCGTTGTCGTGTCGATTGATTACAAGAAAAACAGAGAGGGCAAGAACGAAGTCTTCACGCACCGCGGTACGAAAGCTACGGGACTCGATCCGGTGGCATGGGCGAAAGAGGCTGAGCGGCTCGGCGCCGGGGAAATTCTCCTCACCTGTGTGGACCGCGAAGGAATGATGACGGGGTATGATCTCGAGATGTTGAAGCAAGTAACCTCCGCGGTCTCCATTCCCGTGATCGCCTCCGGTGGCGTAGGGACGATCCAGGATCTTGTGGACGGGATCCTCATTGGGGGCGCTTCCGCCGTGGGAGCCGCAAGTATCTTCCATTTCACCGATCAGAGCATTTTCAAGGCGCATTCGCACATGAAGCAGAAGGGGCTTTCGGTGCGAAAGTAAGGTGACTTCTTGTTGAAGTTTGTTTACTATTCGGCTGTACCCAACGTCGCAGGTTTCTTGTCGTAGTTTTCCTACGAGCAGAGCAAAAAGGGGCATCTTGCCTCGGTCAGCGCTCTGCTGCGATAGGGAAACCTATGCGACAACGTTGGGTACGCCGAGCAGGGTGCCCTTTCTTGGGTGTTCTGCTCTCCCCCGACCCAATGAGCAGCCCGCCATCATACCATCGGCTAGTGCACGTCGATTGGAGTGGTGGAGGGATTCTAAGAATCTTAACAATTATGTTTTTAATTCTTCTCTGTCTGATTTCGTTACTTTGTCTCTATCTCGAACTTCGCATTAGTATTCTACACCCTTCAAATGATGTCTATATTTTTCAAACAGTGGCGAGAGGCATTTTGAATGGGCTTATTCCCTATCAAGATCTACTTGAAACAAAACCTCCTGGTATTTTTTTACTGAATGCAATGTCGCTCTTTCTCTTTGAAGATCGAACTTTATTGTCGGTTTTGAATATCATTTTCAGCATTGTTTTCGTCATGATTTCGCTTATCACTAGTCTTTACTATTCTCGTGAACTCCCGTTCTGGCAATCCATGAATGTGTTAAGTGGCGGGCTGCTCGTTGGAATGATTACGGCTATTTGGCATGCAACTCGTGGTGGAATGCCAGATTTTTACGCAACAGTTTTGTGCAGCCTTTACGCATTGTCGCTGACCGTACCCGTCTCGTGGAAAGTCAGATTTCCATTAGGAAGTATTTGTATGTTTGGCGTCGTGTTCCTACGCGAACCACTGGTCCCAGTTTTCCTAGCAACGGCGCTATTACTTACCCCACTCAACTGGAAAGCACTGATTAGAAATGTGGCTCTTCCTGGGGTCGTAGGGTCGACCATCTGGGCTGCAGTCATGTGGTTTTTGGGATACCTCGGTCCCTATATTTATATTTATTTACCAACTGTGCTCATACGGAGTGACAGTGATCCACTTACTAGGTGGGGCTCGGCGTTCGTAGGCATGGTTGCCAGTCTTTGGCACATTTCACCATTTTTCGTTCCAGCTATCGGCGGAATGATAGCATTCGTCCTTTTACCCCAGACTAAGCAGAATTGGAAACAGTCGGTTGGTTTCTTGTTGTATTTTATTGTCGCTTTATTTTTCACAATGATGGCTGTGCATCCGCTGGATGACTCAGGTGGATATCACGCATTTGCCATACCCTTCTACAGCGCTATCTCAATTCTTTGGCTGCGTAAATTTAGAATCGCGTTAATACAAAGTCAGCTTTGGGGTTCTGCTATTTCCTATGGGATAACTGTATTGCTGATGCTCACGGTTTTAACCTACCCGCTACTACATTACACTGAGCTGGCAGAGAGTGGACGAATCAACAAGGATATTTCAACGCAATGGCGAATCGCTCAGCAAATTGATGCAATTCTTGATGACTGTGGTCAAGACAGATATCTGCACCTTGGACCGATAGATCAATTTTTTACTGGACTCACACGACACTCTCCTTATGGTCCTGGCTTTTTTTTGGGTGAAAATTTAACGAGAAAGGACATTATCGGACGCGGTCTTGTGGAAAACATCTATCGAACAAATATTGCCTTAGTGTGGAAGACCGGCATTGTGATAGAGAATGGTGCGGCGCCATATATTCTTGATTCCACTACAGAACTGCAACGGAATTTCCAAATCGAACCGTGGTCGTGTGTGCGGCACGACTTCACTAATGATCTATATGTTCTGCTTTTTCGTAAGACTCCTCTCCTCCGGACCCAATGAGCAGATTGCCATCATACCATCGGCTAATGCGCACTGATGGGAGTGGTGGAGAGATTCTAAGAATCTTAACAATTATGTTTTTAATTCTTCTCTGTTTGATTTCGTTACTTTGTCTCTATCTCGAACTTCGCATTAGTATTCTACACCCTTCAAATGATGCCTACATTTTACAAGCGGTTGGACGCGGAATTTTAAATGGCCTCATGCCATATCAGGAAATATTCGATCCCAAGCCTCCGGGTATTTTCCTGCTTAATACAATTTCGCTCTTTCTTTTTGGAGATCGTACTTTAATGACTATTTTGATTTATGCCTTAAGCATTGTATTCGTCGTGATTGCATTGATAGCTAGTTGGCACCACGCCCATCGGCTCCCTTTTTGGCAGTTCATTTTCATTTTAAGTGGTGGACTACTTGTGGGAATGATTTTGGCTATCTGGCACGCAAAACGTGCGTATTGGCCAGACTTTCATGCAACAATTTTTTGCTTGTTTTATGCCTTATCGCTGGTCATCCCTATGCCACAGAAAACTAGAATTTTCTTGGGGGGCATCTGCATTTTTTTAGTCGCGTTCTTGCGAGAACCTCTAATATTAGTATTTCTCTCCATTGGACTGCTTTTTACAGCACCAAGTTGGCAATCATTTACTACAACTTTAATTTTACCAGGAAGCATAGGATTGGTTCTGTGGATTGCGGTGATGTGGCTTCTTGGATATCTCGGTCCGTATCTTGATATTTATTTACCAACCATAATGATACGCCGCGGTAGTGAGCAGTTTATTGTGTGGGGTCTTGCATTAGAAGAGATGATTCTAAGCCTTTGGTATATTTCACCATTTTTCGTTCCTGCTATTGGTGGAATGACAACGGTCGTGCTCTTACATTCTCATAAGCCGAAGATCAGCCGAACCTGGAAGCTGCTGATGGGACACTGGCTTCGTTTTTTCATCGCATTATTAATGACAATGATTGCAGTATATCCATTTGATATTGGACCGGCATACACTGGCTTTGCCATTCCATTCTACAGCGCAATCTCGTTTCTCTGGCTTCGAGAATTGAGGATCGCAATACTGCAAAAAAGACTTTGGGTTATTCAGATTTCTTATGGAATAGTTGGTGCGTTGGCCCTCACGGTAGTAACTTATCCTCTGTTACATCAAACTGAATTAAAAGAAATTAATCGCACTAATGAAACTTTACCCGTGCAAGAAAAAATCGCTATGGAACTCGACGCGATTCTTGATGAGTGCGGTCAAGAAAGGTACATGTACTTTGGTCCGATGGATCAGTTTTTCACGGGACTTACGCGGCATTCTCCATATGGACCTGCATTCTTCCTTGGTGTTAATTTAATAAGAAAGGACTTTCATGGTCGCGGTATTTTGGAAAATGCACGTCGCACGAATATAGCTTTGGTATGGAAAAATGGTATTGTAATAGAGAAAGATGCAGAGCCCTACATCCTAGATGCCACCGCAGAACTTAGACAGAATTTCCAAATTAAACCGTGGTCATGCATGCGGCACGACTTTACTGATGATTTGTATGTGCTGCTATTTCGTAAGATTCCTATCTGAGTTCCTCCAATTTTATGAATGCTTCAAAAAACTTGAAGAAATTGATATTCAAATCAATTCTATTGTTGCTTACAGCAACAGGATTGGTGTGTGCCGGTGTCTATTTTTTTGGTGGACAAGACGGAGCAGTCGCCAACCTTCCCAATGAAGCACAATTTCTTGACGCAACGTGGATCGAAGTAAATGAAAGGGCACGTTCTGGCGATCCTGAGTCGCAATACCTAGTCGCGCTCGCCTTTCATAACGGATACAGAGTGCAGGTAAACATGCCACGTGCATTCGAATTAGCAAAAGAAGCAGCTGAGATGGGCATTCCTCATGCGGCGGCACTTGTAGGTGCTATGTACATGCGTGGCGAAGGAGTGCCAGTTAATGAGCAAGAAGCTGAAAAGTGGCTACTGGAAGGGGCAGAATTTGGAATTCTTGAGGCGCAAATTGATCTTATGTATCTGTACCGCAATCGCAGGAATTCGCTGAACGCCAATATCTGGCATAGTGTCGCGGAGTCCTACGGAATGAAGCCTGATGGCTACGTAATGCTCTTGCCAACACAAGAAATGCAGAACGCAGTTGACCGAGGTATATCTGAAACTATGCAGCGGATAGAAGAAACTAGGAGGACGTTCTGTGTGAGCAATCCCTCCTACATCTCTTGCTGAAAAGGAAGGTTGCAACTTATTGGCACTGAAAAAACGGTAACGCTATGCTCTCTGTATGGAAGGCACCGGACAATCTCTCTATCGGCGCGCGAAGAAATTGATCCCGGGAGGGACACAGCTTCTTTCCAAGCGACCGGAGTTTTTGCTTCCCGACCAGTGGCCGGCGTACTACAGCAAAGTAAAGGGGGTAGAGGTGTGGGATCTGGACGGGAAAAAGTACATCGACATGTGCCAAAACGGCGTCGGGGCGTGCGTGCTTGGGGCCGGCGATCCGGATGTGGATACGGCAGTGCTCCAGGCGGTCGCGAACGGCAATCTGTCGACCTTGAACTGCCCGGAAGAAGTGGAGCTTGCGGAACTGTTGATCGAGCTGCACCCCTGGGCAGAGATGGTGCGCTACGCGCGCTGCGGAGGGGAAGCGATGGCCATCGCCGCGCGCATCGTGCGAGCCGCAACGCGCAAGGAGGTGATCGCCTTCTGCGGCTACCACGGCTGGCACGACTGGTACTTGTCGGCGAACCTTGCCGACGATCACACGCTCGACGGGCATCTACTACCGGGTTTGCACCCGCTCGGCGTGCCGCGCGGACTCAAAGGAACCACTTTTCCCTTTAAATATAATCACTTGGGAGAATTGGAGGCCATCGTGAAAGCGCACGGCAATAATCTCGCCGCGATCATTATGGAGCCGTACCGGAGCAAAGATCCGGATCCCGGCTTCCTGGAAGGCATCCGGGCGATTGCGGACAAGACAGGCGCCGTGCTCGTGTTCGATGAAGTCACCTCGGGCTTCCGCGTCTGTCCCGGCGGCGTGCACAAGACGCTCGGCATAGATCCCGATATCGCGGTCTTTGCAAAAAGCATCGGGAATGGCTATTCGATGGCGGCGATCATCGGGCGGGAGAAGGTGATGACGGTGGCGCAAGACACGTTTATCAGCAGCACCAACTGGACCGAGCGCATCGGGCCGAGCGCCGCCCTGGCCATGATCAAAAAATTCCGGAAAGAGAAGGTGCACGAGCACCTCATCCGCATGGGGACGATGATGCAGAAGGGATGGCAAGATGCGGCGGCGCAGACCGGACTCTCCGTTCACGTGGACGGCCTTCCTCCCCTCGCCCACTTCACGGTGCAAACGGAACATCCGCCTGTAGCGCACACGTTCTTCGCCCAAGAAATGCTCAAGCGCGGATTTCTGGCAGGCCAGATTTTCTATGCAACCTACGCACACACCGAAACCCATGTTCAGCAATACCTGGACGCCGCGAAAGAGGTCTTCGCCGACATGGTGCGCTTCCTTGGCGAGGGAACGCTTGCGCAAAAACTCGAAGGCCCCGTCGTCCATACGGGTTTCTACCGGCTCACGTGAAATGTCCTTCCTTTTGCCAGAAAATCGAGCCTACATCATCGCCGAGGCGGGGGTGAATCATGATGGCAAGATTGCCAAGGCCAGGAAACTCATTGATATCGCTGCTGCCGCCGGTGCCGATGCCGTAAAGTTTCAGATCTTTACGACCGACGAGATCATTTCAAAAAATGCTCCTCTCGCGGAGTACCAGAAACGCGCCGGGGAACAGTCGCAGTATGCGATGGTGAAGCGCCTGGAGCTTCCCTACGAAGCGTTCCGTGAGCTGAAAATCTACGCCGAAGGCAAAGGTCTCGACTTCATCGTCACACCATTCGATGCCGCGTCGGCGGCATTTCTCGCGAGCCTGGGCGTCAAAGCCTTGAAGATCCCGTCCGGGGAGGTTACCAATATTCCTTTTCTGGAGAACGTCGCCGCACTGAAGATCTTCACGATCATCTCCACGGGAATGTCGACTCTTGAGGAAATTGCGGATGCCGTTGCTCCTTTTGAAACTGCAAAGACGCCTTACGCACTTCTCCATTGCGTAAGTTCCTACCCGGCACCCATAGAGCAGATCAACCTGCGGGCAATGAAGACGCTGGAGGAGGCGTTCCACGTTCCTGTGGGATATTCGGATCACACAAAAGGGATTGATGTCGCCGTGACTGCTGCGAAGCTCGGCGCACGGATCATCGAAAAGCATTTCACTCTGAATAAACATGATCCCGGACCGGACCATGCAGCTTCGCTGGAGCCGGATGAGCTCAGGGAAATGATCAGAATCATGAAGGATAAGAATGCGCTGCAGAATGCAGGTCTTGCGCAAGAAGCGCTCGGAACAGGCGAGAAGAAATGTCAGCCCTGCGAGGAAAACGTGCGTCTGGTCGCACGACGGAGCGTGGTGATGGCTCGCGATGCCGCCGCGGGGACGGTGTTGACGGACGATATGCTTGCAATCAAAAGACCTGGCACCGGGATCGCACCGAAAAGACATGGTGATGTTGTTGGCAAAACACTGACAAAGGATCTTGCGGCCGATACGCCGGTCACCGCAGATGTCTTACGCCCTCCTCTGAAGATCACGTGAGCCGCTCAAGAATCTTGTCTTCTACCGTGAGATTCAAAGGACATTCCCGCAGCGTCTTCGGATCATATGTCGCATACGTCTGCGCGAATCCTTCTTGAAAAGTGTAGTGCGGCTTCCAATGGAGTTCGTCCTTGATGAGCGATGTTTGTAACCGACAGGGATGACCCCCGAACGGGAAATAATCGCGGGCATCGTATCCTGCATCAGTTGCACCGACGGGGAGCCCTGTGTCGCTGGCCCCGCAAATCGCTGCGAGTCTTTGCACGTAATCCTTGAGGGAGACTTGCTCGTCTCCGGCAACGTTATAGATGCGTGAACCATCGGCTACATGATCGAGAACAGTCACAAATGCCGACGCGAGATCCTCGATATGGAGAAACTGCACGATCGCCTCTCCGTTGCCCGGGATGAGCACCGGCCGCCCCCGCAGCGCGCGCTTCCAGATGAAGGTCTCGCGGTCGATGTGGTTTCCGGGGCCGTAGAGGTATGGCGGACGGAGGATTGTGAGCGGCGGTCCGGTTTGGGAGAGCAGAAAATCATCTGCTTCCGATTTACGCACGCCGTACTCTCCCCAGACCGGCGCACTTCCCGTCGGCGCGGTTTCATCAGGGACACAATCAAGATCCGCATAGACCGCAACCGTGCTGAGATGGATCCACCTCTTCGTCCTTGTGGCGCAGGACCGCCATGCAATGTCCGCCTGCGACGCGTTGTAGCATGAGAGATCGATGACGGCATCGAATGTTCCCGCTGATGCGACGGCAGTCTCAACGGCATCCGCATCATTGCGATCGGCAATGAGCTGCCGGGTACCCGGAATGGACCGCGTGCCGCGGTTCAGTACTATGACGGAATCCTTCCGATCGAGCAGCAGCTTGATGAGTGCCGGACCGACGAAGCGCGAGCCGCCAATGACGAGGATCTGCATCAGAAGATATTCAGAATGGAGTGATGTCCCTCCAGATGTCCCTTTGAGAGCGTCTTTACGTCTTCCAAAGGCACGATCACCTCATTCCAATAGCGCAACATATACGCGTCGCGGAAAGACAGGCGTCGCAGCGGGCGGTTAAAGAAGATGTTTTGCAGAAGTGCGTTCACGACGTTGAATCCGAGAGCGCTTGCCGCACCGGTCGTCCCCGAAAACCGGCAATTGATCTCAAAAATTTTCCACATATCGCCGTCTTTGCGGAGTTGGAAGTTACAAGGACCGGTGATCTTGAGTACCGATCCCACTTGCTCAATGAAGTGTTCAAGCTCGGGATGATGCAGAGAAGCAGCCTTGTACGTATCGCCACTGCGCAGCCATCGCCTCATGGGAATGACGCCGTAACACTTCCCTTCCCAGAAGAACGCCCCGCACGTGTACTCCTCGTCTTCCTCGGAAAGATATTCCTGCACGATCAGATCAGAACGTGACGCAAGGGCTGCGTTGAGCTCCTTCTTGTCATGCACCACTTGAAATCCGATAGAGCGCGCGCCGACGCGGGGCTTCACCGCGAGTGGGAAACCCGTATCCTTCACGAGGGCATCAACATCATCGGCCAACGCCGAACGTACGTGCGGAAAACCGTGCGTCTTAAGAAATTCGGTCGTCTTCCATTTGTCATCGGCGATAGTGATTGCCTCCGGAGAACTCACGATGATGCGTGTACCGGTTTTCTGTTCGAATTCCTCTCTGTGCCGTGCAAGCACCTCAAGCTCAACATCGGTACCGACAAGCAGGAGTTCGACGTTCTCTGCTTTGCAGATCTTCTGCAGCGCCGGGATATACTTCGCATCCTGTGCACCGGGAACGGTGTATGCCGCATCACTGCGATACAGCCCTGCGGCGAGCGGCTGCATGTCTACCGCAATGATCCGTGTCTTTACCTTGGAAAGCTTCAACGCCTTGAGGATGCTCTGGCCTACGCCCGCGCCCGCGCCCGTAACGAGGACGGTGACGGGTTTTGCCAACGCGAATGCCGCTTCCCCGAGCTCGCTTGCGTGATCGTGCATATCCGTCCCGAACGAAAAATGACGGCTGTTGCCTTGCTCCATTTCATGGGTCACGAGTTCCTGAATGGACTGAAGCGCCTGCTTGGCGTTGAACTCGAATTTGATCCCGTTTTTGACACACAACCGGTAGATCTCCTCAACGTATTCCATCGGCGGATTAAGCTTAAAAAAGCGGTTACACATGCTGAAGGGATGGCCGAGAATGTCGACCTCCGGACGCTGTGTGATCATTTTGGTGAGTTCATATTCCTTCTCGAGCAGTTCTTCTTTGGTCATCGATTTGATGTTCGTGAAATGATGGACGCTCCCGATCACCACTTCCGCCGCGTCGAGGATCTCCTTTGTCGTGTTGAGCGTTCCGTCTTCCACAATCTTCACTTCGCAGCCGATGCGGACGGCGAAGTGCGGATACTGCGCGCGCAGTTCTTTGATTTCCTTGCAGTAGGCAGGAAACCAGTCGGTCTTCGTATTTACATGATCCGAGATCGTGAGATCCAGCTGATCGTGGAGGTGGTTATATTCCAGAATTTCCCCGATGGAATGCTTCCCATCGCTGTAGGTGGAATGCAGATGATGATCTTCGAAAAGAGTGGTGCGCATATTAAAGAGTCCGGAGGAATTGCTCGATGGTCTTGGTGATGCGCTCGGCGACGGCCCCTCCTTTATAAGGAGAAGAACGCCGACCAAGGGCTCTATGGAACGCGGACGAACTCGCGCGGCGAACAGCGTTCGCGATTGCAACGGCATCGTAGTTCGTGAAGATCACATTAGGGCCGTGCTCGCGGCCGTCCTGGCGCGCGCCGATATTCACAAAAGGCACGCGGAGGTATCCCGCCTCCACGAGCCCCGAACTGGTGTTGCCGACAAGTGCTGCACTCTGGAGCATCAACCCGAGGTAATCTTTGCGCTCGATATGCCGGTGAAGATGGTAGTGCGGCTTCCTTTGGAATCGTTCAATGGCATGGATGAATGCTTCGCTTCCCGCATCGGAATTGGGATAGAGGATGATTTTTTCGTCCTGCGGATCGATCTTCTTGAGTGCACCGAGCACGGCATCGATTTGCCTGGTAATGGGCGTATCTTCCAGTGCCGAGGGATGCATGACGACAAGGTGCCAACGCTTTTTTGGATCGAGACGATATCGGGCCGCGAGATCTTTCCTCTTCGGGAGAATACGAGGATGCAGTCCGTCCAGACCCGCGGACCCCACAACATTCGCCCATCGCCGGTCCGCACCGAGGCTGAGAACATTGGATTTACTCTGCGCCGTCTGCACCAGGTGAACGCTCGAGAACAATGTAATGGACTTGCGGAGATATTCGTCGACCGTTGGGCCGGTGGTGTCGCCCCCGGAAACATGGATGACGGGAATGCCGCGGTGCATCGCGGCGACAGCACCGGCAAACGCCTCGTCGCGGTCTGCGACGACGAGCACGGCATCCACCAAATGCATGCGCAGGTACTCTCCGATGCCGTCGATTTCTTTCGCGAGTGCAGTAAGGGGATCGTCATGTTCCCCGACAGAAACAACATGATCCACATGAACCGCTTTTCTCACGTGCTCAATGGTGTACCCGAAACGGCGTTGCGTATGCATCCCGGTGACGAGAACCTGCGTGTGGAATGCGCGGCTTTTTTTGAGGCGGAGAATCGTGGATTCAATGAGCCCCCACTCTGCCCGGGTGCCGGTAATAAAGAGCACCGTCTTCTTATGTGCTGTCATGGAAATACTGTAGCATTTCCGCATGTCCGGAAACCCGATTCCCCTCTCTTCTCCCGATATCGGAGAAGACGACATTCGCGCAGTCACAGACGTCTTAAAGTCCGGTCGCCTGTCTCTAGGGCCGCAATTGCAGGCATTTGAAGCGGCGATGGCGGCTTATACCGGAGCGAAGTACGCGGTGGCCGTGAGTAGCGGAACGAGCGCGCTGCACCTGTGCATCCGGGCGCTTGGAATCGGCGAAGGCGATGAAGTGATCACCACTCCTTTCAGTTTTATTGCATCCGCCAACTGCATGCTCTTTGAAAAGGCGGTCCCCCGCTTTGTCGATATCGAGCCTGCAACATTCTGCATCGATCCGGCTAAAATCGAGCAAGCCATCACCAAAAAAACAAAAGCGATCCTCGCTGTGGATGTCTTCGGGTACCTCGCCGACTGGGAGACCCTGGGAAGCATAGCAAAAAAACACGGAATCGCGCTGATCGAGGACAGCTGCGAATCGCTCGGGTCAGCGCGGGGGGGACGGATGGCAGGCACATTCGGCGACTGCGGCACATTCGCGTTCTACCCAAACAAGCAGATGACCACCGGCGAAGGCGGGATGATCGTGACAAATCGTGAGGACATCGCCGTGAGCGCGCGCAGGGAGCGAAACCAGGGGCGTGACCCGGAGAATGCCTGGTTGGAGCACAAGTCGCTCGGATTCAACTACCGTTTGAGTGACATCCAGTGCGCACTCGGCATCAGCCAACTGAAACGCATGCCGGAGTTCATCCACAAGCGCAGGCAAATCGCAGAATGGTACAAGGAAGAATTGGAACCCTTGAACGAACACATCAGGCCGGCGCCTGTGCAGAATGGAGTGGATATCAGCTGGTTTGTATACGTCGCTCATTTGACTGCCCGGCACGGACAGAAGGCCCGCGATGCTCTCCTCGCGCATCTCCGGGCACACGGTATCGGCTGCAACAATTACTTCCCGCCTCTGCATCTGCAGCCGCTCTACCGCACGCAGGGGCATGGCGAAGGAGATTTCCCTGTCACGGAGAAGATTGCGGAGCGCACAGTCGCCTTGCCGTTTTCTTCGCGTCTTTCGCGCGCAGAGGTTGCGAGTGTGTGTAGAATTGTGAAAGATGGCATTCTTCGCCTCTAAACCCGTTCCTATGACTTCCCTGTTCCGTGACAAGACGATCCTCGTCACAGGTGCCACCGGCTCGATTGGTTCGGAGATCGTGCGCCAGCTGCTCACGCAGAATCCCAAGACCGTCCGCATCTTCTCCAGAGATGAGCACAAGCAGTTCCTTATGCGTCAGAAAATCGGCGACATTGATGCCATCCGCTACCTTCTCGGCGACGTGCGTGATTTTCCGAGACTGCTGCGCGCGATGGAAGGGGTGGATTTCGTCTTCCACTGCGCCGCGTATAAGCATGTCCCGCTCTGCGAATACAATTCCTTTGAAGCAGTGAAGACCAATGTCATCGGTACCCAGAATGTCATCGAGGCAGCGGAGCAGCAGGGCGTGAAGCGCGTGCTTTTCATCAGCACGGACAAGGCGGCCAGCCCGAGTAACGTCATGGGCGCCACAAAACTGCTCGCGGAACGCCTGATGACTTCGGCGATGTATTCACGCGGTCAGCATCCCATCATTTTCAGTAGTGTCCGCTTTGGAAATGTCCTTGGTTCGCGCGGATCCATGATCCCCACATTTTGCTCGCAGATCAAAGACGGCATCCCCGTGACCATCACCGATCCGGAGATGACGCGCTTTATCATGTCGATCCCCGAAGCCGTCAGTCTCACGTTCTCCGCCATGGAACAGATGCAGGGAGGGGAACTCTTCATTTTGAAAATGCCGGCATTCCGCCTGAGTGACTTTGTCGCTGTCCTTATTGAGGAAGTGGCTCCGCTGTATGGGAAAAAACCGGCCTCTGTAACGACCAAATGTATCGGCATTCGCCCGGGGGAAAAAATGCAGGAACTGCTCATGACCGCGGAAGAGGCACAGCACGCAATGGAAACGGAAACGATGTTCATCGTCCGTTCATCTCTTGACCCCTTCAAAGAGGATCCATCCATCACTCCGCGTATTATCCCAAAAGCCTACAGTTCTGCTGAGCTCACTCCGATGGATCGCGAGAGCATGCGCAAGATCATCCGGGAATACTTCGCTGCTACTCCCCTTCCTCTCGTCATGACAAATGCGGAAGAGAGGGAATAATAATCGTTCTACCTTGCACTACCGATGTCCGCTCCTCTGAACATCATTCTGAAATCATTTGATGGTCCGCGCATCCGACCGATGTTGAAGGCTGCCTTCGCCGGAAGAAACATCGGAACGTGCATCTCCATCGTCAACCGGAATGAACCTGCGCCGGACATTCAGGCTGCACGACATGTATGGATGCCGGCAAACCCTTTGCGGGCAGGGCAATATCCAAATGTCGACTGGAATACCATTGCACCGCTCGATGCAGGGCTGATCGAAAGTATGGCGCACTGCGAAACGATGTTTTTAGCCATGATCGAGCGCTATGCGCTGAACGACGATATTCCGTATGCGGAGCGCAAGCGTCAGTACTTGGCGCACTTGCGCTATTGGGACCACTTGCTGCGTACGGAGAAGATCGGGCTGTATCTCCTCAATCATTCACCGCATCAGTGTTTTGATCTGGTGATCTACGATCTCTGCAAGCTGCGTGGTATCCCCACATATCTCCTGGACCGTTGCTATAACGTCGATGGCGTATTTCTTGTAAAAGATTTTGAGAAATCCGCCGAACAACTGCTGCCGGCGATGGAAAAACTGCGGGTAGAGTATGCGGATCAGAACAAACAGATCCCTCTGTCTCCTTCCTATGAAGAATTTTATACCGTGCAAACGACACAAATGATTCCGGCATGGTCCCCAGGCAAACGAGACGAACATCTGGCAAAAAGAAACTTTTTCGCCAAATGGATGGAGAAATCCTGGGAGCTCCTGCACCGCAACCCCGTTAAATTTTTGAAGGCAGTCGCTTCTCCGGACGTCTGGACACGTAAATTCAAACAGCACCGTACAGCACGGTTCTACGATGAACACACCGTGGAACCCGATCTTTCCGTGCCCTACATTTACATGCCGCTCAGCAAACAACCGGAAGATGGCGTACTGCCACGGGGAGGCGCATTCGCCAATCAGGAACTCATGGTCCAGTTGGTCGCCGCTCATGTACCACCGGGCGTATCCATCTACATCAAGGAACACCCTTCTCAGGGGGAATTGTTCCGGAGTGAAGCGTTTTACCGTTCCATACGGGGTTTGCCCTGTGTCCGATTCGTCCCGCGCAATGCTGACTCGCTTCGGCTGATCCATAACGCAAAAGCGATAGCGACCATCACGGGGACAGCCGGCTTCGAGGCGATTTTCCGTGGCAAGCCGGTGTTGATGTTCGGGCATCGCTTCTGCCAGTACGCCCCGGGAACCTCTATGATCCGCAGTGCAGAGGATTGTCGTAGTGCCATGGAACGGATTTTCGAAAAAGGCGAGACTCCGTCCCTGCGTGAGGTACGACTCTTCATGAAAGCGGTGGAAGATACGACCGTTCCGTATGAGGGAGGACAGTTACGACCGGACCAAACTTCGCGCGAAGAGCGCGCACGAGTCATGGGAGAAATGGTCAGCCGCATCCTCGCTCCACTCTTCCAGTAAACCATGCGCGTCGCCCTCTTTTCATCGACGATCGAGCCCAAAGACGGATACGGAAATATCACCTTTGAGCTTTCGCGCGAGCTCCATGCGCAGGGCATCGATCTCACATTGTTTCTCCCAAAAAATCAGCAGGAGGCTGCGGCCCGGATGGCGCTTCCCTTCTCCGTGCGGTGCGAATTGCCAAAGTACGTGTACCGGATCTTCGAAAGAAACGGCCCCGGATATTTCCGCACATTCGATGTCTCTTCGTTTGATGTGGTGCATGATCTCTTCTCCTTCCCGTATTGTATTCCCGCTGCACGCTCGGCGAAGAAATATGGAAAGCCACTGGTCATGGGCGCCCAGGGAACACACGGCGTACGGCCGCTGACATATAGGCCTGAACGGTGGCTCCTCAAAAAATGCTTCAGCCAGGCCAATGCAATCGCCGTACCAAGTGCATATACGAAGAAACGAATCCTCGAAGAGGCGAAGGAAGACTACGCGATCGACATCATTCATAACGGCGTCCGCTTCGACCGATTCCAGAAGAAAACCGACACGGAATCGATCAAACATCACTACGCGGGAAAGAAGATGCTCCTGACCGTCGGCGGTTTATGGGGGCGCAAAGGACACGATCTTGTCCTCCGGGCGCTGCCGGATGTCTTAAAGAAGCATCCGAACGTGATGTATGGCATTGTGGGTGACGGAAACGCGCGTGCGGACTTGGAAGCGCTGACCAAAGAACTCGGACTGACGGCAAACGTGGACTTTGCAGGACGAAAATCCGACGATGATCTCGTTGCCTACTTCCAGACCTGCGACATCTATGTCCACACGCCCCGTGTCGTGGATAAAAACAAGTTTGAAGGTTTCGGCATCGTCTATCTGGAGGCAAGCGCCTGCGGCAAACCGATCGTAGCTACCGACGCTGGGGGCATCCGCGATGCGGTGCTCGACAATGAAACAGGATTGATTGTTCAGGATGGAGACATCCCGGCAATTTCCGCGAAAATCATCCGGCTGCTGGATGATCAGAATCTGGCGAAGAAACTCGGAGATCGCGGGCGGGAATATGCGAAGGAGAATGATTGGGGGGTGATTGCGGGAAGGTTCGTATCGCTCTATACATCAGTTTTGGAGGGCTGATTTGGGCGACTATCCCCTGTATATAGTCCCATCTTGAGAAATTAATAGCCGACATAGAAATCTCTATTGCTTACCTGAAATACAGGACCGTATACTTTTCTTGACCATCTTCCGATCAGGGAACCCTTTTAAACCCCTGCATTCTCCTTATCCTTTTTATGATTAATTTATCAAAGATTATAACTGTGGCCCTGTTACTTGTTCTCGTAACCTCTCCCGTTGCAGAAGCAAAGCGATCATCAGATGCCGCACAAAGAAAGATGATGCGCATGTCTAACCCCAACAGCGTAATTCAGAAAAAAACTACTTCTAAAAATCCTGTTCGTAGGAGTCCTGTTAAAATTGTTTTAAAGAAAAGCAGTAGTTCTTCTGCAAGAGTTGGAAATTCTTGCACTCTGGATGCTTGGACATGTGAGCCATGGAATGTTTGCTCCAAAAAGAACTCACAAACTAGAACTTGTACTGTCTCGCGGTACTCTTGTCAGTTAACCGGAGGCTCACCAAGACCTGCTATGAACCAGTCGTGCTCTTTCTTTGAAGAACTTCCAAAGAGAATGCAAAGCAATATTAACTTGTGGGAAGCTCTTCATGCAGAAATGACGCAAGCAGCGAAGACGTTGGTACCACAAGGCGATGCAGGGAAAGCTGGTATCGCAAAAATTGACGCCGTAGAGATGAAATTTTTGCTGCATTTCGACGAGTATCTTTCTCTCCATGCTGAGGTAAAAAATCTGACCCTCGACTTGCAAAAGGTATGGGACAAAGACGGGCAGATTACAAACTTGGAAAATAAGATAAAAAAGACAGAAGATGATTTTAGATCAATAGCTAAGGTTTGGTACTAATTAAATAGGGGGCTTATATCAAAAAAGCCCCCTATTTTTTTCGCTACATTAAACCTCTGCACGAGCTAAGAAAGTATCAAGAAAGACAATGAGGAAGTATGAGGACTTCTCCCTTCAAGGCAACCCCCTCCTCCTAACCTCCTCCCGCCGGGAGGAGGGATTTCTAGATACGCAAGCGATCACAGAGCTTCTGCCTTCTCGTGAAAGCAACCGACGAGCCTATTTGATATTCATTGCATCCAATTCCTGCAAAATCGCATCGGTGCACTTCCGCACATGCTCCTCTTCCGACAAATGCGTCACTTTGAGTTTCCACGGATCCAGAACGGCATGGATGCATGTTTCCTCTATTGCCCTGAGGAAGAGCCTTGATTCAACCAAGGACGGAGTTGCATGATGCATGAAAATTTCCCGCGCGGCCTTCGCGCAATCTTCCGCTGTGCGAACGCGAAAAACTCCACGTGCATATTGGTAAAACCGGTAACCGAAGAGTAGCACCGGCTTTCCGCGGAATATCGCCTCGAATCCCGCCGATCCCGTCACCGTCGCGACAGCCTTGCAGTGCTCGCGCAGGAGAAATGTATCGACATGGCGCGCGATCAGACGGACTTTTTTCATCGCCAGTAGTTGCGCATAATATCCGGGACTTCGTGTCAGCCATCCTCCGGCACGCGGGTGCTCTTTCACATAGATAAGCACGTCCTCCGGAAGATGCGCATTGAGCAAATCAGCGACCAACAACTGATTCGCGTACGTTCCACCCATAGGCACCGTGGATGCTTCGGGCTGGTAGTGCAACGGAAGATACACGAACGGACGCGTGAAATCCGGGTTGATGGCATGAGCGTCATAATAGGCATTCGTCCGGCGAACCGCCATCCACCGCTCGCATGTCTTGAGCGCACGACGCAGCCCCGTCGGCGTGCAGTACGCGACGAGAAACTGGAGAAATAGCAGAGGCTGTGCGGTCAGCATCCGCCGTATGCGTCCCCAATACGTCAATCGTTTGTAGCTCTCAATGGGTGGCTTCTGGACTGCGGGGGTCGTCAGTGAGGCAAAGCGCTTGTTGAACGATGCGCTGAGTGGGATCTCTTTCCAATCCTTCACGCCTGCGTACTCCCGGAGAAGCGCTTCGTAGCGCTGCGGAATCTTGGGAGCAGGATCCTCGATAGCGTATTCCGCAAAGGACACATCCCGCATAGTCGTCGTATGAAAATACACCACGGGAATGCGGCGGAGTTTGCAGAGGTGATAGATGACGATATCCGGAATCTCATGTGGAATCCAAGCGGAAATGTAGAGATTGATACGCTGCCGGATGAGATAGTCGTTCCAAAACTGGAGATGTCGCAGATACCACTGCTTGCGGACGGCATAGGGAATACTGCGTTTCCACTCAAGACGCATGACCATGTCCATGAAAACCGTCTCACAACCGCGCATGCGCTCGATGAGCTCTTCATCAAGCGGTGTAACGCGGCTCCAGTCCACCCCCGCATAATCGCATCCGCGCACCTGACTGGAGGAGAACCACTCCTGACGTTCTTCGGGCACATTCTCAAGTCGCTCCACGGTATCCGAAGAAAGAACCGCGCAAAAATCAAACGGACGCTTGAGGAGCACCTCTCGGATAGTCTTTTGTGCCACATCACTGGAAAAACGGGCTACGATGGCGCGAATCGGTGTTTGAGAGAAATTGGGAAGCGACACAGAATGAGTATCAGCCGGGGATCAAGGGTTTCGCAAGTAAGGAGTGCGCGAATATACTCGTAGCGATGGGTTTTCCACGCACCGAAAATACGACTCCGGGGGAAAATGTATTTGTCATCGCGGAGATCGGCAAGAACTTCATCCAGACCGAAGCCGACCAGCCGGTGGAGCGATATATCGAAAATGCCAAAACATTGATTGATGCTGCCGCGGATGCCGGCGCGGATGCGGCAAAATTTCAGACGCATACTGTGGAAGACGAGCAGCTCGATACGCACATCGTCTCTCCGCATTTCCAGGCAAGTGATCGCTATAGCTGGGTGAAGCGGAACACGGAAGCGACGCCTGAGCGGTTCTGGCGCGAGGTACAGGACCACTGCCATCATCGGGGCATTCTCTTTTGTACGACACCGATGAGCCGCGGAGCCCTTCGCAAAATCATTCCGTTGAACCCCCCATTTTGGAAAGTATCTTCCGCAGACGTGCAGGACCACATCCTGCTCCATGCAATGCTTGAAACCCGCAAGCCCGTGATCATCTCCACGGGAATGGTGAGCCTCATTGAACTCGACAGAGTCGTTGCCACGATTGGCAAACAATGCCCACAACTCGGCGTGCTCTACTGCGTATCGCAGTATCCCTGTCCTCAGGAACAATTCAATCTCGCCTCGATAACGCGGTTTATCCATACATATCCGGATGCAGTCATCGGATTTTCGGACCATTCTATTGGTCCGGAGGCTTCGCTTGCCGCGGTCAAGCTCGGTGCGCGGATCATTGAAAAGCATTTTTCCCTTTCTCGGGATCTTTGGGGATCGGATCACAAAGTATCTATGACTCCCGCTGAAATGCGCAGCATGGTGGATGCCATCCGCAATCGGTCGTTTCAGGACGTGAATGCCTCCCCTTTTCTTGGCGATCTGAATCGAGAGCTGGAAGGTGCGACGAACGCGTACCGCCCCTATTTCGGAAAAATGCTCGTTGCCGGACGTGACCTCTCCGCGGGAAGCGTGCTTACCGAAGATGCGATCTATGCCATGCGCCCCGCTATGGGAGCGAGTGGGATGCGCAGCGATGCACTGCAAAAAGTCCTCGGCAAAAGGATTGCCAAAGCTCTGCATAAGTACGATCCTATAGCCTCAAACATCCTGCAGTAATATGCTGAAAAAACGCACTGTCTGCTTCGTCATCACCTCACAGATCCACTACGCGAGAAGCCGCTCGTTGATCCGCGCCATCCGCGCGCATCCCGAACTTGAGCTCAAAATCGCCGTTGCCGCATCGGCGATCCTTCCCCAGTACGGCGACGTGCTCACCGCCATGGAGGAAGATGGAATTCGGTGTGATGCCAAAATCGTCATGACACTTGCGGGAGGGAGCACGGTGGCTATGGCGAAGACGACTGGCATCGGCATCACGGAGTTCGCAACGGCGTTCGATAATCTGCGACCGGACATCGTGCTCATCCGCGGGGACCGTTATGAGGTGCTTGCGGCGACCGTCGCAGCCGGATACATGAATATTCCGATTGCTCATCTCGAAGGCGGAGACCTGAGTGGCAGTATCGATGAAAGCGTGCGTCACGCCGTCACAAAAATCGCACACATCCACTTCACCACCAATGAAAAATCTGCAGCCCGCGTGCGGCAGATGGGAGAGGACCCGAAATACGTCTTCGTTTCGGGGTGCCCAGAGCTGGAGCAACTTGCGGAACACGACGCGGAGATCACCTCGGCAGAACTCAACCAAAGAGGCGTGGGATCTGATCTCAATCTTCAAAAGCCCCTCCTGATGGTGATGTACCATCCCATCACGAGTGAGAAGGACAATCGCAAGCATACAGAAACGTTGCTCAATGTTATTCATACCATGGGAATCCAGACTGTGTGGTTCTGGCCGAACGTCGATGCAGGAACGGATGACGTCGCGAAGGCGATACGCGTGTTTCGAGAGAAAGTCCGCCCCGCCCACATGCACTTCATCACATACTTCCAGCCAGATAAATTTGTTGCTCTGCTTAAGAAATCCGCCTGTCTCGTCGGAAACTCTTCCGCTGGCATCAAAGAATGCTCTTATCTCGGCATCCCTGCAGTAAATATCGGACATCGCCAAGACGGCCGCACGCGCGGACCCAATGTCCAAGACGCTGCCGAGGACGCCGATGCTATTCGCACGGCGATTGAGATGCAGCTCAAGCACGGAAAGTATCCCATGAGTGACGTGTATTACCGTAAAGACGCATGTGCTTACATCGCAAATATGCTTGCGAAGATCCCTCTCTATACCCAGAAATATTTTCACGAAAGCGACCGTGCCTAAAGGCATCTCTGTTCTTGGCGTCATTACCGCGCGAGGAGGATCGCAGGGTATACCACGGAAAAATATCGCAGCACTCCTGGGAAAACCACTGATCGCCTACACCATTGCCGCCGCAAAGGAGAGCAAACTTCTCACGACATGCATCGTCTCGACCGACAATGAGGAAATCGCAAATATGGCAAAAGATCTTGGCGCAGATGTACCGTTTCTACGTCCTGCAATGCTTGCAAAAGACTCCAGCAAATCCATCGACGTCATGGCGCATGCGTTGGAATGGATGGAGAAGAACCGCAGCAAGATATTCGACTACGCCATGATCCTACAACCGACATCTCCGCTGCGCACCGGGGAAGACATTGATGCAACAATCCGCATCGCCGCACAGACTGGTGCCGATTCAGTGATGAGTATGGTGGAACTCGTGGATTTTTCCGTTCCGAAACTTAAGCGTATCAAGGACAACTGCATCTTTCCGCTTTTTGAAGAGGAAGGAAAGGAATCGGCGCATCGCAATACCGGAGAGCCGGTCTTCAAAAGAAATACCGCGATCTATCTGACAAAAACAGAGCTTCTGCGCGCCGGTGACATGTTCGGGAAAAATTCTCGCGCCTACATCATGCCCAGAGACCGCAGCATTGACATCAATGATGCAGTAGATTTTGCGACGGCTGAATCCCTCCTCCGTTTACACAAAAATTGAGCATAAACGACCGTCCAATTCATGAATTTGGCGCATGCGATGCCACAGGTGGGAAGGCAATTGCGTCATGACGGGGGATATCCAGAGCGTCGCAGGTGTTCGCATGCGTAAGGAATCGCCGAACGGCGAATGCCATGGAATACCCGCAAGACCGCAGTATGTCCTTCGTGATGTCATTAAAGGTATGTACTCCACCGTACGGATAACAGAATGGAACATCGATCTGACCGGTGAGATCCCTCGCTGCCGCGATGCCGCCTTCCACTTCCCCCCTCTGCTCTGCGGCATCCAGGCGAGAGAGTACCCGATGCGTCAGAGTATGGGTGCCCCATGTCATGCCGGCAAGCGCCATCTCCTTGGCTTGCTGCGGTGAAACGTAGAATGTTCGCGCGATTACTGCGGGATCCCCCACATGCTCACGGAAAAGCGCATCCAGAAGTTCATCGCAGATATCGTACGGCAATTGGTAGTTGAGAAATGTCTTTACCGCCGCGATGGAATCGAGATCTTTCGGATACAGCCCCTCACGTTTTTTGGTGTCGAGGACATAACGTTTTGTAATGCGCTGAAGACCACGTTGCACCGAAGCCATAAACGCCGCGTCGCCGATGGCGGAGAGAATGAGATGGATTTTATGCACATTGAGGAGCACGGCCTTCCCCGTGAACACTCCGTCGCATGCAAAGAAAACACCGCTAAGACCGCGATCGCGGAGTATGGGAAATACCGTTCTGTAGTGATCTAGGAGTCCGTCATCAAACGTCAACAACGCGGCAGGTTCATTGAACGAATGCTTTCCCTGAACGGCGGCGACAAATTCATCATAATGGATAATGCGATATCGCTCTGTAAACCAATCAAGTTGGCGCTGAAAATCCATGGTCGATAATGCATAAATACCGCGAAAGGGAGAGTCATCGGCATCACGGATGTAGTGATACATGACAACGGCACACGGATACCCGACGGAGATCCTTGGTGCGCTCACGCGTGCGGCACGGGAAGAAGATCCAAAGCACGGTCACGCGCGTCCTTCTCACGCAAGTAATCGAGGATCATGCCACGAGCGAAATTTGCATAGAGCGTCCGGACGGCATCCGCGTTGAAGTGCTTTCGGAGGTACAGTTTGCCGATATCCGTACGCTGAGGAGCGGCGTGGATGGTTCTTCGCGCATGCGCGCTGACAACCGCCGGCAATGCCTCGACCGCGGCGATGATCGCCGCATTTCCCAGGTCATGCGGACCGCCTTCCGGAGTTATGGTGGGTCGTACATGACAGATGATGTCGCCGCTGTCGATTCCGGCATCGAGGTAATGGATGGTTGCGCCTACATACTCCGGTTCGCCATTCACCAGCGGCCAGAAATTCGTTCCCGATCCGCGATAGTAGGGCGAAAGACCGAGGTGCAGATTGATGATCTTTCCGGCAAACGCTTCGATGATGCCCTCTCGCAGGATGCCGCTGCCGAATACGAGGATGAGTTCGGGCTGCAGTGCGCGCATCGCCGCAAGTTCACCGGGTGTATTGATAGTGTTGGGCGGCAGGTCATGAACGACCATGTTCCGCGGCAGCTGCTGATCACCCCATTCTTTGAAGTACTGTTCCTCGGAACGATCGCGTGCGTCAAAATGCTTGGCAATCACTGCACGATCATCGTCGTTGCCCGCATACTCTTCGGGTTTGAATGATTTCTCTTCACGCCACACGCCGATGACATCGAGCTGTCGGCAGAGGGCGTGGATGAAATACTGATGCCGGAGAAATGTACTGGTAAGAAGGAGGATGCGCGGCATGCGGCAGCAATGCTATCCTGCCGATGTGATAAGACTCAAGATTCTCTGTACTATCGGCAAGGGATTCGCTCCTGAAGGCAAACGGATTCTGGAATCCCTCGGCAGCGTTGCCTATGCAACACCTAATCAAAAACAGATTACCGGCATGATTGGGAAATATGACATTGTCGTGGCGCAACTTGGCATCACGTTTACCGCCGACATCTTGAAACGGGCAAAGAACCTGAAGATTCTCGCGACTCCCGCAACCGGCACGGACCACATTGATCTTGTTGCCGCAAAAGCATTGGGCATCACCGTGCTCAGCCTTAAACACGAGATTCCTTTCCTCAGGACCATCCCCTCTACGGCGGAACACACTTGGGGGCTGCTCCTTGCGCTGCTGCGCCACATCGTCCCTGCGGCGAATGACGTCATAGGAGGAATGTGGAACGGGAAACCTTTCGCCGGAACGGAGCTGAAGGGGAAAACGCTCGGCGTTATCGGCGTCGGAAGACTCGGAACGATTGTGGCGGGATATGGCAAGGCCTTCGGATTGGATGTCATCGGATGCGATATCAAAAAAATACCGAAATCGGTATGTCGGCAGGTGTCCATGGATATCCTGCTACGCACCAGCGATATCGTCTCGCTGCATGTGCACCTCACGGAGAAAACGAAGAATCTGATCGGCGGCGCGGAACTGAAAAAGATGAAACCCTCTGCGGTGCTGCTCAATACTTCACGGGGTGGAATCCTGGACCAGGATGCGCTCCTCCGTGCGCTCAAGTCCAAGACCATTACCGGCTACGCGGGAGACGTTCTTGCGGGAGAAATGCAATTCGGCACCGATTGTTCGAAGCATCCTCTGGTGCGGTACGCCAAAACGCATGGGAATGTGCTCCTCACGCCCCATATCGGTGGACGCACCTACGAGGCACGCATGAAAACCGACGTGTTTATTGCCGCACGCATGAAGGAAGCACTCTCTTCAAAAAAATAACCTCGCTATACTGCGCCCATGGCATTCGACCGTGCCCTTGTAGAACGCATCCCCGGCTGGCTCACGCGCAAAGAGGCATCTTTACTCTACGGTTTGGCACGTCGCTGCACCGGCAAAGGTGTCATCGTTGAAATTGGTTCCTGGAAGGGAAAATCCACCGCATGTCTCGGGCAAGGATCGCGCGATGGCGCGGGAGTAAAAGTGCACGCAATCGACCCGTTTACAGGTTCCTCCGAGCACGGTGACGTTTACACGTTCCCCGAATTCCAGAGCAACGTGAAAGCCACGGGGATCGAATCATTGGTCACGCCGCACCCCATGACTTCCAAAGATGCTGCCATCGGATGGACAGAGCCCATCGAACTTCTCTGGATCGACGGCGCACATGAATACGAATTTGTGCATCTCGACTACACACTCTGGGAACCACACCTGGTGCCAGGCGGAGTGATCGCCTTTCATGATTCCACGGATCCCGGTGTATGGCCGGTGATTGATACGTATCTCTTTCGTGGAAAAGGATTTCGGCGTGTCCGCTTCATCGACGGCGTGACGTATGCCGTGAAGGGCAAGCCCCTCTTCGGTGCAAACCGGCTGATGATGCTCACGAGAGACATCAAATACTTCCTGTGGAAGAAGAAGGACAACTGGAAAAAGCGTAGACGCAGACGCAAGCAGACGGCGTTCGTCGGCTGTTAAAACTTTTGCTCCTCCCACAACCGGTGAAAGAGCTCCTTGCGATCCAGAAGTTCCTCGAGCGTGCCCTCTTCCACGCTCTGCCCGTCCTTGAGGACGATGATCTTGTCGGCATGTTTGATAGTGGAGAGCCGGTGCGCAATAACGATCGCGGTACGGCCGGTGATGGCCTCATCGATGGCTTCCTGAATGAGTTTCTCCGTTCCGCTATCCAGCGAGCTCGTCGCCTCGTCGAGAATGAGGATCTCCGCGCCCCTAAGAAGCGCCCGGGCGATGGCAACGCGCTGCTTCTCCCCGCCGGAGAGCTTCACGCCGCGATCGCCGATGAGTGTTGCGATCCCCTGGGGCAGCCGCTCGATGAATTCCGAGAGACGCGCGCGGCGGAGCACCTCCTGTAGCGCTTCATCGGTGACATCTTCAAGCCCGTAGAGGATGTTGTTGCGCAGGGAATCATGGAGGAGCAACGTCTCCTGACTGACGATCGCCACATGCGCCAGGTAGGACTCGAGCGTGAAGGAACGGATGTCTTGCCCGTCAATGAAGATCGACTGCGGGGGGCAATCGTAGTACCGCATCAGGAGATGAATGAGCGTGCTCTTGCCCGCTCCAGAGGGGCCGACGATCGCCGTCATCTTCCCTTTATCGATGGTGAAGGAAAGATTCTTGAGCACCATGCGTTCGTTGTAGGAGAAGGAAAGATCCCTGCAGGCGATTCCCGTCGTCATCCCGGAAAACGGCGTGCTCCCGCCCCGCACGAAGAATTTTCCGGTGTCATCGAAAACAGTGAGCACCGCATCGAGCGGCCCCGCGGTGTGAGCCATCACGCCGCGGAATCCCGATACCATGCCGAATTTGCTGGTGGCATTGACTACGACGTAGAAGTACACGATGAGCGCCGGCGCGGAGGCGATCTGGCTGCGGCCGAAGATGAAAAGAGCACCTCCGAAAATGGTCGCGACGACCAGAATCATTACGGTTTCCTGGATCGGCTGGATGAACGAAAGCAGGATGTTGCCACGGAAATCCAGGCGGGCTTTCTGGTCGCTGATCTGGGTGTAGTGCTGCTGCTCCAGCCGCTGCGTGCAGTACGCTTTCACAAGGGGCATGGTGGAAAGGATCTCGATGGATTTCTTGTTGAGCGCAGAACCGCGCTCCGTGGTGATGTGGGAGAGGTTTCTGAGCCGCACCACCACCGTCTTCACGAGAATATGGAGGAGGAGGAATGGCGGAATCGCAATGATGGTGAGTTGCCAGGAAATCAGCAGCATCACAACGAGGTAGGCCGAGAGCGCGAAAAGTGAATTGATGAATTTGTCGATGCCGATGAGCGGCTGCAGGGCCTTGCGCGAAAATTCCAGGAGCACCACGCCGTGGTGCCCGATGTTGCTGGTATCGAAGAATAACTTGCCGAAGCTCAGGTAGCGCGCAAAGAGCTCCTTACGCAGGTGATGGATGGTGCGCTCCGAGAAGTACGACATGCTGATGACGGAGAGAAGCCGCAGGAGGCTTTTGAGGATGTAGATGCAGATGAAACTGCCGAGAAGCACCGCAAAGAGCAGACGATCATTGGCAAGAACCGCCGGAGGCAGCATCTGCATGATGTCACCGAGCACGGGCGTGTCCGTCACGAAGGAGAAACTCTGTTTCAGGAATCCGTTCAGGATGGGAACGAGGAGTCCCATGCCCACGCCCTCGAACGTCGCCGCGAGAACCGCAAACGAAATCGGTATGATGATGTGAATGGGGCGGATGTGAATCCGCCGCAAAAGATAGACCAGTTTCCCGAATGTCGAGGAGGGCTGCAGTTGCATATATATACCGATTTACGCTATCGCACGGACAGTGCCCGCGCAAGGCAAAGGCACGGACATGCGGTTATTTCTTCACCGAAAAAATGACTAGTAGTTGCCACTTTCCTTGAGGAGGCGACGGAACATCATGCGTGAAGAACACGCGATCGACGTGAGGCGCGAAGAGCGAAAGAATTTCCGCGACCGATTCCAGTCGTTTGATATCGCAGACCTCATAACCGCCGGCTATCGCCAGTTCCGCCGCTGTTTCCAGCCGGAATTCCACTCCCACCGCGATCAAGCCGCCGTTGCGCGTAACGCGCACGGCTTCGAGCGCCGCCTTCGTCGGGGCATGACTGTACGCAAGCACCCATCCCATGGTCACAATCCCGAATGCATTGTCCGCGTACGGCATGGCATGCATGTCGCCCAGATCGATCCAGGGCGAGTAGGAAATGAGATCCAGTCCTCGGACATTGCGGAATCCCATACCCATCAAGTTCAAGAGCTCCCCTTCCGAGCGCGGCCCGATGCAGAGAACGGGAGACGAGCGGCTGATGTGGATCGCGGAGAGAGGATAGGCAAGAAGGCCGGAGCGGTTCCCTCCGAGATGTTTCATCTTCCCCATCTGTAACTTATTGTGGAACACCGTATTATGCCCGATGTCTCCTGTGGCAGAATCCAGTGTTCGCAAGCGTCGACGCAGACGGACGTAATACACATAGCGGATGGCGGTGACAAAAAGCCGTAGGAGATCCACGCGCAGCAGCTGATAGAACGCCTGTTTTACATCATAGGCAAACCACCACGCTTTCTTACGGATCTTTGCCAGGCGACTCTTGCGAATCAAAGGGGGAACCGGGGAAGGTATAGGCAAAACGTTGTCCATAGGCACAGCGGAAAATCCGCAGTCCCAGCACTATACGGAGTTGCTCCGGGTCAAGCAACCATTGCACTGCGCGATTTCTTTCCACTATAGTGACCGTATGCTCCCGGTATTGCACGCCTCCGCCGATGCTCTTCTCAAGCGCATCCGTCGCACGTCGTTCTACTACCAACGGTGGAATAACACGCTCGCGTTCAGCATCAACAATGCGTATGGACGCTACGCTCGCGAATGCGCGGCACGATATGCGGCAGAGCATGGGACAATGGACCTCCCCCCATCCCCGCTACAGGAAAAAGGTGCCGCCTATTTCCCGCGCATTTTTCCGGCCGACAAAGCTCGTGCGTACTCGCAGACCATCACCGAACTCCTAGAGCGTAACGACAGTGTGGTTGAGCGTCCGAAGGAGAGCGATCTCGCCGCTCGCATCCGGGCTCCTCTCCGCACGCTGGGCACCGATATTCTTGATGCTGTCCGCGCACCGGCTATCCATGATGCTCTGCTCCGTTTTTTCCGCGGTCACTATCGCATTGAATGGATAACCTGCTTTCGAACATTCCCGGCAAAGCGGGTCGCAGGTTCGTGGCTGTGGCACAGCGATTCCTTCCCTCCGCATACCTGCAAGCTTTTCCTGCATCTCACGCCAGCAAATGTCGAGACGGGCGCGACGGAATTCATGACCCTTGCCGATACCATGGCCTACCGGCGTGCGGGATATTTCGGTCAGTTCAAGGATGAACGCTTCGCGAACCTTGAGGAATTCGCCGCGGCGCACCATCTTCCCTACCGGCCCTTCCATTTTGATGCGGAACCCGGAGATGGAACGCTCTTTGACATGAACTTCTTCCACCGCGCCGTACGTCCGGAGCATGCTTTCCGCGACGTCATCCAGTTCTACTTTCTCCCGAGCCCCATCCCGTGGGAACAGCAGTACGAGCGGGATGTCGAGAAATTGATGGCAGTGACCGGAAATTTCCCGAAGAATCCCCGACCCGGCGCTTCCGTCACGGCGTCATCGCAATCGATGATGATGTGATGTCCGCCGTCTCTGTTTATGTCGCCTGCCTTACCGCAGCGCGTTTGAGTTGCCCGTAGCACTGCCGGAGAAGATGGGCAGACACTTCAAGTGGGTAATGTTTCAGAACTTCCGTACGGAAATGCGCACCGCACTGCTTGCGCTCCTGTGCCGGGAGCCGCAGGAACGCGTCGATGCGTCGCACCAGTGCGCCGGTATCGCGTGCGGGCACGACGAGCGATGCATCGATCGGCGCAAGGACTTCATGCACTGCCCCCCCGCCGAAGGCAAACGCGGGTCGGCCGCAGGCGAGCGCTTCGATAAGAGATAATCCGAACCCCTCGTAGAGAGAGGTAGAGATGAGCACGGAGGACCGCTGTACTAGTGAGCGCACTGTCGGCTGATCAACAGTCCCGTGAATCGTCACGCCAGGGATGGATCGCAAGATTTCAATCTGCTCGTCGGATCTGCGCCCGACATCCGCGATACGGTACCCCTTCGCAGCAAGTGCACGGTACGCCTCCGTAAGATAACGGAATCCTTTGCGTGGATGCATGAACGACCCCAGAGCGATGACATCAAACAGCGGTGCTTCTGTGGAAGGCATAAAGACCGTTCCGTCGACGCCGTTGGGCACGATGGAGATACGGTCTAGCGGGCAATGATATTCGTTGTTCAACCGATCGGAGATTGTCTTGGAAACCGTCATCACGCGATCGCACGAGGTACACATCCGCTTTTGCCAGAAAATGAGGAGTGCGTACTTCATGCGCCAAAGGATGCCCTGAACCGAGCCGGATTCTTGAAGAGCAATCTCTCGGTCTGCTGTCACCGGATGATGGATCGTAAAAAGAACCGGTACGCCGCTCCCCTGCAATCTTCGGAACGCAGGGCCCATGACTTGATTGAGATGCAGGACATCAAACGATTTCCAGAACGGATCCGATGCCGGATACCGCCGCAGAACGCTTCTGGCAAAAAGCGCATCAGCACATCCGTAGTAGTACGGTCCGATGCGGCCGGGAACCGTAATGACGTCGACATTGGCGGGAAGATCGTCTTTCCGGGCTTTGCTCCGATTACAAACAATCGTGAAAGAAACTTCGGACGTTGCCGCAAACAGCGGCAGGTGATTTGCCCCTTTATAGGGATCGAGCACGGTTTGGAGAATGCAGACGCGCATGAGGTTAGGCATAGAATACTAGAGTACTAGAGGCACGAGGTTTCCAAGTACTCTAGTATTCTAGCCCTCTCATGCTTCCGCATCGCCTCTACCGCCGCCTGCTCAAATCCCTTTTCTGGATCCGTGGTCTCTTTTTTGCCTTTGTGATCCTTCCGGTGCCTCAACATCTGAAGTTTCCGCTGATGAATCTGTATCTTTTTGCGCGTCGGGTTCCTTTCATTGAACGCCATGAATATTCTCAAAACGGTGAGGATGGGATGATCGCTGCGATCTTCGCGATGATTGGTACGAGGAATGCATACTTCGTGGAGTTCGGCGTGGAAGACGGTATCGAGTGCAATACGCGATATCTCTCCAGGCATAAAAGGTGGAAAGGGCTCCTGATGGATGGCAGCCACGAAAATGCCGTGCTCAATCTCCATAAAGAATTTATCACCGCGGAAAATATTGAATCCCTCTTTGCGAAATATGATGTGCCGAAGGAATTCGATCTCCTCTCTATCGACATCGACGGCAACGACTACTGGGTGTGGAAGGCGATCACTCACTACTCTCCCCGCGTCGTGATCATCGAATACAACGCCTGCATCCCGTACGAGCCGCCCGTGACGATCCCGTACGCTCCTGCATTCCAATGGGATAAGACGGATTACTACGGTGCGAGTCTTTCAGCATTCGTGGGACTCGCAAGAACGAAGGGATACACGCTCGTGGGAACGGACCCGAATGGCGTGAATGCGTTTTTTGTGAGAGACGATTGTGTCTCGGGAAAATTCCACGTCCAAGATCCCCGGAGGATCTACCGACCTGCAGCATTCAAAGGGAAGCTGGGCAATACGCATCCAAAAGATCCGCTCAAGCGCCCCTGGGTCACAGTCGGTACATCGTAAACCGATCATCGGTATAGATGACAGACGCATCGCCGGGAATCCGCGGATTATCCTGCGCCTCTGTATCGGTAATGGCGTACTTCGCGTGATATTTCTGGAGATAGGCTTCGTACTGTGACTGGATTGCACGGTGCTTGATCATGGCGGACTGGATGAACTGCTCTCCGCCAAAGAATGTGATGGGCTTCACCTGTCCGCCATATGCATTTTGGTATCGTGCCGCGCGACCCGGTCCCCATCCGGCAACGGAGGTGATGTCGTCTCGAAGGGTATCTGTGGTAATCGCATCAGCGTTTTGCGTAAGGAATCTTTCCAGAAGCTCGTCGTCGGGAATCACATGGAGAAGCGCCCATCCGTCGAAGAACACGTAATCATTGGAATAAATGGGGACATAATTGCTGATCAGATTTGGAGCGAGGATGACGCTCACGGGAGGGTCCGCATTCTGCAAAAAAGAAAATATGCGCTGGTAATCCTGTAGCTGCTGCGCTGCAACGGTGTCGAATCGCCACAGGTAGGGCAAGGAATTCCGCACCGTACGGGCGGTTGTGGTGAAGAAAAAAGCGCAGACCATGATGGCGCTTACCGCGCGCGCAAGACCGATGCTTTTTGTATACGAGGAGAGAAAGACCGCAATGGCGACTGCATTGATGAAGAAGGAAATCCACAGAGGATGTGAATCGAAATCCATTTCTTTTCCTGTGACGACATTGCTTGTTGCCGCAGCAAGAATGCCGCCCCCGATGAAGAGGAGTGTCAGCTCGGAAGGAGACAGCGCTCTCCGCGTGCGGACAAAAAGAAGACCCGCAACGAGCAGGATCATGTATTTGAGGTTCAGAAGCGTGATGGGGAGCACCCGATGCGTCTCGACCATGCCGCTCCGGAAGTTGAGGGATACCGCAGCAGGATCGGAAAAAAGCTGGATGATATTGAGGATCTGCGGAAGGCATGCGACTGTAATGCCGATGCCCATGACGATGAGGTACCGCACGGTTTTTGCATCGCGCATCCGCAGCGCCCGGAGAAACAGAAAACCGATCGCGGCGAATATCGGCATCCACAGGTGCGGATACAGGTAAAACGCGAATGCCATGACGAGTCCGAGCCACGCGTATCGTCGCGCCTGATGCGGCTCCTGAAGAACGCTGAGTAGGCAAAGGAGAAAGAGTGCCAGCGCGGGGTACACCATCTGCAGAACCGGACGGATAAGGAAATTATGGAGGGAAAGAACGCCGATGAGCGCCGTCCCCACAGAAATGACCTGGTTTCCCTTTGTAAGCTTAAGACACAGTACATAGAGAAGAACGCCGCCAAGCACGCCATAGAAAATCGTGTTGAAGGCAAACATGCCGTTCACACCAAGACCGAGAATTCCCGGCACCGCCCCCAGCCACATCGGAAGCACCAGTCCCGGAAAGTGCGCATCCGCATACTCGCGGATAAAGGGATTGCCGATGCTCGGATGGCCGTCGACCACTTCGCGCATCTGTTTGACGTAGTAGAGTGCATCGGAGGAAACCTGCGGCAAAATTTCCGGGAGCCACGTGCCCATCGTGTATCGGAAGAGGAAAAACGGCAGTGCCGCAATCAGTGCGGACCCTGCAAAAACCGTAATCCACGGAATCCATGATTTGCCGGGAAACAGAGGTAAGAATGACGTCATGCGTGCGGACGATGGTACCATAGCCCTTGTTGCATCTATGTCTCCAGTAAAACCCCCCTCCGTCATCGTCATCATTCCCGCCCGCGGAGGCTCCGAGCGCGTTCCCGGGAAAAATCTTCTGCCGCTTGCGGGTATTCCGCTCGTGGCCCACAGCATTCTGCATGCACGCGGATCGAAGAGTGTGCAGGAAGTGATTGTCTCCACAGACAATGCGGAGATAGCAAAGGTAGCGAAGGAGTACGGCGCCACCGCGATCAAGCGTCCTCACGAAATCTCAAACGCGAAAGCGACGAGTGAATCCGCGCTGATCCACGTACTCGATGAACGCCGCAAAAAAGGCAAAGCCGATCCGGATCTCGTTGTCTTCCTGCAGTGCACGTCTCCCGTACGCAAGCACGATGATATTGATAACGCCGTGCGGCAATTGATCGAGGAAGATGCAGATTCCCTCTTCTCCGCAACTCGCAATCACGTGTTGATTTGGAATGCGACTCCCGCGGGACCGCAATCCCTCAATTACGACTACCACACCCGCAAGCGCGAACAGGACATGGAAGTGCAGCATCGCGAAAACGGATCGATCTATGTGACCAAGACTGAGGTTCTGCGGCGCGACAGTAATCGGATGGGAGGAAAAATCTCCGTCTATGAAATGGATGAGATGCATTCGTTCCAGGTGGATACGCCCGCCCAGGTGGATCTTCTGCGCTGGGTCGTCCGGCGCGAAATCCAGGACTGGCCGAACCACGTGGATCTCGTGGTCTTTGATTTCGACGGCGTCATGACCGATAACACGGTAGCAACCAAAGCAAACGGCAATGAATCCGTGCGCTGCAACCGCGGCGACGGCCTCGGAATCGCGGCGATGCGCAGAGCTGGAATCCCGATGATTGTCCTTTCCACGGAAGAACACCCTGTTGTGATGGCACGCTGCCAGAAACTCAAGCTCCCCTGCTACCAGGGACTTTCCGACAAGGCGGCATTCCTGAAGAAGTACGTGAAGAAAGAAAAGATTGATCTCCAGCATGTCGCCTATCTCGGGAACGACGTGAATGATCTGCCATGTCTGGAACTCGTCGGCTTCCCGGTAGTCACGGCTGATGCGCACCCCGATGTGATGCACGCCGCGCATGTGGTTCTTTCCACCGCAGGCGGAAAGGGCGCAGTGCGGGAGTTTGCGGATAAATTACTTGCGGCAAAGAAAAGAAAGAAAAATGTGTCATCCTGAGCGTAGTCGAAGGACGACACATTTTTTGACGCATGTCGCGCTTCGACTACGCTCAGCGTGACATGCTTAGGTAAGCTTTAGCCTGTCATGATTCACCTAGCCGTCATGCAAGGCCGCCTCAGCCCTCCGGAGGACAACCGCATCCAATGCTTTCCTCGTACTTCGTGGCGTGATGAATTCCCGCGCGCGGTAGAAGCGGGTATCCCTGCCATCGAATGGATCGATGATACGTACGGAGCAGACATCAATCCGCTTCGAACAAAGGAAGGAATCGAAGAATTAAAAGCATTGATGGACCAGCATGGCGTACGCATCCCCTCCATCTGCGCCGATACGTTTATGGAACAGCCGCTCGTGCGCTGTACGGAGCATGAGCGTGCCGAGCGTCTGAAACTTCTCGAACATCTCTTCCGTCAGGCGAAGTTTCTCGGCGCTGGTCACCTCGGCATTCCGCTGCTCGATAACTCCGCGCTGAAAAACGTGGAGGAGATTGAGGTCATGGCTGCTGCGCTTCTCAAAGTAATCCCGATCCTGGAGAAACTACAGATGGAGCTGCACCTGGAAACGTCGCTCTCTCCGAAAGAATTCCCGATTCTGCTCTGGAAACTCCCCCACCCTCTTATCCGTGTGACCTACGACACCGGCAACAGTGCTTCACTCGGCTACGATCCGCATGAAGAATTCTCTGCGTACGGCAACCGCATCGGCTCCGTGCACATCAAAGACCGTAAACGTGGTGGCGGAACAGTGAAACTGGGAATGGGTAATACGGATTTTGTGGCGGTAGCGGAGGAATTGAAGAGGATTGAGTTTAAGGGGCTATTTACGATGCAGGCGGCGAGAGGAGAGACGGGGAATGAGGTGGAACAGTTACAGGCATACAAATCTTTTGCGGATAACACTTTTAGTGAAAAGTAGATGGTCGCATTGGAAAAGCGCCGTCACGGATCCTGTGAGCGGGGCGAATGAAAACCCGCAGGAAGGAGATATGGGGTGGGCCTCGGGTTTTCCGCCACGCGAGCAGAGATCCGTAGGCGCTTTTCCACAAGCGACCCGTGTTTCTTTGCGGTACTTTCTTTTGCACGAGCAAAGAAAGTACCAATGAAGATCGTGAGGAAACATGAGGACTTCTCCCTCAAAGGCCACCCCCTCTCCCTGTCCCTCTCCCGCCGGGAGAGGGAACGACGCTACCCTCATCGGAAACTCCCCCGTTCGCATTGATCCTCTTTCCACTGAAGCGCATCATCGCTCTGCAATGCTCGCATCCGACCTCTTCTCCCTCTCCGGCAAAACTGTCTTGATCACCGGAGCCTCCGGCTTTCTTGGTCGCACGATGAGTGAAGCGCTACTCGCAAACGGCGCAAAGGTGACGATGCTCGGGAGATCAGACCGACTGCACACCGTCCGAGACGAGCTTGCAGCAAAATATGGAGAGAAGAATGTGACCGCACACGCCGTGGACATGTATGACCTCAAAGCATTCAAGAAAACATTAAGTGAGGTGATGAAGGAAATGGGCACAGTAGATGTTCTTATTAATAACGCTCATGAGATGGGACCGGATACGGGCTTCAATAAACCCGACAGCAAGCTGGAAGATGCACCCCTGGAGTACTTCGAAAAAAATCTGGCGGGTGGAATGTTCTGGCCGGTCCTTGCGATGCAGGCCGTCTTCCCCGGCATGAAAAAGAAGGGCAAAGGCAGCATCATCAATACCTGCACGATGTACAGCCTCGTCGCTCCGGACCCGGCGCTCTATGCCGGCACAGAAAAGATGAACCCTGCAGGTTATGGATCTGCAAAGGCGGCTCTGATGCAGCTCACGCGCTACGCCGCTTCCTTCTGGGGACCGCACGGAATCCGCGTGAACGCCATCCACCCGGGACCGTTTAGTAATACCCAGGATGAAGGGCCGAATGCAGTGAAGAAGGATGATCCGTTTGTGCAGAAGCTGAAAGATAAGACGTGTCTAGGGCGGATCGGGAATCCCAAGGAGCTGGTCGGCGCGCTGCTATTCCTCGCTTCGGATGCGAGCAGCTATGTGACGGGACAAGGAATAAGTGTGGATGGTGGATGGACAGTGCGATGAGATCTGGCACACTCAAGCCGTGTCTTCCATCAAACCCGTCAAAGTAGGAAATAAGCTGATCGGCCCTGGTCAGCCGTGCTTTGTAATCGCGGAAATCGGCATCAACCACAACGGCGACATGGCGGTGTGCAAGAAACTGATCGATGCAGCGGCGGAATCCGGATGTGATGCCGTGAAATTCCAGAAACGGACGGTGGATGTGGTCTACACGAAGGAAGAGCTGGCACGCCCGCGGGAAAACCCGTTCGGTGCGACCAATGGGGACCTCAAGCGCGGACTCGAATTCGGCGAGAAGGAGTACCGAGAGATCGATGCGCACTGCAAAGAGAAAGGGATCCAGTGGTTTGCCTCCTGCTGGGATGAAGCGTCCGTGGACTTCATGGAGCAATTCAATCCATCGTGTTACAAGATCGCGTCCGCATCGCTCACGGATGACAAACTTCTCCAGTATCACCGCAGCAAGAAACGCCCGATCCTGCTTTCCACGGGTATGAGCAGTCTCAAAGAGATCGATCACGCCGTGGAGGTTCTCGGAAAAGAAAACCTAGTGGTGCTGCACTGCACGAGCACGTACCCGTCGAAAATAGAGGAACTAAATCTGAGTGCTATTACCACGTTCATAGACCGCTACGGCGTTCCCATCGGTTACTCCGGACATGAAGTAGGGCTTTCCACGAGTTTTGCGGCTGCTGTGCTTGGTGCCTGCACGGTAGAACGCCACATCACCCTCGACCGCGCGATGTGGGGATCAGACCAGGCAGCATCGGTGGAACCGCAAGGTTTTGTTCGCCTCGTGCGCGATATCCGCGTGTGGGAAGAGGCCCGTGGCGACGGCGTAAAGAAGGTCTATGACTCTGAACTTCCCATACGAGACAAACTGCGAAGAAAGTAGATGTATAATATTGTTGACAATATACAACCATTTGCTTAGATAGTTTTGTATTTTTTCCTCATATTTTATGGATCATGAAAGGATGTTGGACCGCCCCGTTGATCTGAGGCAAGTGAAGCCTGCTGATGTAGTACATGCAACAAATGCACTTGTTGGACGTGGAATATTAGATGCGCGCAATAGTGCTCTGGTTGATAAAGTTCGGTGTCTTTTTGGTGCAGATGGAGCCACTGTCACAAGCGCGGAATTGGATCCACCACAAGCCCGATGCTGCGATGAAGTTGTTGCGGCAGCCGCTTCGCATTGGCTTTCTTTCAAGGCATTAGCAATGGAAGGAATGCACCAGGTGGATACGTCCATGCAAAGTGCATAGATTTAATCGCTCCTCTCCTGTTGATCAATGCACCTCTGTAGGCCAGAGTACGTGCATGGAAGATGCCCGCCAAAATACCGTTCACACGCATCTGCAGCGCAGCGTTCGTACGTTTTCTGCGACAGAAAAAGAGTGTGTACCGACAATCCTAAGGGCTGCAGAGAGTATTGCGGAATCTTTTAAAAATGGCGGAAAACTCCTGATCTGTGGAAACGGCGGAAGCGCGGCCGACAGTCAGCATATGGCCGCGGAGTTTGTGAGTCGCCTCCGAATTGACCGTCCACGCGCGGCGCTCTCCGCAATCGCACTCACAACAGATACCTCTTTCCTGACGGCGTATTCCAATGATGAAGGATATGAAGGAGTGTTTGCCCGCCAGGTGGAGGCACATGGAAAAAAGGGCGACGTGCTACTGGGGATCACCACGAGCGGCACATCAAAAAATATTCTTCGCGCATTTGAAGAGGCAAAAAAGAAAGGAGTCGTGACAATCGCACTCACGGGATCGAAAGGACTGAAGACTGATGCTGACTGCGTGATCGCGGTGCCCGGAGAAGACCAGCAATGCACGCAAGAGGCGCATCTCGCTGTGGAGCACATCATCTGCGAGCTCGTGGAAGATGTTTTGTTCCCGCAGAAGCATGGATAAGAGCAAAGGAACGATTGTATTCCTTCCGCTTTCGAAGGCGAACTTTTTGGAGATGATGCCGATTGCGAAGGCCTTTAAGGCCGCCGGACATTTCCAGCCGATCTTCTGTCTCGATTCTAAGCGCGCGGGGCTGACTGATCTCACTTGTGCTGAAGGAATGGACGCTGTCACCCCTGATGGCTTTCCGCGCACGTCTTCTCCGGTAAAGGCTGTAACGGAAGATGATCTTGTAGTCCCCTCTTCCACCGCCAAGAGCAAGACATTTGATCTCCTCCCACGTTTTTTCCGATCTCTTAGGGGCATGCAGGTGGAATGCACACGCGTCCGCAAACTCCTGCGACGTTTTCCAGATGTACGCCTGATCGTCGTCACCGGTGACCGCAACATCGGCATCGAAACAGCGCTCATTGCCGAAGGCAATCGTAAAGGCATTCCGAGTCTTATCGTTCCTTTTGCGATGAGCTTTCCGGAAGCGGCAGCAGAGCCAAGGTTGCGTATCGGCCGCTTCAAAGAAAAATTCGGCGTGCACACACTCCCGCGCAAGCTGGTACGACGGTGCTTTCCTTCATGGGTTCGCGTCCATAAAGGCACTCCCCTGTTCTTTCATCCGGTATGGACCGCGCTTGCGGCCAAGTGTCTTGAGATTATGCCGGAAAAACCCTGGATCATCGGCGGAGGCGCAGCAAAGATCATGGCCGCCGAGAGCGAAGCCATCAAGCGGGATCTCATCGAGCAGGGCATGGCCCCGCAGAAGCTCGTGGTGACGGGGAAACCGGGGCTCGATGCGATCGCGGAGCAGCTCAAAAGTGTTTCATGCGCGGAGAAGCGAAAGGCACTCGGCATTCCGGAACATGCAAAAGTGATTCTTTGTTCCGTTCCGCAGCTTGCCGAGCATGATCTGCTGCCATGGGACCGTCACAAGCAGGAAATGGAATTCTTGTTCACGACGATGACCAAGACGGGTGCATACGTAATCTTGAGCCTGCATCCCAAAAGCGATCGTGTGATTTACCAGCCGCTCGCTGATGCCGCGGGTGCTCACATCAATGACGAGCGCATCTATCAGCTGCTCCCGGTCTGCGATCTCTTTGTCGCAACGTACTCCAGCATTGTTGCGCAGGCGATTGCGCTACAGAAACCGAGCATCGTCGTCGACTTCTACGAGCTCGAGTACCCGCTCTATGCCGCTGCCCCGGGAGTGACTGTCCTTCGGAACCGTGAGAAGTTCCTGCCGGCACTCCAGCAACTGCTGACGGATGCTGCGGTGTATCAAAAGCATGTCGATGCTCAGAAGCTCCATGGAAACGAATGGGCGTTGCTGGATGGAAGAAACACGGAGCGGGTCGTGCACCTCGCTGAACAATTGATTGGGGAAAGGACCTAAGAAACAAAAGACAAATTCATTCCAAATGCCAAGAGCCGAATGTTCGAACATTTGCCCTTAGGTTCTTTGGTCCTAATTTGTCTCTTGTCTCTTCGGTCCTTCACTCAAGATACACTATCCCCATGCTTTCCTTGATCATACCGGTATTTAACGAAGAAGGTTCCGTTGAAGACATCATCCGCCGGTCTCATGCCGTGCTTGAGGCTGCGGATGAAATCATCGTGGTGGATGACGGCAGTACCGATGCA
>Ga0155171_105_pt2 | contig 39451 bp, 42 predicted proteins | sample RifCSPhighO2_01_FD_106139 | JGI IMG/M metagenome (GOLD analysis project Ga0155171, IMG submission 106139) | Candidatus Peribacteria bacterium RIFCSPHIGHO2_01_FULL_55_13
TGCGAAGTTTTTCCGCATCACAACTCCGTAACCTTCGTGACTCCGCAACCTCCGCAAACTATTTCTGCTCTGTTGCTATAGGAGGCTCCTGCTTCGGCTCCTCTTTCTTCTCCAGCGTCTCCGCAGCCGGGCTGATTTCCGCGGCCGTGGTGAGAGGCTTGCCATCCTTATTCGGGCTGAATCCTCCAAAGAGTTCGGTTTGTTCTTTCTGCTGCTTGGTCACAAGTTCCTCCGCCGCGAGTTTGGATTTCCGTCCCGCCCTGAGAGCCAGGACTTCCTCGGGCTTCGTCGTGATGATGCGCTGTTCCTCGGGGCTCGCCACAATCTGGATAGCGACGTGCTTGTTGCCCGCGAAGAAGAGACCCTGTCCCACGTCGGAGTTCAGAAGCAGGTACTTTTCTCCGTCTGTGAGATAGAAGAGCTTCTGGAGGTTATCCACCGCGGATGCCGACTGCTTCAAAAGGATCTGCAGTGCGGCGTTGGTGATGATCGGTTTTCCGTACGGAGAGTTCACGAAGTCTTCCACGTCTTGGGTGATCGTCGTAACGCCCAGGTAATATTTGCGGGCGCGCTTGATGAGACCGTAGAGGAAGCGTGCGGAGTCGTCGTGCTGGAGCAGGTTCCACGCCTCGTCGATGACGAGGAAGCGGCGCTTGAGTTCCGCGCGGATGCGGTTCCAGAGGAAGTTCAAAATCACGTACATGGCGATCGGCCGGAGCTGATCCTCCAGGTCGCGGATCTGGAAGACGATCATCTGATTCGTCAGTTCCACGTTCGTCTGCTTGTCGAAGAGTCCGGCGTAGCTGCCGTCCGTGAATTTCGTCAGCGTCTGCGCCATATTCTCACCGCCTTGGGTGGTCATGAGCACATCGACGAGTTCGTGCATGGTGGGAGGTTCCATCTTGGAAGGATCTGGAGTCTGCAGCGTGATACCCTTGAGGGCGTACGTATCTAAAATCGCTTTGTCGAGGATGCCGTCTTCGGCGGGCGTGAGAGTACCCAGCATCAGCTTGAAGAGTCCGTGGAGGGTGATGGCAGCCGCACGCAGCGTCTCGCCCGTCTGTGCCTCGTCGCCGCGGATGGCGCGGGGAAGATCGAACGGGTTGATGCGGTTAGAGCTCTGCAGCGACATCGGGATGAAGGTGCCCCCGACGGTCTCGGCGAGTTCGACGTATTCGTTTTCCGGGTCGATGACGAAGACTTCGGTTCCAAACATCAGTGACCGCAGGATCTCGAGTTTTACGGTGAAGGATTTACCCGCACCGGATGTAGCGAACACTGTCGCGTTGGCATTCGGAAGATCAAACCGGTCGAAGATGACAAGCGAGTCGTTGTGGCGGTTGATGCCGTAGAGGATGCCGTGGTCGTCCGTGAGGTCTGCGGAACTGAACGGGAAGCTCGTCGCGAGCGGTGAGGTGTTCATGTTGCGGTTGATCTCCAATTGATCGAGACAGAGCGGTAGCGAAGAGATCCACGCGTGTTCCATCTGAAACCATGCCGACTTCGTGAGCACCAGTTTTCCGCCGAGCATCGCTTCGATGTCGGCCTGGAGTTTCTTCAGTTTCTCCGTGTCGTCGCTGTAGATGCTGATGTACATCCCGAACTGGAAGAGTTTCTCGCGGCCGCGCGCCAGAAGATCGCGGAGTTCTTCGGCGTCCTGGAGAGCGGCCTCCAGCGCCGGGTCGCGGACGATGCCGCGCTGTTCGAGCATGCGGATGGAGCTTCGCATCTCCGCCACTTTCTTCCGGAGCATGCGCATGATGATCTTGCTGCTTGCGGGGTAGATGTACTGCGCGATGTCCATCTGCGCGTCGAAGTTGATGACCTGCGAGAGCCAGTTGGGAAAGATATAGTTCGGCCAGTTGTACACGAAGAGCGTGTGAACGTGCTGGTCGTTTAAGATGATCTCCGTCGTCTTCACCTCCATCGACGCGGGCGAAATCAGATCCAGCGTCTTCTGGAGTCCTTCCTCGTAAAACCGCAGTACCTGCTTTTCATCGGGAGCGATTTCGGTCCCTGTCACGGCTTTTTGAAGGACCTTTTTTGCCTGGGCGTGGATGCCCAGAAGATCATCGATCGCCGCCAGGAGTACCTGGAGCGTAGAAGGTCCTTTTACCGCCGAGTTTTTTGGGGTGGTTTCGGACATAGAGAAATCCTATTATTGTAGCAGAAAACAGTGTTTTGCTCAATGATTAATGGGTTGGGTGGGTTTGGTGTGTTTAGTGGGTTTATTGAGTTACCAGAGCTGCTCCGACCCGATACCAGTCGTATTGCGCCGCTGCCTGCGGCCACGGTCGAGGAGGATATCGAGATCTTCGACACCCGGGAGCTCTATCACCTGGAGTCCGGCAATCAAAATCAGCCGGTTGGCTTCAATCGCCACCACCCGATCCTTGGCGACGTCGAGGAGTTCTTCGAAGCGGTCTTTGATGTCCTCGGTCTGCTCGCGCTTGGATTCTACCTCCGCGAGATCGCCCTGGGCCTTCGTGAGCTCGCGCTGACGCGACCCCGCGCCGGTGTAGTCCTTGTTATCGAGTGCGCGATTGATTTCGCGTTCCAGATCCTGGGCGGTATTGCGCTTCTCGCGCTCTTCCTCCTTCAGCGTCTCCGCCGCGCTCTCGAGCTCCGTGCGTTTGCGCTCTGCCAAAACAAAAACGTTATGCAGTGTCTGCAGATACTGATCCAGGGTTTCTCTGCGGTCGGGGCTCCGGTTCAGGATATCGGGCACATCGACCTGCAGGATGTTTCCGAGTTCCTGCAGCAGTGTGAAGGTCTCGTCGGTATCGGGGTCGCCCTGACGTGCGAAGAGTGCCTTCTGTGCCTCGATGCCGATCCACGCGGAACGCACGGGCAGGAAAATTCCCTGCGAGAGGTACGCCGCCACATAGAGGCCGAGCGCGGCGCTGGGGCGGGGGAAGAGAGCCGCCGATCCTCCTTCGAGTGCCGCGACCGCCGAAATTCCCGAAGTCGCTCCTTGGGCCTCCAGTGATGACCCGTCATTGGCTGCTTCGTCTCCTCCAGAGAAGAGTGAGCAGCTTGTCAGGAGCAGGCAGGAGCCGATGACGATCAGGGAACGCGAACGAAGCATTTCCTTATAGTATAGCGGTTTTTGGGCAGAGAGAGAAGGAGGTTTCCGGGCGCAGGGGGTTGGGGGTTGGGCATCGGAAAGCTTGCATATTCCCTACGCCCAACGCCCAATTTCCTACGCCCTCATTCCAGTATAACTTTTGTGTTCAAAACATGTATACAAACTGTATGCAAGAGCAATTTTTGTTTCCACGTGGAAATGCTGTGGTTTACTGCTACATTTCGCGCTGAAACCTGAGTAGAAGTTTTGTTCAGGTGGATAGTGCTGCTCCATGTTTGAATCATTACAATCGAAGGCTCAAGAGATCATCCGTGCGGAGTACGGAATACAAAATGTGAACATCAGTTGGGAGCGTCCCCAGCAGGCATCTTTTGGTGATATCGCCACGCCCGTAGCGATGCAGCTTGCGAAGGAATTGAAAAAGAATCCGAAAGAGATCGCATCGACACTCGCCGAGAAACTTCAGAAGGATTCTTCTGTGGAAAAGGCCGAAGTCGCGGGACCCGGATATGTGAACGTGTGGCTGAAGCCTCAGGCGCTCATCGACGAGCTCAAACACACACGCGAAGCATGCACGGCGAAGGTCATCAAAAGAGGCGCACCCGTGGTCATCGATTACTCCGCACCCAACATTGCCAAGCCGCTCGGCATCCATCACATTCTTTCGACCGTGATCGGTCAGGTGCTCGGCAATCTCTACCGTCACTCCGGTACTGCGGTTGTGGGGGTGAACCACGTCGGCGATTGGGGGACACAATTTGGAAAGCTGGCGGTGGCGTATGAACTCTGGGGTATGGGAAAGCCAATGGAGAAGTGTACGGTCGAAGATCTACTGGCGTTGTACGTCAAATTTCACGAGGAAGCCGAGAAGGACGCATCGCTCGAGGAACGGGGACAGGTAGCGTTTAAACGCCTCGAAGAAGGGGATCAAGAGCTCCGCGCCTTCTGGGAGAAGGTGGTTGCGATCACTCTGAAAGAACTCGGCGTGCTCTATGCACGTTTGCATGTGACGTTCGACCACACGCATGGGGAAAGCTTCTATGAAGAAAAGATGGAACCCGTCATCGCGGAAGGAAAAAAGAAAAAGGTCTTTCTCCCCGGAGAGAAGGGGGCGCTCGTCGTGCAGTATCCCGAAGAGAGCGGGCTCCCGCCGGCCATCGTGCTGAAGGCGGACGGCGCGACAATCTACATGACCCGGGATCTCGCCACGGTCCGGTACCGGCTGGACACCTGGAAGCCCCAGGCTGTGCTCTACGTGGTCGATGTGGCTCAGGCACTCTACTTTCGCCAGTTGTTTGCGGCAGTGGAACAGCTCGGATGGAATCCTCCAAAACTCGAGCACGTGCAGTTCGGGCGCATGCGCTTTGCGGATAAGAACATGAGCACGCGAAAGGGGAACATCCTGCGTTTGGAAGAGGTGCTCGATGAAGCGGTGAAGCGCGCGGGAGAACTCATCGAGAGCAGGGGAGAGAGCATCCAATCTGATGACACGGTGGCACTCGCCGAAATGATGGGTGTCGGTGCTGTCGTGTACGGAATCCTCAGCCAGAACCGCCAGAGCGATCTTGTCTTTGACTGGGACCGGATGCTCAGTTTCGAGGGGAATTCTGCACCCTATCTGCAGTACACCCATGCGCGGGCTCGCTCGGTTCTGCGCAAAGCAGATGCAAGCGATGTAGCCCTCCCGGCAGCGGTCGCCACCTTGACCGAAGGAGAGCGGTCGCTTGTCGGAACGCTTCTACGGTTCCCCGAAGTCCTGGAAGAAGCACTCAGTGGACATCTGCCGCATGTGCTCACGCATTACCTCTACCAGCTTTGCCAAGCCTTCAATGCTTTTTACAACAGCGAACCCATTCTTCAGGCCGAGAAATCCCAGAAATCTCTCCGCCTTGCCCTTACTTCACTGACAGCCGCCGTCCTCAAGTGCGGCGCGGAGTTGCTCACGTTACGCGTCCCCGATCGCATGTAATTCGTATTCCTTCATTTCCTTATTTCCCTCCTATCCCATGGTCCGGTCCCGTTCCTCCCGCCGATACACTTCCGCGCCTCGCCGGCACAGTAGGGGTATCGTCACGCGTCCGTTCGTCGCGTTTCTGCTCATCGCCTCGTTCGGCATTCTCTTCGCGGGATGCGGATCGCCGCCACCGGAGGAAGATGTGTTCACCTTCACCGAGGAGGACGTTGCACGGTTCCGGGAGCTTTCGGGATCTTCCACGGCGTCAGGATCGGGGGAAACAGCGATGGAGCCGGGAATCAAGCTGACGGGAACGGGAGGGGCTTCGAGCAGCCTTCCGAAGCTTGATCTCACTCTGGCAAAGACCTACAGCGCCGTCCGGTCGGGACCAGCGGCTACGGGCGAAGATCTGTACCGCGTGACGAACGCGTATCTCAACGTCCGCAGCGAGGCCAAGGTGACGGCCACGGAAGTGGCGCGCCTTTCGCAGGGGGACACGCTCACTGTGGTCGACTTCATCGACGCGGCATGGGCGAAGGCGAAGCTGAGTGATGGAAAGGAAGGATTCGTCTCCACGCGCTACATCGCGAAGCTGGTTTCCGAGGAGCAGCTGCAAGCGGAGCGCAAGAAATACGAGGGCGTGTACTTCGTGGACTTCGGATTCTTGAACGTCCGCAAATCTCCGGATGCCGGAAGCGAGAAGATCGGGGAACTTCCGGGTCAGTCGCTTATCCGCCCTATCTCCATGGATAAAGTCTGGGCGCGTGTTCCTTTCGCGCAGGGCGAAGGCTACGTCGCTGTCCAGTATCTCTCGCCCTTCATGCCGCAGTTTCTGGTGCGTCAGGAATTCTACAAACTGCCGATTCTCCATTACAAGCTCGCATCGGGCGACGACACACTCGCAGCGCTTCGCAGCCACATTGCCGCGCTCAAGCAGCAGGGCGTGACCCTGTGGACCCTCCGTGACCTTCGCGAGCTCGTGCTCACACAGGAAGACCGCGATGTTCGCGTGCCTCCGAAGGCGGCCGTGATCGCCGTGTCCGACGTGACTGCGGAAAACGTGCAGGAGGTTTCGCAGGCGTTGCAGGCCGCAGGAGTCTCAGCAACGCTCTTTCTGCGCACGTCCGACATCGGCATCGGCGGCATCACCGAAAAGACGGTGCTGACGCTCGCCGCCAACGGCTTTGATGTCCAGTCCGGCGGCCACACGGGCGACGATCTCCGGTCCCTCACCAACGCCCAGATGCAGCTCGAGCTGCAGCAGAGTCGGGTGCTTCTGGAGGAAATGACCGGTAAGCCGGTCTTTGCGATCGGCTACGCCATCGGGGGCGTCAATGAACGTGTCATGCAGCTCGCCGGCGAAGTAGGCTATCTCTTTGGCCTTGGGGCAGCACCCGACGCCACCTTCGGCCGCAACCAGTTCCTGCGGCTCCCAGGCTTCATCGTCTCCGGATCGATGACACCCGAGGACGTCGTAGGGATCGTGAGGAGCGAGGAACAGGCTTCCCTCGGAAGAAGCGCCCTCTACGTGGGGCGGCGAAGGACGATCGACACGGCTCCGAATATGAACAGAGTGCAGGGGATCTATCTGGCGTTTGTATAGAGAATCATTCCGTCAACGGTGTTATTTTATGAGTTTCGGATAAAGATCATCCTTCATCAGTGGCCCCTGAGAAGAGTCTTCATTTTCGTATGAAGTATGATATGAAAACTCAAGACCATTCAGATTTGGTTTACCATGAAAGGGGACAAATATCCGAATGGCTTCACTAGGACTTTCTTCATCCTTGGACCATTCACCTTCAATAATCGTTGTTCCTCCATCTCTCCAACGTGTTGCCTCAGTTATATAAACATCATTGCCATCAATACGTGCGATAAATTTATCCGCGTAGCTATTAGATTCATTGTTCTCAACAATCTCGACCTGATGCCCTCTGTTTGTTATTCCAAAGAAAAAATATGGCGAAGGAGTATTGAAGATTTCTTTCACCATAGCTGGAGATTCTTTTTGTGCCACATTCATTTTTTCTGCTAAATGGACTCTGCGCTGCAAGAGATTGTATTGAAAGCTCATAGCATAGCGATTTGGCCCTCCAAAAATCACTGCTCCTTTTACTGACTCATCAATCAATGCACTTTCCTTATCTATAATGATAATTACTTCAAAATTCTCCGGGATCCCCAGTTCTCGCTTGATTGCCTGTTTAATTTCCTCATATCTTTCATCTGAAACAAGAAAGTTGCCATTACTGTCTTTTTTCCCGAGAATCTCAAGATCGTTTTTGCAAGAAGACACATCTTTAGGATTTAAAGTTTCATAGATTGAATACCCCACTAGGCTTGCAGCCGCCCCCAATCCCCATTTAAAGATTGTCCGCCTATCGATTCCTTTTGGAGACGCTTCTCCATTAGACGGGGGGTGGTTCATATAGATATTATAGTATATAATTATTAATTATCAAGTGTCTACTCCGTACCGATGCAGAGATCTATCTGGCTTTTGTGTAGAGCGAAGTATGACATCCCGTCCGAGAGCACACATACCTGCGTGCGGTCTTTTGCGATAGCATCTTCCCGTGAGCAACCACCTCTATGCCGATCTTGCTGAAATCTGTCATCTTTTTTATAAGCTGTACTTTCCGCATGAGGTTATTGCAGATATTGCCGATGCCTACCTGAAAAAATATCAGTGTAAAAAGATCCTCTTCTTCGGCGGCTGCATCTACGTCGCCGAGATCCTTCAAAAACGCGGCTATGCGATCACATTCGTGGACTACACGCCCGAGATGCTTGCGGAAGCCAAAAAGGTGCTCACGGGCATGGAATTTCTCCAGAGCGATATGCGCACGATCGCTACCGGAAAAGAATACGACGCGATCCTGCTGATCGGCCGGATCTTCACGTATCTCCATACCGATGCCGATGTGCACAAGACGCTTGAAGCCTTTGCAAAAAATCTCCGCCCGGGCGGAATCGCTCTCGTCGACAATTACGAGACGGGGAAGATCGACGCCGATCACTATTTTAATGGAACGGTCTCACTCAAAGGCGATGGCCATGAAGTGCGTCGCATTTCAACGATGAAGCGGGTGCAGGAAGCGCCTGCGCTGTATGCATGGGATTGCGTGTATGAAGACCACCGTGACGGCCAGACAAGATCGTTCACCGATAACGGACACATGTTGCGCGCGCTTTCCAAACCGGAAACCGAGGAGTTGATCAGGAAAAGCCCGCTCACGTTCCTGGAGCACGCGAAGAATTTCGAAGAGAGGAGTTTTATGACGGCGATGACACTTCGACGATCCCTCCCATAATGTTGCAATCCAAGGAGCTCTGGTTAGTATAGGTAGTATGAAGAGAGGTAGCTATATCAACACCGCCCCAATACGAGGTAGCGTCATATGCGATGCGTGTGACGAGTCGAAGCTCAGACCCTATATGCTGGACCGTGTCGCTCCGACTATTTATGAGAAACAAGGGGCCGTTTTAGGGCAGTTAAAGGAACGGTTATCTGAAGACACCGAGGTCACTGAGAGCTTTTGACTATCGCCCCATCAAGTTATCAATCTGATTCTGGAACTGCTGTGTCCACCCGCTTCCTGTCTTCTGCATCATGGCCGCGGACTGCTCGGCTGCCGAGCGCGAGATCTCGCGGAGCATTTCATCCCAGTGCGCATAGGTGAACCACACGCTCCAGATCAGGATGATCAGCGGAATGAAATGGATAATGGTTCGGACCAAGCCGCCCCACGTGCGCATTTTGTCTCGTTTGTTCATCAATTCGAGAATATCGATGATCCGGTCCAGCTTTTGGTCTGCGGCACTCCCGACCGGTTTTTGAGGAAGTTTTTGCACATCGAAAGCATAAAGCAAAAAGGATAAAGCAAAAAGGTTTTTGCTCTTTGCTTTATGCTTTTTGCGCTAAAAACCTCGCTTCCACTTCCGTACCATCTCAAATCCCCGTGTGAGGTAATACTTTTTGCTGAGGGCAATGTCCTGGCAGTGCATCAAGTTCAAAAGGTTCCCTCCGAACCCGGTCTTGAAGAGCGTGACGCCTGCAAAGGGGTGCTTCGGCTCTGAGATCTTGAACCCTTCTTCGGTGAGCGTGCCCGGAGCGATGCCCCAGAAGTTATAGACGTTGTCGCCGCGCTTGAGTGCATCCCGAATCGCCGTCCACTGTAGCAGGTAGCTCGCCGGAATCTTATTGTGAGCGTACGAGCTTGCACCGTGGTGGTAGCTGGTCTCGCCGAAAGCATGCATGTGGATGGATGATGCGATCACATTCCCCTGATGGCGTGCCAGATACAGCGTGCACTCGTTTCGGGGAGCGAAACGCGCGATCTGAGCCCGGAAGAACGCGTTGGTATAGGGCGTGAAGCCGTGACGTTTGCGAGTTTCGTCATGAAGCGTCAGGAAGTACTGCAGATCATTCACCGGGTCTTTTGAGGCTTCGATGGTGACGCCTTCTTTCTCGGCACGGCGGATCAGGTTGCGGGTGGTTTTGCGTAACGCACTGAAGATTTGTTCCTCGAGGATTCCTCCACTCCCTCGGTCCCCCTCCTCCACGGGAGGAGGGGGAGGGCCCAAACGATTCCAGAGATCGGGGCTCCGTAATGGCAAATACCAGATGTGTTCCGCAAGGAGATGTAAAGGAGAGGGGAGGGAATGGTGAATCGTGAGTGGTGCGTCGTGCGTTGTGGTAAATGGACTGATGCGGAGAAATGCGCAACCCCGCGATATTGCTTCCTCACGAAGGGATTTCAAAATTTCCTCCGCGGCATGTTGATGTGTCACGATCGGACCGTAAGAAACTGCAAGATGCTTTCCGCGGCGTGCGGGGACGTAGATTGCCTGACAAATACCAACGATCTGATCGCCTTCTTTAGCAACAAGTCGGATCGGTTCCTGGCCGCAGTCGCGGTACACATCGCCCATCGTCCAGCTCTGGAGAAACGGCCGGTACTGCTGCCCTGCAAGGAAAGTATCCCAGGCCTTCGGATCGTTGGCGCGTTCAACCTGCATGCGTGGTGAGGGAGAGTATAAGGCGTTTTGCCTGTTTCAGGCTCATATTCTGATGCGTGGGGAGACTCAGGATTTGGACACCGAGACAGTCGCCCTCCTGTGTATATCCCAGTGCATCGGTATCCGTTCCGCGTGGGCAAATGTTGCATCCTGTCCAGCCGTCATCGAGAAATATATTTTCGTTTTTCAGACATCCTCTGATTCCATCCGCATTCTTAAAGAAGAGAGGGAATTTCTGGAGCGGCACATTCGTTTCGATCCCCGGAATAACATTCCATCCATACTTGGTGCATTCATCCCTGTAGAACTTTGTGAGCTCTCTGCGATGTGCATTCGTCACGGGCAATTGTTTGAGAGAATACAGCGCGAGTGCAGCGCAAGCATTCGGCATCTTTTGCAGCCGCAGGATCATGTTTCCCTTTTTCTCTTCCGGGGTCACAATCGGGATCAGAAGCCGCAGCTTTTTACACATCGCGAGATAGATTCTTCCAAGTCCGATCAGATAGAGCGCGCGGGCTTTGCGGTAGATGAGCGGATAGAGGAGATAGCGGGCAATCACAGAGTGGGGGAGGTTGCCCGCATGCAGCTCTGATTCCTTCAGTGCAGCGGAAACATCTGTTTTCCGCGAGATTACAGCCCCGCCCGTGACACCTGAGATCGCTTTGTCTCGCCCAAAACTGAAGATCGCGTACTCTCCCGTCCGTGCAATCGGGGATGCGGGATCATCGGGCAGCGTGTGCGCGCAGTCCTCGATGAGGATGATCTTGCGCTCATCGCAGAGCTTGCGCAGGCGCTTCAGATCCGCCGGAATCCCGAACGTGTGCTGTGCGATCACCGCGCGCGTCCGTGGCGTGATTTTTCGTTCTACATCATCGACATCCAGGTTCAATGTATCGCCGTCGACATCCACATAGACGGGAACGCCTCCGGCGGCATGAATTGCATTCGGCACGACGACGCAGGTGTAGGCCTGAACGATCACTTCCTCGCCGTTGAGGATCTTCATCACCCGGAATAATGCAGCAAGCGATTCTCTCCCGGAGGAGAAGAGAAAGACATCGCCGCCGAAGGATTGCTGGAGAGTGGTTCGCAGTCGGTCACGTGCACTCCCGTTCCGCCACTTCCATGGTTGAAAGAGCAGACACCAGCTGCGCAGAGCAAATCCGATGGTCGCGTGCGGGCCGAAAGTGTGATGAATCGGATACATAGGTTGCGGAGTTTGCGGAGTTATGCGGAGGTTGCGGAGATGCGATGCAGAGAAACTTCGCAACCTCCGCAACCCTCGCAACCTTCGCAAACAGTCTAGCGTGGAAGTAGTCTTTCGATCGCAGACCGCGGCATTCGTCCAAGACATACGAGGAGTGCGCCCGGCTTTACCGGTGAAATTTCTTTCGAATAGAATTCCACATTCTTGCCAAATCCCTGCGCAAAGAATTGAGCTAATTTCTTGTTCAAGAAGATCACGCGGGGGAACACAGGCACGCTCTGTTTTCCGAGTTCACGATGCACCAAAAGCGCTTCTTTTCCCTGCTCGATGATCCCCGACGTGAGCAGGATTTTCTCCTGCGCCTGCTGGCTCTCCGCCCAGCGGATTGCAGCCGCGGCACTTTCGGGACTGCAGTTGTGGGTATCGTTCAAAATCGTCACGCCATTTTTTTCTTCGACGGAAAATGTTCCGGGAAGGGGAGCGAAGCGCGAGAGGCGTTCAGCAATAACGGCACGGGGGATTTTGAGGTGCTCGGCGACGGCAATCGTCAGGAGAACGTTTGTCACGTTGTGCGTCCCATGCAGCGGCAGGGAGAATTGCGCCTCGCCGACGCGGAAGCGGATACCGCGGGGTGTTTCTTCGATGTCGAACGCCTCGCAGTCGCTGGGGCCGCCCGTCCCCACGGTTGTGACAGGGCAGCGCGCCTTCGTCTTAAGCTTGGCTGCAAGAGCACTATCGATGTTGATAAATGCCCGGCCGTTTTCGGGAAGCACTTCGATCAATTCACCTTTTGCCTCAAGCAATGCTTCCTGCGAGCCGAAGAGTGCCACGTGTTGCGATCCGATGGCGGTGATCACGCCGAGATCGGGCACAGCGACAGAACAGAGGAGGGCGATTTCTCCTTTGCGGTAGGCACCCATTTCCACAATCAAGATATTCGGTGTTGCGGCTTTGGACAGCTGCTGTGTGAGCCATCGCCCTACTCCTATCTCACTATTCACATACGCCGGTGTTGCGGCGGCATCCTTGCCGAGCGCACAGGCGAGAAGTTCCTTGGTGGTCGTCTTTCCCATCGATCCCGTGACGCCGATCACCGTGATGCCCGGATACTGCGCGCGAAGTGTGCTGGCGCGATTCAAAATCTTTCTTTTGAGGAAAATGTCGAGCGGCAGAAGTACGGTCCACGCCATCATCAAAAACACAGGAGCCAGAAGGACCAGGAGAGGAAGGAGGAGAGGGACTGCAGGCCTTGGGCAGAGTGCCGCGGCAGTTCCGCCAAGAAGCAGAAGCAGGAACCCGAGTCCTGTGATCGTCTTTCCTTTGCTTGTCCACACAGGCATCGGCTGCCGGCGCATCGCGAACTGCATGAGGGCGACCGCGGCGAGAACCGTCATGGCGATCCCCGAGGCAATTCCAGGCGAAAGAAGATTCGCTGCCGCGAGCACCACACAGAGGAGGACCACCGGCAGTCGGATGACGCCCAGAAGCTGTCGAAGCGCCCCTTCGCTTCGCAGGTGATCGAACAGCCGGTCGGCCCGCCACTCCTTTACCTGCCACAGGTGACTAAAGGTCAAAAGAGGGGAAAGGGCCGCAATCGCAAAACCAAGAAGAATGAAGCCGGTTTGCACCTACAAAGAGTACGCGAAAAGGGCACGAAGCGCACGGAAAGCGGGCATTTGATATTATTGTCATTTTATAGTATAATATCTTTGAACTTCCAAACACACACATGACAAACCGCAAACTGGTTCAGGGACTTATCGGTGCGTACGCTGGATTCGTTGTCGGCGTTACGCTTCTCGGTTCATCGGTGAACCTTCTCGGAAGTACGCTGAACTTTTTCACGGATCCCATCTCCACACAGCGCCTTGCGGAATTCGACGATGACGGCGACAGCATCCCCGACCTCATCAACGGTCCGCGCATTCTTGAAATCTTCCGTTCAGCCGCCGATGTCTTCGCGCCGCTCTTCGGGCATCCGACGATGGTCCCCAACATGATTCGCCTCGATGACGCGTTTGAAATGCCGGGCACCTCCACGCACCCCGCCGCTCCGGTGATGCATATCTCGGAACCCACGGGTGCCTTCGATGAAGTCGCGCCGAGGTTTGCGCCCGAAGACATCCGCGTGTCCAATGAATTCCAGGGAGGCAATGCCGCCCCGGGAATATATCTCGTGCCCATCGCGTCGCCTTCCTCGAGTCTTCCGGCATTCCTGTCGATGCCGCCTCCACCGGTGCCACCTTCTTCTGCCGCGAGCGCACCTTCGTTTGGCCCTTCGAGCACCCCTCCGGCGGTTACTGCTCCGCCTTCGAGCACGCCTCCGGTGACGAGCACACCACCGGCGGTTACTCCTCCCGTGACGACTTCGAGTTCCACTTCCTCAGCGGGTATCTGTTCCGATGGTATCGACAATGATACCGATGGTTGGATGGATAGCATGGATGCCGATTGTGATAGTTCCACCAACGTATCGAGCAGCCCCTCTTCGGCCATGGGCATCTGTTCCGACGGCCTCGACAATGATGTCGACGGTTGGATGGACAGCATGGATGCCGACTGTGATAGCTCTACCAACGTATCGAGCAATCCCTCTTCGTCCATGGGCATCTGTTCGGACAGTATCGATAATGACACCGATGGCTGGATGGACAGTATGGATGCAGACTGCGATACGATGAATAATTCGCCTTCCAGCGCCGGATCCCCCTTCTAAAAAGGGTACAAAAAACCAGCCAATCAGAGTGGCGCAATAGAAGCTATTGCGCCATTATTTTAGCATGGGCGCCCTTGATCTATCATCGGACGGCCTCATGCATGTTCATGCAGGCAGCGCAGCTTCGGAGTCTGGGACTACTCCGTTAAAAACTGCGGTTTTGGAAACCGCAGATTCTTGGGATGAATTTAGAATATGGATGCATGACTCTGGCGTAGAGAGTTTGCAGAGCAGATACCCTGGTATGGCATCAGCTGACTCCGCTTCTCCGAATGTTGAAGCAAGGTTGATCGCCTCAGGAGTCCCCCCCGCCATTGCCCGCTCGTTGCTTGATCAACATCGTGCAGACCGTGATGTCCATTCTGTTTCCCGTCTGCAATTTTCGCCGGGGGTTACCGGCATTTCTAGGATCGGTGAGGGAAATACATCGAATGTCTTTGCGAGTCAGGTGTTTGACGCAGCGGCACTGAAGGCCGACTTGCAACATTTTCTTACGGATGTGGCAGGTATTCATAATGGAAAGTTGAGCGATATTGAAAGACAGGTAAGCGAAATAATCGATCGCATTTCCCAAAGTACCAATCTTTGGGTGACTAAAGTCCTGAAATCCACAAGATTCTTGCGTCGAACAAAAGCGGAAATAAGAACCATTCTGCTCAAGGGGAGGGAATTACCGAATATTCCTGCGGTGGTGGGTGGTAAATCCGCTCCGGATGCCCTGCTTTTTCATATGCAACATATCCCCGGCCTCGATCTTCAGCGCGTAATGGATCTCTGGGGTACAAGATCAACCCCCATGCGATTCAATCAGGATGCCGCAGCTCTCAGCGCACGATCAATCGCAACAAACGATCAAGCGGGGGTTATCCATCGGGATATTAAGCCCGCTAACTTTCTCGTCGCAGATGATGGAAGATTCTACACGTTGGATTTGGGTTTTGCCCGCGATGAAGAAAATGAGTCACAACAGAGCATTGCAGACGGTACTGTAGGGGTGGGAACACCGATGTTTATCGCTCCCGAACAAGCCCGTCGCGATCCTGAGGTGACATCGGCTGCCGACGTGTTTTCTTTGGGAGTGATGCTCTGGAGAATGTACACCGGGCAATTTCCGTATGGTGCTCCTAATGCCGCTGTAGCGGTTGTGGTAGCAGAACGTTTGAGCATGCGTGCAGGCCATAAAGTTCCCGAATTTGATGCGGCTCCGGAGTCCTTGGCCGGAGTAGATCCGCAGCGTGCCAAGCGTTTCCTTCGGGAATTGAAACCGATGCTCGAAAGTATGATTGACCCTGATCCGAAGGCACGCCCGACACCGGATCGTGTCGCAAACTTCTTCCGATCGCATAGCAGCTTCGGGGCTACTTCTTTCGATGAGTTCATGAAGATTGAAACGTATCATCAGCACCGCCTCTCTCTTGATCCTCTTGTTTCCGCTCCGGAAGGAGATGTTCCGGTAAAACATCGTTACAAAACCGACGGGGCCATGGTAGATGCTCTTGTGAATGGAACGCAGGGACGTGCAAAGCAATATGATTTTTTGGCGAATCCCGCATTTGATCCTGTAGAAGACGAGGATGCCTTAGCGAGCGTGTCACCGGAGGCAGGTTCTCCGCTTGTTGAGGCAGCTGCCATTCCATCCTCAGATACTGCGGCACTGGTGGCCGCAATAGATACGCTCCCGCCGGAGACAAGGGTTGCTCTTGTTCAGGCACTCGAGCATTCAAAGGAAAGCGGTGGCCCTTCCAAGCGCATACGGGTAACGATTGGAGCAGTCGTGGTTGTAGTGGTTGCGGGTGTGGTCACGCTCTTGCTCAATAATGGAGGAAAGACGAAGGAAGGCGACGCTAAAGCTGTTGCGGTTGCTCCGTTGGATGGGAAAAAGGAAGGAAGTGGTTTGCCTGATGTAGGCAAGGCTGCAGCGCAGCACACGGAAGTAGCGACGACAGTCGAAGTGCCCAAGCCTCCGGAGCGTGCCATGGAATTCAAAACCGGGCCGGGCGGGCCGGAAGAACTGCGTCTTTTCCGTACCGATTCCATCAAGTTCAGCGCCAAAGACATGATGCCTCTCTATTCTGGTAATGGGAAAGATCAAATTCTCGTGGGTGCGGGATTTCAGTGCACGCCCGAACACATTGCCCGTATTCTGAAGCTTTCTGATGTTTCGCAGATTCCCGAGGGTGTTCGCAAGAATCTCGAGAGTTTCCAAAAGAACCAGGGGGGGATTCTGGGATATACCTTGCAGCTGGAAGACGGAACGGGTGGTACCTGGATCAACACCGTAGGGCTATTCGTGGAAAACAGAGAGGGGGAAATGGTCTTTTTCTCCAGTGTTGAGGAATTCGCCAAGGCACGGGAAGCGGAGTTTGTCCGCCATGGGGGACTGCAGGCAATGACGACGGACCCTGCATCCATCCATCTGCTGCGCAATGCCAAAGACATTACGGGTACCGGCGTGAAGCCCGCGCATTGGAGCGGCGAACTCGCAGACGACGATATGTGGAAGCGCACCGTAAATCAGCTCCTGTCTTTCCGAAATCGTATAGATCCCGATGCTGTTGGGCAGCGTTAAAGCGCAGTCCGTTTCCGAATTACCTCCGCTATCTCCCTAGCCTTATCCCTATGCACCCGGTGCCGAACGCCTTTGTAGAGATGCAGCGTGCTTCCGGCGATTTCCTTGTGCATCACATGTGCGTCGGACACCGGCGTCATCCCGTCGTCTTCGCCCCAGAAGATGTCTGTGGGAACGGTGATTGTTGAGAGCAACGGGCGCAGATCTTCTTTTGTCACATTGATCATCGTCTGGCGCATGATGGGCGAGGCCTGTTCGTAATCGTGCACGCGCACAAGGCGGTAGAGGAATTTCTTTCCGAGTGGCTCAAGGGACTTGAGTCCTGGAACCTTCAGCAAGGTCTTCCCGGTTTTTGCGAGTGTCAGGCCGAAAATCCGTTTGAAGTGGCGAGGGTGGCGGATGCCAGCGGAGGCGCAGAGGAAAAAGTGGGACGGCAGTGGAAAGTGGAAAGTGGAAAGTGGAAAACGAACAAGCATTTTGATTGCGATGCGTCCGCCGTGACTGTGGCCAAGCAACATCAGCTTTCCATTTTCCACTTTCCACTTTCCACTTTGGCGAAGCCAATTTTCCACCCAATCGGCATAATTATCCGTCGTCCACGGTTCTTTCGGTTCAGGTTCATTGCCAAACCCCGGTAGGTCCGGCGTGAGGATCTTGATATCACTTCCTTTCAAAGCCTCGCGGAGCTCCGTGAAGGATTCCGAGGAACCGCCCCAGCCGTGCAAACAAAGAAGAGTCGTAGGCAACGGCGCAAGTGTACCCGTTTAGGCCTTTTTCTGCAGTAAATCCCGGATCTCTGTGAGGAGCTTTACTTCCTCTTTCGGCGCCGGAGGCGGCGGGGGAGGGGAGGATTTGCGGAAGCGGTTCATCTGCTTTACAGCAATGAAGATACAGAACGCGACGATAATGAAGTCCACGATCGCCTGGATGAACAGGCCGTAGGCGATCTTGCTGTCGCCGATTTCGATTGCGAGCGTTGAGAAATCCAGTTTCCCAAGAAGAATCCCCACGCCCGGCATGATTACGTCACCGACGAGGGAACTGACGATCTTTCCGAAGGCGGTACCGATGATGACACCGACGGCCATGTCGACGACGTTGCCTTTCATGGCGAAGTCCCGGAATTCGCGGAGGATACTCATAGGAGGGAGGGGGAATGGGGGAATTATAGCGGAGGAAGTTGGCGGACAATCCTCTTCATAATTGCGGATTTCTGATTCATAATTCCCTTGCTTCTTATCATGGTAGCTCCCACCTCCGCTCTGAGGAGCTACGGTGGGCAGGCAGTTGGTGCAGTTCTTTCTCTCACGATGTATGTCACGGTAGCTCAGTTGGTAGAGCACGGGACTCATAAGCCCGGGGTCGCCGGTTCAATCCCGGCCCGTGACACCAAAACTTGACAAAAATATAAAAGTAGCTATCATTTCTTTATGAGCACTTCCAACACACCTATCTCAGATACCGAAGGAGATCAATTTAGCGCGCTGGTGCAACGGACACTTGATGAATACCACAGCACAGGCGGCGTGCCGTTTTCTATTGATTCAGATCCAGAAGTAGCAAGGATGATACAAGGAACCGATAGCAAAGACTGTGTCACACTTTCTATGGAAGCACGTCGGTTAGCAGATGAAATCATGAACTCAGATCTTGTTTTAGAACAAAGAGCACGCCTGGCTATGGCTCTTCATAATATCACACACAAAGCCGAACATAGGAGATGGAAAGAAAAACTCTCGTAAATAGCAATGACTACTATTCCCTTCCCATGGCTCGCAAACTATCAGCGAGTACATAAGCATTCCGACATTGCACCATTGTTTTGAAACTACTTTTAAACTATACTAAAACTAGTTTATAACTATTTCATCTACTATACTATGCTCACGCAAGTATCCTTTACCGCTGATGAAACACTGAAGAATAAAGCTCTGGAGAAAGCAAAAAGCCAGGGTATTACCCTCAAGGCGTTCCTCGTGTATGCCATGAGCGGGTTCGTGGACGGAAAGATCGCACTGAGCATCGATGTTTCAGAGAAGGAACCGGAGGTGGAAGAATTGGTATTTACCGACAGGGCTATCAAGTCCAGGGCGCAGAAGCTCGCACGACTCCTGCGCTAGTATGGTGATACTGACGCAGTACATCGCCAAGCATGAATGGGCTCCCATCCGCCGCATGGTGACTCTGGAGGATATTCTTGAGGGGTCGCACAAAGTACTGAAGGGCCTGGCAGTAGAAACAAAGTCCATGTTGAAGGGCGCAAGATTCTACAAGGTTTGTGTAGGGAAGAAGGGGAACGCAAGGATGATTGTCTTTCTTGCCACGGAAAGTCAGAAGATTGTTCCAGTGCTTATTCGCCTGAAGAAAGACAAACTCTTCGGCACCAACATGGCTATGAACAACACACAAGTCGTTCTGCAACTCAGAAAGAATCTCGACCACATCATCGATGATATGGAAAAAGGGAAGTATGAAGAATTTTCTTTCTGACTCCAGGATTTTGGTGACTACCTTCTTATCTCATATTCTCCTCTTGTAGATGTCTCTCCGGTGACCGACTGCGACTATTTCAATCTGCGAACTTTCTTTGACCTCATAGATGATTCGGTACATGCCGGCACGGTGCACGCGAAAGCCGGAGAGGTGGTCCGAAAGGGGTTTTCCTATAGCCCAATCGTCGAATACCTCATTGCAGCAGGCAAGAAGCATTCTTCGTAGCGCACGAGGAAGCCTATCCAGTTCTTTTTCGGCTGAAGAGCGAAAGGCCATTCTTACCATAACTTCTTGAAAACCTTTTCGGCGGGTATCAGCTTGTCATGTTTCGATCGGCGTTTCACCTCTGCAACGAATTTCTCTGTAAATTCTCCCTCTTCCATCTCCAATCCGCGCTCGATCAGTTCCAATGCCTTCGCCGCCTGCGGCATGTCATCGCGCAGCGAAATCTTCTTCAAGAAAACAGCGAGGTCCTTCGGAAGCGTAAGGTTCAGGCGTTTCTTGGAGGTAGGCATCGCTGCGAGGAAAGTGTACCACCAGTGTACCACTGGTGTATCACCTGATGCAAGAAGATTTCTCACCCTTGAAAGAGCAGAGCACTTCCTGCGTCTCTTTCGTTGTCTTTCCCCCCATTCCCATGCCCCGAAAGTACTCCAAGAAAGCATCCCGTAAGGTTGAAAAAACCATGCATGAATATAAACGCGGCAAACTCCATGTCGGCCGCAGCGGCAGAGTGGTCCGAAGTCGAAAGCAGGCGATTGCGATTGGACTGAGCCAGGCACGGAAGGAAGGGGTGAAAGTGCCGAGAAAGCGGTAATTCGATTAAGAAAATGAAAGCGGAATCATTGACAAATTTTCTTAACAAATGTGAAATACGCAATAGATCAGGTGTGTTCCTCGTCGGAATGCATCAATCATGATCTGCCGATCTTTCACAGTTGTTGGACTATTGGCATAGCGAAACCATTTTTCAAGGAGTGTCTGTCATGAGATTGAAATTTGCCGGCCATTGGCTGGCGTTCCTATGGATTGTCAAAACCATAGGTGCCCTAAAGGCTGCTGTTCAAAAGGCAGTCGAGGGAAAGGCGACGTCGTTCGAGTTGATCTATCACGCATTGAATAAGCTTGTGCCAAAGGATACGGCTCAGGCCCTCAAAGGTGGTGGAGTCACGCACGCAAGTATGTGTGTGTTCTTCCCGACCGACGAATCGATGGGAGATCCACTTGGCGACGGAGAAGGGTACAAGCAGGCGCTTAAGACATTCCGACGTGTGCTGAAGTTCATGGTCGCATTGCGGAGCTACGGGATTACGATCAACAAGATCGTCGGCCCCTCCTGCTTTGTTTTAGCCAAGGACTACGGACTCGACTGGAGTGAAAAAAAGCGACGTATTCTTCGCTTCTATGGCGATCTCAGTGATGATCTGGAAGCCGCCGGAGTGGATGTTGCGATTGAAATGCTGCGACGGGGCGAAAATTACGTCATTGAGGAGGTAGCAGGCTGGATTACTCTCATCGATGATTTGAATAACGCTTACGGCGGCGTGGAATTCGCATTCGGTGCCCATCTCGATACGTTCCACATGGACGAACTGGGTCGAGGACAAGGCAACGTCATCGAGCGCCTTGGTGCCCGCATTTTGCATCTCCACCTCAACGGGACTGGCCGTCGTCCCGCCGGAGCAAATGGTGACAATGTGGACTGGCAAGAAGTCATTGAAGCGCTCCAGGAAGTGGATATCAATGAGCTCGTTGCGACAAACGAGCCCTTCTGCCAACTCGTGCGCGACGAATGTCCGCCACTTGCCGAAGGCCTACCTTCGGCGGTGGATGAGCCGGGTGGCATGATCGCCACTCGACAGATGCTCGAAGGCCTCGGAGTCATGTTCATGACCGCCTGAGGTCAACAACTGTTAAAAAAAGATCGAACCAACTCCGTCGCCAGCAATGCTGGCGACGGAGTTTTCGTAGTGCACCGTGTACCATATCCCCAATGCTCCGCGCTTCCCGCATCGACTGGCTTCTTGTGGCAACGATTCTGATTCTTTTCGCTGCGTGCGCCCTTCGCATCGCCGTCTCCTTTCAGCCCCTCTGGCTCGATGAGATCTGGTCGCTGATGTTTGCCGACCGCATGGAACACTGGTGGCAGGTATTTACGATCCATCATCTCAACAATCACCCGTTGAATACGTTGTACCTGTGGGTTTTGGGACGCGGCCAATGGTCGATCTTCTACCGGATTCCCGCGTTACTCAGTGGCATCGCATTACTTCTGTGGATGACACGCGATGCGTGGAGGCGTTCGCATCAGGAAGGATTCTTCACGGCGCTCTTCATCGGGTTTGCGCTTCCCGTTGTGCAGGCTTCTACCGAAGCGCGTGGCTACGGGCCGATGCTTTTGGCGGCGTATGCCGCGTATGTGTTTTTTCGGCGCATGGAGCACTCGGGGCAGAAGCGGGACATCGCGTTCTATATTCTTGCTGCATCCGCAGCGGTCGTATTGCACTTAAGCGCGATCACCGTGATTCTCGCTGCTGCAACATCGACGCTTGTCCGCTGCTACGGAAAGGGGATCGTGGAGGCATCGCGCGTGACGCTCCGGAGGCACGCGGTCCCATTCATGGTCTTCGGACTTCTCGTTGTCTTCACACTGAATCACCAGGCATTTGATGGCGGACAAGATCCCGGGGTGAGCTTTGGCACGTTTGGTGCGAATGTTCTTGGATGGCCGGGCCTTTCTCCGGTGATCGCCATGGGACTCTCTCTTGTTGCGCTGATCGCTCTTATCGCCGTGATCGAATATCGTATCCGAAAAGATCCTCCGGAGGGGGTGTTCCTGCTTGTGCTCCTCTTCCTCGCCCCCGCCCTGCTGATTTTTGCGGGTTCACGCGCCATCGGACTCGAGGTGCGGTTCTTTCTGCCGGGGGTGGCTACGTTTTATCTCTTTCTCAGCAAAAGCTGCGCAAAGGCGATCGCGCATCGATCCTATCATGTGAAAGGAGCAGTCCTGATCGTTGTGCTTCTTGTCACCACCGGCCATGTACAGAGCGATGCAAGACTTCTACGGGAGGGGAGAGGTAAGAGCCGGAGTTTTCCGGAGGTGATTACGTACATGCGCGAACATTCTTCGTCACGACCTGTTACTTACGGGACGCAGTTCTCCATCGATAACGTACTCGTGGAACACTTCGGCAATACGCCGGGACTGGAGCCCGAATTTGTTTTTATTCGCCCGGATACATGGGAAACATATCCTCCCGAGTGGCTCCTGGAGCGGCAGTATGCTTGGGAGAACGTGCGCGAAGATTTTCTGGAACGCGCATCGAAGGACTATGCAATCGTTCTTCCGTTTCAGGAGGAGAGGTGGTGGATGGTGTGGAAGAGGAAAATCCCGTGAGGAGTTACAAAAGCAGTGCCAAAGCAATCGCACTCAAGAGCAATCCGAGATCCCGAACAAAAATATCATTGATCCCCGTTTGCGTGAGCACGGCGATGAGGTGTGCCACCATACCCCACGCGGCGATCCTGCGGACGAGGCGATGGGGGAAAAGAAGCGCCGCAGCGAGGAACACTTCGATGCCTCCCGTGATCATGATCCAGGTTTCCCGGGAAATGCCCGAGAGATCCGCGAGCCACGGCGGCATCCAGCCGAGCCACACATCCGGTCGCGCAAATTTGTCGATACCGAAGATCCCGAACACTGCGACCATCGCGGTCATCAGAATGCCTTTGGCGGCTTTCTCCCTTTCCATGCGCAGGCATGCAGCGTAGCATATTTCGGCATTTTTCCCCTTACCATCCTCATGAAAACGCTTCGCATTCTCCTTCTGACGAGCTTCTTCCTCGCGGCATGTGCTCCAGTCGCAACCGATACGAACAGTCCGTCTTCGCCCTCCGACATGGAAGGCGCCGATGATACGGGAGGAAACGGCGAGACGGGAGCGGCGGCTTCGTCAGATGCTGCGACGGCTCGCGTGATCGAAATCACCGCATCCAATTGGGCGTTCGCTCCCTCCACTATTTCTGTCAAGAAGGGCGAGAACGTCGTCGTTCGCCTTCGTGGCGACATCGGCATCCACGGGTTTGCGATTCGTGGCACCAATGTCAGCGTCACAGTAAACCCCGGCGAGGTCATTGATGTCACTCTGCCGACTGATGCCGAAGGCAGTTTCGAGTTCTTCTGCAACGTTCCCTGCGGCGAGGGGCATAAGGACATGAAGGGCACGCTCACCGTCACCGCGTAAATGAAACACTCCGGATATCTCATCGTGGGCTTGCTCCTGCTCGCAGCATGCGCGAGGGAGGCCGCTGTGAACCCCGATTCGAACCACACGCATGCTGATTTTGCGATCTGGACGGCGGGAGAGAGGATGGATTTCTCAGGTGAAGAGTTTATGTCCGGTTCATCGCAGGATGCAGAGCATCTCAATGCGATTCATACATACCTGCATCTTCATGACGGCAACGGCGATGTTGTCCATCGGCACAAGCCGGGTCTGATGTTCGGTGAATTCATGGTATCGAACCTCGGACTCAATGTTGTTTCCAATCGCGTTGAAAACACGACATGTCTTGTTCGCGACAAAATTCATGCACTCGGCGAGACATCACCCATTGTCACATGTATCAGCGGCAATCTTCGTGCGTTCGTGAATGGCAAAGAAGTTCCGGCATTCGATATTCCGGAATATGTCTTCAATGACGTGGATATGATTTTTCTGACAGATTCCACCGATGAGACAGTCATTCAGAATCAGCTGTCGCAACTGACCGACGATGCATGTCTCTATTCGCGTACGTGCCCCTGGAGAGGCGACCCGCCGACAGAAAACTGCATCGCGGATCCGTCGGTGCCGTGTGTGGAATAGAAAAGATGAAAGGGACGCAGAAGACGAAGAGCACGAAAGCAAATCTTACGACTTCCGTACACGCACATTCGCCCGCATCATGCCCATGGAGCATGTGAGCACAAAATCGCTCTGGGGATTTACGATCGGCCCGAGCCAGTTGCCGCCCTGGGCGATCGGCGTAGACAGGTTATGGGTGGGATCGGTGAGCATCGAGGCACATCCCCCTACACCCTGGGGCGCGACGGCGTAGATCCATGTCTGTCGTCCGGCATCAATCGTGAAGTTTTCCGGGGAGTACCCGGTGTTACTCACGGTCATCGAAACAATCTGCCGTCCCTCTGCATCCACCGTGACGTAGGGATCGGACCCCGGTACGGACTGCACTGCTTTTCCGGGAAGCAGGCGGCTGATAGCGGTTTGTGCGATTCCTGTAGCATCCACTCCTGTAAGCAGGAGTCCGCTCTGGATATTGAAGACCCCCAGTACAAGTACCAGTGCGCCGGAGAAGGTGAGAAACCACCGCATCACCCGCCCCTCCGCAAGGGAACTTGCAACAGAAAGACCAAGGAGCGCGGGGAGCGTCCCCAGAGCGAATACCAGCATGATGATGCCTCCCTGCAGGAAGTTTCCGGTGCCGAGAGCGAGCAGTTGCATCGACTGCGTGAAGCCACAGGGAAGGAAGAATGTGACTGCACCAAGGAGTGCGGGCGAAAAAGCATTGTTCGATTCACTGAGAGATCGGATCCGCTGCTGAAGCACACGGGGGAGAGGGATGGTGCAATAGCGTTTGGGAACAATGCGAAGGATGTTGAGGCCGAGAACGATCATCACAACGGCAATCAGGAGCGTCAGAACGCCAGTGCCCCGCGGAGAAAGGGTGATTGCGCTTCCGATGAGGCCGACGATTCCTCCAAGGACGAAGTATCCGGCGAGGCGACCAAGATTGAAGGAAAGCAGCGGCTGGAACCGTTGCCAGCGCGGAGCATTCTGATGAGTTTCCGTCCATTTTGCGGCAACCGCCAGAAGAAGTCCTCCGACGACGGCAAGGCAGGTAGAGGTTGCTGCAACGAGCCCAACAGCGAAGACAGCACCCAGGCTCGCCACTCCTTCTGCGTTTTTGCTGAGCGCAAAGACGCCGAAATGCTTCAGAAGCAGATACCCAGCGGCAATCAGCACGAGCATTCCGCCAACTTCCGACCAGTCGGGTTTTTCTTCGGGGCCTTGCGTGACGGTCGCAGCTGCGCCCTGCTTTTGCAGTGCATAGCGGGAAGGAAGCGCATCATTGAGCGCCTCGAGGGTCGGAGTCTTCAATCTTGGATCCGAAAGCACTTCTACCGTTCCCCGCCGCTCGCTTGCCAGGACCTCCTTTACGCCCGCGATGTCACGGAGGGAACGCTCGATGAGGAGTTCACAGCTGCGGCAGGTCATGCCGGAGACCATAAACACCTGGCGTCTTAGATTTCCCTTGGGTGAAGTATTGTTAGGCATGAGAGCAGACTCCCGTAGTATAGGACGTTTCAAGGGTTTTGGCTATCAACAATGCGATACATTATCTCTGCCGTAGCATGTAACCCTCCCGCGTTTTGCTCTAAGATTTCTCACGATGTCTTCCGCTCAAAGCAACTCTGCCAGCGACTCCTCTTTGGAACTTCAGGTTCTGCAAAAACAACTTGAAGATCTTCAGGCGCAGTTCGCCGCGATGACGGGCGAGCTGGACAGCGCGAAAGCCGAAGCCGCAAAGATGAAAGATCTCGCGGCGCGGTCGCAGGCGGATCTGCAGAATGCCAAGGCGCGGGTGGAACGGGAGCGTGCGGATCTCGCTGTGTTTGCATTGGAGGCGATGCTCCGGAAATTACTGCCGACGATCGATAGTTTTCAGCGTGCTTTCCAGCATCTTCCGGAAGATCTCAAGAGTCACGAAAGGGCTAGCCCTGAGATTCTCGAATGGGTGAAGGGGGTTACGGCTATCGAGCGGCAATTATTGAAAGAGCTTGAAGGAGCGGGGCTGCGGCGCATGTCCTCCCTCGGTACGGTGGTGGATCCGCAGCGGCATGAAGTCCTGCAGCAAGGACCAGGCGAAAAAGATACCGTCACGGAAGTGTTTGAGGAGGGGTACGAGCTTGCGGGAAAAGTTCTTCGGCCGGCGAAGGTGAAAGTGGGGGGCGGGACCAACGGATAAAGCAAAAAGGATAATGGAAAAAAGTTTTTTTTCATTATCCTTTTTGCTTTTTGCATTACACCGCAGTGCGTCCCAGCAACATAATGAAGAGAATGCCGACCGTATTGAGGCCCCAGCACAGCGACGCCAGCTTCCAACCGCGCAGGTTCGTGAATCCTACGACGAACGTCATCCCCACTTCATCGGGGAGAGGGGAGGCGATCACGATGCATGCGAGAATCCACCGCAGTGCGCTGCGAAAATCGTGCGAGATACCGTCATGATGGAAGAGTCCGTGTAGCCACCGGATCAGCCGCGTCTCTTTGAGGCGCTGGATCTCATCGTGGAACGAAAGACGGGTGAACTGAAAGATGCTTATGTCGGAAAGCGTTGCGCCTGCAGCAGCGAGGATGGCAGCGAGAAACGGATTCACAATATGTGAAACTTCATAGAAATATGCAGCCGCGAGCGGCGATGTGAACCCGAAACTGAAGAAGAGGCCGGCAAGGATCATGCTCGGGTAGCTCGCACCATCGAGATGAGCTTCGATCCAATGGAACGCGCCCATTTTGAAGAGCACGTATGCAAACACGATAGAAGCAAAGAAGGCGAGAAGTTTGGGATAGCGGAATATGTGTTTCACGGACCTATTATACCAGATTTTTGCCTTCTATGCATCTGCGGAAAACGTCGCCCTTTTCCTCAAAGTTCCGGAACATTCCGTAGCTGGGGGAGGCGGTGGACAGCAAAACGATAGGGACGATTTGCGATTTGCGATTTGCGATTTGCGATTTGGCCCTCTCGACTGCTTCTTGCATAGTTTCGACTTCAAAAAAATCTATGTGGGCCTTTGATGCCTGAATTGCTTCACGGATGCGCGGGCCCGAGCCGGGGAAGAGGATCACGGTCTTGATCTTGGACTCTGCAATGCGCTTTCCGAGCGCCGTGAAATCGTTGCCGCGATCCTGGCCGCCGAGAATGATTGTCGCAACGCGATCACCCAGTGCATTCAATGCCGCGATCGTAGATTCCGGCGTTGTCGAGATCGCATCATCCACCCACTCTGCGCCGTGACGGATCCCGAGCGATTGCAGGCGGTGGGGGAGTCCTTGGAAATTCTGAATCACGGGAATGCTGACGCGCTCAGGAATTCCGAGGAGACGTGTGGTGAGAAAAGCGATCGCGGCGTTGCGGCGGTTATGTTCACCTTTCAGCTCCATCGATTCTGCAGGCAGATCTTCCGCCTGCGCGGCGATGCGCTTTCCGGGACTGTGCATCGCGATCTCTTCTGCACCGGAAGACGACGCGTCGTAGACCACAAAATCCGCTTCGGTTTGAAAGCGGGTGATATGGGATTTTGCCTCCAGATAATTCTCTAGTGGAGTGCTGCTTGCGGGGCTTGCCATGAGCGAGCCGCAGCGAGTCGAATGGTAATCGAGGTGTTCCGGGAAGAACGTGGTGATGACAGAAATGGGAGGGCTCACGTGGCAATCCATGAGTTGGTAACTGCTCATTTCCAGAACAAAAATGGTTCGCTGCGGCTCACTACGAGCTGTATCTAGGGATGCGTCTTTCAAGTGCGCAATCGCAGGCTCTCCGATGTTGCCAACGAGGAATGTTTTTTTGTCGCCGGCCTTCAGGATTTCATGAATCAGCGTTGAGGTCGTGCTCTTTCCTTTGGATCCCGTCACGCCGATCACCGTCGCTCCGCGTGCGGCGGCTTCTTCGAGGAAGATTTGCGTGGAGTTGGTGATCTTCTTTCCAACCTTCGCCGGAATATCTTTGGGAGGGATGCCGGGAGACTTGATGATCACGTCGAATGTTCCCAGATTCTCGAGCCAGCCTTCACCGATCTGTTTCCCGTGCGCTTCGCCTTCCACGAGGGTTGCCGGATTCTTATCCGCAATCGTGATGGCACATTCCGGCGCAAATTCTTCCAAAGCCTTCACCATCGCTTTGCCCTCTTTGCCGTACCCGAGGATACAGACCGTGCGGCCGTTGAGATCGTGGAGAAGCATAGAAAGCGTCGGTTGTGATTGTAGAGACGCAACGCTGTTGCGTCTCCCATCCATCCATTATTTCGGCAGAACATTCTGGAACTCTTTCGGAATCGCATGATCATCCACAGCCGCCAATTCCCGCTGTATCAACGCCTCCGGATTTTTGATCTTCGGAACTACTTCCGCTTCAAAGATCTTCATCATCGCCGTGTCCTGCAGATCCCCGCGCTTGCGTGCGAGGAGAAATGCCGCGGAGACTTCGTCGGGTGTGCCTACGCATTCAAACGGTTTGAAGCCCTGAAGCCCGAGCAGTTCGCGGAAAATCGGTTCCAGAGAAGGGGAATCCAACAGATTTCCGCCGAAGGTCTTCTCCAATGCCGCCCTCGGAAGAAAGGCGGCAAACAATGCGAAGGCAAAAGCGCACTTGGGACATTTCCGGCACCACACTGCGCTCGGCTGCGGCCGAGCTTCGCGTGGCAGGCCACCCTCATTCTTCTTCGCCTTGAAGAGCTTCCAGTTCTCGTTGCAGCTCGTAAATGAACCGAAATACTGCGGATGCTTGCAGAACTCCTGCACAATCCGAAGTTCGCTCCACGGACGGAGCAGGCTGAAGTACACCACGTCCGTTTTTCCTTGAAGCATTTCCTGCAGCGATTTCTCAAAGGCTATTCCCTTGCTCCACTGATGATTCACTTCGAGATCGAGAAGCTTCGTATTGCCTTCGCTCGCGGAACGCTCGTTGCTCCACACTGCAGTGGAATATCCGTACAAGTCTGCGATGATCACGGAGAGAATCGAAAGATACGCCGTGATCGGTACGTGACCATTGAGTGCACCCTCCGCGTTGAGAGAAAAAAGAATCGGATCCAGTCTGCGTTCGATGGTAAGGAGCGGGAACCCTGCCTTCTTTGCAAAAGCGGTAATCAAAGGATGATGACCGATGCGAAGAAGCGTCACGTCATGTCCGGCAGCTTTTAGCAGTTCCGCCGTGACGATGGAATCCTTGCCGCCGCCGAAGGGGACCAGCAGTTTGCTGGTTACTGGTTGCTTGTTATCCTTCGGTGAAGCGTCTCCCGTAGAGACGGACCTTTGGTCCGTCTCCTTTTTTGTTTCAATCGGAAATTTCACCACCCCCCGATGATCAATCTTGTTCTTAAAGAAAAATTCTCCAAGCCCATTCTCATAAACCTGTGTCCAGAACGCGGCTTCATCAGAAGTGAGCGAACCACTGCGGACTTCGATTTTCTTCGGGATGTACGCTTTGTAGTAACTAATGCCACCGATGAGGTGAAGAAGAAAGAGAAGGCGATTGAGGTTGGGGCCCGGGACGAGAGGCTTTGCGGATTCCGGCAGTTTGATCGTCTCGATGAAGCGGATGGAATCATCCAGACTGTATTTGAGTTCAATGAGACCTTCCTCCGCGTAGAAGGCGTAGGAGTCGAAGCTGAAGGATTCGTAGGTTTCCATCCGTATCATCCTACCTCAGCAATCTCCAGAAAGTTGTGGAAAATCCTCTCGCAATTTTTGCGGTACGACACGGAAAATTCCTGCCAATCCCTTTTCAGGTCTGCTGTCTCCATTGCACGCAGCCAGTCGTCTTTCGTGCACCAGAGCTCCAATGCCTGCTTCGTGACTTCGAGATGCCCCTGGATGCCGTATGCATGATCTGCGATCCGTACGATCTGATGAGGGCACCACGTTCCGGTCCCCAGAAGCGTCATCTGAGGCGTGAGCGTCACAGTTTCTCCGTGCAGGTGAAACATCGGCAGTGGATCATCTACTCCCTGAAGCAGCGAATCACGCTTTCCTGCATCCGTCATCTTCACGGTAAAGGCAGCGCCTTCAGGATCCTTTGCGCCGATTTCCCGCACCGGATTTTTGACGATGGTTCCGCCCATCGCTTTCACTCCTACCTGCAGCCCGAGGCATACGCCGAAGTAAGGGATTCCCTGATCGATTGCTGATCGCACCAGAGCAAGTTCGCGGTGCATCGCCTCGGTATCGTCATTCGCACTCTGGTAGCCGCCCATGACGAGGAGTGCGACATAGTTCTCCAAAGAAGGAGTCGCATCTCCCCGCTGAAGATCGCGCACATCCATCGTGATGCCCTTCTCCTTCAGGATTTCTCCGAGGATATACGGTGCTTCGTGGTCGGCGTGTTGGAGAACGAGGACAGGGCGCATGGGAAAATAGTACCTGGGGGAGATGATGTTCCCAACCAAACGTGAGGTAGAATACATCCGTGCCATGGTGGCGGAATGGTATACGCGCGCGACTCAAAATCGCGTTCCCGTAAGGGATTGAGGGTTCAAGTCCCTCCCATGGCACCAGAATTTTAGTTCTATTGAATTGCACACGAGACCGTCCAAGCACAACTCGACAGCGAACGAAGTAACACTTGTTTTGTGTCGCTATTGTCTAGTGTATGGATTCCATTCTTTTGTGATGAATCTACTACATAAAAGAAGCTTTCTTGAATTGGCCGATCTATCAGCTCGTCAAAATATCTTAAGGTTCTAACCACATATCTCGGTTCGGGATTAATTTTTAAGCTGCCAGTCATTGCGAAGGCTTCTCTTGGCGACAAACCATTAGCAAGATCTCGAATGTCTTGACTAATTGGGACAACGGAATTTTCTTTCTGCGTAAAGAAACACGTTTCAATCTGTATATCTTTCGCCGGTCTTTCACCAAAGTTATTAAGCTCGTAAGAAATCATATGATGACCTTCGGGTTGTTTTTCCATCACATCTTCGACAAATTTCAGGTCAGGTCCTTCACTCTCAAGAGAATTGCTTGATGTTTGCCAAGAGAGAAATGATACCCAAAGAGAACCCGCACTTATTATTGCAGCTCCGATGGCGATCCAATCGCTAGTTGTAACTATATGCTTACCGATTTTCATATGCCTACAATATAGCTGTTTTGTATGAGTAAACGTATAACCGCGATTGGTTAATCTGTAACTCCTTGGTCACTACGTAAAATCTTGTGCAGCGAAGCGGGAGTACTATCGAAGCGTGCGTATCGCGTCACTTTCCCCGGCGGCTACCGAGATTCTTTTCGCACTTGGGGTAGGGAAGCAGATCGTCTGCACGGATCAATTCAGTAATTTTCCGGAAGAAGCCAAAGCCCTTCCGCATGTCCGCGATCATGTGAACGTCGACCTTGCAGAGCTGAAGCAGTACAACCCCGAGGTGATTTTCACATCCACAGTCATCCAGCTGGAGCTTGCAACGATGATGAAGGCTACGGGACTTCCGAGTATTCATCAGGATCCCCGGACTCTCGATGCGATTTACGAATCTATCCGGGAGATCGCCATGATTGTCGGACGTGAGCCGCAAGCAAAGGAATTGATTGCGCAGATGCAGAAGGGATTTCAGGAGGTGAAGAAGAAGGCGGCCGCAATGCGTCGCCGAGACGCACCAAAGGTACGTCTCTACGTCGAAGAATGGCACGACCCTCCGTTTGCTTCCGGGAACTGGGTTCCGGAAATCGCACGCATCGCAGGTGGGGAACAATTCCCCGTTGCGCCAGGTGCGCTCAGTCCTCAGGTGACGCTTGCACAAGTGGAACAATGGAATCCTGATCTGATCGTCATCAGCTGGTGTGGAGCGGGGAGCTTGGCTCCTAAGGAATTATTGCTAAAGCGTTCGGGATGGGACCGGTTAACGGCGATACAGAAAGGGCATGTGCGCGTCATTGATGATTCGTTGCTGAATAGGCCGGGGCCGAGACTCGTGGAAGGAGCGCAGAGATTGTATGGGTGGATGTTTGAAATAACCCACTGATCATCTGCTATCATGCGGTCACTTTCCTCCCACTCCATGACCTCCCCCGCCACCTTCGACTCCCTGATCGCCGAGATGAGCCTCCTGAAGCACCCGTTCTACCAGAAGTGGAGCAAGGGCGAGCTCACGCTCAAGGATCTTCAGATCTATGCCAAGGAGTACTTTCACCTGGTAAACCGGATTCCGAGCATCGTGGAACGTGTGCGCGTACGGGCTGATGAGAGGAATCACGCACTTGCCGGGATGATTGAGAAGAACCGGATCGAGGAGCAGGAGCACGTGGATCTCTGGAAGAGGTTTGCCAAGAGTCTTGGTGTCTCGGAGCAGGAACTCATCACGTACAAGCCGAGCGCTACGGTCACCGCGGCGGTGATGGAACTCGAGCAGCTTGCCGACGGTACGTTCGAAGAGGGCGTCATCACGATGTACAGCCTGGAAGCCGAGCTTCCGAAGATTGCGAAGACCAAGAAGGAAGGCCTCTGCGAGTGGTACAACCTCTCGTCCGAAGACGCACAGATCTACTTCGACGAGCACCTCAAGGAAGAGGAGCATCTTCAGGTCTGGCGTGGCGTAGGGGTGGATGCAAAGCGCGGAGAGACCATCGCGAAGCGTTCCCTGCAAGCGCAGAACAAGGTCCTCGACGGGGTGTGTGAACTCTGCGGGATCATGTCTTGTTGAAGGCTGAAGCCAAAAACTGTCGATATTCGTAACAGGTTGCGGACGTCCTACGTCTCTGTAGTCTGCGTGTATCTCCTTCTTTTCTTATTATGACTGCCAAGAAATCCACTCCGTACACACGGTTCAAAACGATACTGGAAGAGGTCCTTACGAAAATCGAAGTGAGTCCTGCGGAACGCAAAATGCTCAATGAGCCCCAGGCGATCCACCGCGAGGAGATCACCATAAAAAAAGACGACGGGAAGAAGGCGACTTTTCCCGCTTTTCGTGTGCAGTTCAATAACGCGCGTGGTCCCTACAAAGGGGGCATCCGGTACCATCAGGATGCGGATCTCGATGAAGTGAAAGCGCTCGCAGCACTCATGGCGATCAAGACGGCCGTCGTGGATATTCCCTTTGGCGGAGGAAAAGGCGGCGTGCAGTGCAATCCCAAGGACTTGAGCAAGCGGGAGCTCCAGGAGGTCTCGCGGGCCTACGTCCGGGCGTTTGCAAAGCATCTTGGGCCGGATATCGATTGCCCTGCACCGGATGTGAATACGACGCCGGACATCATGGCGTGGATGCGCGACGAGTATGAAAAAATCACCAACACCTACGCTCCCGCGATGATTACGGGAAAGCCGCTGGCGTATGGCGGATCGCTCGGGCGCGACACGGCCACCGCGCGCGGAGGATTCTTCATTCTGCAGGAACTCGTCGAGCGCGATGCGTTGGATCCCAGTGAACTTCGCGTCGTCATCCAGGGGTTTGGAAACGCCGGAGGACACATGGCGGAACTGCTCCACGGCGCGGGCTACACGATCGTCGCGGTTTCGGATTCCCACGGCGGCATCTACAACGCCGAAGGGCTCGATCCGGTTCGTATCGAGAAGTACAAGCGCAAGAACGGCACGGTGGCAGGGGAGTACTGCACGGGGTCCGTCTGCGATCTGGAGCGTATGAAGATGGACGGCGTAAAGCGGATCACCAATGAAGAACTGCTCGAGCTTCCCTGCGACATCCTTATTCCTGCAGCGCTCGATAATGTCATCACGGCGGACAATGCGAAAAACATCCGCGCAAAACTCATTCTTGAACTCGCCAACGGCCCGACGACTCCCGAGGCGGATGCGATTCTCGCGAAGAAAAAGGTGAAAGTGATTCCCGATGTTCTTGCCAATGCCGGTGGTGTCACGGTGAGCTACTTCGAATGGGTGCAAGGAAGATCGGGCGAACAGTGGACAGCCGAGCGCATCGATCATGATCTCAAGCGCGTGATGCTTGCGGCGTTCCGCGACGTGCGTCGTACCGCGTACCGGGAAAAGATGACGTACCGCGAGGCGGCGTTTGCGGTGGGACTACGGAGGATCGTTGCGGCGATGCGGGCACGCGGATGGGTCAATTGAGAATGGAGGAATTGAGAATGGAGAATTAATTCTCCATTCTCAATTCTCAATTCTCAATTATACTTGGACTATGTTTGACGTCCTGATCATCGGCCTTGGCTGTGCCGGCTACACCGCGGCCATCTACACCGCGCGCTACAAGCTCAAGACGTTCATCGTGGGCGCGGAAGACGGGGGGATGGGGCTTACGGCGGCAGAAGTAGGCAATTGGCCGGGGATCATCGATATCAAAGGTCCGGATCTCATGGAGAACTTCAAGAAGCATGCGACGTCGTTTGAGGAAGTCACGCACAAGATCGCGCGTGTGGAGAAGCTCGAGAAGATCGCCGGTGGTTTTCGTATGACCCTGCAGGATGGCGCAGTCATCGAAGGAAAGACCGTCATCCTCGCGACGGGATCAGCAAAAAGAATGCTCGGGACGAAAGGCGAGAAGGAATTCTCCGGCAAAGGCGTTACCTACTGTGCAACGTGCGACGCATTCTTCTATCGCAACAAAGATGTTGCCGTGATCGGCGGAGGAGATTCGGCAGTCGAAGGTGCCGCGATCGCCGCACAAGTCGCGAAGACCGTGTATCTCATCCACCGGCGTAACGAATTCCGCGCGGAGCCGTACTGGGTGGATCGCGTGAAGGCGAGACCCAACGTTCGATTTGTATTAGAGCGCAATGTTTTGGAAATATTCGGTGATGCCAAGGTTAAAGGTGTGAAACTCGACAAGCCCTTCGAGGGATCGGATTCCATAGCAGTCGACGGCGTCTTCATCGAAGTAGGATCCATTCCTTCGGTGGGACTCGCCACCGGCCTGGGTGCAAAACTCGACGACAAGGGCTTCATCGCGGTGACGCCTGATCAGCAGACTTCGGTGCCCGGACTCTTCGCAGCCGGCGACAACACCAGCGAAAGCAATCACTTCGCGCAATTCACAACGGCGGCAGGGGAGGGAGCGGTAGCGGCGAATGGGGTGTTTACGTACATTCAGGGGAATGCATAAAGCAAAAAGCATAAAGAATAAATACTTCTATTTTCCTTTTTACACTTTGCTTTTTCCTCTATACACTCCGCAGGTATGACTCGCGGTAAGCGCACTGTTTTTGCGGCCTTCTGTTCCGAAACCGGTAATCGTATCGGGAGTTTCCGTTTTCATAAGCAGGACAAGCGTGGCAAAGCGTGGAAGGAGCATGCGGAGAAACTGGTCAAATTCTGCTCGATCTGCCGCAAGCGTGTGAAGGTGAAGCTGAAGGAAGAGAGGCATTCGGCTTGACCCCCCTTCGTCCGCTGAGGCGGACTACGGAGGGGCAAGTCGGAAATGGAGAGGTTAGATTTTTGTTGTGCGCAATCTCCGTCGACTTCTGCGCTATAGTACTGGCATGAACGACTGTTACCGCGCCTGCGCATCGCTCCTCGTCCTGCGTCCGCGGGGAAAGGACGGCACATGGGAGATGCTGCTTCTCCGCAAACCCCGCAAGCGCGATGCCTGGCAGCTGCCCCAGGGGGGAGTGGAAGCAGGGGAAAACACCGAGAGTGCGGCGCTCAGGGAACTCAAAGAAGAGGCCGGCATCTCCGCCACGATCATCAGTGTGAGCAAGCGCTGCTATCAGTACGATTTTCCCGCGTCGTTCCGCAGGTTCCGGCCGGACCATGTGTGCGGCCAGTGCATCCGCTTTGCGTTTGCGGTTCCGGATCCCGGTCAGGAAATCCAGGTCGACGGCAAGGAGATCGATGCGTACAAGTGGGTGCTTCCGCACGAAGTTTCCCGCTATATCAAGCGCAGGGCGTACCTGCAGGTGGTGCAGCAGCTGGTGGAAGAGGCGAAAAAATTGAAAATTGAAAATTGAGAATTGAAAAGTACGATAAGCTACGGCTGTGCGTATACAGAGGCTTCAGCTTGAGCAATTTCGTTCGTACCGGAAACTCGATTGGGTGCTTCCGGAGGCGTCTATCCATCTTCTTTTAGGCCGAAACGGCGCGGGGAAAACCAACATCCTGGAATCCATCGGGGTGCTTTCGGAAGGGGAGTCCTTTCTCGGCCGGGATGAAGAGGAGCTTGTTCTGTGGGGCGAGCAGTACTATCGCATCCGCGCCGAGATTAGGAGCGACACAAAGGAAGAGAATGTCCTCGAAGCCGTGAGTGAACGCAGTCCCCGCAAGCGCCGGGCCTTTTTTGTGCGGGATGTGCGGGCCCCGGCAAAAGAATTCTTCGGCATCCTGCCCACGGTCATTTTCCTGCCGCAGGATCTGGATCTCTTCACAGGCTCGCCCACTCATCGCCGTCGGCTGCTGGATCGCACTTTGCAGCAGGTCTCTCCCCGATACCGCATGACCCTCGATACCTATCAAAAGACCCTCAAGCAGCGTGCGGCGCTTTTGCGGCACATCGCCCAGGGGACAGGACGACGCGACGACCTGGCGCTCTGGAATGCCATCCTCGCCAAAGAAGGCGCGCAGGTCACCTTGCGGCGGCTGGAACTTCTGGAAGTCCTCCAGTGCACCCTCAGCGAGGAGCTTCATCGTTTGGGAGAAGCGTGGGACCAACCGGCGTTCCAGTACGAGCGGACGAGCAAAGCACGTACAGCAGACTCCATCGAAGAAGAGATCCTTCAGGAGTTGGCCCGTATCGAAGAGCGCGACATCCTGTTGCAGGCCACAAGCACCGGTCCGCACCGTGACGACTGGGGTATCCGCGTTTCCGATCGCGATCTTCCTTCGTTTGCATCCCGCGGCCAGCAGCGGACGGCGGTGTTGGCGCTCCTCTTTCTCCTTGGCAGCTACCTCGAACTTCAGCGCGGAGAGAAGCCCGTGATCCTCCTCGACGACGTTTTCTCGGAGCTCGATACGAATCATCAAAAGGCGCTTCTTTCGGCCTTCGGCGACCATCAGGTCTTCATCACGGCCACACATGCTCCGAAATCGCTTGCGGAAGCGATGATATGGCAAGTGGAGGAGGGGAGCATCCAGCCCATGAACATATCGGTTCCGGTATGATGAGCCCATGCGCATTCTTGGAGTCGATCCCGGCCTCTCGACGACTGGCATCGGCGTGATCGAAGCGGAAGGAGACAGCTTAAGCGCTCTCGACTGGATGGCCATCACCTCCGATACCGCATTGCCTCTTTCTGAGCGTTTGCAGGAGATCGCGGCGGATTTCGAACAGATCCTCGATGAAGCAAAGCCGGAGTTGGCGGTGGTGGAACAAATCTTCTTCGCCAAGAACGAAAAGACCGCGATCAATGTCGCTCATGCGCGCGGCGTGTATCTCATGCTTCTGGGGAAGCGCGGAATTCCTGTGCTTGAAGTGACTCCCATGCAACTTAAGCTTGCCATCACCGGCGACGGCGCGGCCGATAAAACCCAGATGGGGACGATGCTGCTGCGCTGGCTGAAGCTCGATGCCGTTCCCACCCCTGCTGATGCGGCCGATGCATTGGCATTGGCGGTCTATGGCGCCCACATGCGAAAGCAACTGGCCGTGTGATTGGAGAACAATGTAAAGAAAACTCAACTCCGGCCCCCTCCAAAGAATGCGTCGTTTCCGCTATACTATAAGGAAAACACAAATTTCTATGCCCCGCCCTTCCCACCGTCATTCTGTGATTCTGCCGCTTCTGGCCCTGAGTATTCTCGGGACGGGAGTTGCGGCGAATAGCTCCGGCGGAATGCAGGCGGTTTCTGCTCCGTTTTTGAGCCACGGCCAGACGCTCATCGTACATCCGTCGGGCGTGCAGGGGATTGTGCTCGAGGGAGCACGTATGGATGAAACGGAATCCATCCCGGAGCTTCTCGAAGGATCAGCTCTCATCGTATCCCATGCTCCCATTGAACTTCGTGTGGGAGCGTTTCGCGTCCAGTCGATCGGAGGCGGATATCACATCACCAAAAGTGGAAACGGCATTACCGTGGCCGCGCTTACCACTCCCGTGCTCCTCACCAAAGGTGCTCTGCGCGCCGTGGTGCCTGTGGGCATGCAGTGGAAGATCACCGGGGAATCCTTACCTCTTTGGAAAGAAGGAGCGCAGGCCTGGATGGACGCGCGCTCCGTTCGCCCTTTGCCGAAGCGTTTCTGGGATGAGCAGCGTGAACTTCTGCAGACGATTCTCGTCAAAAACACTCTCCCCGAAGCCCGGGTGCAGATTCCGCTGAAGCCTGAAGCCGGAGTCGCGGAACTGCCCGAAGCAGGAAACCGGCGGGCAGCCGAATGGTCCCAGTCCGTTCTCGGTGTTCTGCGCTCACGCGTGGAATCCGACGATGTCATCACCGTCCAGGAACTTCTTTTGCGTCCGGATCTCGCCGAAGCATTTTCCACTCCGCGGGCCCGCAGTGTCGCTGCGACTCTTCTCTTTTCAGACGATCGTTCCTCTGCCATGCAGCAGCAATTGCTTCCGATCCTGCTTTCCCAAAGTGACTTGTGGCTTTTGCTTTCGCTCCATCCTGCCGTTTCTACCGTTGCATGGACGCTTCCCGCGCCTGCGCATGACGGCGAAACCGCGGCACTTCGACTCTTCCTGTTTCCCTACGCGGATAGGAGCGACGCCGCAGGCCATGCCTCCGCATGGAACCGTTGGCAGGAAGAACTTCTTGCCTCGGTGCAGGCATCTGCGGATCGTGCCTCCATCGGTAACGAACTGATCATCCGCCTTGGTGCGCTTGCACAGTCGCGCGAAGAGGGCGGATACCCCGCGCGTGCGCGGTTTATTGCCGCAACAATATTCACGCTTTCCAAAAACATTCCCTCCGTTTCCCCGGAGGCACGCGAGACGCTTTCGGTGCTCAAGCGTCTCGACAGAGTCGAAGGCCGGGTGCTTGCGGATTCTGCTCCTTCATCCGCTACAAAAGCTCTTGAACCCGTGGACGCTCCCGAGGCTCTCTTTGATGCTTTGTTTGTGGAATCGCAGGCACGTGAGATGCTGCGAAGTGCCGGCGCAGCCTTCTCTCTGGAAACCCGCATCATCCCGCTGAACGCGCACTCCGCACTGGTCGAAAAAATCGTCTTTGCGGGAAATGGCCGCGACCGGACGATCGATTTCACGCTGGATATCGGCCGCAGCGAAGTATCCCGCATCCGCGAAAAAGGAGAGGAGTTTGCTTATGCGCTGCCGATTGGGGCGTTTGTGGAGTGGATCCGACGCTGAGCTTCTCAGCTTCTCAGCTTCTTGGCTTCTCAGCTGCTCAGCTGCTCAGCTGCTCAGCTGCTCAGCTGCTCAGGGGAAAAATCTCCACAGCATGTTTCGCGTGAAGATGCATCCCCCGAAAAGCTAAGCAGCTGAGAAGCTGAGCAGCTAAACCGATTTCTTGCTCCCAAATCCCACCGCAAGGCACACCACCGCAATGGCTGTGTGGAGGTAGTTGTCCTCTAGGTTGGCGTGGAAGAGGCCAACGATGTCGCCGCCCATCGCAAATCCCAGCACCGCCACGATACCGTAGACGAGGCCGAAGATGATGAGGAAGAGGCGCGAGTGGCCGTAGGAGCCGGAGGCGAAAAGCGCCACAAGGCCCGAGACGATATGCACGATGTTGTGCACTGTGTCGACCTCAAAGAC
>Ga0155171_122_pt2 | contig 35478 bp, 27 predicted proteins | sample RifCSPhighO2_01_FD_106139 | JGI IMG/M metagenome (GOLD analysis project Ga0155171, IMG submission 106139) | Candidatus Peribacteria bacterium RIFCSPHIGHO2_01_FULL_55_13
CTTTCCAGATGCTCTGCGGCATTCTGGTACTCCGGATCTTCATCGAGAATGATCCGAAGATTTTTTGCCGCATCGGGCAACATTCCCGTTTCCGCCTGCACCGCGGCCAACCGATACCGCGCTTCCAGGTCACGTGGTTTCCATGCCAGATACAGCGCGAGGTGATCGCGCGCTTCGAGCAGGAGCCCGTACTTCTGCGCCGTTACGCCCAAGTTATAGTGCGCATCCGCCGACTCCGGCGCGCGTTCCACCGCTTTGCGGTATGCGGTCAGCGCTTCTTCACGCATGCCGCGCTCGTCATAGAGAAGTCCGAGGATGTTCCACGCTGTTACTTCTTCATCAAACGCAGGCCGCCCTTCGGGGATCGCCTGGAGTCCCGCCTGAATCGTCTCCATCGCCTTTTGCGGATCACCTTCTTTGCGCCAGTAGAGAGCGATATTTACAGAGGCAGAGGTCAGCGTGGGATCCGTCGCCCTTGCTCGTTCGTAGGTTGCCAGCGCTTCTTCTTTTTCGCCGTCCTGATACTGTGCGGCCCCGAGGTTATTGAGCGCGACGGCAAAGTCCGGATGGATGTGGAGTGAACGCGTATAGAGAGCGGCACTATCGGTCCAGGTCATCGCTTGGGCAAAGGATGTTCCCGTCATAAGAAGAAGGATGAGTGCGCCGATCGCTGTGCGCATTCGGGCATTTATCCTGTCCAGCATCGGCATCAGAATTGTTACCGTAGCGAGCGCGATACCGATGATGCCGATATAGACGTACCGGTCCGAAGCGAAGTAGAGCGTTCCTTTTTTCCAGAAGTTCATGAAGCTCGGTGCGACTGCAAGCGCGTAGAGCGCGAGCCCGAAGGTGAAGTGAGGTGCTCGTTTCCGAAGCATAATCGCAGCAGCGATCAGTATGACGACGATCACCGTTGCACCCAGAAATTCAGGTGATTCAAAGGTCACAGGCGTAAACTGCGGCTGATACACTGTCAGGCCGTTCGGCAAAAAGAGCTTTGCGATGTAGAAGACGAGTTCCTTCATCGAAAGCAGGAACTGTTCCACTATGGTGAGCTGCCGCAGCTGCAACGTTTTTCCAAACATAGCGATGATGCCGAAGAAAATGGCTGCTATGCCAAAAGGAGCAAATTCGACCGAGCCCTTCCTGAAGCGGAAATCCCGTCGTAGAAGATCCAAAAGAAGAATCGAGAATGGGATCAGGATTACCGATACTTTTGCCATCAACGCGAGGACGTAGAGGGCAATGCTCCAGCCGTAGGATCGCTTCGATTGGGTGTCGCGGTACTGCAGGAAGAGCAGGATCGAAAGAAGAACCAGAAATCCCGAGAGAAGATCTTTCCGGGCGGCCGCCCAGGAGACGGCTTCGGTTTGCAGTGGGTGCAATGCAAAGAGTGCGGCGATCACCAGCGCCGATTTTTCTGAGCGGGTCATCGTCTTCATCACGAAGAACACAAGCGTGATGCTCCCAAGATGCAGCAGCAGATTATCCAAGTGATACAGGTACGGATGAAGCCCACTGATCGTGTATTCCATCTGGTAGGTCATCAAGGTCAGCGGCACGTAGAGCTCCGGGTCGTAGCTCCGCAATACTTGGAAGATATTGCCGGGATGGAGTCCGTGGACTTTGTCGTTCTGGACGATCAGGAGGAGATCATCGAGCGTCACGAAGTCATGCAGAAACACTCCAGGAAGATAGATCGCAGCCGTCAGCGCGAGGATCCCGATCAGAATGCGGCGAGATGTCATGGTTTACAGCATAGAACGAAATTCTTTCTCTCCGATAATCTTCACACCAAGTTTCTTCGCATCATCTTCTTTGCTGCCTGCCTCTTCTCCCATCAGCAGAAAATCTGTTTTCTTGCTCACCGCAGCGCTCACTTTGCCGCCGCGGTCTTTGATCATCTCTTTCGCCTCTTCGCGCGCGAGTGCGGGAAGCGTTCCCGTGAGCACAAACGTCTTTCCCTCGAAGATCTGCTGCACACGGCTCTGTTTGGGGAGCAACGATACCACCCCGCCGTTGCCCAGTTTATGGAGCAGTGCGCGGTTATCTTCATCCCCAATCCATTCCTTCAGCGACTCGGCCACCACGGGCCCGATGCCATTAATCGCGGCGATCTCTTCCATCGCTGTTTTCTGTAGCGTCGCTGCTACATCCTCCATCGTGACGCCCCGGACTTCTACGGTGTGGGTTCCGGCTCCAAAGAGTGATGTTTGCGTCGCCGCGTCGCGTTCTTCGACGGTCAGTTTCCGCTCGGGCCACGGAAGGTTCCGCGCAATGAGTTCGGCCGTCTCTCTGCCGATGTGGCGCATGCCCAGCCCGAAGAGCAGGCGATCGAGAGGAATCTTGCGGGCGCGTTCAATCGCAGCGAGAAGCTTCTCCGTCTTCTTCTCCTTAAAAAGCGGTAGCCCCATCAGATCTTCGGCTGTCAGAAAGAAAATGTCACCGGGATCGGAAATCAGATCCGCCGCGAGCAGTTCCTCCACCGTCTCCTGGCCGAGCCCTTCGATGTTGAGGGCATAGCGCGACGCAAAGTGTTCCGTGCGCTGCTGCCGCACGGCACCGCACTTGGGGTTCGGGCAGCGATGGACGACTTCTCCTTCAGGGCGCAGGAGATCAGTTCCACAACTCGGGCAATGTTTCGGATAATGAAACGGCTTACTGTTTTTTGGCCTGAGCTTGGGCAGAACCTGAACTACTTCCGGAATGATATCTCCCGCTTTTCGGATAATCGCCGTATCGCCGATCCGTACATCCAGCCGCTCGATCTCATCGGCATTATGCAGTGTCGCTCGGGTTACGGTCGTGCCTGCCACAAGCGTCGGCGTCAAATGCGCCACGGGCGTGATTGCTCCTGTGCGACCTACCTGTAGCTGGATATCCAGAATCTGCGCTGTCTTTTCCTCGGCGGGAAACTTGTACGCGCGTGCCCAGCGCGGAGCCTTCGCTGTCGACCCGAGTTCGCGCTGCAACCTGCGGTCATTGATCTTGATGACGACGCCGTCGATATCGAACGGAAGATCATTGCGTGCCTTTTGCCAGCGGTCGTACGCCGCCTGAATCTCCGCGGGAGTGCGGCAGATGGCATACCCCCGTTGTGTGGGGATACCGCAGTCATGGAAGAAATCGAGGACAGCTTTTTGCGTGGGAAGCTTCAAGGCATCCGCAGCTTCCGTTTCCAGGCTGTAGCAATACATCCGCAGATCTCTCGATGCAGTGATGCTCGGGTCCAGTTGTCGCACCGAGCCTGCAGCCGCGTTTCTCGGGTTTGCGAAGCGCTCTTCTTCGGGCAGGTCTTTATTGATTTTTTCCAATGCAGCCTTTGTCATGAAGACTTCGCCGGAGACCTCGAGAGTAGGGGGTAGGGGGTGGGGTGTAGGGCGTAGGGAAAATGTGAGCGGGATCGATTCGATCGTGCGGATCGTGTGTGTGATGTCTTCCCCCTCGATGCCGTTACCACGCGTCACGGCCCGTGCCAGTGTGTAGAGACGGACCTGTGGTCCGTCTCCCGTCCGTTCATAAATCAACGACACATTCAGTCCATCAATCTTCAGTTCCACAATGTATTCAAACGATTTCTTGTCTCCGCCCAGGGCCCGTTCAATCTGCTCTTCCCATTCCGCCAGTTCCTCTCCCGTAAAAATATCCTGAAGAGATTCCTTACGCGTCCGGTGCCGGACTTTGGGAAGTCTGCCGTCCAGCGGCGCACCGACGCGTTGAGTAGGGGAATCGGGCGAAATCAGATCAGGGAATTCTTTCTCCAGTGCGATCAGTTCCTGCTTCAAGCTGTCGCGGATATCCTCGGAAACGTCTGAGGTGTTTTCAATGAAATACGCCTTGTTCAAGCGCCAGATTTCCTCCCGCAGTTTGCCGATGCGCTCCTGCGCCTGCTTGCGATCCATGGATGGATTGTACCGTTAGCATTCCGAAGAACCGATGGAAATTTGACGCATCTGAAAATTAATCTCAGAATGCTCCACTATGTCTGAATCGGGCACTGAATCGCTTTCACCACAAACTGCGCCCAAACGCAGAGGCCCATTGCGATACATTCCGCGACAAATATCTCTTCGAACGGCTGCTCTCATCGGAACGCTTCTCTGTTCCTATTTTGCCTACGAAAGCATTCATATTCGCAGAAGCCAGGTACACAAAAGGGCAATCGACCTCCTCCATTCCACAAAAGACACCATGGTAGCAACGAAAGATTCTGTGCCTTGGACCCCATGGAATTACCGTACGTATCACCGATACCAACAAAAGCTCGGTCGCACCGATGTCCCATTTTTTATGGAATTGCCACGAGTGAGTGATATTGGTGTCTTTAAGGAGAAGCTCGGAATGGGTGATGAACGATTGGAGTGCATTTATGACCTGCCGCAGAGCGCCGATGATGCATTTTTAGACAACATGCATATTGAGGAATTAACAACGCTCCTTTTAGTGGACCTCCGTGGGACGAAGGTCACTACAGCATCCATGGAAAAGTTACGCAGCTTACATCGTCTTCGTTACCTGTATCTGGATGATACTGTCATTGGAGACGGGGCGATTCCTGTACTTCAGAGTTGTACGAATTTGGAAGTCGTGAGTGCGCAGAGAGCGGGAATCACGGACAAATCACTGGCCGCTTTTTCGGAGTTGCGCCAACTGCGCGATCTGGTCATCAGTGGAAATTCGGGCATTACGCCGTCCGGTCTGAAAACATGCCTTTCACAATTGCAAGATCTTTATTCCCTGCAAGTTTCCGGCATACCGCTTGGCGATGATGCCTTTTCTGCGCTTCCGGATCTTCAGGATCTTTCCTTCCTGGATGCAAGTGATACAGGCGTGAGCGATGGAGTGTTGCCCTCTATCGGAGCGGCAGGAGAAGATCTGGCTTTACTCTACCTGCGGAATAATCATATCACAGGAGAGGGACTCGATTCCCTTCAGGGTAATACGCAGTTATGGGGCGTTGATCTGAGCGGGAATCCGATCAATGAAGCTGGGGTAAAACACCTTGCTCACATGCCCAACCTCAAAAACCTGTCTCTCAATCATGTACCCGTCACCCCGGAAATGCTGCAGGCGTTGGAACAGTGCGAGATGTTGGATTCTCTTGAGCTGAGACACTCTCCTGGCGTTACGGATGCAACAGTCCGTATTGTCGTTCAATATCCGTCATTACAACGTTTGGATATCACCGGTACCCAAGTAACAGCAGAAGGCATTCGCTATCTTTGCGAGCATGCAGATCATTTAGAATGCATCATACTTGAGCGTAGTAGAATTACCGATGAACAAGAGGACGAACTCCTCGAGAAAACTAAAGTACATTTTTCAAGACGATAGAACTATTCCGCTTTAGTCTCTTCTTCGGGGAATTCTGCTACTCCAAAGATCTTTCCCATTTCTTCTTCAAACCATGAAGGCGAAGGCTCCCGACCATTGATCGGTTTGGGATTGTTGATAACCGTGCTGCCACGCTCTATCCCAAGTTTACCGAACTGGAAGGTTACAGAGACTTGATGCGGCACTCCTAGAAGAATAGTAACGGTCACAGTTTTTTGGTCAGGAGACAAGGACAGGCGAGGATACTCTTTATCCACCTGTACCCGGTCTTCTTCCCCTAGGAGTGTGGCTTTAGAGGCCCATGTCGTCGTTGAGATAAAGGTAGATTTTGCATTGATCAGGAACGCTCTTAACTTCTCCAACTCCTCTTCAGAGTATTCCGGAGGGCTCATGCTGCCGAGCTCGCGCAAATTCTGTACTGCCTCTGTTACATTGCCGCTTGCTCCCACATGTGCCCAGTGAGTTCGCTGTTCTTCTGCCAGTAAATCCAGTATTGCATCGTATTGTGCGATCAATAATTGGCCGGCTGTATCCGGTGAAGCATTCGCGGCTTTCAATTCTTCAGCGGAAGGTTTCATTATTTCCCCAAAATATTTTGCTACCGCACTTTCAAAGTATTCTGGATGAAAAGAACCTTCCCCGACCGGAAAATCATTGCGGATTTTAACGCTCCCTGGAGGAACTCCCTCTTTGGTAATGACAACCTCCACAGTGACTTGATGTGGAATCGAGGGCTCTCCTTCGTTCGAGTGCAACACTACCGTAAATGTCAGCGACCTTTTATCGGGAGAGAGGGATAATTGAGGATAGCCAGTATCCACGTTGGATTCCTTAGCCCAATGTTTAAATGCCCGAGAGGCATTGTCAGCACTGTAAACAAAATGCATTTTCCTCTCCTCTAGGATTGCTTTGATTTGTTCAATTTCAGCTTCGGAAAACTCCGGGGTACTGATCCTTGCTAATTCATGCATGCGTTCTTTGGTTTTGCGAACAGCGGCATTGGCGCCGGCAAAATTCAAATCAACACTCACCTGCTCGTCCAGTTGCTTTGCCAAAGAGGCATAGAGCTTGAAAAGCTCTGCGCTTGCAACATCTCCATACTCATTCGCTCGATCCTTCTCTTGCAGAAGATCAAAATTTTCCGCAGGTGTGTCTGCTTGCACCTCGGGATCATCTTTTTTCTCTGCTACTTGGTTCCCCCGGTTACCCTGTTCTGCAATAGCTGGCTGCTCTGCCTGAGGAACAGAGGGGCCCGACGATAGAGCGCTGTGAAGAGCATCCGCCGTATCCGCCTTCACCCGTGGAACATCTCCCCCCGGCACGCTCGCTACGGGGCGATCGGGCTTATCGAACTTCTCCGCATCTTTGCAACCGGCTTGCATCAATGCTGCTGATGCCAGTGTTGCTGCTGTGCCCCAGTTCCGTAGTGTGTTTCCCATAAAGTTGAAGGTAAGGGGGGTCATTATCCCGCTTGATGCAACCCAGTCAAGCAAAGTTGATGCAAGCGCGCGAGCCTAGCGCTTTCCATATTTTCTCATCAGTTCTTGCTCTGTTTTCCCGGGAAACATCGCCCGCAATTCCCGCAGAGCAATTGCTTGCTGCTCAGGATCTGCGCGTTGGAGGAAAATAGACCATATTTCCGGATCTTCAAAGAGCCAGAGGAGAGCTCGGTCAACGCTGTCTTTCTTGGAAGCGGTGTCACCATTTTTCGTATACTTTTCCTTCATGCGATGTGTTGTATCTCGTACACGGCTTGATTGCTCTGGTGCAAGAGTAAACATTTCCATGCTTTCCAAGAAAGGGAGAGCTTGGATTCCCATAGCATCTAATTGAGCAGTTGCATGTTGTCGAACTTCAGACTTTCCGTTGCCCATCTGAGATACTAGCTGCGTCATTTCTGCTCTGGAAATGTGCGGTTGTCCGGTTTTCTGCAGCAAGCCTTTTTCAATCTGATCCGCGTCTTCCATCAGATGATGACTTGCGATCAACATATCCAAAAGAGGTATGAGATGTTGTCGGCAGATCTCCGGCTCGCGTAGCAGCAGGTGCCAGATGCTTTTCGCAGAATATTTTTGCAGAGCATCTCCCTGACCAATGTGTACTTGTATTTTCCCGAGCGGGTGCTGACGGAATGATACTGGCAGTATTTGTGGATCCTTGGATGCTTGTGTCATCGTAACGTTATTGCCATTAATGACATCAATACCTATATCTTGGGTCTCATCCGTGGTGTGATAACGCACCGAAGGGGTGACGGTATCCCCTGAAATGGATAATGTTTCATACAACCCTTTTCCTTCTATTCCTGAGGTAGCCGTACGCGTTTGTGAGCTCGATATACACGTCGTCTGTATTCGTCCAAGGCAAACATCGATATCCGCCCAACACGACCGAATCAACAAACTCCATTCCTTGGGATTTTCCGTGTCCAATCCTCTCGAAATGCTGCTCTCTTGCGCGCATGCCGTCCGTGATTGATCGCCAAAACCACACGCGAGCGCAGCCAATACGGCGGATGCGTTGCCAACTTTTCTCCAAGGCGGTTCGTGATCTGGAGATGTAAGCATAGTATCCCATTCAAACAGCTTTCCATTTTTGCGTCAAAGTATTCTTGGGAATCATTGAATGATATTTACCACTGCAAGCGATTCTGATTTGCCAAATGAATTCAGCAGTTCTATACCTTCCGTATGAGCTTGATGAAGATGGCAATGCAAGCACATCAGGACACCTCAAGCGATAGACAAGTGTCTATCCCCAAATCGAGAGCGAGTGGGCAAATTTCCGGCATGTGCTACGGCGCCACACTTGCATTAGCATCACTGTTGACGGGTCCAACAGCTACGCAAGCATCCGATGGATTGTCGCAGGAAAGAGTGGCAGAGGAGGAGGTGGATCTCATAGAAGTAAACCATTTTTATGATGACCAGGGACGATTGGTGTTCGATCAAGTGATCTATTACGACTGGTGTCATCACACGAATCGTTTCCAGGTCCGTGACTGGCGATTGCTGAAAAATAACAACCAAATTCCACTACGGAACTGGCGCGATGGCGGCTACAGCTCTGAATGGGAAGACTTTAAGCAACGAGATGGACTACGCAGAGTGAAGAGTACATCTGTGCGAGAAACCTGGACGCAGCACGACCCGGAACTCAATGAAAGAGCATTCCTGGCGCAGGAAAAAAGAGCTGAATTACAAAAAATATTAGCACCAATATGCCATTCTATTTTCCCTAAAAAGCCGCAAATTCCAGAGCATCCTATGCCGTGAGTCCTGTCTCCTTTTTATGATTGCTATTGCGAGACGCTGAGTCATTACGGGGGATTTGAATTATAGCTTAAATTATTGTATAATACTCATAACATCCCATTCCCACACCGCGTATGGCATCCGGACTCGAGCAACTCTTTTCCGCCGCAGCAAAGCTGGGCGCATCGGATATTCACCTGGCTGTCGGCAGCCCCGTCGTCTTCCGTATCGACGGTGTACTTGCAGAGCAGGGCAAGAAGGCGCTCACCGCGGCTGATGTGGAGCGCGCGATCAAAGGAATCCTCGGCGCGGAGCGTTTTAAGGAATTCGAGCGCGCCCGCGAGATGGACGCGGCGTTTGCCGTCGGCGCAATGCGCTTCCGTGTGAACTGTCACTTTGAAAAAGAAGTTCCGGGCCTTGCCGCCCGTATCATTCCCCAGGAAATCCCCTCGGTGGAGGACATCGGCCTCACGGCGGTTGCCACCACGCTTTGCAATCTCAGTGACGGTCTCGTGCTCTTCACCGGCCCCACGGGCTCGGGAAAATCCACGTCACTCGCTGCCCTCCTCAACCGCATCAACCAGGAACGTTCTGAGCACATCGTCACGCTGGAAGATCCCGTCGAATTCCTCTTCCCCCAGGGCAAAGGTATCGTCCGCCAGCGTCAGTATGGTTCCGACTTTCTCTCCTTCCCGGATGCGCTCAAGCACGTCTTGCGCCAGGATCCGGACATCGTCATGGTCGGTGAAATGCGCGACCTGGAAACCATCGCCGCAGCCCTCACGATCGCCGAAACCGGCCACCTCGTCTTCGCCACACTCCACACGCCCAATGCTATCCAGACGGTGGACCGCATCGTCGATGTCTTCCCTCCGCACCAGCAGCAGCAAGTCCGCATCCAGCTCTCGCTCTCGCTCAAGGCCATTGTGGCCCAGCGGCTGCTCCCCAAAGTAGAAGGCGGCAGAGTCGCCCAGCGCGAAGTCCTCGTGATGAACCCGGCCGTGGGCCACATCATCCGCGACAACCGCTCGCAGGAACTGAAGTCTGTCCTCCAGACCGGGCGCGACACGGGGATGACCACCTTCGAAGTAGATGCGAAGAAGCTGTATAAAGAAGGGGTGATTAGTAAGGAGACGTTTGAGTGGGCGAGGCTGTAGTGTTCCATGACCCCATGGAACGTCCAAAATGGCTCAATGAAGCCCCAATTTCCAGCGCAATGTCAAATAGACCTTACTACTACTCCATCATGTCCTTGCACTCTGTAAAGAGCCCGGTAGCATACGAAATTGCCCGATGACCCAGCTCCCCGCCGCCATCGAACAATATCTGTTGGAGTGCGGATTTACCTCAACAGAGATCCTCATTCTCAAGCACCTGCTTGCGGGGGGCTCCATGACGCTCCGGGAACTGGCCGCCAAAACAGGAAAGAGCACGGGGGTGCTCGATAGCGCGAGCAAGAAGCTTCTGAAGAAGGGGATTCTCGGAAAGGAACTCGTCAATGACTCTCCCAAACTCACACTTTCCTCGCTCGAGGCCGTGGTGGCATGGGTGCATGAAGACAGCGAGCGGACACGCAATTTTATGGAGCGGCGGGAAAAGGACCTGCAATCCTTCGTGGATTCTCTTTCCCCCAACATGAGCCGGGCCGATATTGAGCACTTCGAAAAAATGGATGGCCTGGAACAGGCCTATGAAAAATTGCTGGAGGGATGTAACGGCGTCATGCTCCACTTCCTCCCCGTTCGCCATACCGAGGTGGAGGACCCGCTCCGGGATTTCCTCGTCCAGTTCTTCCGCGTTCGCCGGCGTCAGGGAATCATCACACGCGTCATCGCACACGACACCCCCCTCGGCCGCCGCTATCAGTCCAGAGATCCCTTCGAGTACCGCCAGACGCTTCTCGTTCCCGAATCCGTCTACGCCTTTAATACGGAAAAAGTCATCGCGGGGGATTGGGTCGGCACCATCAATCATGCAGATGCTAAAGCCCTGATCATCCGCAGTCCCGAAATGGCGCATACCGAACGCGCGATGTTCGAGGCCATCTGGAAACAGGAGATGGCGAAGCAGAAGGAGAAGGGGGCGTCTGTACCGGCGGCAGTACCAAAAGAAGAAGAGATGAAGACGAGGGTGGTGTCAGCGGCGAGGGAGTTTTTCTTGAGTAAGCGTAGTCTTGCGGCTTTTGGAATGTTTCTGGTCATTGCTCTAGGGTCGACATTTGCTATGTATAAGTATAATGAGAATTTGAATCTTAAACGCGTACAAGAAAAATTGCTCTCGATAGCTGCAACCGGTGCCCTGCAGTTCTCGCCCAAGGATATAGAGGTAATCAGAGATTCAGATGATGCTCAAAAACCTCAGTATGGAAAAATAATTCTTCAAATGAATCAAATACGGAATCAAAATGAAGGAGTCCAGTACATGTATATTTTGAGACCGACAGCCGAGCAAGATGTGTGGGAATTTGTCGCTGATGCTGATTCGTTAGATCTGAATGCTAAAAAAGATTTGAATAAGGACGGAGTTGTTGACGAAGCAGATCACCTTTCTCCGCCGGGAGAAAAATACGAGGCCAAAGATTTTCCTGCGCAATACCGTCGTTCATTACTTGAACCGGTCATTATTAGCGCATCTCAGGATCAATGGGGTTATCTTATTGCGGCTTGGGCTCCGATACGAAATGAACAAGGTGAAACAATAGCAATTCTGGGAGTCGACAAGTTTGCGAGTGATGTAACGAAGCTGGCAGCCGACACTTTTAAGCCCTTTGCATTTTTCTTAGGAATTTTTCTTTGTTTGATAATTGCTAGATTTGCAGCACATAACAGATCCTTGATAAAAGAATTCTTTAGGCTTACACAAACAAAGGCGGCCATTGTTACTATAATTTTTATTTTAATTATAAGCGCCGCAGCCACGTCTTGTATGTATTGGTACACGCTGAGTTTGCTAAGGGAGCAATTAGGTCAGCGTTTAAGATCAATTGCATCAGCTACTGCCGCACAAATTAATGCACAAGATCTTGAACCTTTACGGTTTGCTCGAGACATGAAGCGAGATGAATACCAGCGCGTGTTCCGTATCTTGAATAAAATGCGTGAAGAAAATCCAGATATACTTTGGGCATATGTCATGAGACCTATTGAAGGCAATATCTGGGAATTTGTTGTTGATGCTGATTCTAATTTTGATTTGCCTCCATCCCAAGATTTGAATCTTGACGGTTTAATCACGGAAGACGAGGAAAATGTTGCACCAGGCGTTCGATACAATGTTGATGTGGCACCAGAGATAGTCAGCGCGCTTTCTGAAGCTGTTGCGACCGACGATTTTTATTCTGATCAATGGGGGACTTATATTTCTGGTTATGCACCAATTTTGAATGAAAAAAATGAGCCTGTAGCTATTGTAGGCTTTGATATGTCTGTAGATACTGTTCTATCTGTCACAAACAAAAAATTTATTGCGATAGGGGGGATATTACTTCTTGCTTTTGCAATACTTTTGCTTTTTCTCTTTTCTCGACAGAAGCTGGTATTAATATCCAAATTTTGAGGGGGAGGGAGTGGTAGCAATAAATCCATATTTCCTCTATAATATGTGGATGCATGTTAAAAATTACTTCAAGCGAATATCAGGCCACGGAAGAGTTCTTGTGGCCCTAATGTTATGTGCAGCATTGGCAGCTGCTATTACTTATATTTTGTTCGTTCAAACACAACAAATTTTAAAACAAAGACTCCAAGAAAGAATTGTTGCAATTGTTTCCACAATTGCAAATGAGATTGATGCTGCTGATGTCGACAGAACCACGCAAGAATCAGATTCGAATTCAGTTAGCTTAAAAAAATTGGTACATCAACTTGAGAATCTCAGAGCTGCCAATGAAAATATTCAATATGCATACATAATGAGGAGGACATCTGAACCCAATACTTTTGAGTTTGTTGCAGATGCCGACTCTTTAGACTCTTTTGAAGAATTAGATGCGAACCAAGATGGGGAGGTTTCAGATGATGAAGTGGCTCCATTGCCAGGAGATCCTTTTGATGTTTCTGACTATCCAGCATTAAGAGATGAGGCATTTTACTATCCTGTAGCTGCTGATGAATTGGAAAAAGATCAATGGTCAGTTCAGCTTTCTGCTTATGCTCCAATTTTGGATAGCAGGAATGACGCCATAGCAATTATAGGCATCGACGTTGTTCTTGATGATTTTAATGAGAGGACCCAAGCAATGCTACGGCCTTTTCTACTCCTTATTCTTTTCTTGATCTTTTTGCTTTCCCTTTTAACCACAACGCTTGTTCGAATTTATAATGAACGAGTTGAAGCAGTTAAAGAGTTGGACCGTCAAAAAGATGAATTACTTGGAATAGTTAGCCATCAATTGGCTACACCTATTTCTGCTCTTAAATGGGACTTTGAAATGCTTCTTGATGGGGACATTGGCGAGGTAAATAAAGAACAGAAGGATTTCTTCCAAAAACTCCAAGGAGTTACGGCACACCTTTCCGACCTTGTTTCCATGATCTTGGATGTGTCACGTATTCAACTTGGTCGCATAAAGGTGGACCGCACGGAATTGGATCTAAATGTTTTCTTTGGGGAAGTATTGAATATCATGCAATCAAAAGCTAAAGAGCATAAGGTGAAGCTTACACAAGCTGTGCAAGAAAAAATGAGCACAGGCAATCTCGATAAGCGTTTGATGTTAATGATTACAGAAAACCTCTTGAGCAACGCTATCAAGTACACTCCAGAAGGAGGTAAGGTGAAGCTCGAGGTAAAAGTGGAAAGTGGCGCTCTGAAGTTCTCTGTCAGTGATACCGGTTGTGGTATTCCAAAACAGGATCAGGACAAAATTTTCGGAAAGCTCTTCCGTGCCAGCAACGTACGCAACGTGGATGGTAATGGATTTGGTTTGTATGTTGTAAAAGGAGCTGTTGAGGCACAAGGTGGAACTATTTCATTTAGGAGCCAAGAAAATAAAGGAACCACCTTTAGTGTTGAGTTGCCCTTGCCCCAAAAGAGTTAACAAATTTACGACACTAAATAGACACCAATAATCATAACAATAAGTGCCATATATTTTTTCCATATATTCATAAAGATTTTTGTGTCGTATTTAATCTTAAAGATTGAAAAAACAATCAGTGCAATTAAAAATGTGAAGCCTGGCATTGTTGTTTCGACAGCGGCTACTAAGGATGGTGATCCTTCTTTAATTGATTTTTGGGCAAAAGCCAAAGCAATTAAGTTGGTTATTTCTATTAAAACAAATAACTTAATGGAAGAACTTAAGAGCCCTCCTCTTGTACCCAAAGTAGATCTCACCCTTTTAAAGACAAGCGGAAATACCCCGATCATAATTATGCCACTTGTCATCAGTGTGAAACCGACAATAAAGGAACATTGATCGTAGACTGAGTCTTGGATTAAATATGAAATTGCTTGCAATACAGAGGCGCCAATCATGCATAAAAAAGCTGAAACTCTTGTTTCAAGATTATGATCTGAAAGTAACATTAAGTTTGAAGCAAAAATAAGAATAACAATTCCAATATATTGATTGGGGGTGAAGATTCTTCCAAAAATAAAATAACTAAGAATAGGAAGAATAGCTGGAATAATGTTCCAATAGGCTGCAACAATTCCTGCATTAGTATTTGCCAATGCATTGAAATAGAGCAGCTGACTCACCTGTATTAAGGCACCAGCACTAATAGCCAATAATAAAATAGAATATGTAGGCCATTGCCAGCCCACAAAGGGCAAAATAAAGGGCAGTGGTATTAATACGACGAGAGAGGCGAGCGCACTTGTAATTACGCCAATCCAAGGTTTTTCAAAGATTTCATCAATACAATACTCATCAAGCAGGTGCACTACGGCAAAGAACACAGCTGCCGTTAGAGCATACAAAACCCACATAATAAAAATATAACATTTTTATGAAAAAAAACAAATATTAAAAAATGATTCAAAATGCCAATGCAAACCATTATTTCAAAAACTGTGTTGAGTTCCGCAATGCACCGACCCATACCCCCAGATCAACTCACTACAATCGATGCCAATCACTTTCCTGTCTGGGAAGCAGTTACCCAATACTCTCAAAGCTTCAGCATCCGAATCCTGTTTATAGGTAGGCACCAGCACCACCCCATTTGCGATGTAGAAGTTCGCGTAGCTTGCGGCCATTCGACGCCCCTCGACGGTGAACTCCTTCGGCATGGGAAGAGTGAGGACGGAAAGAGGCGTACCCTCTTCATCTTTCATCATCTTTAGGCGTTCGAGGTTCTCCTGCAGCGGCGCATAGTTTGCGTCTTTCTTGTTCTCTTCCACCACCGTTACCACGGTATTTTTCCCCACGAAGCGCGTGATGTCATCCACATGCCCCGTAGTGTCATCCCCCTCAATACCAGCAGAGAGCCAGAGGATATTTGTAACGCCCAGGAAATCGCGGAGCTTCTGCTCAATCTGCTCTTTATTCATGTTCGGGTTGCGGTCGGGGCTGAGGAGGCAGCTTTCCGTGGTAATCAGCGTGCCGGTACCATTCACGTCAATAGAACCGCCTTCGAGCACAATACCGGCATCAAACCGGGGGTATTTTTGCAGCGGCATCTTGTCCGGCACTTCATTTCCCGGGAGCAGATCATCGTACTTGTTACCGTACGCGTTGTAGATCCACTTGGAATATGCCACTTCACGGTTTTTCCCCTCTCCTTTCACGAGAAAAATCGGACCATAGTCGCGGATCCAGACGTCGCCGGATTCGATGTGGTGGATCTCCAGATTCCCGGTTCCCGCTTTTCCGATCTTCTTAACCGCACGGGCTTCCACATCCTTGCTGGGTACGAGAAGATGGACCTTCTCATGGGGCGTCAGCGCCGCGATCATCTGTGTGAATGCTTCTTCCGCTCCCTCCAGGTGTCCTGCCCATGTTTCTAGATTGTAGGGCCAGGAGATCCATGTTCCCTCATGCGGCTCCCATTCGGCAGGCATGCGGTAGCCGAGGGCGGCGGGAGAGGAGGGGGTGAAGGGGGATTTCATGGGGTGAGAAGGCGGACAAGATGATGCCTATGTACGATGCTGGATGCCAGTGTTATGCAAAACTTCTATTGCGACTCTGTTTTGTTTTTTGCCGACCGTCTTCCTTTCCCAGGAGTTGCAGCTCTGGATTTTGTTACTTTCTTTTTAGGCAATGTGAGGGAGTTTTTGAATGTTTCGAATCGTTCCCTTCCTTTTTCAAAGATGCTTTCGGGTGCCTGGTAAAAAAGCACGACCAATGTGTTGCCGTTTGGAATCCGAATGTCCGTTTCCAACCAATGCACGCTTGCCCAAATATAAGAATACGTATGGGCTCGTGCCTGCTTCCCGGCTACCACAATGGTTTCCTCTGACACTAATTTGTAGTCATGCAGGAAGCCTTTGTTCAAGAATTCAAAATCTGTTCTCGGTTGCGCCGAGAGTTCAGAATGAATCTTGTCCGCATCCTCCAGTGTAGCCGCATGGTCCAGAGCCTTCAGCCCAAACCCAAGCATTTCCATGCCTTCTTTGTGACCCACATAATAGGCCGCTAAATCCGATCCGAAATATTTATCAAGATCAGAGGGTACAAAGAGATATTGCTCCCAGTCTTCAGGAACAAGAACGGACATTCCGTTTCCGCGAGGATGCATGCGCAATTCATATTTCTGCTTGAATCCTTCTTGCATACTTTTCAAGCGTGCCTCCATGCCACTCTTTTCTTGTTCAGCCCCCTTGGTTTGTATGGCACGAACAGAAGGACGGGCCTCGGCACTGAGAGGCAGAGCCATGCAAAGTATAAGAATAACTGCTGACAGGATGCGCATGTACTAGGGGGAAAAGTGCTTTCATTACAAAGGATGATATGAGAATTTGAAATCCACCTCTGAGTGCATAGAAAGCCAGCTATCTGATTTTTGGCTCTATGGAGCCAAAATTATGGTTCCATGGGTGCGTGGAACAGACAGCTTATTGCATATTTTTTGCTTCTTCGAGGCTCACCGGAGCCACACACCCCGTTATTCCAGATCCTCGATGCTCTCTATGGGCTGAATGCAGCTTTGGCAGATACTCGGGTTTTTCCGCAGAGCGGATGCTTCCACGGTACACGCGCTTTTTACAAGCGGAGATTCGATTCCGCTGCAGTGAGACGGATCGGCGTTTTTAAAAGCCAGATCACGCAAACATTGGTCGTGTATATCCGGCGTGTTGATGGATTCGCATGAATGAAAGTTTATTATAAAACGTGCTTGTGCGGCTATGCAGCATTCATGATCATTACCTTCTATGCATTGCTGCAGTGTCGCCTTTCCACCATTTGCCCATGTCACAGATCTGTCACGTCCAAGAGCGCAAGGACGATGATACGTACTTATCGCCCCCCCCACACAGTCCAATCCATAGCTGCTCGGCATTAGGAGTTCACACACGAGAGGATCCTTTTTGAGTTTGGCATATTCATAAATGCAGCTTGCTCTCTGCTGAGCTGGTTGCGGGCCCATAGGATCAAAGACAATGAGGTCCCAACATTCACTCGCTTCTCGATCATGTTCCACCAGATAGGCGGCAAGCTCATCATAATCCCAGTTCACATATGGGCGGTGCCATCCCAATGTTTTGTCATACCATGCGACGCCGGCTATCCCTACCAGGATGGCGATTGTGAGGCCAATGAGGAGAATTGCATTGTGACGCATACGAATGGATCAGGAGGATGTTATCCCTGAATCGGATTTCCCGCTGAGGTGCGTCCGTCAAAGTAATATTGCTCCGCTTTCCACCAATCTTGGCCTGCGCTCTCTCCTTCCGTGTACTTGGACTTCGTCGGATTGACGTAAAAAATCCCCTCAAACTCTTCGTTGCACTCGGCAAGTGGGGACGTGCCGGAGTTTATTTTCTGTGGTGTGAAGAGAGATGCAATCGGATGACTGGGATTATCTTTTGCATTTTGCAACAGCTCTGAAAATAGAGTGACGGCGAATCCGTGCTCCCTCCAGGCATCAAGTAGCTCATCTTTTACTTCGTTTGTCATAGACACGAAGTATTTTTGCTCCAGTAGCGCGCGCAATGATTCAATATCGTTCCCTTCATAGTTTTCCGGCACTTGGATACTGAATGTTTTTTGTGCCGTGAGCGCATTCCTGGCATCCCCAAACATGCTGCTGTGGAAGGCATAGGAAGAATCCGCCACACTGGCGAAATTGACTTTTGAATTGTCATATTTGTCTGCGAGCACAATGTTGTCTTCTGCCGGATCAAGCGCAACTATTGTCCGTAGTCCGCCCGGCAAATGTGCACCGATTTCATATACCACGTAGGAACCCCAGCTGTGACCTACGCCACTGATATTTGCACTGGGTATTTCCATTGATTGCAGCTGATTTGCTGCCCACGCTCCAACAGACTCAATCCATTTGGATCCATCCAGGCTTATTTTGGTCATATTATCCTTTGCAGACGCTGCCCAGTTCAGAGTTACTAACTGTACGTTATTTGAAAGCAGGCTCTGTTCCAGCTCAGACATTTGGTCAGAATTTTCATTGTCGTTTCTTCCATGGACTCCCACCCAGACGGGAAGAGAAGGGTTGAGTGCGGAAATGGCATCATTGCCTTCGGTGGCCTTATAGTCAGTTTTCCTTTGACCCGATGGATCAAACTCCGCCACTCTCAAACTCACTTCCTTCACCTCACTCTCGCCGGGAAGACTTACTCTCCCCACAATCTCCCGCATATTCCACGGCCGCACGTCCATATGGAGCGGAAATTCCAGTGGGCGCGAACGCAGGTCATTGCCATGAGGCATCACTCCATAGTTCGTTTTATCGGAAACAGTCACTTCATATGTTCCCGGCGTGAGCTTCAGACTAGTGGAGCCTGCTGAGGAGTTGCCGTGATCGGAGGAATAGCCGCCTGCAGGAAGGTCGCCCCCAGAAATCGTGAGCGATACGGCTCTCCCTGGGACGCTATTCACCCAGAAGTTCGCCATCACCTCACGATCCAGGGCGAAGCGCATCGTCTGGCTGCTTTCCGCAGGCACGCGTATGGATTCCGATCCGATAAGTTCGCCGTTTTTGATTACGACAGTCGCACCGGGCGCCGCCTCATGACTAAAGCTCGATTTCCCCAAGACCTCCGAATCCGGAGTCCCCGCTTCCGCATGATTCTCCCGTGACACCACCTGGAGATACGGCACCCTTGCCTCCGCATAAATCTCCTGCAGACTGAACGGTGATTTTGCCACGGCAGCTTCAAATTCCCGCCGCACTTCGGCGCCAAGATTTTGGATTTTTGGAGCCGTCTTCACCATAGCTTCTTTCAGCCGATCTTTATTGACCTCGACTTGCCTGCTTTCCTTCGGGTCCTTTTCTTTCCGCGGCGTATCCCCCAGATGCGTATCTTCCCAGTTCTGCCTCTCCACAGCCTTCTGGTTCTCAATGAGCCGGTCGATATTTCCATTCAGAAGCCTCTGACTCTCTGCCAGCACCGCTTGCTTGTTGGGGACGTATACCTGGAAATCACGGGCGAGTTCACCGATGTACCGGCCGCGCGTGCGGGTGCCAAGAACGAAATCGAGCATTTCCATGGCGTGCTGCGTCGGCTCACCTTTGAGGTCGGCGATGTGGTATTCCATGCCCCTTTGCAGGGCATCCCCCACGACGTCCTGGTATACGCCGAGCAGACGGCCGAGTTCCGTGCGGATGTCGCTATCCACCCGATGGTTTCCACCGCCGTAAGCGGGATTGCGGAGCGGGAGGGCATTTTGCATTTCCGTCGAAATGAAGAATCGAGACTCGAGAAAGAGGCGGCTGCGTTCGAAGCTTGCAAGCGGAGCCCCATACTGTACGTTTTTGATGAGCGCGAGCCGTGGATCATCCTTCTCTATCCCCGCTTTTTTCTGCGTGGTGGAGGCCTCCACAGGGTTTGCGTGGCGGATCTCCATGGAGCCGATATCGACCTGGTAGACACTGGATGCATCCACCCTCCGCGCCACGTATTTCTTTTCCTGTGCCGCGACGGGAAGCGCCCCCTGAATTTCCCCGATCACTGTGCCGTTCTGGGAAATCACAAAGCGTGCTTGCGATCCACGGTCTTCCACGGTCACGTCATAGGTGACGCCGAGCGCGAGATGTTCTGTGAAGTTGAGAGGTTCGCCGATGTACCCCTGATGGGCGCCGGATGAATACCAGAGGCTGGCGCTGTTGTAGGAAAGGTGGAACGACAGGCCTTCCTCATACTCGTTATCGAATCTGCCGCTCGAGACGCCGTCCGTGCGGGTAACAAACATGATGCCGCCCTTTTTGCCGTTCATGGTGAACTGCGTGTGCACCACCAAAGGATTTTGCTCCGTCGGCTCCATATCCATGCGGCTCACAAGTTGCTTGCGGTCGTTGATGGACAACGGCTCATCGGGGTTCGCGTCCTGCCAGAAGTCGCCGAATGTCCCGCCGCTTGCATCGGTGGAATACACCGTGTCATCCGCCTCTTCTTGCAGCGCGTCCTCTCTGTCGAGCAGCGACTGCAGAAAGGCCAGATCCGCAAACACCGCATCGACATGTTCCTCCGGCAAGGCCTCCTGCGGACTTTGCGCCGTCGGTTTTTGAGCAGGTTCCATGCCATGACTGAGCGACGTGCCGCTGATATGGACCTGGTAGGCATCAGTTGTTTCCGTGCGCCGGAGCACCGTTCTCGGCTCGCTCGCCGCACGCGGAATCGCTCCGCGGATATCGGCAAGCACCTTGTCCCCCTGAGAAAGGACCAGATGCGCTTCCGTGCCGCGGTCCTCCACCAAAAAGTCATAGGGCACTCCCAGCTGGAGGCGTTCGGGAAATTCCACCGGAATGCCGATCAACGCCCCGCCGACGGGATCGGAAAAATAGATACATGCCACGTTGTATTCCGCCCGGAACGAGAGCCCATTTCTGAATTCATTATTGAAGCGCCCGCTCGTCACCCCATCCGTGCGGGTGATGAGGGTGATGCCGCTTTTCTTTCCTCCAAGCGTAAATTGCGTCTTAAAGATCACCGGTGACTCGGGAGTCGGCAGCACTTCGCCCCGGGAGATGGCTTGGACGCGATCATTGATCACGAGGTCCTTTCCTTCCGGGATGTCCTCCCAAAATTCCTGCTTTTGATCGGAGCTGAACACCTCGTGCGGTTGCATCTCTGCCTCTACCCGGCTGCCCTCGCCTTCCCCCTTCGCCCATTGGGCTTCGGGGGACAAGTCGGCGGACGGGTGGAGAAGATTCCGGACTTCTGCGGATGTATCATTCGTAGGGATAGTAGTAATCGCGGACATCAGATTGCGCGGTTCAAGTGATTCGAAGGAGCTGATTCTGGACAGGGAGGAGCGGCGGTGTGCCATGGCGAAGGGGGGAGGAAGTTCGCTCCCATTCCACGCGTGTCCAAGAGGGGTTGGCAGATGCTGGATGACACTTCTTTCTCTTAATGATGGATTTTTGTTTTCGTGTTGCGAAGGATCAGGTTCTCTTGGCAAAACGAACGCTGAACAATCTTTCTATGCAGAGAACCGAACGGATGGCGGGGGGATGCGTGAAAGAGGGGAAAGCTTTTTGGAGCTGTGGATGTGTGCTTGTCTTTGTATGGATATGGGTGTCTCCTGACGGTTTCCATTTCTATCTTCATCCCCAACTCATTTTACAAAGGAAGAGGCTCAAAATACGGTGAGGATTGTAGAGGAAATTGAGCAGCGTTCGGATGATTCTGTTGCTTCAAAGCAGTACATTAATGGGTGGAGTGGTACTTGAAATGTGTTAAATAAATGTTATAATAAATATAATCACCAATCCGTATGAAACTCCCGGATATTGAATTGCGATCCAACGTGCAGCGTGAAATTGATCCCCTTGTACCTGAGAAGGGGGTCTTTTGGATCGATGCAGGACATCAACAGTATCGGAGAGTACTCATACCCGCTCAGAATCCCGCAATCGCCATCGGCAACATGCAATGCTGGAATGGAAGTGTCACTACATTCCAGCAATACAAGAAAAGAATGTGGCACGTACTCACAGGGGCACCGGACAATGTCACAGCTGGTCCCGGCAACGTCGATGTCGTGGAAGTTCCAGACACGAGAAAAAACATAGCCGTGCTCCTACAAAATGAAGAAGGAGAATGGCGCCAAAAACTGCATGAAGCCTCGGGGCAGTCCGTGGAACACGCAGAAGAGATTGGAACAGGACTTTACTTGATACAGAATATCCAATGGGTAAGCCAGACGACAGCGAAAAAAATCAAAGCAGTGAGAATCTCTTTTCATGAGCCAGATGAGACAAGATTTCCTACGCAGAACATTGATCAGCATCCTCTTCCCACAAGGATGCCCGAACCTGAAAAGGCAATTCTGCCTTATCCAGACGCTTTCTCCTTGGAGAGCAACGAGAGAGTACAAGAGATTTCAACGAATCCTCCAAGTCGCATCGTCCTTTCACCCAATCAGCAAGTGCTGCCACATCCCGAGAGAACGATTGAAGAAGAATGGACATTGATTAAGAATGTTATCGAACGAGCTCAAAGGGAACAATTGATTACAGAGAGAGTTGAAAATCCCGATGGGGCAAGAGCGGCAGTGATGCTGTTCTCTGAACATCCGCCTGAGGGGAGAGTCTTTGTGCCGAAGAGGGAAATGTTAGTTGAGCAAAGCCAACTCTTTCAATTTGTACACTTGCTTCATATTTCAGGCGCACAAAGCCCGCTATCTGTCGAGGGAATTGCGGACGGCGACGCAATCGTTGCTGAACGCAGAGTAGTTGCGGGGCACGCTTCGGCTTATGGGAAGGATTGTCAGGCATTTCTTTATGAACACCCCGAGATACTTCAAAACCTGTTCATAGAGCTATGTCGAGAAGGTCATCCCGAACGTGCATTCTTTTCGCGCTGGACGGCATATCCTCATCTCAGTTGCGGGTACACTCCGCAAGTCGAAAAAAAACTGCGGGAACTGCTCGAGCACACAATGAGACAAGAGCGTGAACTTGCGAGAAAATACAATCTTCCGACCGAATCATTTCAAATGACGGTATTTCCCATGAAGGAAGGAAAAGACTTCTATCTAAAAATCAATGGCAGAAAATTTCTCGTTGATGACATTGAGCGTGATTGTCGCGCCTTCATCTCTCGATTTTTGCCGACAGCACAGGAGTTGCTAAAAGAGCGCGAAGAAGAGCAGGTGGAGTATATGTGCGGAGCACACGCCAACGTAGTCCCTATTGCATGGGCAGGTGCTGCCCATGAGCTAAGTATTACAGAATGGTGCCGTGGAAAAAATATGCGCTTGCATATTATCAAAGCAGTGGGCGGAAGTGATTTTTCAGAACGTCAGGTAGATGACCTCTTCACTCTCGCAAAGGCCACGCTGGATCTCACACGAAGAGCACGGGAATCCTGCCGATAGCAATAGGCCAGCTATACCGCCCTCTTCCTCACTTCTTCATCCGCTTCGCTCTGCTCCTTTTCCTCATGATACGTCCTTCCCACACATTGCTATTTTCCGTCCGTCCTGCAGCGATATTATCCATCGTCGTGAACATGCTGTGATCCTGGTTGTTATAGCGGTTGGGTGAGGGGGGAGTACATCTCCGGTCTCCTCTCCTGCAAAAATCTCCACGACTCCTGCATCTTCTTCGGATAACTCAGATCGCATTCCGCAATCAACACTTTTTCCGTATCGTCTCCTTTAACCAGCATGTTCGCTCCCGGATCAGCGATGAACGAACCCCCCCAGAAGTGCATCTCCCCTTCGTCCCCGACGCGGTTGATGGCGGCGATGTAGACGGAGTTGGCGGCAGCGTGACCCACTTGGGCGGCGGTCCACATGTTGTCCCAGTTCTCCGGAATAGCGCTGTCCACCGGCGCGATCGTTGGTGAGGTGGCGATGGCCGTGGGGTAGAAGATGATTTCGGCTCCGGCCAGGGCTGCAAGGCGTGCGGCTTCGGGGAACCACTGGTCGTAGCAGATGAGGACTGCGATCGCGCCGTAGGGTGTTGCAAAGACGCGGACGCCCGTGTCGCCGGGAGTGAAGTAATCCTGCTCGTAGAAGGCGGGATCGTGCGGGATGTGGGTCTTGCGGTAGGTGCCCAAGGTCTTGCCATCCGGCCCGAAGACGCAGGCGGTGTTGTAGTGTTTGCCATCAGAGGCCTTTTCGAAGATCGATCCGCCAACGAGGACGATCTGGTACTTTTTCGCGAGCTCCGAGAGGCGCTTGGTTGTCGGGCCGGGGATGGCTTCCGCGAAACTGGCGAAGGCCCGGGGGTCACTCGGAATTTGGCAGAAGTAGGGGGAGCCAAAGAGCTCCGGGAGCGCGACGATCTTCGCGCCTTTTTTCACGGCCTCTGCGGTCATCGTCTCGGCTTTCTTGAGATTTGCTTCCAGCGTGTCTTCCATGGACATCTGGACGAGGCCGACGTGTACAACGCGTTTTTCCATGCGCTAATTGTGAGGCGTCCTGTTGTAGCGCACAAGAAATATCATCGGCGACCCCCTCCTCCTAGTCTCCTCCCACCGGGAGGAGGAACCCGCAGGGCATTTTCTGGAAATGTGCGCTGCATCTCGATAGCATGAGGGCATGCAGAAAAAATTCACCAAGCTCTCGCCGAGTCTGAAAAAGTACATCGTGGAGGAAGAAGGCCGCGCGCACGGCACGGGGCCCATCACGGAGCTCGTGAAGGGCAGCAAGACTCCCATCTCCACATTCGGGGAACTCACTCTCAAGCACTGTAACGGTGGCTCCACCATGCAGGCTGCCCTGTGGCTGAAAGATCATCTGAAGAACGGCGGCAAGCTGGTCGTGACGATCGCGGGAGCCCTGAGCTCCTTCCAGGTCGGCGTGACGCTCGCCGAGCTTATTCGCAAAGGAAAAGTTCACCTGGTCTCGGCAACAGCCGCGAACCACGAGGAGTCCTACTACCGCTACGTCGCCCATTCGCACTACGCCTATATCCCCCGCTACACCGAGCTCACTCCTGAGCAGGAGGCGGAACTGCGCGATGCGGGCTTGCGTCGTATCACCGATACGTTCCTTCCCGAGGATGAAAGTGTACGCATCATGGAGCCGCATCTTCTGCAGATGTGGAAGGAGGCTCAGAAGCAGGGGGAGCGATACTTCCCGCACGAGTATTTCCGTCGTCTCTTTGCCGAGGGTCTCATCAAGCCCGATCCCAAAGCCAACCCGGCCGACTGCTGGGCATACGCGGCCTATGAAAAGAACATCCCGATCGTGATTCCGGGCTTTGAGGATTCCACGATGGGCAATATCTTCGCGAGCTACACCTACAGCGGGAAACACCGGAAAGATCAGAGCGTCGTCCTTGATCCCACCATCATGAAAGGGGGACTCGAGTACTTCACATGGCTTTATGACTGGTACATGGAGGAATCCAAGGACAGTCCCATCGCCTTCCTTCAGCTCGGCGGCGGCATCGCGGCGGATTTCCCGATCTGCGTCGTCCCGTCTCTGAAGCACGATCTCCAGCTCCATGGAAAGATCCGCGACTGGGCGGGGTTCATCGAAATCGGTTCCTCGCCGATGTCCTACGGTTCGTACTCCGGTGCGGGCGGCAAAGAGAAGATCACGTGGGACAAGCTTGCGACCACGAGCTACTATCAGATCATCCAGAGCGACGTGACTGTTGCATTTCCTTGGATAGCGGCGGTGCTGCTCGATCTCTAAGGACCGCACACGGCGGGCGACTCGGGTGGAGGCTGTAGAATCTCTATGTATGGCTTCAGAGAGGGCTACAATGGAATCGCGTATTCCTGTATACTGGCAGTGTATCTACACAAACATACGATGTTAGAAGGCCAATCAGAGGGCACCGACGATCATGCGAGTATTCATGATTCCCTCTCGAAATTAGGTATGCCCGTCCATGATCTCGAGCAGTTAGGATGGCGGCCGGGTACGCCCTTGTGCATTCTTAATGATACGACCAAACAAGCTGCTTCCGGCTACCTTGTGGGTAATCTCACATTCGGAGGCTCTGTTGCGCTGAAAGGGGAATCGGCTGCTTCCGATCCCGTGACGATCATTCCCTCACTTGATCTTACATGGCGTCATCGGGAAAACATAAATGAGGTTGTCGCCTTTGATGACGATGGTAACTACTACATCTGTGTGCGTATTGATGCGGCAGATGTTGATCCCAAAACACTGGAGACCTATGTTCCATCCGTACCATCGCACGAACCGAAAATGCTGGAAGCACAAGATCCTTTCGACATGAAGACTATGCAGTTCTTCACAGAAAATGAGACGATCTTCCTGCGATTAATGCATCAGGCAGCCACCGAAGCATTAGCTTTTCGTGAGCAATATTCAGGAAAAGACTTACCTACACCTATTGCCGATTTCCTCCCGCCAACTCTCGAATGGGCGACACGGCCGCGAGAAGAAAGATTGGAACAAGGTAATCCAATGCCTACGGCGATTACGAATCAGTTCAGACCAGATGCACTTGCCCAACAGGAAACAGGTGCGATTGTCTTTGTTGCCTTTGCGCGCATTCCGCAGCGTGCGGGGGATGTCCAGCAGGCACTTCTCGAACAAGGGAAAACGACGCATACGCTCGTCGGGAGATTAATGAATTTGTGGAAGAGATGAGGTGCCAGAAAATTCTTGCAATCGTAGACAGCTGTCGTACACTTTCGGCCTGTTACTTATGCGAAAGCTCGCGAAATGACACCATCTGGGGAGCAATCCCATTTCCCTCATTTCTCTCGGCGACGCAGGCTGGCGGAACAACGGTACATCCGGGACCGCTGGCGCGATTTTCTTTCCGTGGACCACCGCGGGATGATGACCATCGAAGGGGTGCCTGTGGACCGGATCGCAAAGCGCTTCGGAACGCCCGTGTATGTGATGGTGGAAAGCGAGATCCGCAGGCGCCTGAGGCGCTACAAACGGGCGGTGGGGGACAAGGTCAGCCTCGAGTACTGCGTGAAAGCCAACAGCAACCTCCAGATCCTCCGTATCGCTCGCGAAGAAGGCTTCGATCTCGATTGCTCAAGCGTGGGTGAAGTGATCCTCGGCCTTCTCGCCGATTTCAAGCCGCGCCAGCTTACCTACACGAACCTGAACAAATCCGAGCAGGATTTGCACTTCGCCGTGAAAATGGGCGTCCAGAGCATCACGGCGGACAGCATCGAGGACCTGCAGCATATCGCTGCGACGGCCAAAAAACTTCGCACCCAGGTGCGTACGGTGATCCGCGTGAATCCGATGATCGAGATCCGCGGCTACAGCACCAAAGGCAACAAGTACGGCATTCCCTTGAAGCAGGTGATGGAGGCGGTGGACATCGCGGCGAAGAGCCCTTTTGTGGATTTCCGCGGCTTCCACTTCATGGGCGGGTACATCCACAGCACCTGGACGCTTCGCACTGCGGCGCGCGTGCTTGTGAAGATCATCCGTGCCTGCCAGGACCGCAGAGTCCCGATCAAAACACTCTCCATGGGCGGAGGGTTTCCTGCGGCCATCGGTGATGAAATCGCATTTCCCATCGAAGACCTGAAATCTTTCCCGAAGTACTTCCAGCAGCTGATGGATCGCGAAGGCGTAACGATGCCGGTACAGCTCATCTTCGAGCCGGGGAAGTCCGTCGTGCTCAACGCCGGTATCGGCCTCATGTACGTTGTCTCCAATAAAGAGATCCACCACCGCAACCGCATGATCGTCGCCGACGGGTCTACCTATAACTTCATCCCGGATGCGCTGGTGCAGACCGATGTCCGCTATGACATCCTTCCGGCTTCCAAGATGTTCTCGCCGCGCGTGCACAAGGTGACCATCGGTGGCAATACCTGCGACGCGTGGGACCTTATCACCAAGGGCATCGAAATGCCGAAGCTCGAGGCGGGAGACATCCTCGCGGCTATGGACGTGGGCGCCTACGCGCAGGTACTTGCCAACAACTTCAACACGATCCGGCGCGCTCCCGTCGTCCTGATCCATGAAAACGGCACCCTGAAGCAGATCCGGCGCCGTGACCGTTTCAGCGAGATGTTTGCTCCGGAGCTCGACGTGCTCAAAATGGCCGGACCCAACGAGATGGAGTACTACAACAACCTCTACCGCGTGAACATCGACAAGATCTGGAAGGGGGGCAAAGGGAAGAAGAACGGGGCGGCGAAAAAAGGGAAATAAGGGAATGAAGAGATTGAATCGATTTATACAGTTGTCAGAATCCCGGAGGGGATGGGTTGCCGGCAGAGCCGCTCCAGATGCGCCAGCAGGTTCTCGTAGGCATACATCAGCGTGGGCGGTTGGTCCTCTTTGATCTCGCGGAAGAAGGGAAGATAGAGATCGCGGGTGATCTGAAAGAGCTGCTCGCGTTTTTCCCGACTCAGCGCCCGCGTGGTTTCCATATTGTGGATCCGGTCGGCCATTTTAATGAGGAGGATGCCGGGCTCCACGCTCTGCACCAGGCACATCTGCTTCAGATACCGCTTTTCCTGGTCCAGCTCGGATTCGCCGAAAAATTTCTCCGGCCGCGAAAGCCCCAGCACCGTGGTCGCAATCGGCCGCCCGACGCTTTTCACCAGATCCATATACGTCAGCTCCGTATCTTCAATCACATCGTGGAGCACGGCTGCCGCGTAGATATTGCACGGCAGATGCGTGCTTGCGGCCATGAGGATCTCAATCACCGCGAGCGGATGCTCAATGTAGGGGTTCCCGTCGGCCCTGTGCTGGTCGCGGTGGGCGCGCTCGGCGATGGCGGTAGCAAGAGACAATGGGACCATGCGGAGAATTCGGAATGCGGAATGAGAAATGAGCAATAAGAAATTAGGAATGGACAATGTTCGGGGCGGAAGGGTGCAGGGGAGTGCGAATGGGAGCGCTATGGCTCACAAGGGAAAGGACCGCCGCAATGTGGGCGACAAGCAGGAGGGTAAAGAGGGTGCCGGCGAGGAGGGGGGAACGCATGGCATCATCAAATCGGGAATAGGGAGTGGGGAGTAGGGAGTCGGGAGAGGTTAAAAATCGATAACGTATAATTATGGCTTATGTAAGCCAAAAAAGACGTTCTTTGGGGTCGTGGAACGGAGGGGGTACCTTGGCGTTTTTGGTCAAATAATCTATACTGAATCGATGGCAAAGTGTTCGCGTTCCAGCACAGAAGGGCCGGGCGAGCCCGATGAAAGCAAAAATGAAGAAGGTGTTCTCCCGGACATTATTCCGGTGCATCCAACTATTTGGAGGGTTCGCAATGCGCAACGTGAGATGAAGAGGGGATGGAACCGTTCCCTTCTTGGGTATTATAAGGAGCAGCTCGATCAGACGATCGAACGGGCGGTATTCGGCGGAGACATGAGCGCCATCGCGCATCTGCAGACGGAGTTTCAAGAATTTCGTGTCTTGCAAAATGCCATGCAGGGAGATCAACAGGCGCTAGCGACCGTCGCGGATGCGTTTGCGGAACTCGGCCGTTACGATTACGCCAGCGCATTCAACATCCTCGCAGGTCGCGGAGCGTGGTGTTGGGAGAGCATATACCGGAAAAAGATTGATACCCAAAATCGTGCACAGCTTCTGCGGCGTTTGCGAGGTATCATTCCTCAATCTGACAAAGGGACAAGAAAAAAGAACGACTGAGGATATCGACAATGCCGCATGTTTCCGGGGAAAATGGTTGCCATGATTACTCCGCTTTCCACGGCCTACCTGAAGACCGCCATGGGCCCCCTCAAGATCGTCGCTTCGGAGAGGGGGATTCTCACGGTGAACTTTGCCGTAAGCCTGGAGGAGTCCGATGAAGCGCTTCCGAAATTCCTCGAGCAGTGCGTCTCTGAAATAGAAGAATACTTCAGTGCCCGCCGCCGGGCGTTCTCCGTACCCCTTGTGGTGCGCGGGACCGATTTTCAGCAGCGGGTGTGGGACGCGCTTCTGGAAGTCCCCTTCGGGCAGACTCTGACCTACGGGCAGCTTGCTAAAGAGATCGGCAATCCCGGGGCTGTGAGAGCGGTGGGGACTGCGGTTGGCGATAATCCTTTGGCGATCATCATCCCTTGCCACCGGGTGCTTCCGGCGAGTGGCGGCATCGGGAACTACGCCTCGGGCAGCGATAAAAAGGAATGGCTACTAAAACATGAAGGGGTGGAGGTGTGATCAGCGCCACGTGAATTCTTCATCACCATCATCTGACGGTCCTTTCCAAGACTCTCCTTCATCATCGTCCTCTTCGTCATCCATCAGATCGTCATCATCAATAACTTCGAATAGTTCGGAAGCGCTCAAGATGGCGCGTACGGTTTCGTGTTCTTGTATATGCGCGCCGATGATGCGGATATTGAATCCGATTGAATCGTCTGCTAAATACCAGTGCAGATCGTGGTCTTCGTTTTCATACTCGTCTTCATCTGCATTTTCGATCATTTTCACATCGATACGCATCGTTGCAGTAGCCAGCACATCTTTAAGGAGCACGCGAACCCAGTCGGTGATCAATTCTTCCCAGTCGCTTGCGTCCTCGTCATCTTCATCATCTTCATCCTCGACATCCCAATCATCATCATGACCCACCTCCCATTGCTGGAGGCACTTCTCAAGCTCTTCCTCCAACAGATCTTCCGCAAGCAGCAGACTTTCTTTCACTTGCACCGTACATGTGAATCGGTCAAAGGCTTCCATGGAGGATCATTGTTGTAGAGCGCGAGCGGTATCTCAAGCATTTTGTGCGGAATCGCAGCACGGTGCGCAAAGTTGGCCGCCGGGATCAGTATTCCCAAAGACAGCGGAAGATCGTATCTTCCGCTGCTTCAGAATTTCAACGTTAGATAAACAGTGTCGCCAGCGCCAGCGTCAACGTCGAGAAGAGCTTGATCAAGACGTGGAGCGAAGGTCCTGCCGTGTCCTTGAATGGATCGCCGACGGTATCGCCGGTCACGGCTGCCTGGTGCGCCGGGCTTTTCTTGCCGCCGTGCGCTCCCGTCTCAATATACTTCTTGGCGTTGTCCCACGCACCTCCGGCGTTGTTGAGGTAAGCGGCGAGGATGATGCCGACGATTGTGCCGACCATCAGGAGACCCGCGACTGCTTCCGCGCGGAAGACGACGCCGACGATCACCGGAGCAAGCACCGCGACGACGCCCGGGATCACCATTTCCCGGAGCGCTGCCTTCGTGGCGATATCCACACAGGCGGCGTAGTCGGGTTCCTGGGATCCGTCCATCAATCCTTTCTTCTCGCGGAACTGGCGGCGGACTTCTTCCACAATCACGCCGGCGGCGCGGCCGACAGCGCGGATCGTGAGTGACGTAAAGAAGAAGACGACCATCGCGCCGAGGAAGGCGCCGATGAAGACGTTCACTTTGGCGAGGTCCACCACGGTCAGGTTCGTCTCTTCCAGGAATGCCGAGAAGAGCAGGAAGGCGGCGAGTGCAGCGGAGCCCACAGCGTAGCCTTTCGTCAGGGCCTTGGTCGTGTTGCCGCAGGCGTCGAGTTCGTCGGTGACTTTCCGGGTCTCCTCCGAGCCCTTACTCATTTCCACGATGCCCCCGGCGTTATCCGTGATCGGTCCGAACATGTCCATGGCCAGGATGTAACCGACCACAGAAAGCATTCCGATCGTGGCGACAGCCGTGCCGTAGAGGCCTCCGTGCTCCAGCTCGGTTTGCATGCCGAGCCAGTGTGAGACGAAGAGAGAGGCACACACCGCGAGTACAGTCAGCCCTGTGGATTCCATGCCGATCGCTGTCCCTGCGATAATGTTGGTGGCGTGCCCCGTGGTGCTGGCCTGAGCGATAGAGCGCACCGGGCGATAGTCTTTGCCGGTGTAATAGTCCGTGAGGTAGACGAAGGCGACGCTGGTGAGAAGTCCGGTCACGCCCGAGAGGAAGAACCAGAGCGCGGCGTTATCCGTCGTCAGGTTCATCAAAGAAGCGAACACCGAGGCGCTCGGAACCGTCGAGAGCATCGTGGCGCAGCAGACGTAGAGGATCACGGTTGTCAGAAGTGCCGTCACCCAGAAGCCGCGCGTCATCGCGCCCATTGGCGAATCCCCTTTCTTCACGCGTACCGAGTACACGCCGATCACCGAGGCCACGAGTCCCAACGCGCAGATCACGAGCGGGAAAAGAACTCCCTTGATGCCGAAGACCGGGAAGAGTGTGACGCCCAGGATCATCGCGCCGATGTTTTCGGCGGAGATGGATTCAAACAAATCCGCTCCGCGACCGGCGCAATCTCCGACGTTGTCTCCCACAAGATCCGCGACGACAGCCGGGTTTCTGGGGTCATCCTCCGGAATGCCTGCCTCAATCTTTCCCACAAGGTCCGCTCCCACGTCCGCTGCTTTCGTGTAGATGCCTCCGCCGAGCTGTGCGAAGAGGGCGACAAAGCTTGCGCCGAATCCGTAGCCGATAATGAGCGAAGGAATCCGCTCCGCGGGCGTCGAAAGGCCGTAGCGGTAGAGGAGGTAGAGGGCAGAAATGCCGAGCGGCGATAGGGCTGTGATGACGATGGCCGGCACGGTGCCTGCACGCAGAGACATCTTCAGGGCCGCGCCGAGTCCATGCTCCGCCGCTCCCGCTGTTTTCAAGTTTGCCTTCGTTGCGACGATCATCGAAATGATTCCGGAGAGTCCCGAGAGGACTGCGCCAAGGAGAAACGCTCCTCCCACCTGCCACCCCTTGGTCAAGCCCTCGCCGCCTGCAAAGCCGTGCACGAGGACGATACCTGCGGCAACAATCACCGAGAGCCAGGCAATCGTGCGGTACTGACGGCGGACGAAAGCACGGGAACCAGCCGAAATCGCCGCAGCGACTTTCTGCATGGCGGCGGTGCCGTCGCCGGCTGCCTTCACTTGCTTCCAGAGAACGAGGCTCCAGAGGAGGGCTAATACGGCGATGATGGGTGCGATCAGTTCGATGGACATAATAAGGAGGGGGTAGGGCGTAGGGGATTTCGCGTCATTATTGCATGCGATAGCCATCCCTGCGCGGAATTTGCGCAAGAAGGGTACGACAGGGAGAGGGAATGTCAAGATAGAGCGTTATCTCTGCAAGACCGTAAAACACCCGATTATTGCCGCCGTTTCGGCACGCAGCGTCAGCGCTCCGAGTGAAGCGATTGCAAAGCCTGCATCCTTTGCCTTCATCACTTCCTCCTCCGTCCATCCTCCTTCGGGGCCCACCCAGATGCCAAGAGGAGTTTGCTCGTTTGCTGGTTTGCTCGTTTGCTGGTTTGTGAGCGTATGGAAAAAGAGGTTTCTCGTATTTTTGCCTTCCTCTAGTGCTCGGTCGAATTCCATGGGTTCCGATATCACCGGGACAATACCCCGGCCGGACTGCTCGGCGGCTTCGCGGGCAATCATCCGAAGCCGCTCCATCTTGAGACCGGTCTTCACGGTACGCGTAGTGACAATCGGGATGATCGCTTTGATCCCAAGCTCGGTGCATTTCTGGACGACCCACTCGAAATTCTCGCGTTTGAGGACTGCGCAGTAGAGCGTGACTGATCGATCTGGTTCAGCACCCACGGGATGCTGCGATTCCAGCTGCACTGTCGCATGCTTGCGATCCAGAGACCGCAGTGTGCCTTTCACTTCCATACCTTTGCCGTCGCAAAGCACGACAGTATCTCCCGTATGGAGCCTCAGGACTTTTGTCCATTGGTGAAGTAGATCAGGATCGCTGATGATGCCATTGCTCTGCGACAGGTCTAGAGCGGTGATAAAGCGGTGCAGACGCATGGAACGATTGTACAGTGCGGAGTAAGGAGTCTCGATATTTGTGGGGAATGCCTTGCCAGCGTGGATGATTTCTTTTACATTTCACACCTTCTTTCCTCTCTAATATTATGAGCAATGAAAATGGAGTTGATGTCGGTATTCTCTCTCGACATATAGAAGGGCGTGCTCTCGCTTCTGATACAGCTCAAGAATTATTTGATTCCGTAGGTGCATTAACCGATGAAGGTACAATTCGAGAAATATTCTTACCCCATCTAGATGCTTTCATTCGCGCAATTGATAGCTTGAAATACGGAAAAAAGGAAAAATTGTCACACAACGTAGAGGATGGATGGTCTCTTGAGACACTCAAATCTGAGCTACAGAATCAAAACGCTGATGCACAATTAGTTGCTGCTCGTCTGCTACGAGATATCGTTAGAAATGGTAAGACGATTGGCCTGTTCATACAAAGCATTGGTGCTCCGAAGGCAGTTGCTCAAGTGCCAGTAGAACCACCTGCGGTTGCGTCTTCCGATGCTGCGACAGATGCCAGTAGTGCAGGCTCAGCAATAGGTACACCATAGCCTCCGCCGTTTAGTGGTTTCCCCGAAGATACCGCAATATCGCATACGCACTCACAGTATGCACAAACTTGGTCTGAAGCACGTTTTCCAGTGCCTCTTCGAGCGGCAGTTCATGTACCTCGATCCATTCGTCTTCATCCTGCGACAGTGGATCTTTCACGAGGTCTTTCGCAATGAGGACATCATTTTGCATGATTGTGGATGAAGGCATCGTCATCACCAACAAGCACGTCATCGAAGGCGTCGAGCATGTCGAATGCAATACACGGACGAAGGCTGGATAAAAAAAGATGTCACAATGCATCTCCGGGATTTCGTAAAGAGAATTTTTCTCTGCAATGCGAATCGCAGATGCTATAACAGGAGCTATTACGCCGTTTCATCCCATATCACTGAGGGGAATATTCTCCGTACTCCGCGCGAGCACGCTCGTCTTCGGCGTCGGATGCGGGTTGATGTGGAGCGGGGAAGTATACGCCTTTGGCGTGACTGCCGTGGGAGGGCCGCCGGATCTTCAGCAGAATGTTCCGGTGGAGGCGTATATCGATCGTGAATTCACGCGCGCCCTCAGCGGCGCTCACGTTACGACAACAACCGTCCATCTCAAAACCAATACCGGAAATGCCCAGGATGGAGCGCCAACGGGAAGCAATCTTTGCACGCAGCTCAAAATCTTTGCGACCAGTGACAGTAAAGAGAAAATCGTGTGTGAGCATGACAATCTCAGCGCGAGCACCTGGTACACCATCACCTATACGACGGGGATCAAGACGGGGACGGGATTGGCGCTTCCCGCCAATATCTCCTATCAGTTCAAGACCAGCAGCTTCGCCGGAGGCGGTAATTTCATCCGACCGCCGGTTGTCATTGGCTCGGTGCCCCGCCCAGGCTCTGTGCTCCCGCTCAATGCGCGTATCCGCGTCTACTTCAGTCCCGGCGGCAGCGGCACCGGTTCCACCATGCGCACGGGGACATCGTCGGGCTCTGTACAGTTGGGGACCAACGTCCAGGTCTTTGCGACCAGCAACGGCCAACCGACAGGCAGCAATCTTCTCGCCTGCAGCGCGGTAGGAGCTAACCCGGCTTCTCCCAGCGATTGCAACATGGCGTGGCACCAGACCGGAGCGACCCTGACGATTACCCCGGGCAAGAAGGCGCCGACAGCATCTACAGGCTCTACAGGGGGGACCGCGCTCGTTGCCGGGAATTCCTACGTCCTCATCGTCAGAGGACCCCAAGGCGGTTTCGGAGGGACGGGAGGTGCGCGCAACACCGACAACATGCCGCTCATGGGCTCCGATTACTTCGTACCCTTTACCGCGACGGGCAGCGATGCGTTCGGTCCTACGGTGAAGGCCTCTTTCCCGGAAAATAACGCGACGAGCGTCGATCGCGCCATGTACAACATCGGTGTCGCATTCACCGAAGCGGTGGATGAGTCTCTGATTACGGAAACATCGCTCCTCCTCTACGAGGCTGGCGTGAACGGGGCATGCAACGGTGGCGGTGGCGATGATGTCCAGATCACAGGCACTATCGTGGATTACTCCGAGTCGGAGAATATCGCGTACGTCTCGCCGAGCG
>Ga0155171_110_pt1 | contig 33769 bp, 38 predicted proteins | sample RifCSPhighO2_01_FD_106139 | JGI IMG/M metagenome (GOLD analysis project Ga0155171, IMG submission 106139) | Candidatus Peribacteria bacterium RIFCSPHIGHO2_01_FULL_55_13
TACGCACTCAAAAACAGGCTCCACGACGGAAAGACACTGCTTCTGGAAACCGGCGCGCTCATTAACGACATGTTGAACCCGCGCTACGTGGAGCGCATCGCGACGATCGCAGGGAAGATCAAACGTAGCGAGCACCTCTATATCATCGGTAAAAGCTGGCACTACCCGATGGCGCTCGAGAGCGCGATCAAGATCCAGGAAGTGAGCTACGTGCATGCGGAAGGGTTTGCGGGAAGTGAGCTGAAGCACGGGCCCATCGCGCTGATCGAGTCCGGCACGCCCTGCATCGCACTTCTCGGAAATGATGAAGTCACGAGCGACATGCTCAATAATGCGACAGAGCTGAAGGCACGCGGTGCGATGCTCATCGGTATCGCCCCGAAGCGCCATGAGATTTTTGACGAATGGCTGAAGACCCCGGATGCCGGAGCCGCACAGCCCATCGTCACAATTATTCCGATTCAGATCCTGGCGTACGAACTGGCGGTACAGAGAGGGAAGGATCCGGATATGCCAAGGAATTTGGCGAAATCTGTGACGGTAAAATAATGTGGCTCCGTAGAGACGGACCTGTGGTCCGTCTCCTTCCTATCGGAGACGCACCAAAGGTGCGTCTCTACTGTTCATTCGGCGGTATCCCATAATACTTAAACAAAAATGCGGCGATGTCCCTGAACACCGGACCGGCGGTCTGTGATCCGTAAATATCACGGCGGGGACGATCGAATTTCACGAGGATCAGGAACTTGGGATTGGGCACTGGCGCGTAGCCGGCAAATGTTGCGATGGTGGAACCCGTACCGGATTCGTACTTGCCGCCGGGACCGGCGATCTGCGAGGTTCCCGTTTTCCCGGCCATACGGTAGCCCTTTACCTTGGCAACTTTGGCAAACCCCACGTTCATCGAACTCACGAGCATCGCAGTGATGGTGTCGCTGGTTTCCGGCGTGATCACCTGATCGACCATGCGCGGAGAATATTTCTCCACAGTGCCGTCGCTATGGATGATGCTGTCGATGATCGTGGGCCGCATCAGCTTGCCGCCATTGGCGAGCGCCGTGTAGGCCGTAATCATCTGCAGGGGCGTGGAGGAGACACCTTGGCCGTAGGCGGCGGTCGCAAGAAGCGCGTTACTCCATTTTCTCCAGGGGAGAAGTTCGCCGGGAAGTTCGTCTTCGAGTTCGATGCCCGAGACTCTCCCGAAGCCGAAGCGCTCGAGACTGCGGTGGAAGAGCTTTCTTCCGAGCTTCTCGGAAACCGAGGTCATGCAGGTGTTGACGGAGAACTCCAGACAGTTGGTCATTGTCACCTTGCCGTAGTAGCGGTTCAAAGCGTTCTTGATCGTGTACTCGTCGACGCTTACGGGGCCTTCGTCGTCATAGACATCGCCCGGCGTCACTTCGCCTTGGTCGATGGCAATGGCCATCGTCACGGATTTCATGACGGATCCGGGCTCGTAGATTTCCTGAATATTGCGGTTCAGGTACGCACCGACACCGATGTTGTTTTTGTACTTGAGCCAGACGTCCGGGCGCTCGGTGGGGAAGATCTCGCGGCGGTGATGCTCGCCGATGAGGAGGTAATACCGGACGATATCTCTGAGGTCATAGAGCGTCTCGAGCTGCATGATTTCCTTCGCCGTCTCTTCACTCAACACCGCCCGCCCCTCGGGCGTGAAGAGATCGTCGACGAAGGAGCGCAGAATGAATGCGCGCGTGTCGGGGTGATAGAGTTCGACGATGATCTGCTTCCTCTTTCCCTCATCGAGAATGACGGGCTCGTGTTCGTAGACGTCTCCGTAGTTGTTGCCATCGAAGAGGGGAGCGTTGGCCATCGCAAGGATGCGGCCGGTGTACGGATCCATCACGATCGCCTGCGCGCTCTCGGCGTCGAACCGCGCGATGGATTCCTGCAGAAGTGCCTCCACTTTTTCTTGGATGAAGCGGTCGATCGTCAGCACGATCGTGGAGCCGTCTTTCGGATCGACGATCCTCTGGTCTGCGGTAAGAATCTGGCCACCCTGAGGGTCGCTGACGGTCGCGATCATCCCTTCCTGACCGCGCAGCAGAGGATTGAACGTGCGCTCGATGCCGTACTGCGCTTCACCGACGGCGTTGAGGAACCCGACGACGTGGGAGGCCACGGAACCATCCGGATAAAACCGCCAGTGCTCGGGCAGGAGGGCGATACAGCGGAGGGGATCCTGGATCTGCTGGGCGGCTTCACGCGTCGGCGCTTCGCGTCTCCGTGCGCGGGTATCTTCCAAAGATTTGAGCTGAAGATCCCGAAGCGCTGCAGACATGTCCGGAGTCAACCGGCGCATGACCGGAATGTAGCGCAACGGCCGACTGCGGAGATACCCGCGGAGCACTTCTTCATCAAGGACAAGAGGACCTGCCAGCCGACGCGCAAACGCCGGAATCTGCAGCTGGGGTACTTCCTCCGGGTTGGCATAGATGAGGCTGGCATCTGCGACGATCGTCACTCCGGGAATCGCCATCTCCTCCACTTGCTGCATCTGGACCTTGGTCGCGCCATAGAGGAGCGGTACGAAGGTGACGCGCTTTTCGCGAATGCGATTTTCGATTGCACGCGCAAACTGACGGCGGACTTCGGTGAGTTCCGGAATTTCTTGGGGGGCCGGAAGCGAAAGCTGATCGGGAATCGGCTCCAGAAGTGCGCCGGTATTGAGCCTGCGAACGCGCTCGAGAGGATCGAACGCTGCGCCGTAGAAGGTAAAGAGTTCGCGAGGACACGCCGGCTGTCCCGCGCTGCAGGCTGCATGGATTCCCTCAGTGACGAGCGTGTCGGCAAGCGTCTCTGCGATCATCGTGGGATTGTCGGTGATGACGGGATCCACATAGATCAGGTCCAGTGTGGCATTGGTCGCGAGGATACTTGTTTCCTCAGTGCGCGCATTTCGCGAAAGTACTTCGCCACGCTTGGCGGGGAGCTTCACACCGCCGAAGTGCTGGGCCTGAGCGAGGTCGAGAAAATCTTTCCCTTTGATCACCTGCAGCTCGATCAACCGCGCGACCACAATGAGTGCGGCAACCGCAAGAACGAGGTGCACGATCACCATCCGGCGCTCAAACGAGCGCTTGCGATGAGCCTCAAAAACGGCCGCGGATCGGGTGCGGGACACGGGCAGAAGTGTAGCGGGTATGAAAAAGAGAGACATGGCTTAAAACCATATTTTCGTGTACAATAATAAGATTTCACAAACACCCATGACGTCTGAAGAATTCATCACCGCCGTTCAATCCTTCTCGGGCCTGGAATCTGCGATGATTGAAGAGCTCATGCAGTTGTCACCTACCCTGACACCAGAGCAGCGCAAGCGTGCGGCAGTACAACTGACACCCCTGTCCGCCGAACTTGGAAAGCTACAGAAAGTATGGAAGGGACTTACAGAGGATGCTTCCGCAATCCTCCAGGTGTGCCGTCATACATTTTTACCTCAAATCCGGCAGATAGAAGAATCGGTCGATCATGATGCGGCCCTGAAGAAGGCAGAGGCATCACTCATTACAACGTAAGAAGCATTATCATTTTCCATTTTTCTATGAAAAAGTATTCCATCGACGGTGAACGGCGCCTGATTGCTCATCAGCAAGGCGCGGAGCCAAACCGCCCAAAGTACGTGCCGCCAGAGGAAGTGAGGCAGTCAGGAGGAGAGGTGTCGAAGGATGAGAGCGAACTCGCTCGAGAATTTTTTGAGGCTGGCAGGAAAGAAGTTGAAGATATCAGGCTGCGCTGGCCAACTCTGACCAAAGATCAGCAAGAAACATTCAAGGAACTGGAGGAAAATTATAAAAACAATGTTCTCAAGAAATTCTACGAGTTGGACGTACGCAGGGAGGCAGCGGACGCACGTTCGCAAAAAGTCATCGCATCAGCTCATGCGGTCATCGAAGGTCTCAGAAATCTTTCTCAAGAGACAGCGCCTGTCACATTCGAGCGGCAGGTCATGGGAAACAAAGACCGAAAATCATTCAACCCGGATTCCTTTTACAACGGACAGCTCATCGAAGATGCAAATACAATCGGCACCGTGGACCGTCCATACTATGCGGGCCTCCACGATCGGGAGAATGAGTTTCGCCGCAATTACGGACCAATTCTGAAGAATCTTGAAGAGCATAAAAGTTCCCTCAATCCGGCTGAGAGGGATCTTCTGACACAGGCTGCGCAAGAATGGGCACAATTTACCAACTGGGCCGACGGAATTTACAAAAGCAAAGCCACCATCGTTCCCAAGATCACGGCAAATGACAATTACGATCTGGCAGAAGCGGCCATTGCGAAGGCCGAATTTGTGCTCGGTAGAACAAGCGACCGCTTCAAGGGAATGACGTACGATGACAGGATGGTGCAAAAACAGTGGGAACGGATTTCTTCGGATAATATCCGCGGGCTCAGTGCCACTCCCGGCACAGGACAGTTCCGCAATGAATCCTACATTGCAATCCCGAAGACCAATTTTCACTTCGTTGATGCAAAGGGCAATGTGGCCGAGGATTTTGTGTTGGGTAAAGACAGCAATCCCCGTGGACTCGATCGCGTTTTCTTCTCGAATGGACAAAGCAGTAAGCAATTGCCGAAGCTCGTTCTTAAATCATACCTGGGCAGGATGACATTTGAGCCTAAAAGAGACGTGAAGAATCCGCGCGAGATCCGTTACACACTTGTCGAGAAAGTGAACGCGCCTGATATTTTGGCACAAGCGTACAAACTGGCAGATGTTGTCGCGGGGCGCACCACGCTCTCCGCAGATGAGCGTGCGAACATGATCGAATCGATAACTACAAAGATCAATACAGAGTATGCCACCGCCGGTTTGGCAGTAGCAGAGACATGGAAAAGGGCCATTGGAGCTTTGCCGGAGAGCGAACGTACGGATCTGCAGAAACTTATCCATCTCAGTGCAGACGGGTCGAAATTGGAGGCTGATACAAAGCAGGCGGTCGTTCTCTGGAAAGCGGAGGAAAACCGGCCGTGGGATCCGGAGATCGATGGAAAAACGTACGTAGGTATGTCCGAGGCGCAAATCCGCGACGGTCTTGCCATAATGGCGCAGCAGGGGAATCCATCAGCAGAACGGCAATTACGTCGATTTGATGCATATACTCAAAGTGTGGTGCATGCTCAAGATACGCTGGATGCAGAAGAGCGCGACCAGGAAAAATCCAGGAGTGACCGAGAAGCGCTTGGAATACTTGCAGGAAAAATCGCAAGAGAAAAAGGAGCTCTCCTTGCTCCTTTTAAAGACGGTACACTTGCCGACAAAGTGAATACTCTGGGAGGCGTCGTCCGTTCTTTGAACGAAAGTATTGCCTCCTGGAATGCGAATCAGCACGTACAGAAAGAGAATGGCCCCTTCAAGACGCAAAAAGCCCGGACATTTGAAACGGAATTATCTGGACTTCAAGAGAGCATGAATGACGATCAGCGATTGCTGTTCAATGCGCTCGTGAGCGTACAAGACGGAAGGATTGTGCTTGGCGATGTGGAAGCGGAATTGGCACGACGCATGCCCCCTGTCATTGAAAATGGTCCTGGAGCGGTTCCAAGCGGTGAAGTAATGGTGTCCGTTAATTCACCGGCAGCCGTAACCGAATCCGTAGCACCCCCCGCCCCCGCGGTTACAGAAGCGCCTCAGCCTTCTCGTGAAACATGGTCCGAAGTGGCCACTGGAGAAGAGGTGAAAACCCTCAGTCAGAAAATCGTGATACCGGCGGCACTCACTGGATTCGATGAGAAAATATCTGGAGAGCTCATTGCGGCGAGTAACGAAGCGAATCATCAAATTATCACTGCACTGTTTGACGTCCAGGAATTGTCAAAAGGCGGTAATACATCCTTGGCTGTTGACAGCCTCCAGCGTGCCTATGCTGCAACAATCCGGTGTATGCGATCTCTCGATACAGCGATCCCGCGCGCAGCAGAGGTGTATTCAACACGCTTTTTAGGAGTCCCCCTTCCGAGCCCCACTCGAAAGGGTCAGTTGAACCAACTTCTGAATACAGAGAAAGATGTCGATGCCAAACTCGGAGCGGTGTACACGCTCCTCAGGAAGATCGGTGGAGATAATGTCGTTGCAAACATGCGCGATCCTTCCACATTCGGTACACGGGATGTCCGTCTCACGATGATGAAGGCGTCTATGAGCGGCAACCGCGGAGAATCCCTCAAGATATTTTCTCCCCAAACGTATGCGAATTTTTACGGAGTCACATTACCTGCTATTGAAATAGGGGAGGGAGGCACAAAGATCGTTGGGATAAAGCCACGCCGGGATTCTTTCAACGGCAGATAGGGGAGAAGAATGGGAAATTAAGGGATTAATGAGATGCAAGGGATTCCCTTCACTCTCTTAAGTCCCTTATTCCCTATCGATTCGTCTCTGCAAATCTCGCCATTTTATGCTATACTATGTAGAAATGCCCACACCGAATTGGACAACGCTCAACGGCACCGATTTGCTCCATGCACTCGAGCAATGGTGCACGGAACAGGGGGTTTCGGACATTCACACAAGTCCCGAGAAAGAGCACGTGCGCGTCGAGGTGCGTCTTCACGGCATGCTCAACCTTCTCACAACCATTTCACACGCCTCCTACGAGGATTTCGTCCGCCGCGTGAAGTTCATGAGCAAGCTGAAGCTGAACCTGACGAATGTCCCCCAGGATGGACAGTATACGTTCCAGGCACCTGATCGCTTCGTGAACGTGCGTGTCGCGAGCATTCCCTCGCGCTTCGGCGAGACGTATACGCTCCGTCTTCTTGACCCCAAGCGCGGCATCGTGGCGCTCACGGAACTGGGCTTCCCCCAAGAGATCCATGAAGCCCTCCAGAAACTTGTGAAGGTTCCGAGCGGTCTGATTCTTGTGACCGGTCCTACGGGATCCGGCAAGACGACGACGCTCTATGCACTCCTTAATACGGTCGTCGGGACGCAGCGCAACATCATCACGCTGGAGGATCCCATCGAATACGAGCTGAGTGGCATCGTCCAAAGCCAGATCGATACGGAGCACGATTACACGTTCTCCTCGGGCCTCCGTTCGATCCTTCGTCACGATCCCAATATCATTCTGCTCGGAGAAATCCGCGATCTGGAGACTGCGCAAACTGCCGTCGACGCATCACTGACCGGCCACTTGGTGCTTGCCACGCTCCACACGAACTCCGCAATGGAAGCGATTCCGCGCCTCCTCTCGATGGGCGTGAGCCCGTACACCTTCGCGCCGGCGCTCCGGGCGATCCTCGCACAGCGCCTCGTGCGCACCTTGAGCCCCGAGTGCAGTAAGCCCGATGCAACATGTGACGTCGCAGACAACAAAACCTACAGCGGCCGCATGGCACTCCCCGAGCTCATTGCCGTAAGCCCCGCCCTTCAGTCGATGATCCTGAATTCGGATCCCTCCAATACCATCCTGGAGCAGGCAAAGAAGGAGGGATACCGCACGATGCGCGAATGGGGCGATATCCTGGTCAAAGAACGCCGCACGACGCGGGCGGAGGTGGATCGGGTGACGCTCTGAGTCAATCACAGACCGGCCACTGCATCGCGATTTTGGCAAGTCTCTTTGCCCTTTCCTCTCCGCTCTTTCCTCTATTAGTATGAGGAACCTTTATGCTGCGACGTAGACACCGCACCGGCCCCTACCCACTCGCGCAGACGAGAAGCCCCGTCCGGGCGTTGATCCCGCTGGCGGCCGCGGCTGTGGCGCTTTTGATTCTGCTCTGGGCAGGAAAGGCCCTTCTCTCCACACTGCAGTTCGGAAATGCGGTGCAGCGTACGGCGGTCGTCCTTCGGGGAGATGATCGGGGATCGGTGAGCGTGTCTCTCAATGGCGAAGACCCGCGCGTGTCTGACAGTGAACTCAAGCTCTACCCGGGAGATTCGGTTGCTACCGATCGCGGCGCTGCGGCCACACTGGAGCTTTTTGACGGCTCTATCATCCGCATCGACCGCGGCAGCGCGCTGACGATCGAAGAAAGCGTTCTCGGTGCCAAGGAATCGGCCTTTGCGCTTGCCATGGAACGCGGCAGCGCCTGGATCCGCACGCCGGAATCCGTTGCATTCTCCGGAACCGTTCTCAGGACGATAGAAACCGCAACCTATACGGCACAGATCCCTTCCGGCGCGGAAGTCTATCTGACCGAAGCGGCAATCGAGGTCTATGCCGCCGATGGCGTAGGGGTCACATTCCGGGTGCCGGATATCGATGAAGATTTGATTGCCGGCGAAGGTCAGAAGTTCACCATCCCCACAGAGGATGCGACTCTGGAAGAGGCATATGCCGGGCGCTCTGCGCTCTCGAGCGACTTCGCAGCAAGCGCGTTTGTGGCCGAAAGCAGGACGGTCATTGGCGTGCGGACATCCGGCGATGCAAGGCCCGCACCCCGTTCGGATTCTCTGGAGACACTCACGGTCACGAGTCCCGTAGACGGCGCAACCATCACCTCTGCAACCGTGGACGTCACCGGCGCCTACGCAACGACCGTCGATACTGTCCGCGTGAACGGATACCGCGCGCAGATGGATATGGAGAAGCGGACGTACGCCATCGAAATCAGCCTGCCGGATGCCGAAAGCATTCCCGTCACCGTGGAGGCGCTGGACAAAAACGGCCTGGTCCTTGAAAAGGAACTCCTTACTCTCAAGCGCGACCGCACGCCGCCCGGAAAGCCGGGGATCATAGCGCCTGCAGCCGACGGCGCGACGTTTAAGACGAATAACGAAGAGCTCGAGATCCGCGGCAGCGCCCCGCGAGGCACTGCCGGCATCATCGTGAATGACTACCGGTTGCAACTCTTTGAAACCGGCGACACCGAGTGGAGCTACCTCGCGTCCACAAAGCTCAATAACTTCACGCAGGGCGAAAACATCTACCGCATTGTCGCAGTGAGCGAAGCGGGATTCAGGAGCGACCCCGCCGTCCTCACGATCATCCTTGGGCAAGGGGACGAGGGGGTGATCTCCGCAGGATCTTCGTCTGCGGGTGCCACGACCTCCACGGGCGCTCTTCCGAACAATGCCCCGACCAAGCCCGGAACCCTCACCATCACCGCCCCGAGCGCGGGACTCGAGCATCAGGCGACGCTCAGTGGCACCGGTGCGGAATTCCTGATCGAAGGCAACGTGCCTTCTGGCACGGCCTCGGTCTGGGTGAACGACTACAAGCTGCAGCTCTATACCGCAGGCAAGACGTTCTTCAACTACATCGCGAGCACCGGGCTCAATACGCTGAAGCGCGGCAGCAACACCTATGAAATCATCATCCGTGATACGGAAGGAAAGATTCTCGATCGTGTTACCTACACGATTATTCTTTCGGTTCAATAGCATTAGTCTGTGCGACTTGCCCGGACATTTTTGTCGCCTCTCTTAGCTTTTTCGCTTCAACGGAAATCAAATAAAGCACCTGTTCATCGAGATTAGGGGGCATATGTTCTGAAAGCCATGCAGACGGATGTAAGCCTTCAGAAGGAGTATGGTTGACCATATATAGATATTATAAATATTTTTTAAATAATATCAATTTTTTTCCACGCCGCTCTAAAGGCAAATTCTTGAACAAGATTTCTTGTTCTTGGCCCTTCTTCCCGCTTCTGCAGATCCTCGGAAAGAGAAGCGTGATCGCCGGGGTAACCGATCGCGATCATCGAGCCCGGCTCAAAGTCCTCGGGCACTTCCAGAACTGCGTTGGCATTCGCTTTGTCATAGCCCGACATCTGATGACCGACAAGACCGAGAGAGGAGAGTTGCAGCACGAGATAGGACGATGCCGCGCCGACATCGTGCAGGTTCCAGTTATTTTCCTTCCCGTTTTTCACGAACGTCTTCTTCCCGAAACTGATCGCCAGCACGCCGGCATTCTTCGCCCAGGCGTTTCCCGGAACAAGGAGCCCCTCGAGCTTTTCGCGAAATGCTCCGTCCTCTTTCAACGCGTACACATAGCGCCATGGCTGTTCGTTGTAGTTACTCGGCGCCCAACGGGCGGCTTCAAAGAACGTCGCGATCTTCTCCGCCTCCACAGCACGGTCACTGAACGCCAACGGTGACCAACGGTCGATCATCGGCTGAAGGATGGGCTGGGCAGCGGGAGCGGGTTTTTGAGGCATGTTCATAGAGCTTTGGGGAATGGGACCATCATAACAGACGGTCAGGGGCCCGGATCATTTCATGAAGTGAGTCTGATCGTACGGAGAGATGCCCCCTGCTACGGCAAAGCGATCCCCAGCTTCTTCAGCGTGGCCTGGATGTGCATCGGGACAGGCGCGCTCACCGCATGCAGCTTTTCGTCTTCGGGTGAAACAAACTTGAGCTTCCACGCATGAAGCATCAGCGCGTCGATGCCGTAGCGTGCAGCGGTATCGATGCTGCTGCGGGTTTCATAGGATGGATCACCAAGGACGGGGTACGCGATGGTCTTCAAATGCACACGCACCTGATGCGTGCGGCCGGTATGGAGATCGAGCTCGAGAAGCGCCGCATCGCGCTCTTTCGAGACCCCGAGCGTGCGGTACGTCGTCTTCGCTTCACGCATGTGGCTCACCGCATGAAACACCGCCATCTTCGTTCGGTCGCCGCTATGGCGTCCAATAGGCGCATCGATCATTGCGGCAGCCGGCTTCGGGATGCCCGCGACGATCGCAAGATACTGTTTCTCCACCGTTCGGTCGGCAAATTGCTTTTGCAGGAACAGGTGCGCCGCGGGGGACTTCGCAAGGAGCAGGCACCCTGTCGTTTCTTTATCCAGACGATGGACGAGCACCGCGCTCTGCGAGAAAGGAATCTTGCGCTTCTTGAAGAGAAACGCCGCGCCATGCAACACCGTCGCCGCGTCTTTTGGAATTCCCGGCGCAGGGTGAACCGAGATGCCTGCGGGCTTGCTCACAACCATGCAGGCATCATCTTCGTAGAGGACTTCCAGCTTGAGATCCGTCGCCTTGAGAAGCTCTTCCGTGAGAGGTTCATCGCTCTCCGAAACTTCCACCTGATGGCCCGGCTCAAGGACAAGCGCGCCTTTCCGCGCAATACGGCCGTTGACCTTCACCAGCCCCTTGCGCACGGCGTGACTGGCCTTCATACGGCTGGAAAAGGCCTTCTGCTCAGCAAGAAAGGTATCGAGCCGCTGTTTTTTCTCTGGAGTCCAGTTTGTCATTTTCTGAGGCATTCTACTTGAGATATCGATCAAGAAAATTAAAATGCTGGCAAGGATTCATACATCCGGATCCCCATATTGGGCAACAGTCCATCATCCTGACTGTTGCCCTTATTTTTTATCTTGATGCAAGAAACTCCGGAAATTTGTCCGTATAATTAGAGCAACTCTCCACATTATATTTTTTTCCGTGGAGGGTCAGGTCGGCAGGAATCCCTGCCGCCCGTTTTAAGCTTCTTTTCCTGATGCCTTTCGCTAAAATACCATCCATGTCGTCATCAGAACTTTTAACGAGAGGCGTAGAGGAAGTGGTCCCCAAAGCTCTTGCCGAGGAGAAACTGCAATCCGGCAAGAAGATGCGGCTCTACCTCGGCATCGATCCGACGGGGAGCAAATTGCATCTTGGTCACAGCGTTCCTCTCCGTAAGCTCCAGGCCTTTGCTGATGCCGGACATGAAGTGATTTTCCTTGTGGGAAGCTTCACGGCGATGATCGGGGATCCTTCGGGAAGAGACGCCCTCCGCGAGCCGCTGACAAAAGAGCAGGTCATCAAAAACTTCGAGACGTATAAAGAGCAGGCAGGAAAGGTCTTGGATTTTTCCAAGGTCACGATCCGCTACAACCATGAATGGCTCGATAAACTTACTGGCGCCGACTTCCTCAAGCTCGGTAGCCACTTCACGGTCCAGCAGATGCTGAAGCGTGACATGTTCCGCAAACGCATCAAAGAGGAGGCGGACATCGCTATCACCGAATTCCTCTACCCGATCATGGTGGGCTACGACTCGGTCATTCTCGATGTCGACTGTGAACTCGGCGGCTCGGACCAGCTCTTCAATATGCTCGCCGGCCGCACGCTCCAGCAGAAGCTCGGCAAGCGCGACAAGTTCGTGCTTACAACAAAACTGATCGAAGGCACAGACGGCCGCAAAATGAGCAAGACCTACGACAACTGCATCTGGCTGGAGGACTCCGCAAAGGACATGTACGGAAAGACGCTTCGGATCGAAGACCGGCTAATCACTACCTACATGGAGTGCTGCACGAATATCCCGATGGAGGAGATCGCCGCTATCAAGAAAAAAATGGTGAAGAAGGAAAATCCTATGACCTTCAAGAAGCAGCTCGCCGAGGAAATCGTCCGGATGTATCACGGCGAAGAAGCCGCGAAGAAAGCGGCTGAAGAATTCAGTCAAGGAAAATATGAAACTGAACATGACTCAACAATTTTTGTTGATATTGTTAAAGAGGACGACTTAAATGAGGCTATGCAAATTAAGGCTAGGACTAGAAAAGGTAACCCAAACAAATAATGGAACTTATTCCCTTTAAAAACTGGTCGGGCGAAGAGCTCAAGACATGGAGGCAAGAGGCATCAAAAATAGATTCTTCCAAAGACATCACCGTTGTTGATGTTATGGTTCACAGCAAATTAATCCCCTCAAAGAGCCAAGCAAGAAAACTTATTGATCAAAAAGGAGTAAGGCTAAATGGAAAACTAGTAACAGCCCATGATGCAATTATTGAGTTAGGAGAACTTAAAGTTGGAAAACTCAAAGTGTTTTCATTGGGACATTATTTGAAACTACATATCATGTGTTCAAGTGGGGGTACTGCATCTGTAGATTTATCCCCGCTATTTCAGAGCAAAAAGATTGAAGCTATTGCCGACGCTCTTAGAAGTACTGCTTTCTTTATGGAAAGAAAAGCATATCTCAAAATTCCTGTTCAACTTTCAGATGAAAGAATTCTTTCAGATCATTTCAAGAAATTATTGCTATCAGGCTTAATGAATTATGTAGAGCGAGAAAACGGTATAATTGAAATAGATGTTTATATGGATGAATATATGAAGGATTTAGACGAAATTATAAAATATGTGAAATATAGAGATATTGCTGTCGAATTAATAAAGAATCAAAAAAAGAAGGACGGCATTACATGGAATCTAGAATGCCCAAAATGTAAAAAAAGTACTCTCAATGGCGCATATAACATTATTCTAGGTGGTAATCCTGAAGAAAAATATAACGTAAATGGTTCGTGCCAAAACTATTCTTGTAGCTTTAAATTTAATGAACTTGCATAACCAAAAAATGCGAATATTTTCTGCTGTCATAATCCCTCTTCTCCTCGCAGCCTGCCAGCCAGTGCTTCCCGTTGCGACGGACCAAACTTCTTCATCTACTTCTTCTGAGGAGAAGACACAATCCGCTGCATCGGTGCCATCAATTTGGAATGAATCTGCAGCCTATATCAAACCCTCCGACTCCGAACTCCGCGACCGCCTGACTCTCGTACAATTCGACGTCACCCAGCGCGACGGAACCGAGCCGCCGTATCGTAATACGTACTGGGACAATCATGAGGAGGGGATTTATGTGGATATCGTTTCCGGCGAGCCGCTTTTTAGTTCCCAGGACAAATACGAATCCGGGACGGGCTGGCCGAGCTTCACGAAGCCGCTGGAGCCGGGAAACATCGTCACGCACGAAGATGATCAGCTTCTCTACACACGCATCGAAGTCCGAAGCCGGCTGGGAGACAGTCATCTGGGACATGTCTTTGATGACGGCCCGGAGCCGCTGGGGCTGCGGTACTGCATGAATTCGGCGGCGTTGCGATTCATTCCCCGCGACCGATTGGAGGCCGAGGGATACGGACAGTACATTGACCTCTTCCCAAGAAGCACACGATGAAAAACTCCTTCTGGCTGGCGCGCATGATCGGCTCGGGACTGGCACATGTTCAGCACGCAATCGATGAGGCTGCGGATACGGGATTTCGCATGCTCCGAAAAGCCGGGACGAAGACGGAATCCGTGCCCAAGCCCGAAAAGTCCAGGGTGCTTGGCACCCTTAAGCGCACCGGAAAAAGCACTCTGCGCTTCCTCGGCGAAACGGGGGAGTCGTACTATCAAAAATACGACGATCTCAAAAACAGGAAGAAGGGATCCTCTTAGGAAACGGCCACTCCGAGAAAGTACGGCGCGCTTGCCGCGGAATTCACCAAAGTATTCACAGACAAAGAAATGCCTTCGGATATTCCCGAAGTAAAAGCCAAAAAAGGGGAGCTACTTCTGGGTCTGCTGATGCGCGAAAAATTGATCACTTCAAAATCCGACGGACGAAGATTGCTTGAACAGAAGGGGATTCACCTGAACGACAAAGCAGTGACGGATGTGAATGCGGCTGCTGTGCCGGGGATTTATAAAGTGGGGAAGAGGAAGTTTGTACGTATTGTATAGACTTGCGTCTTTCATTGTTAAAAAGAAGAAGGTGCGTGAAACCTTCTTCTTGTACTGTTTTCCTAGCAGGCGACGATCTTTGACGTCGTACGCGTCTGCAGGTGCGACGTTCCCGGAGCGACGAAATTCGTCTGGGAATACACGGAACACGTTCCGTTAGCATTGCGGACAACGTGCGAGTTGTTGTTGTACGCACCGCCGTTCACACCTGCGCCCTGACCGTGGTGGATGCAACCGTGACCTTGCGCGCAGTTTGTACGGCCAATGGAGTAGCCGCGGTTGCCGTTTACAACGTGACCGGCGCCGGCATTGTTGCCATTATTGTAGATGTAGCCTCTGGCGGCCGCAGCGTCGGCAACGCCCGTGCTCATGACAAAGAAGGCCGTTGCGACACTCGCCGATGCGAGAATTTTGTGAAGTAACATAGAAGAAAAGGGGGAAGAGGGAAATAAAAGACCCATCGGGCCTCAGCAAGGAGACGGCTACTTCTCTGTATTCTTACACAACAGGAACTAACGCGTAGCGTTTCATCAAAGCACCTGTTCGCACGGATCAGCGCAGCTACTCAGGGTGATCAATTGTCGAGTGTACGAACGTACAACCCCTTTCCAAGCTTATATCCCCACCCAGTACGGCACGCTTGCTGCGGCGCTCACGAGGAGAACCGAGAGGAGGAATGCGTAGCCGAGGGAGCGTGTATCGCGGGTCATTGCAGAGATTGAGACGAAGGGAAATTCATGGTCTTACATATTGAGGATGCATTCTATAAATCATTAATAGATATATGTCAACTATTTGGATGGTTTTGTCAGGGTGACAGAGCATCCAAGAGAAAGAAGCTGCCCATGGATCCGCCGGTCGGCAGGGGAGTGATCCGGGCAGTGGGAGGGGAGTCGGACGGAAATGACGTGCCCCCGCGGGGACTGCCGGAGCCAGGCGATGAGATCGTCGGCGTGCTCGGACGATGCACAGTCGATCACGACACTGGCCCCGCACCTTTGATGCGAAAGCGTGCTGCTACCATCGTTGTCAAAGGTGCGGGGCATACACCTGAGTGTACGTACGTACACCCATCAAATCAATAGGGCAGTGGTATATTCACTCGCCTGTCGTACACCTTTCACGTCTGATCATATGCAGAAGTCCCCTGTCCCCACTGAACTCATCGAGGAAATGATCTACCTGCTGCGGGGAAGGAAAGTGTTGCTCGATTTCGACCTTGCGGTGCTCTACGGAGTCCCGACATCTCGTCTCAATGAGCAAGTGAAACGTAACATTGAACGCTTTCCTGAGGATTTTCTCTTTCGTCTGACACAGGAGGAACACCTGCACTTGATATCGCAAAATGCGATATCAAAACACGGTGGCCGTCGGAAACTTCCCTATGCTTTTACAGAGCAGGGCGTTGCGATGCTTTTTATAGTTACTTTGAATTGAACTTACCATACATTTTAATTAGCTGCTGTAAAGTCTCATTCATGGATCCCATCTGCAGGTTCTCCAATTCAATTTTTCTTTCCATTGATAGCGGAATTAAAGTTCGATTTTTAAATTGATCCGACCGCGTATTAAATCCATTTTCTATTGCAAGCTTCTTCTTAATCCAATAAATCTCTCGCTGAAATAAAACTGACATATCATCAACTAGCTCCAGAATTCTAAATGTAATAACGGAGGGCGAATGTGTATTCCATGAATGCTGCAATAACTTGTTGATGTGATTATCTGCTGTCAGCTGTACCAAGTGATCGTGCAAACGACGAAAAACATGCTTGGAAGATCCGATGTACGATTCCTGAGTTGAGATATTCTGAATTTCATATATGCCTGCAATGTCTAAGCTGCTATTCATGAGCGCGAATGGTGTTGTAAAATTCAATAAGATGATGAATTGATTCATCCATGGTTCCTAATTGCAGTGACTTTAAATTCTTTTTTACATCTGCATTAACCCCAATACCGGTTTTGATTCTTAGGGTTCTCTTATCATTGATATTTGCGTTATCGTCGATAATTTCACAGTTTGGGATTTTGCTTACCCAAGAACGGAGATGAGAAGATAAGTGATATTTATTTGATGTTAATTCTAAAATCGAAAAGCTAAAGGCCGTCGGTCCAAACACATTCCACTCCGACTGAAGTGAGACATTTTCATGTACACCTTTATTAAGAGACGCAATGTGCTTCAAGATCTTATTAGCAATACTTACAGAACCGCCAACGAATGATTTTGATGTTGCATCGCATTTGATTCCATAAATGCCTATGAGTCCACGTCGAGCGTTTTCCATTCTTTAAGTATACAAACTATAAAACTTTTCCATGAAACTTTTTATGAACATCTTTTAATTGGGGATTTGTTACATGTGTATATACCTGCGTTGTTCCCAAGTCTTTATGACCAAGTAATTCTTGAACTGATCGGAGATCAGCGCCGTTTCTAAGTAAGTCAGTAGCAAACGAATGGCGCAGCGTATGCGGTGTAGGATGATTCATTAACCCTGCCAACTTGGCATACTTCACGACGATTCTATAAATTGAATTGCTTGATAATCTATATTTTTCACCAGGAGGTAGTTCCAGATTGGCTTTGTCGAATTTACTAATAAATAGTGGATAAAGGTGATCGAGTCGAACTGCTAAGTAGCTCTTCAGGGCTTCGACAGATTGGTCACTAACAAACACAACCCGGATCTTCCCCCTCTTACCGCGAACACTGATTTCACGGGTGATAAAATTAAGATCTGCGACATTAAGACTTCTGAGCTCCGCAAGACGCAAACCTGTTGAAAAGAATAATTCTAGGATTGCTCTGTCTCTTTTACCAATCTTGGTGCTTGAATCTGGAGCATTTAAAAGAATTATAAGATCTTCTCGAAATAGAACCTTGACCTTCCGCTCTTCTTCCTTGAGACGAGTAATTCGATCTGGTGGATATACATTGAGTTCTTCCTCTCTCATCAAATATCGCAAGAAAGCACGAAGGATTGTCAAATGATGATTTTTTGTGCGGACTGCCAGCTGCTTTCCATGCCTCGTGATATGTGTATGAAGAGATGCTTTATACATGCGGATTGTTTGCTTGGAAAGCAGCAGCGGATCATCGACATCACAAAGAGCTGACAGCAGTTGTAATGATTCGCGGTAGGCCTTAATTGTTAAGGGTGATTTATTTTCCTCCGCCTGCAAAAATATTAAGTAGCGGTCAATGGCGTGGCCAAGGGGGGTTAACGTTGTCGCTTCAGCCGCTGTGGATGGTTTCGGTGACATATACAGTGATTATCGTGTGAATGTTGAGAAACAGAGGAATTGTACGCCTGGAGGGAAGGGGAAGTTTTGGCTGTCAGAGCAGGGAAGTAGGGTTTTCCACATTAAACCCTATTCAAGATAATGCATTTTATCTTGAGTATTCAAGTGACTGTATAGAGAATGTGTTCTTGTTATACTGCTGCGCTAAAGTCCCAGCTCAGCATCTATGTCAAATGCAGAACTTCCATCGGGCGACAGAGAAAGATCGCGGGCACGAATACTGCACGCACTTCCGAACGAAGAACTGGAGCGTCTTCTGGAGGAGATGCGGGTGGAGCGTGAGATGTTGATGAATGTCACTGCAGACAATCGCCCCATTGGCATTTCTGTCATGCAGGCGGATATTTCTATTGCTCCCCTGTTGCCCACGGAAGACGGCGCTCCGTTCAGCGTAGAAATCGATCCGGATAAGCCATTCCAGCTCACAGCTCTCCTTCCCAAACGCGAGATTGCTCTCGCGGATGGTTTTTCCATGCAGGAAATTTGTATGTCCGGCCATACAGAAGATGATGAGTTGCGCAGCATCCACGACCAGGGAAAGATCCTTCAGGGGGTCGCTTTGCTCTCGAGAAAAAATGCAAAGCTTCATAACATTTACGTGCCAAAGAGGATTGTTGATCACATGCCGCAAATTGAGGGCGGTGAGATCAAGCGGGATGAAACTGATCTCATGTTGGAAAAAACCGAGTCCGGACATGAAACAGTTTCTCAAACACTTATTTTTTGGCGTGTGAGGTCTGATATAGCACAAACCCTCGATAGAGGAATTTCTCCAGTGCATCAGCCGCTTCTCCATCTACCAGGAGCAAAACAACCGCTGGCCGCTTTCCGCTTTGAAATCAAGCCAAGACAAAGTCAACCAGGGGCTACCACCATGTAATACAACATCGCCGCTACTTCCCGCGCCACACTCCGGATCGTAAACGCATCATTCGGAGGAGTATCCGCCGGATACACCGGTAACTTCCCCCATCCCTGGAGCTGCGCAAGATACTGAATACGCGCGAGGTGGTAGTGATCGCTGATACCGACAATCGATGCGCAGTCTGCAACGAGTGGCCGAGCGTACACCAGGTTCTCCCAGGTGGAAGTCGCCTCTTCTTCCAGCGTGATGATCGCGGGATCAACTCCCCTGCGCATCGCAACGCCACGCATCACGGCAGCTTCGGATTCATTGCTGGCGGCTCCCCTGCCGCCAGTAAAGATGAGGCGATCCACCATCCCCTCGTGGACAAGCCGGGCGGCCGTTGAAGTCCGGCGGGTGATCCCCGGCCCCGGATCGTCGGTCCTGTGGACGGCTGCCCCGAAGACGAGGCCGCATTCGACCGGAAGGAAGGCATCGCCCTCAAATGCGATCAGAATGCGGGCAGTGAGGGCAAGAATGGCTATGGCAAGGGCCAATCCACCATACAGGCATGCGGTAAAAAACAGCCGAATAGGAGCACTTTTGATCATCGGGCGGAGGAAGAACGCAGCAGCGTTTCGATCGTGATATGGGCGGGAATCCTGGGGAGACTGCTGTTCCACGGCGGCCACAGGCGGATATCGGCATTATCGACTTCCGGAAGGTTACGGAGGATGCGCAGCGCCTCTTCGGTGGTGAGGCCTGTGACAAGCTCGCGGACTTTCTTACTGAACTTTGCGCCGGCGGGCGTGAGCGGATCGAGAATGAATTGCTCCGTCCCCGAGAGGTCCACCGTGAGCTTGATCCACGAAAGATCGTCGCTGTAGTCGATGACGTGCGCGACAAGGCGGTCCATGCTGATGGTATCGGGAAGCAGACGCTTGCCGACGCCGACGTGCTCTTCGAGTTCCTTTTTGAGCATGTTCAGGATGTGCTGCGCATCGTAAGCATAGGCCGTGTAGGTGAGAGACCCCTGCACGGGCACGGAAGTCACCGCTTCCCCCAGAAACTGCCGCGGAAGATCAAAATCATGGAACTCCGCGCGCGTGAGCTCGTCGTAGTAGAGGATCTCGATGAACGAATCCTTCTCCTGGGTGTTATGGAGCGTCTTCTCCTCATCCACGAGCTGCTTGGCAGTCGCGAGAAGTTCCTGCTCCAGCTGCTTTCGCGCGGTATCGAGATCTTTCTCATGGAGCACCGTGCGGAAGGACGTTTTCCCGCCGGTGAACGCCGTTCGGTTCTCCGCGTACACTTTCGTACGCTCGTCGGGCGCGAGTCCCAAAAATTCCCACTCGAGTCCGGCCGGGACGTTACCGCGCTCGCCGATGATCTCGCCATAGAGATCGACATCGGCCGCTTCCACCCGCGCGATGACTTCCTCACCGGGCTCTACATTCACGGGATCCAGAAGCAGGAAGATCATGCCGGCGTTGTTGGCGATACGCGTGCCTTTCCGGAGCGAATACAGTTCATTCGCTTTATTGACAACCGCGACGTCTCCGTGAGAGTTCTCGCCCACAAAATCTTTGCTTACCTGGTCGAAGGTGAAGCTACGGGTGACTTCCACGCGGATCGGCCGAAGCTCCATCGTCCGCACACGCGTGGGCACTTCCACGGTGCTCCCCGATTGCACAAGCCACACGTTTGCGGTCTGGCTGACGGTATCTTCCCGCGGCCACACGCGGATCTGCGCGGAAGGCAGGAGCCAGAAGAGGACGAAGAAAAAGAGCATCGCACTGATACCCGTCAGGAACCAGATACGCAGCTTCGGGACGCTCAGAAGCCCCATCGACTGGAGGCGTGAGCGAATCTGCTGCTGCCAAACGTGCGGTGAAAACGCACGCAGCGCCTCCGGGAGCATCGGGTGACCTTCGAGAAGCATCCGGAAATCGGTGACACGGTCGATGATCCGCAGTCCCTTGGACCGCAGCCCCGTGATAAGTACCTTCTCGCGGACCGCGAAGCGGGCTCTTCCCCCAAGCCTTGCGCACGCGCTCAAAAATGCGTCGCGCTCCTTCGCACCGGATTCGAGCTCCGCGCCGTATCCCGTGAGAACAATCAGCAGTTCTCCGCGCTCATCCTCCGCACGCTTGAGTAGCTGCGACCACGACTCCCCTTCCTGCGGCAAAAGGACGGTAAGAGATGTCATGCAGAGCGTGGGGTGATGTTATTTGCGTGGTTCGACGCGGCTCACCATTGATAAAGCACTGAGCGCCGGGAGCTCCTTTCCACCGATGAACTCGAGCATCGCTCCCCCGCCGGTGCTCACATAGGTATACGCGTCGATCGGGTATTTGTACCGGGTATGGAAATCGATCGTATCCCCCCCTCCGAGGATGGCCGTGGCTCCGCCTTTGCACGCTTTCGCGACAGCCTCGGCGATGCGCTTCGTGGCATGGGAGAATCGGTTCAATTCATAGAGCCCGAGAGGCCCGTTCCAGATGATGGTTTTTGCCTTCTCGATCACCGCGATGAAGCGCTCGATGCTCACTTTGCCGATGTCATAGATCGCCATATCACCGAGAATATCCTCCACCGGGAGATCCAGCTTGGTCGCGGTTTCCGTGGCTTCGCTTGCGACAACCACATCCCGCGGCACGTGGATTTTTGCTTTTCCGGCGAGCTCGCTTTGCAGCATCAGTTCCTGGCACTTTTCCATCCATTCCTCTTCGTACTTGCTTTCGCCGACATCGAAGCCGCGCGCCGCGATGAACGTATTGGCAACGCAACCGCCGATGAGGACGTCGTCGCCTTTGTTCAAGAAATGCTCGATCACCGGAATCTTGGTTTCCATCTTCGCACCGCTGATGATGAGCACGACGGGCTTTTGAGGATGCTCCGTCGCCTTGGTCAGATGGGTAATCTCTTCTTCCAGCTGCAATCCCATGAACGATGGAAGCAGCTTCGGGACGCCAACCATGCTCGCGTGTGCGCGGTGGCAGTTCGTGAATGCGTCGTTCACGTAGAGGTCGCCCAGTGACGCGAGTTCTTGGGCAAATGCCGGATCATTCTTTTTTTCTCTCGGATCAAACCGGAGATTTTCCAGAAGCAGGACTTCGCCGGGCTTCAGCGCTGCAGCCGCTTTTTTTGCAGAGTCGCCGGTGCAGGAATCGGCAAACAGGACTTTGGTCTTGAGAAGTGTTTCGAGAACGGGAACGAGTGGCTTCTGACTGAACACGGGATCCGGTTTGTCCTTGGGTCGTCCCTGATGCGCCATGAGAATGAGTGATGCGCCACCCTGCAAAATCGCCTGCATGGTGGGAAGCAGCGTCTCAATGCGTGACGGATCGACAACTTTGCCGTTTTCGATCGGCACATCGAATCCCGCGCGTACAAGAACGCGCCTTCCCTTCAGCGGAGCGTCTTTCAGGAGCGGATAGGGAAGAGCGACTATTGCCATGCGCATATTCTATCGATCCGGAAGCCTGGAGACGAGTCGAGGCGGGTTGACTCCCCTGCCGGATGATTGCGCTCACGAAAACCAGAGTTCCCGCCTGCGTTCATCGGTATCACCGGTCCAATGGCCCGTAAGGACTCCCCCATCGTTCACGACCGTATCGACTGCTCCGCGTTTTTTGGCAGAGGCATGAAGAATATCCATCAATGGAAGGATCGGCTGCTGCAGTGCCGGAGTGATGATGTATCCCCGCCGGTCGAAGTGCAGCATCTCACTCAGGCGCTCGGGCAACGTCGCCGCTGTGCACGGATAGCGGTCCATCGAGCCGTCGATCTTCTCGTCGCGAAACATACGGTTCCACTCTCGAAGAATCTTCGAGCTCTGAGAGGAGACGCCAAGAACACCGAGGAGGATGCGGTTCGTGGAAATGCGGGATTTCGTCATGGGGCGGGGAGCAGTATGCTCTTACCATAGTATGCCCGATCCCCTGACGCTCTTTCCCCTCACGGCTTTTGGAATCTGCGCCGTTTTGCACGGCATTGCGCTGAGTGTATTTCCGAAACTAGGACTTCTCGATTTTCCCGAGCGCTACGGACTCACGCGCAGACGCCTCCCCTACCCTACGGGAATTATCAGCGTGAGTGTCTTCATTGCGTACTTCCTGCTCTTCGATCCTCTCGACATGGCATCCTGGGGAATCGTTGCAGCTGTAGCGGTTCTCGGCATCGTGAACTTCGTTGATGACCGCCGGCCGCTACCGTTTTCCCTCCGCCTGGCCGTCCAGCTCTTTGCCGCTCTGCTGATCTTTCTGACCGGCACCCGGATCTTCACGATCACGAATCCCCTTGATGGTATCAGCGCCTTTCCGATCATCCCGCTCGATACCTGGGTGATCACCTCCGAAACATTCAGCAATCCCTCCGTCATCGGTGCAATTTTCACGATGCTCTGGCTGGGACTCACGATGAACGCGCTCAACTGGTTTGATGGCATTCGCGGGCAGGTGAGCGTCGTGTCACTTATCGGATTTTCCACAATCGGCGCGCTTTCACTCAGCAGCCGCGTGAATGATCCGCAGCTGGCGCTCCTCGCTTTCATCCTCGCGGGCACTGCAGGCGCAGCACTTGTTTTTGATTTCCCGCCTGCAAAAGTTCTGATGGGAGACACCGGCTCGATATTCTTCGGGCTGATGCTCGGCGTCCTCACGATCTATGCCGGAGGAAAAGTGGCGACTGGCTTTCTGGTGCTGGGTGTACCACTCCTCGACAGCGTCATCGTCGTCGTGCGCCGGCTGCTCAAAGGCTCCTCGCCGTTCAAGGGAAACACGGTCGACGAACACCTGCATCATCGGCTTCTGCGCGCAGGATGGAGCGAGCGGCAGGTCATCGCACTCACTGCCTTTCTTGGTACAAGCTTCGGTGTTGCAGCGCTGTTTATGGATACGCTGCAGAAGTTCTTCGCAGGGCTCGTGCTACTGGCGATCATGTTGGGACTGTCGGTGTATTCGGGAAGAAGATCATGAGGATGCGGTTAAGAGAAGTTCTTACGACCCTTTGCTGCTGTCATAAACATATTCATGCATACATTGTAGCGTACGCTCTTGCTGGGTACAGGAAAATGGAGCAGCAGCCGGGATTTGCACATCAAATCGAACAACCCTAAAATACAAGAGCTATGCATTTCTCTCGAGAGTTCAACTCTGAGCCGACTCATAGAAGCCCCATTCGCCAAATCCAATTTCCGGAAGGTTCACTTGGAATACCCATGCCTGATTCACCATTAGTGCATGAAGTTATGCAGAAAATTTTTGCTGATGAAGATGCGATTCTTGAACTGGAGATAGCTGATCTTACAGGATACCTTGCTGGCCTTCCTCCTCACCTGGCTGAAAGCGACGCGTTTTCAGCATACAGAGACCGCCTCGCAAGACTGACTGCTGAAAAAGAAGGGCGAGAACAACAATCTTAAAGCTCAGAGCAGATCACTATCCCCCAAACACCATCGGCTTGCTCGTCACGCCGAAAGGCTTCGCTTCGATGATCACGGTTCGGCGTCCACGCGGGAGCATCTGCACGGTCACTCCCCCTCTCTCGAAATCAAAAGACGATAACTGCGACGGGCGGAATTCCGCTTCACCGAAGGCCGTGCGCAGATAGACGTCCGAAGAAAGTTCGGGACTACGGACCACATCGCCATTGTGATCGAGGATGCGGATTTTTACTTCCTCCCAACCGCGACCCGTATAGGCGCCGTCGTGGGTGATTTCAATCGTGTACTCCGAAGCGGCGACCGCAGGCAGAAAGCCTGCTCCCGGTGTCGGAATCTGCTCGGGAGATGCAGTGACCACCGTGGTGCGACTGAGAACGGCTGTGGCTGTCGAGGAAACCGATGACGCAGGTTTTACAGCAACAGTGACCGACCGCGTACGAGCCGTAGCTATGCGCTGCTCACGGCGGCTGAGAACCCGCGATGCGCGCGTCGGACGCGGTGCGGCAGCATGCGAGGAGACAGACGTGCCGTTATTTGTCGGATCTGCGGATGCGATTGTCTGGCGGTTCACCGGGTAGTTGGCCTGCACATAGAGCATCGGCTGCACCGTGAACTTCTTTCCGTCGGCCTGATTGAGCCCGCGGTCGACGGCCGCGACAAAGCTGAGGCCGGCATCGCGCTGTTCTTGTCCTGTGAAAGGCCAGAACGGATGCCACGCGGCTTCTTTGCGGTCCATCTGGAAGTGGAGATGCGGCCCGGTCGCAAAGCCGGTCTTTCCCGAATAGCCGATCTGCTCCCCTTTCGAGACGACACTGCCCTCACTGACAATGGCGCTATTCAGGTGACCGTAGATCGAATAGAGCGTGGTCGTTGTTTTCGGATTGAGCGGATCGGGGACGTTGGGATGCCTCAGCATCACCATGACGCCAAGTCCCCCGTTGCCTGCTGTATCCACACGTTCCACGATGCCGTTCATCACGCTGCGCACGGGTGTTCCCGTGGGGACGCGGATGTCGACACCCACGTGGCTTCCGGAATTCTCTTTGCCTGAAGCGTACGAACTTAAGTGCCCCATGGAGTAGACGCCGTACGCATTATCGGCATCGGCGCTTGCGGCATCATAGCGCGGAAGCGGAGTCAGGAACTGGCTCGGCACTTGCGCGAACGTATGCTCCGAGGCGTTTCCTCCGTAGGTGCTCCAGCGACGGTAGTCGGGCACCTGCGCGATCGGCGTGACTGTGCCGGTGTAGACGATCAAGCTATCATCCATTTTACCGAGCACTGACGCCCAAAACGTATGCCAACCGTACTGCCCCATCATGTTTCCTGCGATATAGGCGATCACCGAAAGCGCCGCGACCCAGAAGGATGCGCGCTGGGACAAATAATGGAACGCATGCGGCTCCGCGGCCACGTGGACGCTGCGTACGGTAAAGCCATGTTTGCGACGATGGACGGTATGCATGTGGGTTTTTCTTTAGTTATATTGTATCACATAATCTGATATTGATCAATGTTAGAATCTATTAACATTTGGCTGAGTAATGCCGAAAAGACGATGTCCGCCGGTAGGCATTTTGCGAAAACGATCTACACCCTTCCGGTCGATATTCTCCTTTCTGGAGAGCTGGGGGCGGGAAAAACCACGTTCCTCCAGGGGTTTGCGAAGGGGCTTGGGATTACGCAGCAGATTACGAGTCCGACCTTTGCACTGGAGCAGCGATACCGAATGACCAATGACCAGGAACGCAATGACCAAACAATGCGAATGACCGATGACCAAGCAGGCAATGACCAAGGAATGCCCAATGCAGAATTGATTCATATTGATCTGTATCGGCTTTCGGAAAAACAATCCCGCGACCTTCTTGCATCGACCGATGATCACACGGGTATTCGCTGCATCGAGTGGCCGGACCATGCAGGAATGACGTTTGCGTCTCCGAAGATCGAAATCACGCTGCGGGAAGAGAATGATGGACGCACGGCGGTGATTACGTTTGACGATGCGGAGCCTCTCTCCCGCGCGACGATTGAAACCTGGCGCAGCGAAATGCTTCTGCCGGAACATATCGCACGCCATTGCGATGCGGTTGCCGCTCTTGCCGAAGATCTCGGAAAAGCGCTGGTCGAGCGGGGGGTACCGCTGCGGCCAATGCTGCTGCGCAGAAGCGCCGAGGTGCACGATCTTCTGCGGTTTCTGGATTTCCGTCCAGGAGGATTTGTGGGTCCCCAGGATCATTCCAAAGAGCAGATCGAGCTCTGGGCGAACATGCGGCTGAAGCACCCCGGACTCAAGCACGAACCAGCGTGTGCGCAGTTTCTACGGGAACAGGGATTTCTTGCGGTCGCCGAGGTGGTCGCCGTCCACGGACTGACGCTCCCCGCGCCGCCGCGAAGAACCATAGAGCAGCAGCTTCTGTTCTACGCCGACAAGCGCGTGAAGATCGACGAGCGCGTCTCTCTGGAGGATCGTTTCGCGGATTTCCGTGCGCGCTACAGCAATAACCAGGCGACGCAGGACTCGGAAACCTGGTATCGGGAAGCCAAAGGCGTGGAAGCGGAACTGTTTCCGGAGGGAATCCCCTTTTGACCGTTGGAAGAATCCGAGCGGGACGTGCACAATAGGGCAAACCTTTCTGTATGCTCAGCGCCTCCTTCTCCGCCATCGCCGCCGTCCTCGCCGTGAGTGCAATCTCCTTTGTGGGCATCGCGCTCTTCGCGGTCTCGGAAACGTTCATCCGCAGGAGCCTGGTGTACTTAGTCAGCCTTGCCGCTGGTGTGCTCCTCGGCGAAGTCTTCATCCATATTCTGCCAGAGATCACGGAGGAAGCAGGCATGATGCCCGCCACGAGCATGGCAATCCTCATCGGCATCATCGCTTCCTTCGTCATTGAGAAAATCATCCACTGGCATCACTGTCACGTGCTCCCCTCCTCCGACCATCATCACCCGGTAGGAATGCTGACGCTCGTGGGCGACGGCATCCATAACATCGTCGACGGTGCACTGATCGCCGGCGCGTTTTTGGTCTCCCCCGAACTCGGCATCGCAACGACAATCGCGATCGCATTTCATGAAATCCCCCAGGAGATCAGCGACTACGCACTTTTGATCTACAGCGGATACACGCGCAAAGCGGCGTTGCTCTGGAATTTCTGCTCCGCGCTGGCTTCCGTCCTCGGAGCTGTATTCGTTCTTCTGAGCCGCAGCGAACATCCCGATTTTCTGCCGCTTCTTATGGCATTCGCCGCCGGAAACTTCCTCTACATCGCCGGCGCCGACCTGATCCCTGAGCTTCACAAAGAAACCCGCCTGCGTTCTGCATTGACGCAATTGATCCTCATTTGCGGCGGCATCGGGCTGATGCAGGTGCTGACAGTGCTGGAATAACGCTTAATGGAAGAGTGTTGTCATCTCCTCTCCGAGGATGCCGAGAACCGTAGACACATCCGCTCCCATGAGAGGCGCGGCAAGGACAAGCGCTGCGATGCCCGTGATCACCGTGAGGATGGAGAGACGCTCGGTGAGCGTCCAGGATTTGCCGATCCTTGGATGCGGGTGCTCCAGATAATTGCGGACATGAATCCATACTTTCAGTGAATCATTGAGAATGAGGAATTTCGGGATGACGGTACCGAGAGCCCGCACCATCGTCAGTTCTGAGCGCAGAAGGCCCGAGATGCTTGCCACGGCCATCGCATGGTGAAAGTACACGGTGAAGGTCAGTCCGATCATCAGAAGCGCAACATCGAAGAGACTTTCGCGGACCATGCCCTCGACGGTCTTGCGGAAGCTGAAACGGTGATAATCGCGGTACTTCACGTAATCGAGCGCCATGTGGGCAACGATCAGTGCAGCAAAGGCGCCAAGCGAAAGGAGCGCGGCGCAGAGGACGGTAATAACGAGATATGCTGCATGAAAAGCCGGCAGTTCGTCATGCCGGTGCGCAAAGAGACGGGCGGAAGCGAGGGTGTGAGGCATAGGGGTGTTTTTGATATTATAACATATTTTTTAATATTAACAAATACCCTGTAGTGCTCTTCTACAAGAGAATCTTACGTACTTTTACCAATCGTTCCCTTACTTCAATCTCAAACCCCCGATCCGTCGGTTCATAGAATTCCGTCCGCTCCACGCCTGTGGGAAAATAATGCGCCGCAACAACGCCACCGAGAGCATTGTGCGGATACTCGTACCCTTTTCCGTACCCCTGCGACTGCATGCCTTTCACGGGAGCATTGCGCAGATGCATCGGCACCTCGAGTGACGGGATGGTATTGATCGCGTTCTTGGCAGCACCCATCGCTTTTGTCACCGCATTGCTCTTCGGTGCCTGACCAAGGTACACACAGGCCTGCGCCAGGAAGAATTCTCCTTCCGGAAAACCCACAAGTTCAAACGCCTGCCAGGCGGAGACCACCATCTGCAGCGCGCGCGGATCGGCATTGCCGATATCTTCCGAGGCAAAAACCGCCATGCGGCGGAACAGGAAGCGTGGATCTTCGCCGCCTTTGATCATCTTGAAGAGCCACAGCAGCGCAGCATCGACATCGCTGCCACGGAGGGATTTGATGAATGCCGAGATCGTATCGTAGTGGTCTTCCTGATCGGCATCGTAGCGGGACCTGCGCTCTTTGAAGAGCTTGTCGATCTCCGTAAGGGACAGATTCTTCCCGGCTGTAAGCGCCGCCAGCTCAAGCGCATTCAGGGCGATGCGCGCGTCGCCGTTGGCGATTGTTGCCAGGCGGGCGATCGCCTCATCAGAAATCTTCAGCTGCCCTTTGTAGCCGCGGTCATCCGCGACCGCGCTTTTGAGGATTGCTGCAAGCTCTTCAACGCTCAGAGGCTTTAAGAGATAGACATGCGACCGTGAAACGAGCGCTGCATTCACATCAAAGTAGGGATTGCCCGTCGTCGCGCCGATGAGGATGACATCGCCGCGCTCCACATAGGGAAGTAACGCATCCTGTTGCGCGCGGTTGAATCGATGGATTTCGTCGATGAAGAGAACCGTGCGCTGATTGAAGGTGGTTTTCATCCGCTCGGCCTCCTGGCAGACGGCCTTGAGGTCGGCGACGCCGCTCGTGACGGCATTGAGCTGCATAAACTGCGCCTTGGTGGTCTCGGCGATGATCTTCGCGAGCGTGGTCTTCCCGGTCCCCGGGGGCCCTGCAAGAATCACGGAAGAAAGCGCGTCGGTTTCAATCGCAGCTCGCAGCGCCGTCCCCTCTCCCACGATCTCGCGCTGGCCAATGAATTCTGAAAGGGTTCGAGGGCGGACGCGGTAGGCCAGGGGTTCGGTGACAGTCTTTGGGAATGCGGCTTTGGGCACGACGATAGTGTAGACGTGCCACCGGCACGTCTCTACCGAAACCCATCTTGATTTCGTCGCGGCTGGCCCCATACTGATGGATATGAACTGCGAAACCTGCCACACCCCCACCTGCGAATCCTGCGGAGGCTGCAAATGTCCAGGCAACGACTGCCTCTGTAAGGACATTTTCGAGAAGAGCGACGAAGCGGGCACGGCGGCCGGCCTCGAAGATACGGAGGTCTAGGCGTTATACAAACGTTGCGATATCGCGCAGCACTTCCTCTGCATGCTCCTCGCAAGCGACCTTGTCATAGATTTTTTTGATCGTTCCATCCGGTGCGATGAGAAAGCTCACGCGTTTAGGGTAGATCACCCCATCCGCACCGTACGCCGCGATGATCGCCTTGTCCGGATCGGCAAGGAGTGGAAACGGCAGATCGTATTTCTCCGCAAATCGCGCATGACTTTCCGCATCGTCTTTGCTCACGCCGAGAATTACGGCCTTCTTTGAAAGCTCGTCAAAGTGATCGCGAAAGCCGCAGGCCTCTGTCGTGCAGCCCGGCGTATCGTCCTTCGGGTAGAAATAGAGTAGGACGAAGCGGCCGGCATATTCCTGAAGCGAGTGAATCTTCCCGCTCTGGTCGGGTGCTGTGAAAGCCGGTGCAGAATCGCCAACGTGAAGCACGATGCAATGATAGCCGCTTTCTGCTACAATAGAAGGAACGCATGGCGGACTTCCTCACAACGATGGCACAAGGTCAAAAGGCGGGCGTAAGTGCTGCCGACCAGAAAAAGATGGGCGAAGCCGCGGCCGCCCCCATGGACGACAAGAAGAATGTCTTCCTGCGAACCATTCTTTCACTGATCGACAACGGAGAAATCGACGTCTACCAGCCCCAGACATTTTTGAAGCACGACGTGTACGACAAACTCGATGAGCAGTGGCAGGACAAGACCGACCTCGCGCTCATGAACATCGCGAATCTGCTCCAGAGCATCTATCTCTTTCGCGTGAGTAAGCAGACGCCCGACGAATCCCCCATCCTCTCTCAGATGATTGAAGAATTGTGGCAGATGAAGCAGCGGATCGAAGAGACTCACGACGTTTTCAAGTTCTAACATCTCTGTCCATGAAAAACCCTGAAATCCCCAAGGTACGGCAGGAACATTCCCGTGAAGCGCTCAAGGATTTGCAGAGCACAGTGAAGCTTGCTCCGGAAGCCATGAAGGAGCGTGATCACATCGTCGACGTTGTTGCAGACGCGCGCGGTGAACGATTCGATCTTGTAAAGGCGATGCAGAAGGAGAAGAACGTGCCGAAGGCAGATCTCCGCAAGCTCGAGATGGTTCTTACGGCGTAAGATCTTCAGGGGAAAGCCAGTGGATTCTTTGATCATGCTTCCACCCTTCGACTCGTCCCGAGCGCGGGACTCGCTCAGGGCAAGCCATTCGTAATTTCCTCTGGGGCGAGCCAGTGGATTCTTTGATCATGCTTCCACCAGGTCATTTGTCGTTTTGCATATTGCCGAGTCTTTGCTGCAATGATCCCTAAAAGCTTTTTTGCATTTTCCTCTTTGCTTTTTCCATTCGAAATTGCCTCAGCAATTTCGCGATACCCATGACTCTTCATCCCCGGATCATTCACGGAGTAACCGCGATCCAGAAGTGACTGCACTTCGCCGATCCAGCCGTCTGCAAACATCTGCTCTGTCCGCGCATTGATCCGCTCGACGAGCTTTTCTCTTGGCCATTCCATGCCGAAGATCAAAAGATCCCACGGGCATGATCCGGTTTTTTTAAGAGACGATGGGATATCTCCCGTGCTTTCAACAATTTCCATCGCACGGACGACGTAGGGTTTGTTCTTCAAGGAAAAGGCCGAAGCCGTCTCCGGATCGATCTCCATCAGGCGTGCATACAATGCCACTCCCCCATCCGCATCGTATTGCTGCTCCAATGTCTGACGTAATACAGGATCACCGCTTGCGACAAATTGCAGATCATCCAAAAGCGCGGAGATGTAGAGCATCGAGCCGCCGACAAGAATTGGAACATTGCCTCGCCCAAGAACTTCATTGACGATACGCGTTGCCTCACTCTTGTACCACGCTGCCGTTGCTTCTTCTTTCGGATCAAGAACATCCAGAAGATGATGCGGGATCCCTTCCATTTCGTTCGGCGTGATCTTCGCTGTCCCGATATCCATGAACCGGTACAGCTGGCGCGAGTCGGCGTTGATGATTTCGGCGACGTTCCATTGGTGTGGTAGCGGAGGTTCATGAACCTCCGCTGCGGCCTTTGCGACATCGAGGGAGAACGCTGTCTTCCCGCTCGCCGTTGGCCCAAGCACAACGATTAACGAATGCCCGGAATTTTGGACATGAAATGTAATCTTTTCTTTCCAATTTGCGGTCATCGGAATCTATTCCACCATATAAAGACGTCAATGAACACTGCTCCGATACGCGAAAAGCGGTACAATGATCTGAATCATTTTCCTCCCCTGTATGCACCCTCTGATCCAGTCCGTCGCCAAAAATATCTCCCGCGGCATCATCACACCCCAGAACACGCTGATCCCGACCGTCATCGAAAAGACGCAGTTCGGCGAGCGCGTGTACGACATTTACTCCCGCCTCCTCGAAGAGCGCATCGTCTTCCTTGGCACGCCGATCAACGACGATGTGGCGAACTCCGTCATCGCGCAGCTGCTCTTCCTGGAAAAGGAAGATCCGAAGAAGGACATTCTCCTCTACGTGAACTCTCCCGGAGGACAGGTTACTTCAACCCTCGCGATGTACGACACGATGCAATACGTGAAACCGGATATTTCCACGGTATGTCTCGGCATGGCAGCCTCCGGCGGAGCAATTATTCTGATGGGCGGAGCCAAGGGAAAGCGCTTCGCGCTGGAGCACAGTGAGATCATGATCCACCAGCCGCTCGGCGGAACCGAAGGTCAGGCGACCGATATCGCGATCCATGCGGATCACATCATCAAGACGAAAGATCTTTTGAATCAAATGATCGCTAAGCACTCGGGTCAGAAGCTGGAAAAGGTAAAAAATGACACCGAACGTGATAAATTTATGAGTGCCAAAGACGCCTTGGATTACGGAATTATCGACGGGATTGTGAACAAGCATTAAGCGCACGTAGGTTATCAATGCACATGTAGAGACGGACCTGTGGTCCGTCTTTTTTTCACGACCAAGAGACGCACGCCACGTGCGTCTCTACGGTAGACGTTTTCATTTCATTACATCGTTACCGTTCCCGGCTTCTCGCACGATCCCGATGTGCAACACGAAATCCGAAGCACGAGGAGATAGAGAATGATCCAGACAAAGGCATTGATGGCAGCGGGCATCGTATCGGCCAGTGAAAGGCCGCCGACCACGGACTTGAGAAGCATGCCTGCGGGGATAGAACCGAGGGCAACGCTCGTGGCCCAGGCTTCGATATCGCGACGCTTGTCTGCCACGAGCAGGCCTCCGCCGACGATCATGAGGGCCGGCAGAATGTAGGCCCACACGGATCCCAGAATCGAGATAACGCCGAGACCATCGGCAACCATGCCGCGGAACGCGGAGATGGTCAGATAGTGTGCGATTCCGACAAACACAAGGGAGAGACCGAAGCTGACTCTGAGACAGAGCGCGACGATCGCCTTCGGAGTTTTAGGGCACCAAGCGGGATTCAACATTGGATATGGGGGAGAAATTGGAAACAGTGTTGTCTCCTTTGGAAAAGGAATCAAGTTGCGGGTTGCGGGTTTCGGGTTGCTGGATCGTTCCTTGCACGGGCAACATGCCGTTACTCGAAACCCGTAACTCGAAACTATGTCTTCTCCCTTTACTCTTCTTCATTCCTCGCCGATAGGCCGTCGTGGCCGGCTGGAGACCGCGCACGGCCCCATCGAAACACCTTTCTTCATGCCCGTGGGAACGGCGGGCGCGATGAAAGGACTCACACATGAGGATCTTCTCGCGCTCGGCGCGCAGATCCTGCTGTGCAACACGTACCATCTGCATCTGCATCCCGGAGAAGACACGGTGGCCAAGGCAGGAGGGCTGCATCATTTCATCCACTGGGAGAAGCCGATCCTCACGGATAGCGGCGGCTACCAGGTCTTTTCCATGGCCCGGATCCGCTCTATTGACGATTCCGGCGTGACATTCCGTTCGCATGTGGATGGAAGCGAGCACCGGCTGGATCCGAAGTCGGCGATGCACATCCAACACAAGCTCGGGGGCGACATCATCATGTGCTTCGACCACTGTCCGCCTTCCACAGCAAAGCGATTGGAGATTCTCGAAGCGACGGACAGAACGCTGCGATGGGCAGAGGAATGTAAGAAACAACATCAGATCTTGATCGAGCAAACCCGCCCTTCGACAGAGCTCAGGACAGGCAAACCAGCAAACAA
>Ga0155171_111_pt4 | contig 32951 bp, 36 predicted proteins | sample RifCSPhighO2_01_FD_106139 | JGI IMG/M metagenome (GOLD analysis project Ga0155171, IMG submission 106139) | Candidatus Peribacteria bacterium RIFCSPHIGHO2_01_FULL_55_13
AAAACAGGGAGAACACATCGCGTTTGTCGGGCATTCGGGCTCGGGAAAATCCACACTCGCATCGCTCATCAACCGTTTTTATGACGTCACCGAAGGCGCGATTACCATCGACGGTATCGATCTCCGCGACCTCGATCTCCCCTGGTGGAGAGGAAGCGTAGGGCTCGTGCTCCAAGACAACACGATGTTCAACGATTCAATCATCGAGAATATCCGCTACACCCGCGCCGATGCGACCGATGCCGAAGTGTTCGAAGCGGCGAAGCGTGCTGCGGCGCACGAGTTCATCCAACGCATGCCCGAAGGCTACAAGACCGTGATCGGGGAGCGCGGGATCAAGCTCAGTGGCGGCGAACGCCAGAGACTCGCAATCGCCCGCGCGATTTTGAAGAAGCCTTCGATTGTCGTGCTGGATGAGGCAACCAGTGCTCTCGATTCGATTACTGAGCGCTCTGTGCAGGAAGGCATCAAGGAACTGATCAATGGCCGTACCTCTTTCATTATCGCCCATCGCTTGTCGACAGTCCGGGCAGTGAATCGTATAGCGGTCCTGGCGGGAGGAAAGCTGATCGCCCTCGCGCCGCATGAAGAGCTGTTGAAGACCTGCCCTGTATATAAGGAGATGGTGGAGCTGCAATCTCATGGGATGCTTGCGGAATAAATGGCTTGCCCTGCTAGCCCTGAGTTGTATCGAAGGGAGCGAGTCCGCCTCAGCGGACGAGTCGAAGGGTGGAGCTGCAGAGTCATGGGATGCTGGCGGAATAGGGAAAACACAGCACAGAGAGCAGGCATACTTGCCTGCGGTCCCGGTCATGGCCTGCTGGCAGAAATAGAGACATTTTCCCTTGCGCCCCCCCCCAAAGGAACGCCTAGGCTCGATACAGCTGGATCTTTTTTCACCATCACGAACAAGGAGGATCACAATGTTCCGATTGCATCCAACGCCTCAAGATCTCATGGTCCGAGCGGCACAGTGGACCCTATCGCAATGTGGGGTTCTGGTAGAGGGGGAGAGGCCACCAGTTGCTTCTACCATTCAGCTCAGTAGTGGTAGATGTCATACTCATGAATGTCGGGGTGGGATCATCGAAGAGCACTGGCCGGGGGTTCCCGTCTTCCAAATGCTCACTGTGCCCAAGGTTCACGGAGGAACTATTACGTCCTGTGTGAAGATCGGTGGGTACTGGAGCGGTCCAGTGCGCTTATACCATGAAGGGGATAAGCCTGAATCCTCATTGTGGAGGATGCTGATCTTACCTGAGGCAGTTGGGTTCCTCGGGGAAAACCCAGAATACGGGGCATGCCGGTACGACCGTGGAGAAGGCGACATCTGGGAAGTCTTTATCAACCCTGTAGGGAAGATGCAGACTTGGCCGGGTCTAACAAACGTAGGCCACCACGCGGCCTACACAAACAATCTATTGCCTGACTATGCCTTCCGTGAAACGTTTCAATAGCTCTATCGAGATCCAGCACAAAAAACCGCCTGTAACTCGGAGTTATAGGCGGTTTTTACCATTTCGAAGGATGGCATCCACGCAAATCGCATACCGTTGGGCTTCCAAAAAACCCGCCGATTTTGCAAAGCTCATGGAAATCCAGTTGACGCCCACTAAAACTCTTCCCTACACTGGCTTGGCTTTTTGCGGCTCTTTGCCGCAGCCGCACTTTACCCTCAAATTTCCCTTTCTCCCTATGGCAGACCAGAAGAAGTTCGATCGCTCTAAGACGCACGTCAACGTCGGTACCATCGGTCACGTCGACCATGGGAAGACCACGCTGACCGCCGCCCTATCCATGAACTTCTCTCCGGAAGGAGAAAAGAAGGCATACGCCGATATCGACAACGCGCCTGAGGAAAGGGAGCGCGGCATTACGATTAACACTGCTCACGTCGAGTACGAGTCGCCGAAGCGCCACTACGCGCACGTCGACTGTCCGGGCCACGCCGACTACGTCAAAAACATGATCACGGGCGCCGCCCAGATGGACGGAGCCATCCTCGTGGTCTCCGCAGCCGACGGCCCGATGCCCCAGACCCGCGAGCACATTCTTCTCGCCCGCCAGGTCGGAGTGCCGTACATCGTCGTCTTCCTGAACAAGGTGGACATGGTTACGGACCCCGAACTCCTTGACCTCGTCGAGGTGGAGGTTCGCGAACTGCTCACGAAATACGAATTCCCCGGCGACAAAACACCGATCATCCGCGGCTCTGCCTTGAAGGCTGTGGAAGGCGATGCCGCGAACATTGAAAAGCTCAAGGAGCTTCTCAACGCCCTCGATACCTACATCCCGGATCCGAAGCGCGAAGTGGAAAAGCCGTTCCTGATGTCCGTGGAAGACGTGTTCTCCATCAAGGGACGCGGCACGGTCGCTACGGGCAGAATCGAGCAGGGCAGGGTGAAGGTGAACGAAGAGGTCGAAATCGTCGGTATCCGCGAGACACGCAAGACCGTCGTTACGGGCGTGGAAATGTTCCACAAACTCCTCGACGAAGGCATGGCCGGAGACAACGTCGGACTTCTCCTTCGTGGAATCGAGCGCGAGGACATTGAGCGCGGACAGGTTCTTGCTAAGACCGGCTCCATCACCCCGCACACGCAGTTCGACGCCGAGGTGTACATCCTCACGAAAGAGGAAGGAGGCCGCCACACGCCGTTCTTCAAAGGATACAAGCCGCAGTTCTACATGCGCACGACGGACGTCACGGGCAGCGTAGAGCTTCCGGCCAACGTGGAAATGGTCATGCCGGGCGATAACGTCAAATTCGTCGTCACCTTCGGCGTTCCGATCGCTCTCGACATGGGTACGCGCTTCGCCATCCGCGAAGGCGGTCGCACCGTCGGCGCCGGAGTCGTCACGAAGATCATCAAATAAGTTAGTAATCGTGGATGGTGGATGGTGAATAGTTCTCAAAACGATGCACCATGCACCATCCACTATCTATCCATCACCTCCGCTCTTTTCCTCCCTTCTATGAACCCTACGAAGAAGCCTGCCGCTCCGAAAAAGAAAGCCGCTCCGAAGGCTAAATCCGATGCAAAGGCGGAAGTGGGGACAAAGTCCGCTGAGGCGGCCAAGAAGATGGAATCGGGAGTAAAAGGAATTCGCATCCGTCTTTCGGCATTCGATCATATCGTGCTCGATGAAGCTGCCGGAAAGATTGTGGAGACAGCCGAGCGCAGCGGCGCCATCGTCCACGGCCCGATTCCTTTGCCTACAAAGATCCGCAAGTTCACGGTGAACCGCTCCACCTTCAAGCACAAAGACGCGCGCGATCAGTTTGAAATGCGTACGCACCGGAGATTGATTGATCTGGCGGAGACGACGTTCAAGACGATTGAGAGCTTGCAATCTTTGAGTTTGCCGAGTGGTGTGGATATTGAAATTAAAATGGGGTAAAAAATTGAGAATTGAGAATTGAGAATTGAGAATGGAGAATTACATTCTCAATTCTCCATTCTCAATTCTCAATTCCTATGCCCATTTCTTCGCTTTGAGCGCCGCCTTCGCAGCATCCAGCTCTGCACGCTGCTTTGAGCTTCCCGAGCCTTCGGCAATTTTTTCCGTGCCAATGAGCGCCGCGGAGATAAATTTCTTATCATGGTCCGGACCTGCTTCGCTGACCACTTCATAATGCGGCGTAACGCCAAGAAGCTCCTGGGCCTTCTCCTGGAACATGCTTTTCTCATCGCGATGCTTTCCGGCCGCGAGCAACTCCCGTAGCCGCGCGAGAATAAATTCCTGGCAGAAACGTTGTGCGGCATCGAATCCCTGATCCATGTAAATAGCTCCTATGAGCGCCTCCAGCGCATTGGCAAGCGTGGAAGGCTTCTCGCGGCCACCGCTGGCCTCCTCCCCGCGGCTCAGGTGCAGATACGCTCCAAGCTTCATTTCCTGTGCTACGAAAGCCAGATGCTCGCCTTTAACGAGCGCAGAGCGGTAATTCGTCAACTCCCCTTCGGGCTTGTCGCTCACACGGAAGAGGTATTCCGTCGCAACCAGTTCCAGAACGGCATCACCGAGGAATTCAAAGCGCTCATTGTGCTTCTTAAGCCCAGACCGGCGGACTGCGCTTCGGTGCGTCAGCGCTTCAAGGAGAAGATCTTTATCACGAAAGACCACACCGATGTTTTTCTCCAGCGTTACGAGAGGGGCGGGGGGCATTGGTTATAGGGTAGCGAAGGTTGCGGGGTTTGCGAAGATAAGGGTTGCGAAGGTTGCGCAGTTTGCGGGGGTTGCGGAGAACTCCGCAACCTTCGCAACCTTCGCAAACCCCGCAACCTATTTCTTTTCTCCATGCGCAATCGCATTCAATACCCCATTTACAAACTTCCCACTCTCCGGCGTCCCGAACTCTTTCGCAATCTCAATCGCCTCGTTCATGACCACGGCCGGAGGTGCATCGTTGCCGAACAACAGTTCGAAGCAGCCGAGAAGGAGCGTGCATCGTGAAACAGGATCCATACGGTCAAGCGTCCACCCCGGAGCGTGTGTTTGCACCATAACCTTAATCTCCTCCTCTTTCTTGAGCACTCCGTCCAGGAGCGTACTCGCAAACTCCAGATCAGCCTCCCCGTTCTGGCCGCCGCAATTGCGCTCTAAAGAGCTGTCTGTATCAATGGGCCGTGCATCGCGCTCGAAGAGCGTTTGCATGACGGCGATACGGGAGAGGTGTCTGCGACGCGCCATTTAGGCCTTGATGCGTGTAATACCCTTCAACGCCTTGCCGGCTTTATCCTTCGGCTCCGCAGGAACTCCGTACGGCGAATTCATGCGGTTCCGGAGCTTCAGAAGCTGCTTGCGTTCGTAGGTAGCCTGATGGCGGTTGCCATCGCTCTTTGCCCGCCGTTTCTTTGGTGTAGGACGTTTACCCATGGAAGTGCGGAAAGACTACGGAAATGCGTTATCTGTGTAAAGCAAATACGAGTGTTACATGGCTAAATGGTTAAATGGTTCGCAAGCGACACCTAACCATTTAGCCATTCAGCCATTTAACCCCATATCTCCATCTACCCGCTTTCTTCCTTTTCTGCTATAATTATGTGATTTATGGCCTTTCTCCGCATATTCGAGGCGATTGCCGGCGTACTCATGGAAACCGCATACGCGGCTGCGGTGTGCCCCGTTGTGTGGCTCCCCTGTCCGGGAGCGGAGAGCTTCAGCGGGTACGTGGGCCGCATCGCAGGCACCATCGGTGGCGCAGCGCTCGGGATCACGACGGCGATGCTGATTTTCTACAGCCTGAAACTGGCAACGAGCGGCCAAGACGAGAGCCATGCGACGGAGGTGCGCAGCGCTTACCTGCATGTGATCTACGGCGCGGTGCTCATCGCCGGCGCGTCGTTCATTGCAGCGACGGTGCCCGCCAGATCCGGAGTAGCCCAGCCCACATCGATGCTTCTCAACGTCCTCGTGCCCATGCGCAACTTCTTCTTCACGATGGTGGCCGCGGCTCTCACCATCAACATCGCCTTCCATGGCGCCAAGCTCATTGTGGTGCAGGAAGAAGGTTCTCTGGACGCGTCCCGCAAAGGCATCATCAAGGGCGTCATCGGGCTTGCGGCGGTATTTCTCGCCGGTACCGCGGTCAATACGTTCGGATTTAATGCGTTCACAGGCGCGTACACGGGCGTGACGACGCTCTTCATCAGTGAAGAACTCACCGGCATCGGCCGCTTCCTCATCACGATCCTGGGGGCGCTCGCCGTCGTCTGTATGGTGGCCGCGGGATTCTTCCTCGTGATCTCCGCCGACGAACAGCTCAAGGATCGCTCCAAGAAAATCATCATCAGCGTCGCCGTCACTCTCATCGTGGTGTCGTCCGCCTACGTTATCCTCAGCGTCTTCTTCTGATGAGCATCTCTACAATCCTCGCCGGCGTCCTCACGGAAAGCGTGTTCGCGTTCAACGCCAGTGACGCCATCGATGCGATAGGCGTCGGGACCGGGCCCAACGCGCCCAACCTCCCCTCGGGCAACGGCATGGGATTCGGAGGAATCCTGTATAGCGTGGCATATAGCTTCATTCCCATCGCCGCGGTGGCGGCACTCCTTGCGATGACGATCGCGGGATTCTTCCTGGCCTTAAGCGGCAGCGAAACCCAGACCACGACCGCGCGGCGCGTGTTTATCAGCAGCCTTGCGGGGCTTGCGCTTATGAATCTCGTTGATGTCTTCGCATCGTCGCTCATTTCCAAGACATTCGGCGTCGATCCGGCCAGCCTGGCTCCCATCGGCGGCCCCACGATCCTGACGGATCCGTGGAGCGCGGGAGACATTATCGCCGGCGAAGCACGCGACCTCATCGCCTTCCTGGAAGTCCCTCTCGGCATCCTTTGTGTGGTGATGATCATCGTTAGCGGCATCCGCGCCATCGCGAATTTCGGTTCGGAAGACGGCGTCGCTCAGCTGCGGCGCACCGTTCTCTTCACGGTAGCGGGCTTCATTCTGGTGTACATGAGAAGTACCTTTGTCGCCGGCAACCTCATTGCAGGAGGCGGCATCGCATTCGGCTCACCGATGAGTACCATTCATATCATTCTGCTCATTCTTAACCGCATCTACTTCTACGTGTTCATTCTGGCAGTCGTCATGATCATCTATGCCGGTATTCTCATGATCGTGAACATCGGCAAAGACGAACAATATAGCCGTGCCAAAAGTCTCATCATCCGCGTCGCCATCGGCCTTCTGGTAATTGTGGCCAGCGGCGGCATCGTGTACCTGCTCACGAGCATAGCTCCGCAGCCAGCTATCATCCCTTAGAAATAAGAAAAATTTCCCTGGCAACATCGAGCGCTTGCTTGATGTCTTTGACGTCGTGCGTCCGGATGAACGCGGCACCGTTTTGGGCGGCGATGACCGATGCCGCGATCGTCCCCGGAAGGCGCTCTGCCGTGGGAAGATTCTCCGGGCCTGCTAGAAAGGATTTGCGCGAAGGACTCACAAAGATCGGGCATCCGAGATCCTGGAATTCTGAAAGCCGCGCGAGGATCTCAAGCGAATACTTGGCCTCGCTGCTCACGAAATGCCCGAGGCCCGGATCCAGGATGATACGGTCTTTCGCGATGCCGGCCTTGATCGCAGCTTCGGATCGCTCCTTCAGAAATGCTTTGATGGTTTTAATCACGTCATCGTACTGTGTTTCTGCAATCGTCGTGCGCGGCGTGGGATCTTTGGAATACATCAATACTAACTTCGCAACCTCCGCAAACTTCGCAACCTCCGCAAACATTCTTTCATCCCCCCTTCCCGCCGTCACATCATTGACCATCGTTGCCCCCGCTCCGATAGCTTCTTCGGCAATCGATGCCTTATAGGTATCCACCGAGATTTTCGCTTCTGGAAACGCACGATGAACCGCTTCGATCACGGGAATCACCCGGAGACGTTCCTCCTCCAGAGTGACGTCTTTCGATGTTGGCCCTGTGGACTCTCCGCCAATCTCGATCCAGTCGGCGCCTTCTTCAAGCATTTCTCCTGCACGTGTCACTGCCGCATCGACTGCATTCCACTTTCCCCCGTCGTAGTACGAATCGGGAGTGACATTGAGGATGCCAACAATTTGTGTCGGAGGCATGCCAGAATTATGAATGAGCAATGAGTAATTAGAAATGAGCAATTGCTCCCTGCTAATTTCTCATTGCTCATTCGTCCATGCTTTCTTCCCATACTCCCCCACGCACCGGTGCGTATTGAAGAATCCGATGAGACCAATACTGCGCTTCATTCTTCGGATCCAGCGCACATGATCCTTATATTCGAATTCGGGAATGAGTTCATATTGCAATTGCGTATAGAGATCTTCGGCGTCCACCTGCGTCGTTTCTTCCGCATTAGGAAGGGCTGAAGCCAAAGGGCCTATTCTCCAGCCGGCTTCTGGATCCCTTGCAAACGCCTCGATCCACCAGCCATCGAGCGTAGAGAAGTTGAGTACGCCGTTGACGCAGGCCTTCATGCCGGATGTTCCCGAGGCCTCGTGGAGGCGCGTGGGAGTATTGAGCCACACATCCGCACCAGCGGTGAGAAGCTGCGCCAGATCGGGATTGTAGTTGGGTACATAGACGATACGAACGCTATCGCGAATTTTCCGGCTGCGCTCGATCATGCGCTGGATCACGCCTTGGCCGAACGGGTCCTGGGGATGCGCATTTCCCGCGTGGATGATCTGCACCTTCCCCTGGCAGACCTCGGCGAGGCGTTCGAGGTTGGTATAGAGAAGCTCAGGCCTCTTATAGGAAACCACACGCCGGGCGCTCGCAATCGTCAGGCAATGCGGATCCAGCGGCACATCGGTGAACTGGTTGGCATGGGAGATGAGACGATCTTTGGCCAACTGGTGCATCTTCCAGAGCTGATCATCCGGCAGCTCGCGGCACTTTTCCGCAAGCAGTTGCGGGCTTTCGCGCCAGCCATGGATGTAGGAATCGTAGAGGTTCTGGAATTCCGGTGCGGTCCAATGGACGTGATGGACGCCGTTGGTGATGGCGTCGATCTGCGCCCACGGAAACATCCGGCGCGAGACTTCGCCATGCACCTGCGAGACACCGCAGGTATAGCGGCTCAAGCGGATGGCAAGCTCGGTCATGGAAAGACGATCCTTTCCTGCGATCTCACGGATATGCCACGGCAATTGATCGCCGGCAACGCGGTACGCGAGATCGTAATCAAACACGTCATGCCCGGCGGCCACGGGTGTGTGCGTCGTAAACGCGCAGGAGCGCTTCACGTCATCATTGTTCCAGTTTCGCTCCCGTAGTAACTCCAATGTGAGAAACGCCGCGTGCCCCTCGTTCATATGAAACTTGGCAATGTCGCTATACCCCATTGCTCGAAGCATCTTCACGCCGCCAATGCCCAGCACGATCTCCTGCTTCAGGCGCATCGCGCCGTCGCCCCCGTAAAGATGAGAAGTGATTTGGCGGTCCTCGGGCGCATTCTCCGGAAGATCGGTATCCAGAAAAATCACAGGAACAGTCGCCAATGCGCCCTTCAGCTCGTAGATCCACGCCCCCACCTGCACCGCCCTTCCTTCGCATTGGACCGTAATGCGTTCATCCGCTTTGCGCAGGAATTGCGACGGACTCCATGAAACAGGCTCATATTTCTGCGTGCCATTCGAGTGGATAGTCTGGCGCATATAGCCGTGCTGCCAGCACATCGAAATACAGGCTGCGATCACTCCCGTATCCGCCGCAGAACGCATGATATCGGCCGCAAGCATCCCGAGGCCCCCGGCAAACGTGGGCATCCGGCTCTCGAGGCCGATTTCCATGGTGAAGTATGCGACAGTGAGGGGACTTTTTGGCATTCATATCATTATATCATAGAATTAGGGCGTTCTCATGCCTAAAATTGATCCCCGCATCTTTCGTGCCTACGACATCCGCGGGCGCGCCGGCGAGCAGATTACCGAGGAAGCCGCCCGGCTGATCGGCCATGCGTTCGGCGAAGAAGTGAAAAAGAGAAGCGGGAAAAAAAATCCGAAGCTGGTGGTCGGGCGGGACGCAAGAATAAGCAGTCCAGGACTTATGAATGCTCTGATACAAGGATTGCAAATTGCAGATTGCAAAGTTCTTTCTATGGGTGAGACGCCGAGTCCGCTCAATTACTTTACGATCTGCAGATTGGGGTTGGATGGCGGCGCACAAATCACCGCATCACATAATCCGGGGCACGATAACGGGATCAAGCTGCAGCTCAAGGATGCGGAAGCGTTTTCGGGGGAGGATTTGCAGATGCTGAGGGAGAATATAGAAAAAATTCGGAATTCGGAATTCGGAATTCGGAATGGAACAGAAGAAAAAATCGACGCGATTACTCCGTATCTGGATCACCTCAAAAAAATGTTCGGGGATATCGGGAAAGGAATGACGGTCGTGATCGACTGCGGTAACGGAGTCGCGGGGCCGGTGTATGTGCAGGCGCTGAAGAACACGGGAGCGAAAGTGATCGAACTCTTTACCGAACCCGATGGCAATTTCCCGAATCACCCGGCGGATCCGAGTAAGCACACGACGCTCAAGGATCTGCAGGAAATGGTACGCAAGGAAAAAGCGGATCTGGGCTTTGCCTTCGACGGCGACGGCGACCGGCTGGGGATTGTGGATGAAACAGGGGCGATCAAAACAGCGGATGAAATCCTGCTCCTGCTGGCCAAAGACCTCCTGACCCGCCATCCGGGTTCGCCGGTCATCTTCACCGTCAGCAATTCCTCGATCCTCGAAACGGAGATCAAAAAATACGGCGGCAAGCCGATTATGTGCAAAGTCGGCCATTCCTTCGTGGAACATGCGATGCGGCAGCACAGCGCCAAGCTCGGCGGCGAACAATCCGGGCATTTCTTCTGCGAAGAGGATTATTACGGATTTGATGACGCCCTTGTTGCCGCATTGCGAGTACTAAAGATCTTTTCCCTACGCCCAACGCCCAACGCCCTCTTTTCATCGCTCTTTGAAACTTTCCCCAAAGTCTACCAATCCCCCGAACTCCGCCCCCACTGCCCCGATGAACGCAAAGGAGACATCATCAAAGCGATCACCGCACATTTTCAAAAAGGCTATCCGGTGAATACCCTCGACGGCGCCCGCATCGATTTCGGCGATGGAGCATGGGCAGGAATCCGGCAGGCAAATACCTCGCCGTGTATTTCGGTGTGTATGGAGGCGCGAAGTGAAAAGAAATTGTCAGAAATCGAACAGATAATCCTCAGCCACCTCCGTACATATCCGGAACTTGGAAATCTTTGAAAGGACTCTGTAAAGCCAGGGATCTGAGATCTGAGATAATAATTGAATAAATTATTTGATCAATCCTGTACCGTGCTATACTTATCGCTCTTATGGGACTTTTTCGTAAGCGGCCGAAGCCCGAAAAGCACGTCAAACGCCTAGTCGTCGGGTTCATTTTGGGAGCCGCGATCAGCTCGATCGTGGGAAAGAAGCTCGTGGAGATTGATGAGGAGAAGGAAGCGGAACCGGAGGACAGATAGATCATTCGTCCAACTCCCCCACCAGACTCTTCTCCATAATCTCCTGCAACCTGCGATGGTTCCGGGTCTGCCCCAGCGCCCACATCAGTTTCACGATGGCGCATTCGAAGGTCATGTTCTTGCCGCTGATGACGCCGATGCGTTCGAGCGTTAATTGTTTGCGATAGCGCTGGAGATCGACAGTCCCGCGCACCAGTTGTGAGGTGATGACGATCGGAATATCGCGCTCGGTGGCCTGCTTGAGCCACGGAATAACGGTATCGGGAAGCATTCCCGGCCCGTAGGTGCGAAGCACGATGCCGTGGGGGTTGCTTGCAAGCACCGCCTGGAAATATTCCTCGCGCAGCCCCGGATGCAGCGTGAGAAGAACAACATTCGGATCAAACTCCGGCCGACATTCCAGTGACCTCTTGCGGCGAACGAACCGCCACGGATGGAGTTTCACTTCAATATTGAACTCCGCGAGTGGAGGGAATTTCGGGCTGTCGAACGTCCTGTCTATGGACTGGTCGATCTTCTTGGACCGGCACCCGCGCAGCACGCGAGGCCCAAGGACAACCGCGACTTCCGCAAGATCCAGCTGCGCGGCACGGATGGCATAGACGAGGTTCGTACGCCCGTCGCTGCCCATGTCGTTGATCGGCAATAATGCGCCGGTGAGGATGACGGGCTTACTGAGGCCCTGCAGCGCAAAACTCAGCGCACATGCGGTATAACTCATCGTGTTGGTGCCGTGGACGACCACGAATCCCTCGTACTCGTCGTAGATCCGCTCGATGGTCTTGACGATCTCCACCCAGTGCTCGGGAGTGATATCCGAAGAGCCCATGGTTCCAAGCGTAATGAATTGGAGGGATACTTCGCGCTGCAATTCCGGCAAAAAGCGATGAATTTCCGTGAGTGACTCGATGGGCTCGATACGACCGGTTTTGGTATTCATTTTCATTCCGATGGATCCGCCGACGTAGAGCAAGGCGATTTTTGCGCGTGGCATGGTTGAAGTTTAGTGCAAAGGGAATCTGGAGTGAATGGAGGCTTAGACGATGAAGGAAACCAGGGAAACCAGGGAACAGATTCTATTCTTGTGTGGCAGCTGTTCCTTGGTCTCCTTGGTTTCCCTGGTCTCCTATTCTCGAATCACCCTCTCCACTTCCCCAATCGTCCCCGCAATCTTCCCGTCATGGTTCACCACCTGCGCATCGCAAAGTTTGGCATACGTAAGCTCCCGGTCCATGCTCGCGATCCGGCGTTCCAATTCCTCCGCACTGATCGGCGCGCGCTTGGTGATACGGGCGATAAGCTGCGCACGGTTTTCCGGCATGATGAAAATCGACTGTAACTGGTAAGGAGCATCGGGATTCCGGAAAAACTGATGCGTCCGGATGCTGTCGTATCCCTGCACATCCACTTCACGAACGACTGTTTTTCCTGATTGAATCGCCGGGAGGATTTCCTCGATGAGCGTTCCGTAGCGCGCTCCGCCATGCACTACAGCCGACTCAAGGACTTTGCCCTCCGCGAGCATCGCATCAAAGGATACTTCGGTGACAAAGTGATACAGATCATCGCCTTCGCCCTTGCGCCGCTCACGCGTAGTCGCCGACTTCGGAAACACGAACTCCGGGTGCTTTCGGCGCAGCTCTTTCAAGATAACGCTTTTACCAACGCCACTGGGGCCCATCAGAAGCACAAGTTTTCCGGCAGTCATATTTTGCTGCATGTGCTGATCGTATCGTGAGGAGACCAAGGAAACCAAGGAGACCAACGAACAGGCGCTATACAGCAACAGCATCTGTTCCCTGGTTTCCTTGGTTTCCTTGGTTTCCTCTTCCCGGATCATGCCTTGCTCAAAATAATAATTCGTGGTATCATATCCTAATTGCTCTTTCGCATCCTCCCGACCCAAGTCACGTCAGCTTAAGCTGACTGTAACAAGTCACGTCAGATTCATCTGACGTGACAAGCAGGGAGAAGTGAGAAGTGACACCGCGCTACGGTGGGCGAGACGGCTTACGCTTTCTCTTCACCATCGGGCTCGGCCATCCGAGGGCTAGCCCCTCGGCCCCGCACCTTTTTCCGTCGATCCTGGAAGCGGAAAAAGGTGCGGGGGGAGTCACTTCTCTCTCCTCCCTGCTTACTCTGCGGCTTGACCACCGCACCGTAGGTTCCCTCCCGTTTTCTATTGAAAGGGGGAGGTGATCTGCCCTTTGGTCCCGCACCCGCGGGACCAGGAAAAAACCAACACACACTCGACGTGTTGCCGTCGTAAAACCGCAACAAGCAGGAAACAAACACAAACAGGGTGATGGCCCGTAAAACCATCAAAAGGGTAGGGAGCGCACGGACAGGTCGCCCGTGCACCGCTCGCCCTTCACCTCGGTGAAGGCCAGCACCGAGGACACCAGTCTCTCAAAAAGAAGGGTGTCCTCTTTTTTGTATTTGAATGACGTTACTTTTGTTCTCCACTGATCGTGATCCCTTTTTGCAGGGGCATGTATATATACGTGAATGGGAGATACAGAATGACTGCAGAGAGTGCTCCCATGATACCGGCGATGAGCGGCGTGACTGCGATCATGATGAATCCGACAACGACAGAGCCGGCGTAGGATCCTGTCTGCATATTTGCATACGGGGCACCTGTATTTGCCAGGATAAAAAGAAAATTCAATACCCCATAGACCAATCCGAAGGAGACGCCGAGCGCGCCGCAAATTTTGACGAAGGACCCGGGAGTTAGGGTGCGATAGTGCGTGGTGACGATGGTCATGATGGAAAGCGTACGCGCCTCCTCTGGCCGGATGAAGGCGGCTTTGCGAAAGAAGGGTGTCTTTTTACCGATCTTGAAGCACCCGCTGCATCGAGCCACTGATGATCCACCTCCATGCGTCAGGCTCGGAAATCGAGTGAGCGCTACCCAGCCAATCTCGAACGGACGCCAAAGACGGACGTCTATTGACTTCCAGAAGCAAAAAATCATCCGTTCCCTCTTTTTGAATCATATCGACACCAAGCACCAGCTCATCAATTTGACCTTTTTTCATACCGAGAGCACGACCAATACCGGATGCGGTTGTTGCTACTTTCTTCGGAAGTAAGGGGACTTTCCTATCGAGCCCGTGTGCCGCAAGAATATTCCGCTCAGTCTGATTGTACGGATGAGATTGAGGCAATGGATTCAAACAGATACGACCACCTGTCGTCTGGTCATCATCATGAAGAAGAATATGGTTTGATGTTATAGCTCTGGAATCCAGACAGAATTCACTGTCGGCATATTCTAATTCCTTCATAGAATTTTTTGCGACGTCTCCTTTGGTTGCTCTGTTCTGTCTTAAATGCATGCTGTGAGGAGGCCCATAACTGATGTGAGATGCGATGATCTCCCCCGTACAATCGACGATGACCTTGTAGCACGTAGGAGCTTTTCCTGGCGTATCAAGATAATCCTGCGCAAGCCATTCGTTGGGATTTCCATGTGCTTCCATCCACGCGCGGAAGCGTTGAAGCTGGTCAGGATTTTCTATTAAATATTTCCCCTGACCTCTCGCCATCGTCTCATTTTTCATGACGATCGGCTTTTGAGAAGGGCGGCCGTTGTAATCTCCGTACGCAAGCGTCGGAGGAGTCTGAATGCCTGGCACATGCTGTCTCAAAAATTCTATTTCTTCAAAGAACGGAGGACGCGGACTGGACTTACTTGCTCCTTCAACACGCCCTGCTTTTCGTACGGGAACTCCATACTCATCTGACAAAGAAGTAATAATTCTCTGAATCGCTTCGTATCCTAATTTCCGTTCACGAACGACGCGTTCGCGGCTAACAGACTCCGAATATGACGCTCTGGAGGGAATAGTTTCATAGGTTTCAGTTCCCCGGGATGTATGCCGTGCTGGCGAAGAAACTCTTTCCACGGTCTCCGTGCCCACAGATCTTGTGGAAGGAGATACAGCCTGAGGAGCTGGTTCGTACCAATCGCTCATAGGAGGCACATGCTGATCCTCTTATTTTCCTTGTCAAGATCCTGGCTTCCTACGGATACGTCAGCACCATCGCCCCCTCATGCGTGATGCCTCCTCCCCTGCCCGTGAATGTGACAGGAACGGTTTTGGCAGACTTATTCACGCTTCCCACAAACGTCGCGCTCGCCGGAATGTTTATGAAAAAGGGTGCGCACACTCCGGACATCGATCCCGTAAGTGCTCCGTCGCCGTAGTTGCCTTTGAAGCTTCCTTCGCACGTCCCCGAAACCACACCCGTCACGCCGCCTCCGCCAAGCGGAATCGTCATCGTGACTGTCACGGCATTTCCTTTGTATTCGTACACGCCGGTCGCCACGACGTCGCCTTCTTCCGCCTCGTCTGCCTCGACTTCGCGCATCAGACAATCCATAAGCTCTCTGTCCTCGCAATGCGTGAAGTAATAGCCGACGGCCTCATTGGAACCGAGCGCCACAAGTATGAGCAGAACCAGAAGAAATGCCGTCATAGATCCGCAACCGAGTTTTGCCATTACTGTTCATTCAAAGGGAAAGACTGAGGGAAGTCAAACTGCCTCTTGATAGGAGATGAGTGATTGTATTTGGTGGAGCTCAGGGGACTCGAACCCCTGGCCTCTTCCATGCCATGGAAGCGCTCTACCAGCTGAGCTAGAGCCCCACGTGAGTTATATGAGAAGCAGAAAATGGTGCGCCCGGCAGGATTTGAACCTACGACTTCCAGATCCGCAATCTGGCGTTCTTCCAGGCTGAACTACGGGCGCACAAGATAAGCAAAGAGCGAGCCGAATGAGGGTAGCATTGAGATTTTGGCCACACAATCATTCAGGAGAAGAAAAGATCCCCCCGACTCCTCACTCATGACGATCCGTCAACCTCCACTAAGACGACTTCGAAGCACTATTACTCCAATCAATAGGAACAAGACCATCGTCCTCATGGCCGCGAACGTCTCCGACAGGAATCTCTATCGGCATGACGGACGGATCAGCGATGACGCTCGGCACATGCCATACTCTTGGAGGCGCGTAAGGAATGCCCTCTCCATTGTCCGGGTTTGCAGGAGTCTTGATGGGATCGGGGCGCGGGTTTTGGCGTTCGTCATTGCGTCCGGACTCATAGGTAAAATGCAGCGCTGCTCCTCCAAAAAGCACAACAGCCAATCCTGCGCCGATCATCTTTGAGCGGTTGCGTTCCCTATACGTTGCAAGACGTTCTTCCCCTCGTGCATGCTCCTCGATGATACCCTCAGCCTTGCCGTCCTCAAATCTTTGGTCCGCTATTGCTTCTATTTGAGCATCATTCATAATGTAATTATTAACACTATTTACGTCAAAAGCAAGTATTGATTTTGAGCTTTTCTCACACGCTCCAGACCCCTAGAATCGACGCATGCACGTCATCCTCTTCCTCGCATCCAAATCCGACGCAGACTTTGTAAAACCTATGGAGGACATCCTGAAGGAATTCGGGGTTCCGGTAAAAACGGTGATGGCCTCGGCGCACAAAGTGCCGGACAAAGTGGTGAAGATCGTGGAGGAGCTCAACGCGATGACAGAGCCGACTGTCGTGATCACAGTGGTGGGGATGAGTAACGGCCTCGGGGGCGTCGTCGCCGGAACCTGCATCCACCCGGTCATCAACTGTCCGCCGCATAAGGATCTTGATGAGTATCACACAGATATTCACTCCAGCCTCCGCATGCCCAGTGATGTTCCGGCACTTACGGTGATTCATCCGAAGAACGCAGCGCTAGCCGCCGTCCGCATCCTTGCTGAAGGTAATGCGGAACTAAGGAAGAAGGTTGAGGAGCGGTTGGCGAAGATCCAGTCCGCGTATTAGGGCTAGGCCTAGAATACTAGGACGACCCGCATCTCTCCTGCTTTCCTAGTACTCTAGTATTCTAGTACTCTCGTATTGCATGGAACTAACACTCCCCTCACTCGAAACTCAATTCAAATCTTGGAAGGGATGCCCACTTTCGGAGAAGGCAAATCCCGTCTTTGGTGAAGGAGCGGAAGCAGCCTCCATCATGTTCGTCGGCGAGGCGCCGGGAGAACAGGAGGATAAAACCGGACGCCCGTTTGTGGGAGCCGCCGGGAAGTTTCTGGATGAACTTCTTACGTCGATCAATCTCAAGCGCGAAGACGTCTATATCACGAATGTCGTAAAGTACCGCCCTCCGGAGAACCGCGAGCCGACGGATCTGGAGAAAGAGCAGTGTATGCCTTGGCTGAAGCTCCAGATTTCACTGATCAAACCCCGCGTGATCGTGCCCCTCGGCCGCCATGCGCTCGGACATTTCCTAAGCAAGACAACGATCTCCAACGCCCACGGCAAACCCCACAAACTGACGGATGGCGTCACGGTATTTCCCATCTACCACCCGGCGGCGGCGCTCCATAACGGCGGACTGCGCCAGGCGCTCTATGATGATTTCAAAGCGCTGGGAGAATTTTTGAAAGGGCTAGAATAACAGAATACTAGAGTACTAGGATGAATCAGCACTCAGACTTCCTAGTATTCTAGTACTCTAGCCCTATGTCCACCCTTCCCTTCGGCATCGCCGTTGCGGCTCTCTTTTCCCTCACGTCGCTTCTGATTGTGCTTTTCCGTGTGAGTCCCCTCACAGCACCCGCTCAGGCGCTGCCCGCATTTTTCATCGCGCTGTTTCTCACCGTCAGCACCGTCGGCACGATCGCCTTCATCGGTCTTTGGAGATTTCTGCCCTGGCACGTATGGGACACGGGGAAAATCACGGCGATTTCGCTTCGGCAGGGAATCTTTCTGGGCCTCGCGATGACCATCGTAATGCTCTTTTTGGTCCTGCAACTCCTCAACTGGTGGATGACGATCCTGATTTTCGGGGTATTTGTGCTGATTGAGCTCGCCTGCAGGCATTGACGGACTTACCTTGGGGCGCCTCCCTCTGTACTCTAGTGCCGATGGCAGCAGCAGCTCACGACTGGCAATCCTACGCCGCGCGCATCGCGGAGTCCCCTTCCGCCGATGCCCTCGCCGCAATCGAGCATGAACTCTTCGGGCGCAAGGCCGGCGTGCTTACGGTGGCATTGAAGGATATGGGAACGCTCTCGCCCGATGAACGACGCGCAAAAGCTGTGGAGCTTAACGAAGCGAAAAAATCCTTCACGGAAGCAATCGAGCTCAAGCGCAAGGAACTCGGGAGCCCCTCGGGCGATCAGCTAAAGATCGGAGACGGCATCGACGTGTCGATGGAACTTCCGGCACATGAGGAAGGACATCTGCATCTGATTCCGGAGTTCATCCGCAGCATCGAGGAAGTCTTCGGTCGCATGGGGTTCGATGTCTGGACAGGACCGGAGATCGAAACAGAGGATCTGAACTTCAACCTGCTCAATATTCCACCGGAGCACCCGGCCAGAGACGGTCAGGACACGTTCTGGATAAACCCTTCGACAAGCTCAGGGCAAGGCCCCAACTCGAAGCAGGTTTTGCGCACGCACACGTCCCCCGTCCAGATCCGCTACATGCAGACCCACAAGCCACCGTTTCGCATGGTCTGTCCCGGCAAGGTCTACCGCAAAGATTCTGATGCGACGCACTCTCCCATGTTCCATCAATTCGAGGGGCTGATGATCGGCAAAGATATCACCGTCGGGCACCTCAAGGCCGTGCTCATCGAGGCGCTCACCGAACTCATCGGCCGCAAAGTGGAATTCCGTTTCCGCACGGGCTACTTCCCCTTTGTGGAACCGGGCCTCGAAATGGACATGATGTGGCAGGGAGACCTGAGCGAAAGTCGCGAAGGCAAATGGCTCGAAATGGGCGGCTGCGGCATGGTGCATCCAAACGTCCTTCGCAACGTCGACATCGACCCTGAGCAGTGGCAGGGATTCGCCTTCGGTTTCGGCGTGGAAAGGCCGCTCATGATCAAGCATCGCATCCCAGATCTGCGCAGTTTCTATGAGGGAGATCTGAGATTTTTGAAGCAGTTTTAAGAATCCAAAAAAGCCGCCAGCGAGCGCTGGCGGCCTTTGTTGTTGCCCCTTTCTTGGCAAGGCTTTCGTTTAGTTTAGGCGAATATCTGGAACCAGAACCTGGCATCCAACGTAGATAGAACCTCGAGGACGCCATCTCCGTCCAAATCTCGCAAATCTTCCACGCGAACGATGATAACGTCCGTACGCGGAGTTTCCCCCGCTATGGGTGTCACCGTCAGATCACATTGGGAGTTCACATTCACCGCTAGATCGGAATCGGGATAGAGAATCGTGCATCGCAGCACGTCTCCGTCCGGGTCCGAGAACCGCGTGTTGGGGATAAAAAGTTCAACCCCAACATTTCCGTCATAACTCGACTCCGGAGCGGAATCGACCGGGCTCTGGTTCTGAACCTGGTCATTGCTGACCGTGGTCTGAACCGCAGATGACACGTTGTTACCAGTATTTGCATCGTTCGCCGTTGTGACGACCGATGCCTGATTCACAACATTCCCGAGCGTCTCCGACGTGTCATCATTTACAGAGTACGTGATGACTGTCTCTCTTGTTGTCCCAGCAGCCAGTTCGAATGTGCACGATACATTGGTATCGTACGTGCACACCGTGCTGTTGGTAGAAACAAACGTCAGGCCAGCGGGCCCGGCGTCACGCAGCGTAACGCTGGCAGCATCCGGTCCATTGTTGGTTACAATGGCCGAATATTCTACCTGCGCGTTGTCTGTGGCCTGATTCGAACCGCTCAGGGTGACACCGAAGTCTGCTACCGATGAAACCCCGATCACGTTGAATGTGATCATACCGACGGCGGAATCCATGCCGTCACTTGCGCGATAGGTGAAGGAATCCGTCCCCGAAAACGTCGCGTTTGACGTATAGGAGAAGGTTCCATCGGCATTCTGCGCGACGGAACCGTCTTGCGGTTGGGACTCAAGCGACAATGTAACGGTATCGCCATCAACGTCGATTTTAGGAACATCGACGATGAACGTTTCCCCCGCGTTGGCGTCAAACGACAAGTCCGGCGCAACAGGGGGGTGATTGAAGTTCGGGTCAGTCAACGTGAATGTCCCGAAGTCAGCCGCGATTCCGTCCGAGGCGCGGTACGTAAACGAATCCGTTCCGAGGAATCCTTCCCCGGAGGTATACGTAAACGTACCGTTTTCATTTGCAACGAGCGTGCCATGAGCAGGCTGCGTAGCGATGTCAATACGGACCACTTGGCCCGGGTCGAGGTCGATCTTTGGGATGTCCAAGACATACGGGACACCGGTTTCGATCTCAAAAGACAAGTCGTTCGCGATCGGAGCCTGATTCGGCCTCACAAAAACCGAAATGGTCCCCGTATCACTCCCGTCGCTATCATGAGCAGAATACTCAATGACCAAATTTCCGCTGAAATCCGCGTCAGGTGTGATAGTGACAATGTCACCTTCCACCAAGACATTTGCTGATCCCTGCCGCGCTTCGGCGAGAATCTGGACAACGTCACAATCGACATCATCCACGTAGAATGCAGCATCAACTTGGGCTTCCTCCCCTTGATTGATTTCCTCCAACGCGGCGTCATTCGCCACAGGAGCCAACGTGGCGACCGACCGCGGTCCTTTCGTGTTCAGGTCGTTGACAAGAATCAATACATCAACAGGGGAGAATGCCCCATCGCGATTGATGTCGTAACCATTCGGTGCTGGGGCGAAGATGGCCAACTCCCCTTCAGGCTGATCGACGGTGAGTAGGGGTGGGTCCACCACATCTCCCGCCAGCATCTTCCTGCTCTCCAATCTCTCGAATTTCTTGTGGTGGTTTTGACGCCGGGGCTGACGCTTTGCACGACGAGGACAAAGAACCCGAACGAACCAAGCTGCAATAGACTTCTTCATGAGAATTCTCCCGATACAAAAAGTGTGACTAAACGAAAGCCAATGATTTGAAAGGAGCGTACAAAACGCTTCCTTTCATACGAATCATTGCGCTTTGTACTTATCAATTTAAACTAATTTGACTTATTGTCAATTTAGTATTTTATATCAAATAAGCCAATAGATGCGGTTTATGAAAGAAAAAGTGCCACTGTTCCCCTCCTCACGAATATCCAGAGAATCGCCCTTCCTAGTGCGTAGAACCCCATTCCTTAGGATTCTTCGAAAATGACGCTACGCGCGTTACCTCATCAGCGGTCAGCTTTCCCTGCTCCGCTGCAACCGTAAGAAGCATCCCGAGCGTGGCCAGCGGGTGGAATTTCAAACGATGCTCTTGGGCTGCTTCGGAGGCGGCATAGAGTTCGTACGTGAAAATAGCGACCACATCGGTAACAACGGCTTGGGCCTCCGTCCGCAATGCATCCACGGAAGAGACGGCGCTGCCGCCCGTAGAGAGAAGATCTTCAATGAGGACGACGTGCTTGCAGAGCTCCAGGTGGCCTTCGATACGCTTGCCCATGCCATGCTCCTTCGGTTTTGATCGGACATACACGAAGGGGAGGTGCATCCGGTCGGCGACAAGCGCCGCCCAGCCGATGGCCGCAGTGGCGGTTCCGGCGATAGCATCCGGGGGAATGTGCAGGTTACGGACGCGGCTCACAAGCGCATCCACAACGAACTTCCGCGCATCGGGGTGGCCATAGAGCAGGCGGTTATCGCAGTAGATGGGAGACTTGATGCCGCTCGTCCAGGTGAACGGCGGATTGATCGAAAGGCGCACGGCACCACAATTGATGAGGAGTTCTGCGATGCGGGTTCCGTGTGGCATGGCGCAAGCATAGCAGAGGATTAGAATGGGAAAGCATGATCGAACGTTTGCCCGCACAGGAAGAATTGCTTCACCGGCTTGTCGATGTATTCCTCGCAGAAAACGCGAAAGTAAATCTTTCGGCGCACCGGACGAAGGAAAAAGTATGGGAAGGGAATGTGATGGATTCGCTGGCAGGCATCCAGTGCCTTCAACAATTTTCAATTCTCAATTTTCAATTTTCAATTCTCGACCTCGGCACCGGCGGCGGCTTCCCTCTCCTCCCACTGGCAATCATGTTTCCGCAACATCGATTTACGGGACTCGATTCCGTCCGCAAGAAAATGGACGCCGTCGAACGCATTGTTTCTTCGATGAATCTTTCCAATGTGATGCTGCTCACCGGGCGCGCCGAAGAACTTGGAAGAAATCACGCGCATCGCGAGCAGTACGACATCGTGACAGTCCGAGCCGTTGCGGAGACCGCAATTCTTCTCGAATACTGTGCGCCCTTTGTGAAAGTCGGCGGGAAGATACTCCTCTGGAAAAGCATGGACATCGATGAAGAGATTTCCTCAGCATCTGGGGCTGAAGCGAAATTACACCTTCAAAGAAAATCACCGATAATCTATGAACTGGGGAATGACTGGGGCCAAAGGCAGATTCTCATCTATGAGAAAATAAAAGCGACACCAAAGGAGTATCCTCGCTCTGTCGGCTCTGCGAAGAAGCACCCCTTATAATTGCCCCCTGCTAATTTCTCACTGCTAATTTTGATGCCCAAACGCTACCTCCCCAACGACAAGTGGGCACGCAAAGCCAAAGACGAAGGCTTCCGCGCACGCTCGGTGTACAAGCTTCAGGAGCTGGATGAGAAGTTTCATTTAATCAAACCCGGAATGGTCGTCTTGGATCTCGGTGCAGCACCAGGATCGTGGCTGCAGTACGTCAGCGGGAAGATCGGGCCGAAGGGACTTGCGATCGGAATGGATCTTCAGGAGATTAAAATGATTGCGCCAAATGTTCACACAGTCGTCCAAGACATCATGAAACTTGACGAGGTTGTCGAGCAAACCAGCAAACAAGCAAACGATCGCCCCGTTGACCTCCTCCTCTCCGACGCCGCCCCTTCCACATCCGGCATCCACGACGTGGATCAGTGGCGAAGCATCGAATTGAATCAGAGCGCGCTCGCGGTCGGCAAGCGCATCCTGAAATCAGGAGGACGCTGCGTGCTCAAGGTCTTCCAGGGAGCCGACTTCGATGGCTTCATCAAAGATGTGAAGCGCGAGTGGAAGGATGTCCGCATCATCAAAGCCCAAACCAGCCGCGATCGCAGCACCGAGGTCTATGTGATCGCTCAAAAGGCATAATACGAATGAAAATGGATAGGATAATTTTCAATTTTCAATTTTCCATTTTCCATTCACGCTAGGTGCCATGATCCTCCTCAAGGGAGTCACAAAAACATTTGGCACGACCACGGTTCTTCGCGATGTCACCGTGAAGATCGATCCAGGGGAATTTGTCTGTATCACTGGGAAAAGCGGAGCGGGGAAATCGACACTATTACATCTTTTGACTGGTGCAGAGGCTGTGACCAAGGGCAGCGTTGAAGTGGACGGCGTGGATCTGCGCAAAGTACCGACGCCGGTAATGCAGCTGTATCGCCGGCGCATCGGGATCGTGTTTCAGGATTACAAACTGATCGGCCACATGACCGTCGCCGAGAACATCGGCTTCCCGCTCGAAGTCTGCGGCATTCCGGACGCCGAGATTGACCGCAGGGTGCATCAGCTTCTAAAAGACCTCGATCTCAGCCGGCACGCATCCAGCCTTCCCGCAGCGCTTTCCGGCGGCGAACAAGCGAGAGTCGCCATCGGCCGGGCCATCGTGCATAAGCCGATGATTCTGCTGGCCGATGAACCCACGGGAAACCTAGACCATGAAGGCAGTAAAAATATCCTGGAGATTTTCAAAAAGATCCATGAGAACGGAACCACGGTGATCATCGCAACCCACGATATCGCGCTCGTGCAGTCTATCCATGCCCGCCGCATTCATATTGAAGATGGAAAGATCGCGAGTGACGCGAAGCATCACCAGAGTCATGCATCATCCCATCATGCATTGGAGCAGAAGGAACCGCACGGGAAGAAGAAAGTGAAGGTGACGGCAATCGGGGGGTAAAAGGTTGCGGGGTTTGCGAAGGTTGCGCAGGTTGCGGAGTTCCCACAATCCACAATATTAGAGCGTCTGTACTCCGCAACCCCCGCAAACTACGCAACCTTCGCAAACTTCATGGATTTCCGTTAATGGATCTCCTCTATATACTTCCATTATGACGACATACAAAGACTCCGGCGTCGACGTTGCCGCAGGCGACAAGGCATCAAAGGCGGCATACAACGCCGCTGCGTCGACGTTTGCCTCACGCAAAGGAATGATTGGCGCACCAGTGTTTGAAGAAGGGGGATACGCAGGCTTTCTCGACATGGGCGACTACTACCTGGTGATGACCGATGACGGGACGGGAACGAAAATCGACGTCGCTCTTGCTGCTGGGAATTGTAAAACCCTCGGATCGGATCTCCTCGCAATGGTGACGGATGATGCGGTATGCACGGGTGCGGAAGTGATCGCCGTGAGCAATACGATTGATATCGCCAAAGTGGATCCGAAAATTATTGGAGATCTGATGCGGGGACTGAGTGACGCCTGCACTGCTCAGAAAATCGTGATCCCCGCAGGAGAAATCGCCGAAGTCCCGGGCGCAGTACATTCTGCTACCTGGAGCGCAACTGCCATCGGCATCGTCGCCAAAGACCGGGTGATCGATACCGGTAAGATTGCTGTTGGAGATGCAGTGATCACGCTCAAAGAAAATGGCGCACGCAGCAATGGGTTTTCATTGATCCGGAAAATTCTGAGCGAGGAGTGTGGAAAAGAGTGGTGGGGAGAAAGGGGCCAAGGGCCAACCCTTCGACAAAGCTCAGGACAGGGGGCCAAGGGCGCAACATGGGGAGAGTTGGTGCTTACACCTAGTGTTGTCTATCACGCTGCAATTCTCGAATTGATCGGCCGTCACGGAAAAAAGCCCGTGATCAACGTGAAGGGCATCGCACACATCACCGGCGGCGGCATCGGCAGCAAGTTCCGCAGAGTGCTCAAAAAAACGGGCCTCGGCGCAACACTCACGGATCTTTTTGATCCTCCGGAATGGCTCACCGAAATCGCCGCGATGGGAAATGTTGCAACGGAGGAATGCTACAAAACGTGGTGCATGGGTAACGGGATGCTGATCGTTGTGGATCCCAAAGATGCGCAGGAAGCGATTACGAATCTCAAGAAATCCGGGATCGAGGCGAAGATATGTGGAGAGATAACCAAAGATTCAGCGATCATGGTGAAAGCGTTCGACGGAAGTATCCTGAAATTTCAATAATCGCCTGCGGTAGAGACGCACTTGCAGTGCGTCTCCGTAAAATGATCCCATTGCACCACGATTCCAAAGGTGTATCTTCTTTCTACATGGTCGAACGCTCTCCTGTTCTCGATCACGCAAATACTAAAAACCATGCCCGTGCTGTCCCAACACTTCTTCAGGGAAGCATGTATTCCCTCGCGCTTCTTCTCTCGGCAGCCGGATGCCAAGAACCGGTGAGATCTGTCGCGCCTGTTCCGGCGACGGTCAGGCCGGATACACCACAAGCACCGCGGCTCGCGGACATGAAACGCGGAACTGACCTGTTTGATCAAACGTTCATTCTGGACGACAGCGGAACGGAAGCGGGCTTCTACCGCTGCATGGACGGAATCAGGATCGAAGTGAACGGCACATCATTCCTAATCGCCAGCGTGTACGTGAACAAGATGGAGATTTCGGGAAAGCTCATCGCTCCGATAGCGATGCTTGCGACCGCACAACGGGGAGAAGATGACGATGTGGATGTTGTATTCAGTGTGCCGGAAAGCGCAGATGCTTCGAAAGAAAAAAACGATGGGAAGAAACTGAATGAACGCAAACAGACAATCCCGTTTGCAAAACTTTTAGAGCTGGCTCAAGGCCTTGTGGACGGCCAAGCGTCTGCTGGGAATCCTGATTTTACGTACAAGCTTCCGGGATACAACATCCTTCTGGGCATCAAAACAGAAATGCCTCAGGCAGATCCCAGCATGATTGCGAAGAACACATATTGACAGGAGGAAAAACGGCGGTAGCATCCGCTTCGTCGTGCACCAGAGGACAAACCTCCTCGGCCTCGCTCTTCTCCTCCTTACGGCGGAAGGCAGGCTGCGTGCGTAAAAAACTGAAATAGCACCACGAGCCTCCCTTCCCAGCCGAGGCACGTTTTTCGTGCCGGAGATTTTTTTCTATTTCCTATTTCACCTTTACATCATGAACACTTTTTCTTCCTCCCATGTCATTGAAGATGACGTTGGTCGCTATGGTCCTGATGAACGCTCAAGAATGCGCGCGTTTGGAATCCGAGTTGAACTGCCGGTGCGAAACCCCGTAGAGAATGCTCTACAGCACATCCGCCAACTGAGCACGAGCATCACCGAAATGGACGCCATGCAACAACCGCAGATTGTCGATCGAATGGTCCAGCAACGGTCCGCGTTGGTGTCGGTGCTTCCGGAAATCGGTTACTGATCCGTGTATCATGAGACGCATGCATCAGCGTAATACCCGCGCGGCCCTCCTCCTGGCCCTCTCCCTCCTTGCGATCCTCACGATCCTGAAGGAAAACGATATCCGGATCTGGGCGTGGCTCGGGGGCGCATAGTCATCTCTACGCTTGAGAAAACCCTAAACGGTATTTGAGTGGGTTTATAGGCGGCGTTCGCGAAACAGAACTTTCCTAAACCGGCCTCTTACACCCTTGTGTGCTTGGAGCAATTCCGGTAAGTAACGCGGTTATGACAAGCAATAACACCACGATGAAGTCATCGAAAGAGCAAAAAAGCAACGAATCGGACCTGGAGACGATAGCGCTTCTGGAGAAAACCGAAGAGCAGCGCCTCCACAAAGCCGTGTCGGATATGGAGAAAGAGGAGCGGGCGTTCTCCGCATCCGCAGAAGCGCAGCGGACGAGCGAGGACGAGCGTCTTCGCGAGGAAGCGAACGGAGCGCTGCGCGCATTTCGGGACAAAGAGCTTCCGGAGAAATTCCTGGAACAGGAGCGGTATCTTGAAAAGGACTGCCTGGACATGGAAAACACCGTGCGCAAAAAACTCCCCGCTGCCGCAAACGCGCTGAACAAAAAAGTTCTTTCTCCCGATTTCCTCATGCTGCTCTGACATGGCAATCGTCCCAATGCAAAAGGTCGCCGTCCTCGCCTACCGCCCCCTGCGGGAGGAAGTTCTAGACGTACTCCAAGACGCGGGAGTGCTGCACATCAGCGAAGCCGAGCCGGAAATGCGCGTAGACCACAGCGAAGTGAATTACCGCATCGCGGAACTGCACTTCGCCATTAATATACTGAAGTCCATCGCGCCGAAGAAGGTACTTGCCGCCGCACTCGCCCCCCATTCCATCGAAGCAATCTTGGCGAGCCTCCCCCGTACCGATGTCCGCGGGATAGTCGACGAATTGCATGCCCTAGAAAAGAGCGATACGGACGCTTCGGCCGTGCTAAAAGAGGCCCAAACGCTCGTGCAAACACTCGTGCCCTGGCGCAAGCTTCCGTACCGGTTGGATCTGCAACGTACGACAACGTATACCACTCTCCTGCTTGGCGTTGTTCCCCGCGCCGCATTCTTCGCGATGAAAGCGGCGTTGCAGGAGCATCTGCCGCGCTCGACTGTTTCAAACATCAACATGGAGGATGCCCGTGTCATGACTGCCGCAGTCGTATGGAACGACGACATTGCCCATTTTGAGGAAGTCGCAACCACGAACGGCTGGATAGGGATCGATCTGCCGCACATGCACGGAGCCCCCGAAGAACTCCTGCAAAAAGCGCGCACGTCTTCGGAGGAGGCATTCCGCAAGCGCCTGTCGAATGCCGACCAACGCATGCGCCTCGTCGAGCATCTCCCGGATCTCCTGCGTATTTCCATCTACGTGCAGTGGCTGGACCACAAACAACACGCACGCGAAATGCTGAAAGAGTCCCATTCGCTCATGACCCTGCTCGGCTGGATGCCGTGTAATGATGTAGCGAACCTCGAACAGAAACTGCAAAAATTGTCTCCCGCCATCGCCGTCGTCCATGCAACGCCCTCTCCCGAGGAAGAGGCTCCCGTGCTCCTGAAAAACCTGAAGCTCATCACCCCGTTCGAAAGCGTGACGAAGCTCTACGGACTGCCTCGTGCGCATGAGATGGATCCCACCCCGATGCTCGCGCCGTTTTTCATCCTCTACTACGCTCTGTGCCTGACCGATAGCGGATACGGGGCCGTGCTCGCCCTCGTGATGACGGGAGCGATCTGGAAAACCAAAAAAACCATTGAGCAGGCTCCCCTGTTATGGCTGCTGCTCTTCAGCGGGATCGTATCGTTTTTTGTCGGTATTCCTTTTGGGGGATGGTTCGGCTTAAGCCCCGATCAAGTGCCAGCATTCCTGTCACGTGAAGGGGTAGAGGGCAGACTCTTTCTTGGTCAGGTTTGGAATCTCAGCCAACAGAGCGGTATCAATTTTCTACAGTACCTTGCTCTCGGTCTCGGCATCACCCATATCTTCTTCGGCATGTTTCTTGCCGGGTACCATAAGTGGGTCCACGGACAAAGGGCTGCGGCACTTTGGCAAGATTTCAGCGCCCACCTCGCGCTCGCGATCCTCCTGCTTATGTTCTTCGTTCCCCAGGAGTGGAAAGAGACTGTTCAAACTATATTTTACGGAGCCATTGCCCTGCTCATCTGGGGAAAGGGCTACGGTACCAAGTGGTACTTGCGTCCTCTTATGGGCTTTCTGAGCTTTGCCAACATGATGATCGGCCTTCTCAGCAATAGTTTGAGCTACCTGCGTATTCTCGCCCTCGGTCTCGTGACGGGTGCCATCGCCATGGCCGTGGATCAGGTCGCGGTAGAGATGGGCAAGCTCTTCCCGTGGTTGTTCATTCGTATCCCCGTCGTGATCCTCATCGCCGTCGTAGGGCATACCGTCAGCATCGCCCTCAACGCGCTGGGCAGCTTCATTCACTCCGGTCGCCTCCAGTTCATTGAATTCTTCGGTCAGTTCTTCGAGGGGGGAGGGAAACCGTTTTTACCCTTGTCCCGCTCCACCGCCGCGAACTGATTCCTTTCGTCCTTATTTCTTTATTTTTTTCCTCATTTCTATGCTGAACCGGCTCTCTGCCCCATCGAACCTCAAGGTCGTATTCGGGGTCATCATCGCCATGTTGGCGTTTCCATTCTTTGCCGTAGCGCAGGAAGCAGTCGTCAATCTTGCCGGTGACAACGCCCAAGCGACACAGTGGGCCCTCTTGCTCGGTTTTATCGGTGCGGGTACGGCAACCGCACTTTCCTGTCTCGGCTCCATCCTCGGCGTCAGCCTTGTAGGACAAGCCGGCGCGGGTCTGCTCACTGAAAAGCCGGAGCTCGCCGGCAAGGTCATCACGCTTGCCGTGCTCCCGGGATCGCAGGGTCTCTACGGTATGGTTATTTCGCTGCTCTTCATTTTCTCGTATGCGCCGCTCATCTCCGAACAGGCGAACGTTACGACATTGCAGGGCTTCATGCTCTTCGCCGCGTTCCTTCCGGTGACGTTCACCTGCCTCTTCTCGGCTCCCTACCAGGGAAAAGTATGTTCCGCCGGTCTCCACATGCTCGCGAAGGACGGTCGCCTCGCGGGTCGCGTCATTACGCTCGCTGCCCTTGTCGAAACATACGCGCTGCTCGGATTCCTCATCTCATTTTTCCTGTTGAACACCTTTAAAGCTGCGGTCCTCAGTTAATTTTTTCATCCCGTCCTTTCATGGCCATCCAAGACATCATTACGGCGATTACCGCGCACACCGATCAGGAAATCGCAAAGGCGAAGCAGGCCCATGCGCAACGCCTTGCGCAGATGCGGGCGACCGCTCAGCAGAATCTCGCGACCCGCAGGGAACAGATTACGGAACAGGTCGCCGAAAAGAAGCGACAGTTTACGATCAAAGCCGAGTGCCTTGTGTCCGCGCAAAGGCGCAATGCCGTCACGACCGTGCGCCAGCGACTCCTCGATGAAACCTATGACGCGGCTCTGAAGCACTTTGCCGGCCTTTCCGACGATGCCGCAGAACCGCTCCTGCAGGCATGCCTGAATTCGATTACCATAAAAGGAACACTGCATCCCGCAGCACAGCACGCGAAACTACTGAGTCGCATTGCTTCCCCGGAACAATTCACTGTCGGCGCGGTCATCGATGCACGCGGGGGGTTTCGCTTCATCTCCCCCACGATGGAAAAAGACTGCACGTTTGAAACTCTGGTTGCATCCGTGCTGCGCCCCGCAACCGAACTCGAGATGACCCGCATGCTCTTCAGCGTCTGATTCTGATGTTCCAAACGTCCTCCCTCATCGGCCAGAAATACGCTTTCGCTCACGGGCGCATAGCGACATTACGGCAGATGCTGATGACTTCTTCGGACGTGTTCCGGCTGGTGGGCTCCCATGGCATGCAGGATCTGGAACAGATCCTCACGGAATTGCGGATCACTGACGAAATCGACCAGTCGCTCCGCAACGCTGATGCCATCCTCGACGCGCTCAATACATGGCTGCGGACCGAAGTGGAGCAGATGGTTCTTCCCGAGCAGGCTAAAGTCTTTCGCATTCTCTGGCTGGAGAATGACGTCCCTCTCGTCGCGTATCTCCTGAAGAAGCGCCATGGGTTCACGTCCCCCATCAGCCGCGAACCGGCCAGCGCACTTTCCTCCTTCGATCCGGAAGCGCTCCGCGCCATGATCGGAAACGGCGAGCCGGGAAAACTCCCCGGCGATCTGGTGCAATGGGTGAAGGAGATGGTGAGCAAGGAAGGAGCTCTTCCTGAACAACTTGACACCGAAACCGCCCGCTTCTTCGCCACGATGCGGCTGAAGATCGCGAAGGAATCGGGAAGTACAGACATCGCACGCTACGTCCGCAATACCATCGACAGCCAAAACGTCCGCACGGCTCTGCGGCTTCTGGGGAAGGAAGAAAAGGACCCCGCGATGCACTTCCTCCACGGCGGCGCGATTCCGGTCGCACATCTCACGGGCTCCTTAGAAACGGTTCGTGCCGCGATCGAGCATTCCCCTCTTCACTTTCACATGCTCAAAACCCTCGACCGCTTAGAAGATGGAAATGCGGTGGAACAAGGACTGCGTGGGCTTCTCGCCAAAGATCTGGAAACGATGTGGCAGAGCATCCTGGGCGTGGAAGCACCCTTCGCCTTTGCTGCGACCGCAGTACAGCAGTTCCGCACCCTCCGCGCCGTCATCATCGGCAAGCGCAACGGACTTTCGCCCCAAGAGATCGCACGCATTCTTCCGCCGTTTATCGGCAGTTCCCGTTTCACCGCCTGATGTCGCAGTACCGCATCGCCATGGTCGGCTCCCAGGAAACCATCGCGGGGTTCTCCCTGCTGGGCGTGGATACTGTTCCCGCGGCTTCTCCGAAGGATGCGGTGGTAGAGCTCTTTGCCCTCCGTAAGAAAACCACGACGGACGGTCATGGAATCGCACGACCCCTCTACGCCATCATTTTCATCACGGAGGATTTTGCCGTCGGCATCACACAGGAAGACGAAAAAAAGCTCGCACAGGGTGCGCTTCCGGCTATCATCACGATCCCTTCGCACCGCGGCTCGAGCGGTTACGGTCTCGAACGCCTCAAGCGCATCGTCGAACGCGCAGTCGGTTCCAATATCCTCGCGTAAATTCATCCATCTTCCCTATCCCCAATATGTCCGCAACGATCACTAAAGTCTCCGGCCCTCTCGTCGTCGCCAAAGGAATGGCTGGCGCGAAAATGTTTGAGGTCGTGCGCGTTGCCAAAGACCGGCTCATCGGCGAAGTCATTGAGCTGCACGGCGACAGCGCTTCCATTCAGGTCTACGAGGAGACGAGCGGCATCGGTCCGGGTGAACCCGTGGAACGTACCGGAGAAACCCTTTCCGTGGAGCTGGCTCCCGGACTTCTGACTTCGATCTACGACGGCATCCAGCGTCCGCTGGAGCTCATCGAGCGCGAAGCCAAGAGCCCGTACATTACCCGCGGCATTTCGGTACCGGGTCTCGACCGCAACAGAAAATGGGACTTCGTCGCCGTGAAGAAAGCAGGCGATGCTGTCGTGGAGGGGGACATCCTCGGCACCGTCCAGGAAACCACTCTCATCGAGCACCGCGTCATGGTTCCGGTGGGCATGAGCGGCATCCTAGAACGCATCGTTTCAGGATCGCATCGTATCGAAGACACGATTGCCGTGATCCGCGGAGTGGACGGCAAAGAGCACGCTGTTGCTATGTTGCAGCGGTGGCCGATCCGCATCCCGCGCACGGCCAAAGGCAAGCTCATTCCTTCCTCGCCCCTCGTCACCGGCACCCGCATTCTCGATACGCTCTTTCCCATGGCAAAAGGTGGGGCAGGATGCATTCCAGGACCGTTCGGCGCGGGAAAAACCGTGACGCAACAAAGTCTTGCAAAATACTGCGACGCCCAGGTCATCGTCTACATCGGCTGTGGAGAGCGCGGCAACGAGATGACGGAAGTGCTCACGGAATTCCCGCACCTCACCGACCCCAATACCGGAGAGCCGCTCATGAAGCGCACCGTCCTCATCGCCAACACCAGCAACATGCCGGTCGCCGCACGCGAAGCAAGCGTGTACACGGGCATCACCATCGCCGAGTACTACCGGGACATGGGTTACGACGTCGCGCTGATGGCGGACTCCACGTCCAGGTGGGCGGAAGCCATGCGCGAGATGTCGGGACGTCTGGAGGAAATGCCGGGGGAGGAAGGATATCCCGCCTATCTCGGCTCGCGCACCGCGGGATTCTATGAGCGAGCGGGATGTGTGGAGTGCCTCGGCTCCGACAAGCGCAAAGGATCGCTCACGGTGATCGGTGCCGTATCGCCCCCTGGAGGAGATTTCTCGGAACCGGTGACGCAAAATACTCTGCGCGTGACCAAGGTGTTCTGGGCTCTCGATGCCAAGCTCGCGTACAAACGGCATTTCCCCGCCATCAACTGGCTGCAGAGTTACACACTCTACGCGGAAACGCTGGGCACCTTCTTCAGTCGGTCCATCGCGGAGGACTACATGCAAAACCGCGAACGCG
>Ga0155171_114_pt4 | contig 31115 bp, 36 predicted proteins | sample RifCSPhighO2_01_FD_106139 | JGI IMG/M metagenome (GOLD analysis project Ga0155171, IMG submission 106139) | Candidatus Peribacteria bacterium RIFCSPHIGHO2_01_FULL_55_13
CGGAGAACTTTTCGGAGATCCACGACGATGAAAAGGATGTGATAGAGCACCACGACCACGATCAGAGAGATCAGGATCTGGAGCCCGAGCAGAGCGTCGCGTGCGGAGATGGCAAAATCCATGAAGAAGAGGAATTACCGGAGAATGTACCCTTCTTTAAAAAACAACACAATTGTGAGTATCAAGTATTATGTATTGAGTATTATGTATTCGCATGCGCATACCTAATACTGGATACGTAATACATAATACTCTTCGTCTTCCCAGGAAAGCTTTGATCCGATTGATCGAATTGTATCAATCTACCCTTTCTCCCGATCATGGCCCGCTCCGGCATCTCTTTCCGCACGGCTACTGCCCGCATCATCCGACGTGCTCGGAGTTCGGAAAACAAGTGATTGAGCGGCACGGGGTAATGCTGGGAACGCCGAGGCTGATCCGCAGACTCCTTTCGTGTCATCCGTGGACAAAGCCGGATGACGATGCGATACGCAATGCGATCGAGAAAACCCGGTAAACACTACTCGGCTGCGGAAATATTGCCTACACTGTCGCGTCTTACCATCCCCCTTTTCATGGACCACGGAGATGTCATCTTGCGGTTTCAGGACGTATCGTTTCATTACGATCACAAAAAACCGGTGCTCACCGAGGCGAGTTTCTCGGTCCGTGAAAATGCAAAGCTTACGATCGTCGGCCAGAACGGCGCCGGGAAAAGCACGATCTTTAAATTGATCATGCGGGAGATGAAGCCGACGGAGGGAGAGATCCACATTAAGAAAGGGACGACAATCGGCATCGCCAAGCAGGTCGTGGCGAAAGAGGATCTGGAAAAGACCGTCCTGCAGCTCTTCACCGGTGCGTTTTCCGAAAAGAAATATGATCTGGAGAAACACATCGCGCGCGTTCTCGACGCCGTGCACCTGCATGCGCCACTGGAGAAAAAAGTATCTGCATTCTCCGGCGGTCAGAAGGCCCGGCTGCTTCTGGCGTATGCACTCATCCAGGAACCCGACATTCTGCTGCTTGATGAACCCACCAATAATCTCGACGCACAGGGCATCGACCATCTGACGAGTTTCCTCATCGAATACGACAAAACTTGCATCGTGATTTCGCACGATGCCACCTTCCTCAACAGCTTCACGCATGGCGTGCTCCACCTGGACCACTTCACGCACAAAGTGCAGCAGTACGTGGGAGACTACTTCGACGTCGTCGAGCAGATTGAAGCACAGATCGAGCGCGAGCAGCGCCTGAATGCGCGGATGGAGAAAGACATCATCGACCAGAAAGAGAAGATCAACTTCTTCTCCCATAAAGGAGGAAAGATGCGCAAGCTCGCGAGCAAAATGCGCTCGGCCGTCGAGGAGGCGGAAGAAAATAAAGTCGACGTGCGTCAGGAGGAGAAGACCATTCCCCCGTTTAGCATCGATATTTCCGAGTTCAGTCAGCCTCTCGTACAGATCACATCTTTGACCGTGATGAAGGACCACAAACCGACCAAGAAAAAGACGGAGATCACCGTACGCAAGCGCCATCGCGTGCTCATCACCGGCCCCAACGGCATAGGAAAGAGCACGCTCCTTGAAGGCCTCGCCTCCGGCAAAGAGAAAGGCGCCGTGATCACGCCGGGCGTGAACGTGGGCTACTACCGCCAGGATTTTTCGGGGCTTCCGATGGAGAAGACTGTCTTCGACACACTGTACGAGGCAATGGAAAAACCGAACCGTCAGGATATTTTCGCAACGGCTTCACGCTTCCTGCTCCCCGGAGACAAAGTCCAAAATAAAGTGGGATCGCTTTCCGAAGGCCAGAAAGGACTCCTCTGCTTCGCCCGGTTCACGCTCCAGAAGCCGACGCTCCTCATTCTCGATGAGCCCACCAATCACATCAACTTCCGTCACATCCCCGTGATCGCACAGGCATTAAATGAATACGAAGGCGGCATGATCATGGTCAGCCACGACCACGAATTCCTCGCGCAGATTGCAATGGATCAGGAGGTGGATTTGGGGAAGCTTTAAAACCCTAGAAACTGCCGAATTGCGCCCTTCTCAGGAAGAAAGCAATGTCGTACTATTGTCCGGCGTTCATTTCAATGCGGGTGTCGTATAATGGCTATTACCCCAGGTTTCCAACCTGGTGACGACGGTTCGATTCCGTTCACCCGCTCCATCCGGCTTCGTCCGTGCTGCGACAAAAGACTACATCGTGATTTTACGACATTGATGGATGCTTCTTACGTCTATAATGAAGCTACTCTTTCCTCTATGACCCGCAAAGAAATCGCCAATGAATTCCTGCGGCTAGCAGCCAGCGGCAACGTGCAGGAAGCATATGACAAATACGTTCATATAGACTTTTTTCATCATAATCCGTATTTCCCCGGCGACCGGCAGTCTCTCCTGAAGGGAATGGAAGACAGCGCCAAAGAAATGCCGAACAAGAAGTACCGGACCGTGCAAACGCTGGAAGACGGTGATCTGGTCGCTGTCCACGGCCGTATCACACTCAAACCGGAGATGCCGGAGGTCGCTCTGATGCATATCCTCCGTTTTGAGGGAGACAAAATCATCGAAGAGTGGGAAGCTGCACAGGAAGTCCCGAAGGATATGCCCAACAACAACGGAATGTTCTGAATCGTATCCAACACTTTCCCACTTTTTTTATGGTCGATACCTCCCCCATCACCGTAGAAACCACCGTCGATGCTCCCATCGCAAAGGTCTGGGGCTACTGGACGATGCCGGAGCACATTATCCAATGGAACAACGCATCGGATGATTGGCATACGCCCAAAGCTACCAATGATCTGCGGGAAGGCGGGAAGTTTACCGCCAGAATGGAAGCGAAAGACGGCAGCATGGGATTTGATTTCGGTGGGACATACACGAAGGTCGTGAAGCACAAGCACATTGAGTACACGATGGGCGATGGCAGAAACGTTCGCATCACCTTTGAAGAACGAGACCCTTCGACGGATTCGAAAAGCTCACCGCAGGCAAGCTCAGGGCAGGCTCACACGCATATCACCGAGACGTTTGATCCGGAATCGGAGAATTCTCCAGATGTGCAGCAGCAGGGTTGGCAGTCGATCATGCGTAACTTCAAAAAGTACGCTGAGTCGAAGGAAAAGAAAGAATGATCCTCCATATACGTCGATGGAGATGATGACAAACCGCACCGCAAAACGCCTCGCGAAGAACATGAAAACCTGCAGCCGAGGACACACGTTCACGGGCAGAGGCCCCTGTCCCGTGTGCTGGCCGGCGTCGAAGAAAAAGAAGAGGACACGGAGTACTGCGCAGATGCACCGATGAGGAAAGCTGTAGATGCCTGACCCTATGCCTCCACGATCACCTTGAAACCGCCGTAGCACACGCGTTTCATGTCGAAGGGCATCTTCTTCATCATTTCCGGATCGTTCATCGCCGGATCGCTCATCACTTTCGTGTTGACACTGTCGCGGTGCTTGCGGGATTTGAAGACGATGTAGGCGAAGACGGCCGTCTCGCCAGGCTTGAATTTGAGAATCTTGTTCAGGGGTGCTCCCATGGGGTTTTTGAGGTCGTCTGCAAGGCATTCTTTGTAATCGAGTGCGCCATGCTTCATCCATGTTTTCTTGCCGAATTCAGCCATCCGGCGGTACATCTTTATATTCTTCTTCGGGAGAGGGATCAGAAATCCATCGACGTAGTGCATAAAAAGATGGGGGAAGATACAGCAGGAGACGAACGGCCTGCCTCGGCGTTACGAGTATACTGGTGCTATGCGTACGCTTTCACTCGCGCAAAAAATACGCATCGTCGGCAAATCCGCGTTTCACCCCCGCACTCCCCTTTCCGCGAAGCTGATGCTCCTGGGAGGACTCCTCTATGGCGTCCTGCCCGTTGATCTCATTCCCGATCTCCTGCCTCTACTGGGTATCGCAGACGATGCCGTCGTCATTCTTGCGGTGGTCATGGCATTCCTGCATCTGACGAAAGACCTACGCAAAACACTGGAAGGAGAGGACAGGAAATGACCCGGCGTTCTACGCATCCATGGAACGTCTTTTTTCTCTTTCTGAAGCCAGAATAATCATAGTGGTGTTTTTTCATGGAAGACGAGGTCTCCCACCTACGAAACCGGCACCATACATTGAGCCGCTATTCCCCATGTATGCATGTCCCATTTCTCCCTTTCCATCGAAGAAGAGCTTGAGCTCGATATCCTGCGTTTGCGCGAAACCCGGCAACGTGCGGAAGAGATCGTCCGCGACCGTGGGTGGAGCGAACGTGACGAGGATTTTGAGATCCAGGTCGATGAAGAAGCCAGACACCAGTGGAATGAGGAATGCGAACGGGAGCGCCGTTTTGAGGAAGAGCAGGAAAGAGAGGAAGACCTCTTGTGGGAAGAGCACCTGCGGCACCTCGATCGGAAACATTCCCTCCGCGCCCATGACTAACGCCAAAATATCTTGCACACCGTCTGCAGTGTACGTTATAATGTACACTATGAAAAAGACCTATTCCGCAACGGAGGCACGGAAGATGTTTTTTAAGATTCTTGCACAGGTAAGTAAATCCGATACACCGGTTCGTGTTACCTTCGAAGGACATCCAAACCTTATTCTCTTATCAGAGAATGAATATGAAGGATTGATAGAAACTCTGGAAGTCATGTCTGATCCTCAGCTGATGAAAGATATCGAACAGGGCGAGCGAGATATGAAGAAGGGCAAGGGAATCACTCTTGAAGAATTCAAAAAAAAGTACGGCAAATGAACGATGTACAACGTTATTCTGTTGCCAAAGGCGGAAAGGCAGCTCGCGCGATTGCCAAATAAAGATTACCAGCGGGTTGCGAGGTCCCTCCATGTTCTGAAAGAAGATCCATTTCTTGGTACGCCCATGTCCGGCAACGGCAAAGGCTATTTTTCTCTGCGAGTGTGGCCATATCGCGTGATCTATACGATCGAACATCAAAGAGTCAGAATCAATGTCGTCTCGATAGGACACCGCAAAGATGTCTACAAAAAACTGTTTCTCTGATCCGTGTTTCTCCCTAGTTTCGTCGCAACCTTAGTGCCGCCGAATTGATGCAGTACCGCATACCCCCTTTCCCGGGGCCATCGGGAAAGACATGGCCGAGGTGTCCGCCACAGCGCGCGCACTTCACTTCCGTTCTGCGCTGCATCCACGAGTCGTCCTCGTTTTCCGTAACGACCTTCTCCGAAGCAGGCTTCGTATAGCTCGGCCAGCCCGTACCCGAATCGAATTTGTCTTTGGAGGAAAATAGCTCTTCGCCGCATCCTGCGCAGAGATACATGCCTGCATCGTGACAGTTCCAGTATTCGTTCTGAAACGGCGGCTCGGTGCCGCAGCCGCGAAGCACGTCAAACTGCTGCTCCGTGAGGGTGCTCTTCCAGTCGGCATCGGTGCGCTCCATCGGGGGTTCGACCATGGCTACAGGATAGCGCACTCACACGGTTTTTTCTTTCGTCGCCTTCAGGATTCCGGTGATAGCGAGAAGATAGAGGACATATGCCCCCACCTCGAGCGCCGTGGGATTGCCGTTGTAACCGACAAGCGCCCGCAGCGTCCCGCCGATCACCCCGCTGTCATGGAGCAGCGGATACTGCCCTTCGATGATCACCGCAGGATTGATGTCCCAGAGGACTACAGAGCCGAGCGTGATGAGTCCGGCATCCTGGAATTCATGCAGGCCGTGAGCGAGAAGGCCCGCGGCGAAGAGGATGAGCAGAACATTGGTGACCTGGAACACGCGCTTGAGCGGAAGGACGTTGAATCCCTTGAGCATGAGGAAGCTGAGGCCCAATGCGATGACGATGCCTGCGATGGCTCCAATCTCCTGGAAGGCTTCCTGCGCGTGCACGATGGACGCCTGCAGGAAGAGGACGGTTTCCGTACCTTCGCGCACGACGGCTAAAAAGCTCATCAGGAAAATCCCCAGTGCCGAACCTTTGGTCACGTGCCCCGTGGCCTGCGCGCCGAGACGGCTGCGCATCTGGCTCCCGATACGGCTCATCCAGATGATCATCCAGGTAATGAGGCCGGATGCCAGAAGCATCGTGATGCCTTCCGCGATCTCCTCGGCGGGACCCTCGATGGAAGCAAAGAGCCATCGGATAGCGACGGCGACAAGAAGGCTCGTGACGAGACCGGCGATAACGCCGTTCCAGAGCGTCAGGCGCAGCCTGTTTTGTCCCATGCGGTTGAGAATCGTCATGACGACCACAACCACGAGGGATGCTTCGAGGGTTTCACGAAAGGTGATGAGGAAGGCTGCAGCCATGATGGGTCACCACAAGAAGCGCACGTGGCGGACGGTGACAGCAGGAAGTATAGCAAGGTTTTTTTCGTCGCAAGGAGAAATTGCTGTATTCTCCCCTCGTGTTTCAGCGCACTTCCCTGATCGGCCTCTTTGTGATGGTACTGCTCCTGCCTGGCGTGGGGTTTGCGCAGGACGGCGTGACACAAGCGGATGAGGCGCGGCTGACGAGCCTTTACCGGTCGCTTCTAAAAGCACCCGATGACCAATACGTCCAGCGGCGGATTACAGAAGAGCGGTCACTCATCCGCGCGGCGATCGAGAAGGAAGTCCGCAGCACCCCACGCGCTTCCGATGAAACTCCGACGCCAGCGGACGGTGAAGAATTGCCTTCGGCAATCGAACAGCAGCGCACGCTCGTGTCGAGCCTGGAGGAACGCCTGAAGGAACGCAAAGTCGACCGGGATCTGCTACTGGCCGAGGAACAGAAATTCTATGTGAATACGCCACCGGGGGATCTGGAAGAAATCGCGGAATTTCGGCTGACCAGGACCCACGAAGAACTTCTCGCAAAAGTCGCCATCGCCGAAGAGCGCATCGCCGTGCTCGAGTCCGTCCTCTCGCTCGAGAAGCAGCGCATGGGAAAGCTGACCCGCGACCAGTGGGTGGCGCAATTCGGCGACATCATCGCAATCCTGACGTATGTCGCCACGTTCATCGCCATCGTCGTCGCGGAGAGGCTGATCCGCGGATTCATCGCCCATCGCATCTTGCAGCCGCAAAAGCGCTACGTGGTCACGAAGCTGTTCACCACCATCACCTACGCGATCGTCCTGCTGTGGCTGGTCACCACCGTCTTTTCTAAAAATCCCAACATCCTCACATCGCTGGCTATCGTCGGCGCCGGTCTCGCAGTCGCGCTTCAGGATGTGGTGAAAGACGTGGTCGGCTGGATCATGGTGCTCCAGAAGCGGCTCTTTATTCTGGGCGACCGGGTTTCGGTGGGCCCCTACAACGGCGATGTGGTCGACCTCAGTCTTCTCAGAACCACGCTTCTCGAAGTGAATACGTCTCCCACAGCCGCCGTGCAGGAACGCACGGGCCGAACACTCTACATGCCCAACGCCGCGGTGCTCGTCCACGACGTTGTGAACTTCAACCGCACATCGGATTACCTCAAATCCGAACTCAAGTTCACGCTGACGCTGGAGAGCAATTGGGAAAAAGCCGAAAAGATCTTTCTGGAAATCCTGGAAGAAGTGACGGGAAAGTACACCGAAGCCGCACGTCGGCAGTACAGCACACGGACGCGGACGCTCTTTATCCAGCATGATCCCACAGGACCGACGCTCTACACGGACGTCGTCGGCGATGGCATCGAGGTAACGCTGCGATTTACGATCCCCATCGGCATGCGGCGGGAAGTAGGCAGCGACATTGTGCGCGCCGTGCTGAAGCGCTTCGCCGCGGAAATGGATGTAAACTTGGCCTACCGCACGAGCATGGTATACACAAAAGAGAATCCGGCTCCTCCGCTATACAGCGTCGCCGCAGACCGCACAGGACGCACATAGCCGTACCAGTGCAAGGATCCGGCTATTGCATATCCAAAAAATACCTATGCAGGGCTGCCTCACCCCGCACCTCGGGGTGACATGTACTTGCAATACATCTTCCCTGCCGCACAAGCACCGGCATACCTTCATAGGATGCAAGAATGTCGACGCCGTTTCCAACACGTGTGATTTTCGGAGCACGGATGAAGGCCACGGGGACGGATCCGATTCCCTCGATAGCGATCTCTGCTTCAAAACTATGTAACTGCGTCCCATACGCGTTGCGATCCACGGTGATGTCCATTAATCCCAATCCCTCCGGCGCATTTTTTCCCTCAATTTCTTTGGCCAGCAGGATCGCGCCCGCGCAGGTGCCGAAGATCGCAAGATCACCCGCATTCGCACGCTGAATCAGAGGATCGCGGATTCCTGAACTTGTCAGAAGCTTCCCCATCACGGTGCTTTCGCCACCAGGAATGATGAGATGCGAGCAGGAAGCGAGATCTTCCGGAGTACGGACCTCTTTTGTTTCGACCTTCAACGAGCGAAGTACCGTGAGATGCTCCGCAAAATCTCCCTGTAATGCGAGGACTCCAACCATACGTTAATTATGAATGCGGAATGCAGAATGCGGAATGCAAAATCCATTCCGAATTCCTCATTCCGAATTCCGAATTAGACTCCGCGTTCCTGCATCCTCGTTTCCAGCATCCCCACTTCCAATCCAGGCATCAGCTCGCCGAGTCCTTCCGATACTTTCGCGAGCACCGCGGCATCCTGCCAGTGCGTCGTTGCTTCCACCATGGCCCTGGCAACACGTGGAGGATCCGAAGACTTGAAGATTCCCGAGCCTACGAACACTCCTTCGCATCCCAGACTCATCATCAGCGCCGCATCTGCCGGAGTCGCAAGTCCTCCGGCGACGAAGGTGACGACCGGCAGGCGCTGCGCTTCACGCACCAGATCCACGAGCTCCCGCGGTACGCGCTCCTTCTGCGCAAAATCCTTGAGTGCTCCCGTGTGCATCGTTTTAAGTTCCTCAATCTCTCGGCGGATCTGCTTCCAGTGCCGCACAGCTTCGACGACGTTGCCGGTGCCTGCCTCCCCTTTCGTGCGGATCATTGCCGCGCCTTCGTTGATTCTTCGCAGCGCCTCGCCGAGATTCTTTGCACCGCAGACGAAGGGTGCCTTGAAGGGAGTTTTATCGATGTGAGAAAAGGGATCGGCCGGCGTGAGGACTTCGGACTCGTCGATGAAGTCGATCTCCAGTGCTTCAAGAATCCGTGCCTCCGCGGTATGGCCGATACGGACTTTCGCCATCACGGGGATCGAAACGGCAGCCTGGATTGCGCGAATCAGCTTGGGATCGCTCATACGGGCGACTCCCCCTTGCGCGCGGATATCGGAAGGCACGCGCTCCAGAGCCATCACGGCGCACGCTCCGGCATCTTCCGCGATCTTCGCCTGTTCGGCTGTGACCACGTCCATGATCACGCCGCCCTTGAGCATGCGGGCAAGATCTTCGCCGACGGTGTTCCGGATGTTCATCGTCGCCAGTATTAAGGACACGAAACGATAAACCAAGGAAAATGTCGTTGTAGAGACGCACTGGCAGTGCGTCTCCCTTGGGCCATAAAAACATACCACCGGTACGTCTCAGCCATTACAATACCGGCATGGACCGCCGCACCGTCATCCTCGTCGATCAGGAAAACCGCGCAATCGGCCGGGAGGAGATCGTCGCAGCACACAGCGGCGAAGGGCAGCTGCACCGTGCATTCTCGGTCTACGTGTTCAGGGATTTTGGAAGGGAGATTCTGATCCAGAAGCGAAGCAGCAAGAAAATGCTCTGGCCCGGCTTCTGGGCCAACAGTTGTTGCAGCCATCCGATGGAAGGCGAAGAGCCCGAAGCAGCCGGCAAGCGCAGGCTTCAGGAGGAACTCGGCTTTACCTGCGACCTCAAGCCTGTCTGCACGTTCGTGTACCGTGCACAAGACGGCGAGCGCGGAGTGGAGCATGAGCATGTGACGGTGCTTCTGGGCCTTGTCGATGAAACGGTGAAACCGGTGCCCAATCCCGATGAGGTGGCCGATATCGAATGGATGCCGGTGAGTGTCCTCAAGAAAGAGATGCGGCTTGATTCGCAGAAATTCGCACCGTGGTTTCATCTGGGCATGAATGCGATCCGCGAATCCCTGCCCTAAATCCTATGGACCCCTCTCCCCGCATTCATCTGGCGATCATCCCCGACGGCAACCGTCGCTGGGCAAAAGCTCAAGGGAAACATCCCTGGAAAGGTCATGAGCAGGCGATCGAAAACTTTCGCACGATTACCGAATGGTGCCGGAAGGACCCGCGTGTCGCTGCTCTCACGGTGTGGTGCTTCTCCACCGAAAACTGGAAACGCGACCCCGAGGAAATTTCACAATTGATGACGATGCTCGAGAAGTATCTCGCCAAGGAACGTAGAGGATTTATGAAGGAGAAAACCCGCTTCCTCCACTCCGGCCGCCGTGACCGCATTCCGGCATCGCTTGCAAAGCTCATCGCAAGCGTCGAAGAAGAAACAAAAGACCAGTCTGAATTCACGCTGCATCTTGCGGTGGATTATGGAGGAAAAGACGAAATCCTCCGGGCAATGCACCGCCTTAGCAACCAGGAATCAGCAACCAGGAATTCTCCCGCCATCACAGAGGAATCCCTTCGCCAAAGTTTGGACCACCCCGAACTTCCCGATATCGATCTCATCATCCGTACCTCCGGCGAAAAGCGCACGAGCAACTTTTTCCTCTGGCAAACTGCGTACGCCGAATGGATTTTTTCAGAAAAACTCTTCCCGGATTTTACGGAGAAAGATGTGGAGGCGGCGGTGACGGAACTCGATCAGCGGAAGCGGAGATACGGTGCGTAAATGCATAGCGCATAAAGCAAAATGCATAAAAGAATACTGTTTTTTGCTTTATCCTTTATGCATTATGCATTCATGCAGAAAAAGGCATCTGCTCCGGGCAAAATTATTCTCTGCGGCGAATACGCCGTTGTCTTCGGGCACCCCGGCATCGCCGTTCCCGCAGAGTTCCGCGTGGAAGTGACGTATGAGCCCGGAGCCAAGGACTGGGAGATTACGCGGGAAGGAATTGCCGGAGATGTAGAGAAATCCAATGCGTACGTACATACCATTCTGGATGCCTGCGCAAAGCAATCATCGATAGTGCCGGGAACGCTCCATATCAACAATGCGATACCACTCGGCAAAGGGATGGGATCCTCAACAGCTCTCACGATCGCGATCGCGCGTTGCTTGTTCGGAGATGCAGCGGAGGTTCATGAACCTCCGCTACGAGAGCGAATCCTCGCCGTCGAAAACATCGTGAACCCCGGTCACAGCGGCATCGATTTCGCCGTAATCTGGGAAGAGAAACCTCTGTACTTCAAAAAAGGGCAGCCGCCCGGAGTCATCACACTGCCGAAGGAAGTTACTGAGGTGCTCACGCACGCGGAGTTGATAGATACCGGAGCACCCAATGAAGCGACTCCCGTGCTCGTCACGTGGATGCTTTCACGCCATGTCGCGGGAGAACCGCAGATCGAAGAAGCCATCCACACGATCGGCGCATGTGCAGCGCGCCTCATCAAAGGAGAAGATTTTTCCCGGATTATCCGCGATCATCATCAAGCACAAATAAAGCTTGGAATTGTGAATGCAGAGACGCAAAGTCTGATCAAAAAAATTGAACAAGAAGGAGGATGCGCGAAGGTAATCGGCGCTGGTGGCCGAACAGGGGGCAGTGGAATGGTGATCGCGTTTCGCGAAAGTAAAAAGCATAAAGGATAAACCAAAAAGATTTTTCCTTTTTGCTTTTTGCATTATGCATTTATGCTCAATCCGATGATAACAGCTCGCTCTACACCAAACATTGCCTTGATTAAGTATTGGGGCAACCGGCACGATGCCTATCGCCTTCCTGCAGCCGACAGCTGCTCCATCACGCTCGATACCCCGAGTGTGGAAGTAACGGTCGAGCACTCCCCTGTCTTCAAGCTTCAATCGTTTCTACCTGATGGCACGGAAAAAGTTCTGAAAGAGAAAGATACCGCGCGCATCGAAGAACATCTCCGGCTCACCAAAGAATTTTTGGCAAAGCGCAATCTTCCGGATGCGATTCCGGAATCCGTCTCGATTGTCATCCGCTCCGCCATCCCGCCCGCCATCGGCATCGCCTCTTCTGCTGCCGTCTTTTCGGCTCTGGCAACAGCATATTCCGCTCTCGCCAGCGTCAATCGTGCCCTGCCTCTTTCCGACCGCGACGCGACGATCATCGCGCGTCTGGGCTCCGGCTCCGCCGCCAGAAGCATCTTTGGCGGATTTGTGGCGCTGAAGAATAAAAAGGATCACGAAGAAAACAAGGACATCGACTCCGCCTACGCCGAGCAGATCGCGCCGGCAAACCATTGGGCACTCCATGACATCATCATCGTCCCGACAATGGAGGAGAAAAAAGTGGGTTCCACAGAAGGCCATCACCTGGCACAGACAAGCCCTATGTTTCAAAAAAGGATCGAGGCAATCACCGTGCTCCGCCAGCAGGAATGCATCGACGCAATTCTGAAGAAAGATTTTGAAGCACTGCAACAAGTGACCGAAGAAGATTGCTGGGACATGCACAACGTCATGCAGACGCAGACTCCCCCGCTCCAGTATCTCAACGATGAAACCTACCGGATCACGGAGGAAATCGAGGATCTCCGGGCGCAACAGCATCTTCCTGTGCTGTATACGATGGATGCAGGGCCGACGGTGCATTTATTCTGTGAGGAAGAGGCTTTGGACGCGATTCGCGCGTACGCTCATGCACAGAAGAACTGCACGATTTTTGAGGCAAAGGTGGGGCAAGGGGCTATTATAAAGGAGTAATGGATCTGCGAAATCTTCCATCGGATCTCGATGCGTTCGGGCGCGTCACTGCGCGGAGAAGTTTGATCGAGAAGGAATTTGGTACGGATCTCTCCGCACTGTCGATCGATTCAACCAAACTCGGTCACGCTGAAGAAAAAAACTGCGAGAACATGTTCGGCGCCGTGCCGATTCCCGTAGGCCTCGCGGGTCCTCTTACGATCACCTTGAGTGACGGAACAAAGACGACGGTCTATTTGCCGCTCGCAACAACCGAAGGCGCGCTTGTGGCGAGTGTCAATAGAGGCTGCAAAGCACTGAGTACATGCGATGTCCGTACTTCATCGATCTATCACGGCGTCACACGATCGATTGCTTTCCGAATTCCGAATTCCGAATTCCGAATTCGAAATTGGATTCAAGAGCACGAAAAAGAGTGGAAAGCCGTCGGCGAAGCCACCAGCAGCCACCTGAAAATCCTGTCGTATGACATCGATGAAAAAGATAATCATATTTTTCTGACGATCGCCGCAGATACGGACGAAGCGATGGGCATGAACATGGTGACGATCGCCGCGCAGGCTATCGGTGCGTATATTGCCGATGCTACGGGTGCTCAATTCATCACGGTTGCCGCAAACTTGGACTCGGATAAAAAGCCTTCCAAGCGCACACATGACCGCGGTCGCGGTTACGAGGCTTCTGCAACCTGCAACCTGCAACCTGAAACGATTACCGAAGTCCTGAAGACGACTCCCGAAGCGCTTCTTGCTACTGCAAAAGTAAAACTTGAGCTCGGCTCCTCCATCGCCGGTGCCATCGGTCACAACTGCCACGCCGCCAACATCATCGCAGCGCTCTACCTCGCAACGGGGCAGGATGCAGCGCATGTCGTGGAAGGATCACTCGCTGATACGACCGTTGAAATGCAGAATTCGGAATGCGGAATTCGGAATGTGAAAATATCCGTTCGTCTTCCTGCTTTACTCCTGGGCATCCGGGGCGGTGGAAGTACTCTGCCCGCTCAAAAAAAATGCTTGCAGCTTCTTCTTGGCCACAATTCCGAATTCCGCATTCCGAATTCCGAATTACACCCCTGCCGCCAACTTGCGGAGATCTTCGCCGCCTCCGTCCTCGCCGGCGAACTCTCCCTCCTCGCTGCCCAATCCAGCCATACGCTTGCAAAAGCGCACAAAAGCCTCGGAAGATGATCTGTCTTTCCCTCGCCCAAAATCCATCCCTCCACTACCCTCTTTAAGACATGCACGCTGAACGGTCAGCCATCATCTCCTTCGGCCGCTACCTCCCTACTCTGCGCATTACCACAGAGGAAATTGCGAAAGCCCACGGCCAGGATCCGGCGGTGATTCATGGCGGCATCGGCGTAGAAGAAAAAACCGTCCCCGGCGAAGGCGAAGACAGTTTCACGATGGCGTTTGAGGCGGGAAAACTGGCGCTCGATCAGGCAGGAATCCAATCCTCGGAAATTTCTGCGGTCTATGTGGGATCGGAGTCCCATCCGTATGCGGTGAAGCCCACAAGCGGCATGGTCGCATCCGCACTGCATGTGCATCCGTTCAGCTTCTGCGCCGATCTGGAATTTGCATGCAAGGCTGGCACGGCGGGAATGCAGATCGTGGATAGCTTCGTACGTTCGGGGCAGGTTCGTTATGGGCTGGCTATCGGTTCCGATACGGCACAAGGACGCCCTGGAGATGCACTGGAATACACGGCGGCGGCCGGAGCGGCGGCAGTAATCCTTGGGCCTGCTGATGCCAAGAATGCGCTGTGCAGAATTGACGCAACACTTTCCTTCACTTCGGATACTCCCGATTTCTGGCGCGCCAACGGCGAGGATTTCCCGGCGCACGCCGGGCGCTTCACGGGGGAACCCGGCTACTTCCACCACATGCGTGAAGTGATCACTGGAGTGCTCGACACCAGCAAGACTTCCATCGCCGATTTCGACCACATCGTTCTCCATATGCCCAACGCCAAGTTTCCCTCGCGCATCGCAAAGGAATTCGGAATGAAGAAGGAGCAGCTGCAGCACGGGTTCATCGTTCCACGGATCGGCAACACCTACGCCGCGTGCTCATTACTTGGTCTGACATTTGCCTTGGAACAGGCAAAGAAAGGACAAAGAATCCTCCTCGTATCCTACGGCTCAGGCGCGGGGTCCGATGCCTTCATTCTGACGATGCTCAGAGACGGCAAAGAACTTCCAAAAGACGAGAGAATGCCGAGATATCTGAGTTATGGGGAGTACCTGCAAGCAGCGACTAAGTAAATTGCTGAATGGTTAAATGGCTAAATGGCTACGCAAGCGGTTATCGAAGCTGGTTCCTAACCATTTAGCCATTTAGCCATCCAACCATTTAACACCTTCCCGTACAAAGGTATACTTCCCAAGATCTATGAACGGTGAAATTTTCCTTGTCGGGACCGGCCAGACCAAATTCGGAGAATGGTGGCAGAAGTCGCTTCGGGATTTGATCGAGGAATCCCTGAGCGCGGCGATTGCAGATGCCAAAATTTCCCCGCTCAGTATCGATGCAATTGTCATCGGCAATATGCTCGGTGAAACGCTTTCGGAGCAGGCGCAGCTCGGTGCACTCACATCCGCAATGCTTCCGCACCGCCCGCCGGCAATCAGAGTCGAAGCGGCATGTGCTTCAGGCTCCGTCGCCGTGCATACCGCGTGCGCGCTCCTGGAAAGCAGGCGCGCAGAAACCGTGCTCGTGATCGGCGCGGAGAAAATGACCGATGCGGATCCTGCACATGTGGCCGCGGCATTGATGGGTGCGGGCGACAGCGAGCTGGATAGCCCTTCGGGGCTTACGTTCCCCGGAATATTCGGCCTTGTCGCCGCGCGCTACATGCACGAATACGGTCTCACACGGGAAGACCTGAGCCTCGTGAGCGCGCGCCACCATGAAAACGCGGCCAGCAATCCCTTCGCACAATTCCGCAACGCAGTGACGCCGGAAGCGGTCTCGGAAAGTTCGCTGATCGCCGATCCTCTGCGCTTGCTCGACTGCTCCCCCATCACCGACGGCGCCGCCGCGATGATTCTTTCCCGGACCCACAGAAGCCCTATTCGCTTGAAGGCATCGCAGATCGCGACGGATACCCTGAGCCTCACCGAACGCCCGAGCATGACCTCCTTCGCTTCGACGCGGGACGCCTTTTCCCGAGCATGTGAAGAAGCGGAGATCACCAAAGACGATCTCGCTCATCTGGAACTGCATGACTGTTTCTCCATCGCCGCCATCATCAACCTGGAAGATATGGGATTTGCCGATGCCGGAGCCGGAATTCGGCTGTACCGCGACCGGTCGGCGGATCTCTCGATTAATCAGAGCGGCGGCCTCAAAGGATGCGGGCATCCGGTGGGAGCCACGGGCGTAAAGCAGATCTGCGACATCGCCAAACAATTGAAAGCATCCAAACAACGCTACGGTGCCGCTCATAACTTCGGCGGCGCTGGCGCCACCTGCTGCGTCCACATCCTCGAACAAACGATCTGAGAATTTTTCCATTATGCATTTTCCTTTCTGCATTTGATTACTCCCCCTTCCTACCACCGCCGCCAGAAGTCCCAAGCCGACCGGATGCAGGGAGGGACGATCCTCTCGTTTACGACGGTGCGTCATCCTCCGACAGGCTTCCCCGATGCGCCGATCCGCCTGGGTCTTGTGGCTTTGGATAGCGGCGCACAGGTCATCGGCCAGTTACTTGGAGTAAATCCCATGATCGGCGATCGCGTCGCTCCACGCATGCGGCTGACAAGAACTACGGAACAGGGGCTGCGGATCTACGAAGTCGCCTATGAATCCCTTGTGCGCGTTGCAGTACAAGATACTTTCGTCTTCGAGGGATACATTCTGGCGCTCACGGGGCCTTCCGGCGTCGGCAAATCGACCGTGAGCAAGATCCTCAGTAAAGCGCTCAGCGACTACGTGACGCCGGTTCCCATCCTCACGACACGTGAGGCAAAACAGGGCGATGACGGTGAATACCGGTATATCGCGCACGAGGAATTCATTACGCTCCAGGACCGGGGACTTTTGGCTGCCGCTACGCATATTCCCTCCAATACCGAAGACCGCCTCTACGGCTACAGGGCAGAAGACATCACCAACATCTGGAAGCAGGGACGTATCCCTGTGGTGGTGACGGAGATGCACCTTCTCCAGGGTCTCTCACGCACCTTCGGCCGCCGCGCGATTCTTTCCTGCGGACTTCTTCCTCCGGGCAGCAGCCGCCGCGCAATGCTCTCGCAGCTGCTCCACCGGCTCCGCGCGCGCGGCAGGGACACGGAAGAAAGCATCGCCGACCGCGTAAAAAATGCCGGGGCCGATCTGGATTTCTTCACGCAGCGCAAAGAACTGTTTGATCACCTGCTGGTGAATGACAATTTGGAAAACGTGATTGATGCCTTGAAGGGGCACGTGCTCAAAACGCAGGAAGAGCGGGCGTAAGTCGTGTATGCTTCGGGCGTGTCCGCATACACGTTGATCACCGGCGCCAGCAGCGGCATCGGCGAAGCAACGGCGAGGCTTTTCGCTGCACAGGGCCGCAATCTCATTCTGATCGCGCGCAGGAAGGACCGACTGGAAGCGCTGGCAAAATCGATTACCAAAGAACACGGCGTGGAAGTGATCACGCACGTCGCGGATGTTTCTGATCCGAAAGCGCTCGCACAATGCTTTGCTTCCTTGAAGGGAAAATCCATCGACGTCGTCATCAACAATGCCGGCCTTGCGCTCGGTACTGAACCTCTACAGGACGCAAAGCCCGAAGACGGTGACACCATGATCGCCGTGAATATCGCGGGCTTCCTCCATGTCATCGAGGAGTCGCTCCCGTTTCTCCTGAAATCACGCGGACATCTCATCAACCTTGGCAGTATCGCGGGCCTCGAGGCATACCGCGGCGGCGCGGTCTACTGCGGTACGAAAAGCTTCGTTCACGGCGCTTCGAAGGGACTCCGGCACGATCTTCTGGGAACGGGAATTCGCGTCACGGAAATCGCCCCCGCAAAGGTGGAAACGGAGTTCAGCATGGTCCGGTTTAAGGGAGACAAAGCAAAAGCGGATGCGGTGTACGCGAGTTACACGCCGCTCTCCCCTCTCGATATCGCCGAGACGATCTGGTTCGCCGTTTCGCGCCCCGCGCACGTCACGATCGAACATCTGGTGATCTATCCGACGGATCAGGCCAGTGCGAGCGCATTCGTAAAACAGAAATAGTATTTTTTGATTGTATGTAAGCCGAAATCGGTGATGTTGACTTTTACGTGTTTTTGCATGGTTCACCCTACCGAAAAAACGCTATTTGTGCTAAAATAATAGGATTTATAGCCAAATTAACACAAATCCATGTCTCTGCATTCCCTCATGTTCGGATGGGAGTATCCCCCGCTCCACCTTGGAGGCCTGGGTGTAGCGTGTCAGGGGCTCGTCCAGGGGCTCCTGCGCAACGGCGTGAAGATCACTCTGGTCCTTCCTCACGCGAACAAAAATGCCGAACGGGAAGTCACCGTTCTCACAACGGACGATGCTTCAGCCACCACGCTTTCTGTGCCGAGCATGCTGCAGCCGTATGACACGCACGGAAGCTATGACATTCGCGTCGGGAATATTTCGCGCGAAGACTGCGACATCTACGGAGGCGACATCGCGGGTGCGATCGAGAAATACACGGCCGCAAGCGTGGATATTTCCAAAAATATCGCGCCAAGCGTGGTGCACTGCCACGACTGGATGACCTACGGAGCGGGAATACGCGCAGCACGACATCACCGGGTTCCCCTGATCACCCACATTCATGCCACCGAGCTCGATCGCACCAACTTCCATCCGAACCGCTGGATCTACGGATTTGAAAAACGCGGCTTTGAAGCGGCGGACCGGATTATCGCGGTGAGCCAGTACACGAAGAACGTTCTCACGGAGCACTACGGCATCGCCCCGGAAAAAATCGCGGTCGTCCATAACGGCACGAGCGAACATCTCACGCCACAGGCAGGGCTTGGGATGCATAGCCGTCACGGAGCGAAGGATCATCCGATGGTGCTGTTTCTTGGCCGCTTGGTACTGCAAAAAGGCCCGAAGCAGTTTCTGGATATGGCCAAAATCATCCACCGCAGGCGCCCCGAAGTGCAATTCTGCGTCGCAGGGGATGGCGACATGCTCCCGGAAATGATCAGCTATGCGGTCGAGCAGGGATTACATACCTGCGTGCTTTTCACCGGCAAAGTGGGCAGCCGCGAAGTGAGCGCGCTCTATAACCGTGCCGCGTGCTTTGTGATGCCTTCTTTGAGCGAACCCTTCGGCCTCGTGGCCCTCGAAGCAGCCGCGCACGGCACACCGGTGGTCTTAAGCAAGCAATCGGGTGTCCGCGAAGTTCTCGATCACTCCTTCCAGGTGGATTTCTGGGACACGGAGAAAATGGCCGACTGCGTTCTCACGATCCTGCGCGAGAAACCGCTCGCACTTCAGTTGCGATCGGAAGCATCCAGAGCCGTGACGCATCTCACATGGCAGCACCAGGCGGAAGTCGTCCGCAGCATCTACGAAAATCTGATCCGCACCTAACACATGAAAGCCCGAACTCCCCAATCCCGGCTCCCCAATCCCGATTTCCCATCGGTCTGTCTCTACTTCCAAGTGCATCAACCGTATCGCCTGAAGGATCTCCGCATCAGCGACGTCGGCTCGATGGATCTGCAGTACTTCGACACCGATAAGAATCGCGCGATTTTCCGGAAGGTCGCGGAGAAATGTTATCTGCCGACAAACGCGCTTCTCCTCGAACTTCTGCATGCCCATCCGCATTTTAAAATCGCGTTCTCGATTTCCGGAGTGTTCCTCGACCAATGCAAAGAGTACGGCGAAGATGTCCTGGAGTCCTTCCGGAAGCTCGGAGAAACGGGACAGGTCGAATTCCTCGCCGAGACGTACTACCACTCGCTCTCGTGCCTCACATCGCTACGGGAATTTCTGGAACAAGTGAGCCTGCACGTCCGCACGATCGAGAAATGCTTCGGAACAACGCCGAAGGTTCTTCGCAATACCGAGCTGATCTACCGCAATGAACTGGCGCAGATCGCGCGGCTCATGGGATTTTCGGGAATCCTCAGCGAAGGCGCGGACCGGATTCTGGGAGACCGCAGCGCCAATCAGCTCTTTGCTCCTCCGGACTTCAAAGTGAGTCTGAAGGACCAGCGCACGATCCGATCGTTCCGGCCGTTCAATAAAGCGCAGCGCGACATCCGCATTCTCCTGAAGAACTACCGCCTCAGTGATGACGTCGCATTCCGGTTCTCCGATAAAAGCTGGATCGGCTTTCCTCTCACCGCAGAACGCTTCACCGACTGGCTCATGGGCTCAGGAGGATTCACGACGAACCTCTTCATGGACTACGAGACCTTCGGCGAACATCAGTGGGCCGACACGGGAATTTTTGATTTCCTCCGGGCACTTCCCCGCATCTGGCAGGAGCGCGGCATTCTCGCACGCACTCCCAGTGAAACGATCGATGCATGGAACCAGAGCAAGCAGCCCACCCCGTGCTATGACGCGCATGAATTCCTCTCATGGGCGGACCAGGAGCGTGATCTTTCCGCATGGCAAGGAAACCGGATCCAGACGGCAGCCCTTGCGGCGATCCATGCTCTGGAGAAACCGGTACGCAAGTCGGAAGATCCCCGGATGATCGATGCATGGAGAAAACTGCAGACCTCTGACCACTTCTACTACATGTGCACGAAATACTGGAGCGACGGCGACGTCCATAAATACTTCAGCCCTTACGACTCCCCCTATGAAGCCTATCGGCGCTTCTCCCACGCGCTCTGCGATCTACGCCAGATGCTGGAAGAACGCCAAACGCCCGAATCCTAAGATTCTTTTTCCACTTTCCTTTTTCCGCTTTCCACTCCTTCAGAAATATGCCCCGCTCCCTCGTCCTCGGCAACGGCTGCGTACTCGCAACCTTCGATGAGAAGTTGCAGATGCGCGATCTCTACTTCCCCTTTGTGGGAATGGAGGATCACACGGCCTACGGCGACGTGCATCGCATCGGATTCTTCGTCGAAGGCAAAGGATTCTCGTGGATCTCGGATCCCGACTGGGCCGTGGACATCCGCTACCGGTTTGCAACCCTCGTCGGGGAATCCACAGCACGAAGCGACCGTCTGGGCCTCAGTGTCCGCGTCATCGACTACGTGCACCCGGTCCACAATATCCTCGTCCGCCGCTGGTTCCTCTCTTCGACGGATGGCGAACGGAAGACAGTGAAAGTCTTCTTCCACCATAACCTCCACATCTACGGAGACAATCAGAAAGACACTGCGTTCTATGAGCCGTTCACAAACTCGGTGATCCACTTCCGCCAAACGCGATACTTCCTGATCTCGGCGCAAACGGACAAACCCGTCACGAGCCCCCCTAAACGGGATCTTGGCATGTACCAGTCGGTGCTCCCGAGTAAGGAAGCGATACAAAGCGGCGGCATGAGCGAGTGGAGCATCGGCAAGGCCGGCTACCGTGGACTGGAGGGCACATGGCGCGACGCAGAGGATGGAGTGCTGAGCTGCAATCCCATTGAACAGGGATCCGTCGACTCGACGGTAGCCGTGGCATGCAGAGTGGAACCGGATGCAGAGACGCATGTGACATTGCATCTGAGTCTCGGCAAGACACTCGATGACGTTGTGGCGCTACAACAGATGGCGCTTACGGAAGGCGATGAACGACTGGAGCGGCATACCAGCAACTACTGGAGAAGCTGGGTGAGCAAAGTCCGCCGCGATTTCGGCGATCTCCCGCCGGAGATTTCAGATCTCTACCATCGCAGTCTTCTTGTGATGCGCATCCACGCCGATAACCACGGCGGCATCGTCGCTGCAGCCGACGCCGACATCATGGCGTTCAACCGCGATACCTATACCTACGTATGGCCGCGTGACTGCGCGTTCACCTGCATGGCGTTTGACAGCGCCGGCTTCTCCGAAGTTACGCGCCGCTTCTTCCGCTTCTGCAAGGGACTGCAGACCCCCGACGGTTACCTGCTCCACAAATACAACCCCGATGGTTCCGTGGGATCTTCATGGCATCCGTGGTTCAAAAACGGCGAACCGGAACTGCCCATTCAAGAAGATGAAACCGCGTTGATCCTCGTTGCCCTCTGGAAACACTTCACCACCTCGCAGGATTTTGAATTCCTCCAGGAGATGTACGAGGGATTTGTGAAGAAGGCGGCCGAATTCCTTTGCAACTTCCGCGAGGAAGGCACGGGGTTGCCGCTTTCGAGCTACGACCCCTGGGAGGAGCACCGGGGAGTATTCACGTATACAACGGCGTGTGTGGCCGCAGGGCTCAATGCTGCTGCCAGAATCTGTATCGCACTCGGGCACCACGCACATTCCGAGCGCTATCAAACCGCCGGAGACGAAGTCCGCCAGGCGCTTCTGTTCCACCTCTACGACGAAGATATGCAGCGCTTCATGAAACGGATCACGCGGAAAAATGGAGAAACCGTCGATCGCGACAAAACGCCGGACATGAGCATCGCAGCGATCTGGAAACTCGGCGTGCTTCCTCCGGAGGACGCCCGCGTCATCTCGACGATGCGCCAGCTCAATGATCTGCTGAAAGTGCGGACTCCTGTCGGTGGCTTTGCGCGCTACACGAACGATTTCTACCACACGCCCTCTACGCCGACGAAAGATGTTCCGGGAAACCCCTGGATCATCACGACGCTCTGGTCCGCGCAGTGGGACATCGCACGCGCAAAGACAAAAAACGATCTGGAGTCCGCGCGGAATGCGATCGTCTGGGCCGCAAAGTTTGCAACGACAAGCGGAATACTCCCGGAACAAATGCACCCCCACACCGGCGCTCCTCTCTCCGTCGCCCCGCTCGTGTGGAGCCATGCGACATTTGTGGAGACCGTCCTGCTGTATCTCGAAAAAGAAAAACAATTGCCTTCCTAACCCGTAACTCGCAACCCGCAAACGAACAAACCCTATTCCTACGCCCTACCCCCTACCCCCTACTCCCTACTCCCATGTCCCGCTGCCCCCTCTCCCGCATGCAACACCTTCTCGTGCTCCAGATGGCCCTCGCGGTCACCCTGGCCTCCGGATCAATCCTTGCGGCATCTGTTGATGACAGCGCGCCGGAGGAGCCCGCCGTAGAAGCCGCAAACAATCCGGAGATGGATGCGCGCAGAGAGAGCATTGAAGATTTCAAATCCGACTACCTGATGAGCCGCAAAGCGATCGAAAGCGCATTCACAATGGAGACGACCCTGCGCCAAAAGCGTGCGGAACTCCGACGCGACTGCCGCGAGACGCTGCGCAAAGCAAACCGCGACCAGCGCCTCCCACGACTCAGTGACTGCATGAAAGACGATCTCCAGAAGACACTCGAGATGGTGACGGCGCGGGGAACTTCGATTGCCGCTGCGGCGGGAGTTCAGGGCGACGTAAAAGAATTGATCGCGGCCAGAAACGAACTCCTCCGCGATGCTCTCGATACGATCATCACCGCACTCGACGCCGGTGTGTACACGGATGAGGAGGGGCTCGTGGAAGCACGCAACAATCTCCGTGAAAAATATTTCAAACCGTACGCTGCGCTCCTGCCGCAATTGCATGGCGAGCATGCGCTTTCATGGATCAGTCATCTGCTCGTCCGCTCAGACAGCCTCAAAAAGTCCGGCACGCTCTCCGAGCAGGTCCTTGGAAAAGTCGTGGAAGCGGAAGCATGCCTCTTCACGGAGGAAGATTCCTTGAGCCAGGCAATTGATAGTAATGAAACAATTTCTTCGATAAGTCAATCTCTCGAACGGCTTCCGGGCTGTCTCGACCTCCTCACTGAGGCCCAGGTTCTCTGGAACCAAGAACAGACCCCCGAAGTGGAAAGCGCTCCCGAACCCCAGTGGGAAAACCGGAAACTCCGCCGCTTGCCAGGGACAAGAAATTAGGGTTTTTCAGCTTCTGAACCTGAAACAAGGATGACTTCTTGGAAGCCTTGGGTTCCCCCGTATACTGGGCTCTCCCATGCCCTCCCCCCACATTGCTCATCGGGTTGTTCGAACGAAAAACAAGCACTCGAGGGCCGTGCTCAAAGATGAGACGGTGATCATCCGCCTGGCCAGAAATCTTTCGCGCACTGAAGAACAGGATCACATCCGCGACTTGCTGCGGCGTATGACGAGAATCGTTTTAGAGGAACGTACGAAGATTCTGATCAACCCTTTTCAGAGTCTTCTGAACGGTTCTTCGCGCTCAACAATCGAGCTCGCGACCGGAAAGAAAATTGTTTTTGCACTCGAGGCCGGTGATCGCTCGAAGGCCAAGCGGACGAAGGAAGGATGGCACATCACCATCGGTCCGCGTTGCCGCCGCAAAGCATTGCACCGCTTCCTCTGGAAGCTTGTAAGCATCTCCGAGCAGCAGCGCATAGAACGTATGGTGGACACCCTGAATGCCGAAGTATTGGGAGTGCGCATCCGCGGCGTGAAGATGGGATTTGCTTCCACGCAGTGGGGCAGCTGTAGCCCCAAAGGCGTGATCATGCTGAATGCTGCCTTGCTGGTGCTTCCCGAGCGCACCCTTCGCTACATCATCATCCACGAGCTTAGCCATCGCATTAGGCCAGACCACTCCGCCGCCTTCTGGAGAGTGGTGGAACGCGCGATGCCGGGATATGAAAAGGCGCGGAGGGAACTTTTGGATTACCGGCTGCCGACGCTGTGACTACAACTTCAATCCGCATCTCTCGTGCAGATCTCTGATCATTTCAAGATTTCTAACGCAAAAATCTGTGTGGAGGAAAGAACCTTCTGAGGGGGAATTTGCGATCTTCAGTAAAGAAAGGGCGTCATCATCCCCATCAAGAGCAAATTGCTCGAGCTCCCGACACGCATCATTATCGCCTTTAAGCGCTCGCTCACAGAGAGCTACCAACTTCGGATCGACCTTGTCGCCTGTTTCGTTCAATTTCATAGGAAAATTATGCAATAAATCTTAAGAAAAACAAATATTTATGACATTTTTTATGTATTGGCTTCCATATGCGTACACTGCAACCATGCAGAAAATCGTTGATTCCCATCATGCTCTCAAAATCGCTTTAACAGTCGCCAAAGCAGCTGGCAAGCTCCTGCAGAGAAAACAAAAAGACCTCCTGAAGCACGGCTACGACTCCATCGGCGTCGGAACAAAATCCGGCCCGCATGACTACGCTTCGGATGCCGACCGCGAGGCGCAGCAGATTATCGTGGATGCGATTCAGAAGAATTTCCCAAGCCACAGGATTCTCGGAGAAGAAGGCGGAACGGATCATCTTGGGGATCCCGCTTCCCCGTTCCGTTGGATCATCGATCCGCTGGATGGGACAACAAACTTTATTCACGGAAAACCCAACTATGGCACCATTATCGCCCTTCAGGAAAATGACAAAACCATTCTCGGCGTGATGATCCTGCACGAAGACAAAGAAACGTACACCGCTATACGTGGCGAGGGATGCTTCCTCAACGGCAAGCGCTGCAGCTTACGAAAAACCGCCGGCATGCACGACGCCGTTCTCGCATGCAACATCGCGCATCGTGCCCATACAACGCCGGACGGGCTTCGCGTCGTCCCCATCCCCCTCTGCGCGTCAATCGAGAACTACGGCAACGCCATCGAAGAATTCGCAGTGGTGCTCAAAGGCTGGAATGACGGCGTGTTTTTCAATGGCCCCAAGCTTTGGGACGTCGCCGCAGGATGCCTGATGGTGGAAGAAGCGGGCGGGCGATCGAAAACCGCATTGAAAGATCCGGATGATCCGCGTTCGGGGGTTTTGTGTGCCGCGACGACGAATGAAATTTTCGAAGAGGTGGAAGAATTTGTCTTTAAAACGTTAATAACATCACCGTAGAGACGGACCTGTGGTCCGTCTCACCGATTCCAGAGACGCACCAAAGGTGCGTCTCTACGGAGCCACATTGAAATTAACGCCAGTCTTCTTCATCAATTCCCCCAACAGAAACACCGGTAACCCCACCACGCTCGTGAAATCCCCTTCCAGATGTTCGATCATCAATTGCCCTTTGCCATCAATCTGGAACGCTCCGGAACGGTCTTTCCACTGCCCCGTCCCGATCCACCAGGCGATTTCCTCCTCGGATAATTTCTTGAAATGGACGCGGGATGAAGAGATGCCTTCAGCGCGTGATGAGGGTCCGATCAGACACAGCCCGGAATGAATCACCGAGATGGCACCACTCTGCAGCCTCAGCATCTTCTCCGCTTCCGCGGCATCCTTCGGCTTTTCCAGAAGCGTGCCATCGGATGCGACGACCAACGTGTCACATCCCAAAACCCAACAATCGGAATGTGCACGCTGCACATCCTCCGCTTTCATCCGCGCCAGAACCTGCGCCCGCTTGGCAGGATCTTTGTCCTCGTATGCGGATTCATCAACGCCGCTCGGCACAACGTCAAACGCCATGCCAAGACCTTTCAAGAGCTCACGACGCTGTGGACTGGCCGATGCGAGGATGAAACGCATGGAAGGAGCATAGAAAAATCACACGCACATGTCACCCTGAGTAGCGCCGCCTGTCCTGAGCTGCGTCGAAGGGTATCGAAGGGACTGTTACTCCCCAATGTACGGCGTCGGTCGCATCGGCACAGGGACACCTGTCCTGCGTGTAGAGCGGTCATTTGCCTGCTCGATCATCTTGAGGCGAAGCTTCAGGGACGTGGGTTCTAGGCCACGGTGGCGAAGCGCCTTGAGATCGGTTTCGATTCCTGTGGGAAGTTCGTCCGAGGCGTCATCTCCCACGATGCTCTTACAAAGAGCGTGGAATCCGGGCAGGATCCGCTCCATACTCTCGGGACAACTCTCTGCTCGGGTGTAGGTCCGGAGAAGCAATCTCTGGCGGGTGGAAAGCTCATCGGTGCCGAGTTCCTCCTCTTCCTCGGGCGCGCTGGCATGTACAGGATCCTCATCCACGGCTTTTTGCTCCGTGCCACTCTGCTTTCGAATGCGTGCAAGTTCGCGACCATGCACAATGTATTCCTTGAAGGTAGAAGGATCATTGATGTCCGGCTTCACAGCGTCAGTAATCCCGAGCCGGAGCTTCTCACGGTAGGCTTCGATCGCAAGCGAGTACGCGCGGCGCAGCATCTGCCGGTCACCGGCCTGATATTCATAGACATCCTCTCGGATGTCGCCGATTGCCTCGAACTGCTGACCGTCGTCATCCTGGGACCGGAATACGGCCTGGGACGAGAGCGGAATACTGATGATCGCGACGAGAAGTGCCGTGACCGCGCGTGAAGAGGAACGTTCCATGTGGGTGTTGGGAGGAATCACATTATTATAGCAGAAATTCGATTCTGATTCAATATCCCCTGTGGAAAGGTTGCGAAGTTTGCGGAGTGACGGAGGTTGCGGAGTTCTTAAGCTTTGGAACTTCGCAACCCTCGCAAACTTCGCAACCTCCGCAAACTTTCACGATATTTCGGTCACAACAAACCAACCGCTGCTCTGACCTTCGCCATCGTCCCAATCGCCACCGACTTCGCCCGCTTGGCACCGCTTTCCACTACTTCCCTAGCTTGCGCCGGCGTGATCTTCACCCGCTTCTCTCGCATGGCCATGAAGTAATCCATATACGTCGAGAAGAGTTTTTTCTTCGCATCGCCATACGGAAGCCCGTTGCGGTATTCGTCCGCGAGCGCTTTCGCCTGATCCGCGTTGAGGAAGAGTTTGTGGATCTGATAGATAATGCAGGCCTCCGGATCCTTGGCATCATTCATTCCTTTGGAATCCGTCACGATGCCCATGATCGATTTTTTGATCGCAGCCTCTTCGCCGAAAAGCGGAATCGTATTGCCGTAGCTCTTGCTCATCTTTTGCCCATCGGTTCCCGGCACCACGGCTACCTCTTTGGCCACTTCGGGCTCCGGAATCACCAGTGTCTCGCCGAACGTGTTATTGAATTTCACCGCGATATCACGCGCAAACTCCACATGCTGCTTCTGGTCTTTGCCTACGGGAACAATGTTCGCGTCGTACATCAGGATGTCCGCGGCCATGAGCACCGGATACGTGAAGAGGCCCACGGAAGGCTGCAACCCCTTGCTGACCTTGTCCTTATAGCTCACCGCGCGCTCGAGGAGCCCCATCGGCATGATCGTCATGAGGATCCACATGAGCTCTGTGTGCTCGGGGATATGCGACTGGTAATAGATGATCGATTTCTTCGGGTCGAATCCGCAGGCGAGGTAATCAAGCACGATGTCCTCGCGCGACTTCCGCAGCGCGTCTCTGTCCTGCACGGTCGTGAGCGCGTGCAAATCAGCGACAAAGTAGAACGTCTGCTCCGCCTTGTTCTGCCACTCCAGATTCGGCTTCATGGAACCGAAGTAGTTTCCCAGGTGCAGCTGGCCGGAGGGTTGCATTCCCGAAAGGACTCTCATGGGAGGAGTATAGCTGCAGAAGCTGCAGAAGCTGCAAGAGCTTCCTTCTGCGGCTATTGCAGCTGTTGGAGCTTTTTCAGCACCGCCTCAAATGCCCTCGGCATCGACGCTTCAATGTGCAACTTCTCTCCCGTTACAGGGTGCGACAGCTCCAGTGATTGCGCATGCAGGAAGAATTTGTGGAACTTCGTCACCCGGCTGAACGCCTGATTGAATTTCGGCTCTCCGTAGAGCTCATCAAGTGCCAGTGCATGCTTGATCGCCTTGAAGTGCCTGCGGATCTGGTGGTGCCGGCCGGTTTCGATCTCGCATTCCACGTACGTCGCACCATGAAATCTTTGCAGAACGACAAAATTCGTCACCGCGGGAATCAGTTCTTCCTTTTTCTTCTGGTCCTCAAATTTCTTTTCCCGGGAACTTCTGGCAGGAAGCAGCGCACGGATCACCCCCCTGTCGCGGTCGATTACGCCCGAAACAATCGCGCGGTACACCTTCTTCCATCCCTTGAAATGTGATGCCAGGACCGCTTCCCCAGCCGCTTTGGTTTTCGCAAAGAGCACTACGCCCGAGGTATCGAAATCGAGACGATGGAGCACGCGCAGTCCGGGATAATCCTGATGCAGGAAATCGTAAAGCGGTAGCTTCCCCACTTCGCCTTTTCCACGCACCGTGAGCTCTCCCGCAAGCTTGTTTACGGCAAGGAGATGATCGTCTTGAAAGAGAATGCGGTCGGGGGAGATGGGCATGAAGGTACTATACCGATTTCTCACTCAGAATTTCCGCAAAGCGTCGCTTTCCGGCAGGCGTGGGATACCCTTCTGGAGTGCCATCCACGCAGGCCGTACAAAACTCGTCGCGAGAAAGTCCAAGTTTCTCAAAGACGCTGAGCATGTCTTCCTTCGAAAGGAAACGAATGGAAGTTAAACCAAGTTCCTGTGCGAGCAAACGCTCAAGCGTTTGCGTAAGATCCCCTCCATTCTGAAGAATCGCGTTACGATATTTCCCGACAAGCAACTCGCGGAGCGTGGGGAAATCGATACCGTAGAAACATGGAGCGATGATGGGGGGACACGATACTCGCAAGTGGATCGAGTTGGCGCCCATGTCCCAGAGCTGTTGCACGAGCACCTCCATGGTTGTCCCGCGAACCACACTGTCTTCGCACAGCACGATATCCTTTCCTGCAATCTGACCGTCCGGGAACAGATATTTGATCCGCGCAAAGGCGATGCGCTCTTCACGCGTCCCTAAAAGGAAGCTTCGTCCTTCTGCCTCCGGATTTCGTGTAATCGCCTGGACGTATGGCAAATCCAAATCCTTGGCAAATTGCTGCCCGCCGGCAATGCCGGAATCAGGGACGCCGATCACGGTCGCGCCCGCGGGAAGCTCTCCATTCTTCTCCCTTCGAGCAAGCGCGGATGCGAATCCCTGTTTGGCCTCCTGCACCTGTACACCGTCGAGCTTGGAAAGCAGGCGTGAGAAATACACCCACTCGAAAAAACATCGGGAAACATTTCTTCCCTCCATGACCTGCAGGGAGACCGGATCTGCACCTTTGAGTTTAGTGACAAGCTCACCGGGGCTGATGTCTGCAATGTCGAAATCCTGTTCAGGGAATGCATCCCGGATAGCACTGTCTTCAGAAGCAATGATATTACCCGATGTCACCAGAGGGCGGAACCCGTGCCCGTCACGGTATCCCCACATGTTGCCCTCATCGTCCATGAGGACAATGTTGAAACAGCCGTCCAGATGCTCCTCCAGAAAACGAAATACCTGTGCCATGTTCTGCGGCCACAGCCGTATCCCCTGTTGTAAAAGCACACGAATGGCATCGGTATCAACGTCTTGCAAAAGCTGTTCGGAAAGCTCCTTTCTCAACTCGTCGTAGTTCGCGATGTTGCCGTTAAACGAAAAGGACCAACTCCGTCCGGCGGCGTCGAATGTGAAAGGCTGTCTATGCCGCAGGATTTCTGTTCCCGATGTCACATACCGCACCTGGCCTTGCCCGCATGCAAAGCCCAGTTCTGAAGCCGAAGGCTCATCAATAATAGTTTGCAGTCCCGCCAGTCCTTTTTCTTTTGCGATCGTGGTTATTTGCTCGCGGGCCGCCATCGTAATTCCAAAACCTGCTTTTCCACGATTGGAATTCGCCTGAAGGACCTTGGCAACGTCCCGGGGGAGATGTACATCTTCTGCATCCGGTTGGATACCAACGACTGCGCAATGATGTCCTATATCTTCAGACATAAGACCGCATTGTGTCACCCGTCCATGGGTAATCCAACCTATTGCATAGAGAAATTATCGCTGAAAACGATTATAAGCTTCGTTATATGGCCAATCTCGTACGCACTTCATTGATGATTCTATCGGTGCTCTCAAAATCAATAGCGTACTCATCAACAGGAAACTCTCTTGGGAAGACCCCTACATGATATCGCAACGTTAAAATGCGCAATGTCTCGTATTTTTCGACATAGGCATCAATGAATTCTTTCATTCCCCCTCCTTGAAATACATCTCTGCGTAAAATTCCAATATCTTCGCAGAGTTCGTTCCAGCGCTGTATAGCTGCCGTGAAGAGATGCTCTACCTCCACATGAAGAGTACGCGGTGGAGGGCTCACATCAATATATTCTGCAATCGCTTCATAGGCATCATCAAATGCCTTCATACGGAGAGTAATCCGGTCCGATGTCGACATACGCAGGACCTCCGATGCATCGTAATTTTCTAAACCACTCATAATAGCATTATATCTTATAAAAAATTATAAGCAATTTATCCCAAACTCCTCCTGATTCTCCCCTCCTCAACAGTATTGCTGCACTGTCGGTGCTGCGTCGCCATGGTGATGGGGGGGACATGGAGAGATTGTAGGGTATGAGCGAGC
>Ga0155171_117_pt3 | contig 24839 bp, 25 predicted proteins | sample RifCSPhighO2_01_FD_106139 | JGI IMG/M metagenome (GOLD analysis project Ga0155171, IMG submission 106139) | Candidatus Peribacteria bacterium RIFCSPHIGHO2_01_FULL_55_13
ATGTCGAGCCACATCACCTGCAGAAGTTCTACGAACCATGGATGGAAATACCAGTGTGCTTTGCGTTCGGCAGGCATCGCGGCGAACGACCCCATCATCATGTGATGCCCGGCGATCCAGGCGATCTTGTCGATGCGCGATTTTGGAAACTTCAGCCGTGCAAACACCGTGCGGATGATTTCTTCGGAAGCCTCGGCATGGTGATCAAACCGAATACGTTCCTTGAGGGCAAAGGTCTTCTCTTTGCCGACATCATGAAACACTGCCGCCCAGCGCGTATCCGCGCCATGATCTTCCGTGAACGAGGCGGCGCACTGCAGCGTGTGGTTCCAGACATCGCCCTCATGATGGTAATCCGCCGGCTGCGGAATGCCCTTGCAGGCGGCAAGCTCCGGAATCGTCGCATGGAGAATTTCCGTTTCCCAGAGATCTTCCAGTGCGCGCTCAGGATGCGGTCCCAGAAGCATCTTTTCCATTTCCGTCGCGATGCGGACGCCGGATAATTCTGCCGCGAGTCCTGCCAGCGACCGAAGCGCCTGGAAGGTCTCCGGGTGATACTGGCCATCGATCCATGCACGAAAACGAACGGCACGCAGCATTCGTAGCGCGTCATGCTGAATGCGCATTTTCGGATCACCGATAAATCGAATCAACCGCTCTGCAAGATCTTCCTCCCCTTTACAAGGATCAAAAAGTTTCCCATCGACGGGATTCCAGTACATCGCGTTGATTGTAAAATCACGACGTGCGGCATCAGCTTCACGTTTTCCGAACCGCACGCTCTCCGGATGGCGTCCGTCAGACGCCGCATCATCCTCACGGAATGTCGTAACTTCAAACGTCTCTCCTTTGTGCGAAACGACAATACTTCCGAACTGCTTGCCGATCTCATCGCATTTTGGAAAAAGCGTAATGACGTCTTCAGGTAGTGCAGCGGTAGCGATATCGATATCCTTCGGCAGCTGTCCCCGCAGCATGTCGCGAACTCCCCCTCCCACCCACCACGTCTCGTAGCCGGCGTGGATGAGCATTTCGCAGACCTGAAGGGCACGTTCGCCGAGGCGACTGGTAAGAGTGCGATCGATGATTTCTCCGGAAAGAGGCACGATGCAGATTGTGAATGAGCAACGAAAAATTGGAAAATAGACGTATTGCATTTATGAAATTTTTATTGTAAAATCATCATATGACCTCTCCTCAATCAGAAAACCCTGCCTCACTGGATGATCTACTATTGCAGTACAAGGTAGGAGCGACTGTCGTTTACAAAGCCCGGGTATGGATGATCGAGAGCACCAGCAGCGGACCGTATTCGGATGAAACATATGGGGAAAAACAAGAACGTCCAAACGGCATCATGCTGACGCTGGCTGCAAATGACGGTTCCAACGACCAGGTGAACATAGACCCTGCGCAAGAAACCGTAACTGTTGCTCCCCAAGACGCCAGTGGAGAGTTCCTCGATAGACTCATCGACGAGCAGCGCCAACGAATTGATACGCACGGTCTACAGGGTGAGAATACAGTTCTCTAGAGCGCCAGCAGCAGACGGAGGACCGCCGTCGCTTTTCGACAAACTCAGGGCGACCCGGTTATGCTTGCTCTACAGAGATCCTGTTCGATGTATGCTGAGATTCGCAGTCGCCGGCTGTCCGCATTCCACCCCCGCCCCTGGCGGGACAGTAGAAGGCTTGAAACGTGCAAAGGAACTCAAGATCGGAGCGATGGAAATCGAGTGGGTACAGAATGTTCCTTCAAGCGTGGAGCGGATGATGGAGATTAGGGAGACGGCCGAGGTGCTCGACATGACGCTGACGGTGCACGCCCCCTACTTCGTCAACCTCAACTCCCCTGACGAAGTAAAGCTCTCTGCGAGCATTCACCGCATTCTCCGCGCACTGACGATGGCCGAGCTCGCCGGTGCACGCTCCGTCTGCGTTCATCCGGCGTTCAACATGGGAAAGCCTCCGAAAGAGGTCTATGAAAATGTGCGCCGTGCGACGGAGAAAATCCTCAAGCAGAAGGCCAAATTCTTCCCCTCGGTGAATCTCGCCTACGAAACCATGGGAAAACCCACACAATTTGGGACGCTGGAGGAAGTCCTCAAGCTCAGCAAGGAATTCGATCTCTACCCGACTGTAGATCCAGCCCATATGCATGCCCGCACCAACGGTTTGATCAATACCACGAAAGAATGGAACGAGATGTTTGATCTCTATGAAAAATATCTTGGAAAGAAGTCTCTGAAAAACGTCCACATGCATTTTTCCGGTATTGCCTATGGTCCCAAAGGCGAGAAACATCATCTTCCGCTTCGGGAAAGCGACGCACGCTGGAAGGATTTCATTAGCGTTCTGAAACAGCGGAAGATCGAGGGCACGGTCGTCTGCGAATCGCCTCTTTTAGAAAAAGATACGTTGCTGATGAAAAAGGCGTTTGAGGATGCATGATATTGGTGAGAAAATTATTGATTACACACAAGATGCTCCTACAGTAATTATAGCTTTTGTCTTGGCGAAAGCAGGAGTCGTAAGGTCTGTTCCGGCCTTACGCTGGTCCTCTCCCTCAGACCACGGGGAGAGGACCTTCCTTTGTATGCTAAATGCAGTGCTCGAAGATAAAACTTCTTGCATCGCAGAGCATCATTGTTCATCGTAGGATACGTTGCTGATAAAAAAAGGCGTATGAAAGACTGTAAGCGTCCATGCGTCTCCTCCCAAGCTTACTTTCTTCTCCCACCCGCATGCCGCCCCGAATATTGGTTATGATCGTTTCCGTCTTCATTGGAACGTTTGCGGCGCTGCATCCGGGCGAGGCTGCGGCTTTCAACGGTATTGCCGGGCGGCGGCCTCTTCCCTTCCCGCAGTGCACGCGGACCGCCGGATACTGTCAGCGCACTGTTATACAAATCAGGAGGCCTTCGCGGCCCTGGCTGCGGTAAATCACGGGACTTGCGTCGAAGCCCGGCATTCATCATTCTGAGTGCCATGAACATCGCCATCAACGGCTTCGGCCGCATCGGCCGCCAGGCTCTCCGGATCATCCTTGAAAAACACCCCGATCTGGAGGTGGTCTTGATCAATGACCTCACGGACGGAGAAACGCTCGCCCACCTCTTTGAATTCGACTCCACCTACGGTCACTTCGACTGCGGAACAGCGTGTTACAAGGACGGCGTCCTTTCCACCAAGCACGGAAAGATCCGCACAAGCGCCAGCAAAGATCCTGCGACGCTTCCGCACAAGGAACTGAAGGTCGATATCGTCCTGGAGTGCACGGGATTTTTTACGAAACGTGACGATGCTGCCATGCACCTCAAAGCCGGAGCGAAGAAGGTGATTATCTCAGCGCCGTGCAAGGACAAGGCCGATGGGACGTTCTGCATCGGTGTGAATCACGAGTCATACGACCCCAAAACCATGCATGTCATCAGCAATGCATCCTGCACCACGAATTGCCTCGCTCCCATGGCGAAAGTGCTCGACGAAGCGTTCGGTATCGAGCACGGGCTCATGAACACCATCCACAGCTACACCAATGACCAGAATCTTCTAGATCTCCCGCACAAGGATCTTCGCAGAGCCCGCGCGGCAGCAATAAACCTGGTCCCATCGAGTACGGGGGCCGCGAAGGCCATCGGCGAAGTACTTCCTTCTCTTAAAGGAAAACTTCATGGCATTTCGATCCGTGTCCCGACGCCCACCGGAAGCATCACGGATCTCACGGTCGTTACAAAAAAGCCGGTCACGGCAGAAGCAGTGAATGCCGCGTTCAAGAAAGCGGAGGCAGGCGCCATGAAAGGGATCTTGGGGGTAGAAGACCGCCCGCTCGTCTTGAAGGACTTCGTGGGCGATCCCCGGAGCTGCATTATCGACTCGGCTCTCACACAGGTGATCGGGGGCAATCTCCTCAAAACATTTGCCTGGTATGACAATGAGTGGGGGTACAGCAACCGCATCGTTGAGCTTGCGAAGCTCGTCGGACAGAAGCTGTAGAGAAAAGAAGTCTTATTTCTTCTTCTCTTCATCGACAACTTCTCCCTCTACGACATCATCTTTCCCATTCGGGGCAGCTTCCTGCTGTTTTTGGGCCTCCGCATAGATAATCTTCCCGATCTCCTGCGCTTCGGTCGATAGCGCTTCGGTCGCCCTCTTGATTTCGTCGACCGATGCCTCCTCTTTCTTCAAAAGATCCTTCAGGTCGCCGATTTTCGTATTCACGTTCTTCTTGAGGTCATCGCTGATCTTGGCGTCGTGCTCACGCACCTGCTTCTCAAGATTGAAGACAAGAGCATCTGCGGCATTGCGCGTGTCGATCAGCTCTTTCTTTTTCTTGTCATCCTCGGCGTGGATCTCGGCGTCCTTCTTCATACGCTCGATCTCCTCTTTGGAGAGTCCCGTCGATCCCTGAATCGTGATGTGTTGTGTTTTTCCGGTTCCCAGATCCTTCGCGGTGACATGCAGGATGCCGTTGGCGTCGATGTCGAAACTCACTTCGATCTGTGGCATGCCGCGCGGCGACGGCGGAATACCGTCGAGGATGAAACGGCCAAGCGACTTGTTATCCGCCGCCATTTCGCGTTCTCCCTGCACCACATGGATCTCCACAGAAGGCTGATTGTCCGCTGCGGTGGAGAAGACCTGGCTCTTCTTCGTCGGGATCTTCGTATTGCGCTCGATCACTTTCGTGGCGACTCCTCCGAGCGTTTCAAGACCCATGGCAAGCGGCGTCACGTCCACAAGCACGATGTCTTTATCGATGTCCCCTCCGAGGACTCCAGCCTGGACCGCAGCGCCGATCGCCACGACTTCGTCGGGATTCACCCCTTTGTGCGGCTCCTTGCCGAAAAGCTCTTTCACTTTGGCGATGACGGCTGGCATGCGGGTCATGCCGCCGACGAGAACGATCTCGTTAATCTTGTCTTTGGACATTTTCGCGTCTTTCAGGGCATTGAGACACGGCTGCACGGTGCGCTCGATAAGATGACTGACGAGGGATTCCAGCTTCGAGCGGCTGAGCTTCATCTGCAGGTGCTTGGGGCCCGTTGCGTCCGCCGTAATGAATGGCAGACTGATTTCGGTTTCGGTGGAAGAACTCAGCTCGATCTTCGCTTTCTCCGCTGCCTCCTTCAGACGCTGGATCGCGATGATATCTTTGCTCAAGTCGATGCCGCTTTCCTTTTTAAATTCCGCGAGGATCCAGTCCATGATCGTCTGGTCGAAGTCGTCTCCTCCCAGGTGTGTGTCACCGTTCGTGGATACCACCTCAAAAACGCCGTCGCCAAGTTCGAGAACGGAAACGTCGAAGGTGCCTCCTCCAAGATCGAAAACGATGATCTTCTGGTCGTGCGCTCCTTTATCAAGCCCGTAGGCAAGCGCTGCAGCGGTCGGCTCGTTGATGATGCGTACCACTTCGAGTCCGGCGATCTGCCCTGCCTCCTTTGTTGCCTGGCGCTGTGAGTCGTCGAAATATGCGGGAACCGTGATCACCGCCTTCTCCACTTTCGTCCCGAGATACGCTTCAGCGTCGGCTTTCATCTTCTGAAGCACTTTTGCGCTCACTTCCTGCGGAAGCATCTCTTTGCCGTCGATCAAAATCATCGCGCGTTCCCCTTTACCGCTTTTCACCGAGAACGGGACGCGAATGGCATCTTCCTTCACTTCTTCAAAACGCCGGCCAATGAAGCGCTTTGCAGAGAAAATCGTGTTGCGGGGATTAGTCACCGACTGGCGCTTCGCCGCAACTCCGACGAGCACTTCACCGTTATCTTTATAGGCGACGACCGATGGAGTTGTACGGTTTCCTTCAGCGTTCGCGATCACCTGCGGTTCGCCGCCTTCAATCACAGCCATACAGGAGTTTGTGGTGCCTAGGTCGATACCGAGAATTTTAGACATGGGAGAAATTGAGAATTGAGAATTGAAAATTGAGAATTAAAGCTTCAGAATTGACAGGGTAACGGGTATTGTCACTCTCTACTCTAGAGTGCTAATTCGCATTGGTCAAGGTAACAATATCATTTTCAATTCTCCATTCTCAATTCTCAATTCCGTCCATGTTTCTCGATGAAGCCACCATCACCGTGCGGGGAGGAAATGGCGGACGCGGATGCGTCAGCTGGCGTCGGGAAAAGTACGAGCCGATGGGCGGCCCGGACGGGGGGGATGGCGGAAACGGCGGTGCCGTGTGGATTGTCGCCGATGACAATACGGATACGCTGAGCGTCTTTGCCTCACGAAAGAAGTTTTCCGCTCCGAGTGGCGAAGCAGGCTCCGGCAGCCAGCGCGGGGGCAAGGGTGGAGAGGATCTCCTGCTCTTTGTACCGTCGGGCACATTGATCTATGAAGGAGACACAAAAAATAAAGGAGAATGCATCGCGGATCTCGCAGTAAGGGGTGATCGCATCTGCATCGCCAAAGGAGGCCGGGGCGGATACGGCAATAGCCACTTCAAAAGCTCCACGCGCCAGGCACCCGATTTTGCGGAACTCGGAGAGCCGGGTGAGGAGACGACCGTTACACTCGAACTGAAGCTCGTCGCTGACATCGGCATCATCGGGTATCCCAACGTCGGCAAGTCTACGCTGATTTCCGTGATCTCCGCGGCGCGCCCGAAAATTGCCAACTACGCCTTCACCACGCTCACCCCGAACCTCGGCGTCGTCGATGTGCGTGGGCGCACCTTCGTCGTCTGCGACATTCCGGGACTCATCGAGGGGGCAAGCGAAGGGAAGGGGCTCGGCCACGCATTCCTGCGCCACATCGAACGGTGCGGCGCACTGCTGCATCTTCTGGACATCAGTCGTGCGCTTCAGGAAGACGGGTCGGTGGATTCTGAGAAGCTTATCGACGACTATCGCATCATCCGAAAAGAACTCGAGGCGTACTCCCCGACGCTCGCGAAAAAACGCGAAATCGTGGCCCTCAGCAAGGTCGACCTCACTATTGACGCTTTGGATGACATCGTGAAAACCCTCAAGAATAAGAAGATCACGGTGAACCATCGGATCTCCGCCGCCGCGAATCAGGGAATCGATGCACTCCTCATTGACCTGCTCCCGATTGTCCTGGAAGAGCGCGAGAAACGCCTTGCTGCAGAAACCCCTGAAGAGCAGCCGGACATCTTGCCCGTGCTGCAGCCGAGTGTCGGAAGCATCCGGATGGGTGCGTATCGTATCGAACAGCGGGACGACGGCATCCATGTCTTCGGAAAACGCCTGGAGCAGTTCACCGTGATGACGAACTTCCAATCGGAAGGCGGTCTCAGCCGTTTCCGCGACGTGATCGACCGCATCGGGCTTCGGCGCGAGCTGCAGCGCCTGCGGGGCACGACGAAGGCTCCCGTATGGATCGGAACGATTGCGGTCGAGGCGTACCTCTAAAAAAACGGAGGAAGTGCATTTTCCCCGGCGCTCGGTTACACTTCGCCAAATGGACGGTGCAGAAAGCTTCGGCCGGATCCCGCTGCGCCCCCTCGTATGGGTCTTCTTCGCACTGACGCTGATCCTGGGACTCTGGGCCGCAAAGGACTACGGCATTTCGTGGGATGAAAAATCGATGTTCGTACTGGGTGAGGAGGCATATGAGTACGTCACGCTGGGCGAGAGCTATCCGACACATATCGGCATCCGCTACCACGGTGCGTTTCTGGAAATTGTTCTCTATGCAGCGCAAGAACTTTTCCATTTGCGCTATGCGCGACATGTCTTCATCTTCCGCCATGCGGCGGCGTATCTCATCTATTGGGGGGGAATGCTCGCCGTGTACGCGCTTGCACTGCGCCACTTTAAGCACCGCGGCTGGGCGCTGCTGGTCGCAGCAATGTATTTCCTGAGTCCACGCCAATTCGGACATGCATTTATCAACACCCGTGACATTCCTTCGATGGTGTACTTCATTCTGAAGATGCTCACATTGCTCAACTTTCTGGACCGCAAAACCGTGCGCTCCGCCGTTCTCCACGGCATCGTCAGCGGGATGGTTGTTGCACTCAGGGTGGGTGGCCTCTTCGCACCGATCTTCACGGCGATCTTCTTCCTGCTGGAAATCCTGCGGGAGCACCTGACCGGAAAAGCGATCCCATGGAAGCGCTATGCAACACTGTTTGCGATCTACTTCGGCATCTTCCTGTGTGCGGTCGTCGCCTTCTGGCCGCTGCTCTGGGAGCAGCCGCTAACCAATTTTTTCGAGGCCGTCCACAACATGATGACAAGCCAGAACCAGCCCGGAGGACTCTATTTCGGGAAGCAGATCGACAGCACGCCATGGCATTGGGTTCCCATGCATTTCGTAACAAAAACTCCCCTGCTGTACGTGGGGCTGTTTCTGATCGGGGTGGCGGCATTCCTGGCAGAAGCTATCTACAGGCCGCGGCAACTGCTGACTGAACATCGCGATCTGTTGCTCTTTTTCAGCTGGTTTGCCATTCCCCTACTCATCGTCATCGTGCTGCAGGCGGACCTCTTCGACGAATGGCGCCACCTCTATTTCATCTATCCCGCCGTGGTGTTGTTCGCCGTGCATGGCCTCCGGGAGCTCGTGCGCATGGCGCAGCGCATTGCCCGGCCCCGCCTGCGTCAGATCCTGTGTGGACTGGCGGTCGCTCTCCCCACAGTGGGGTTCCTTTGGATCGCGGGATGGATGGTGCGATTCCATCCCCTGCAGTACGTGTATTTCTCGATCCCCTCTCGGTACGTCGAACACAATTTTGAGCTCGATTACTGGGGGCTTTCCTACCGGCAGGGATTTGAATGGATTCTCGAGCACGACACCGATCGGTATATTCCCGTCACGGTCACCAGCAGTCCCGGCTGGGAAAACCTCAATATCCTCACACGCGAGCAACGCAGCAGGCTGATCCTTTCGAAGAAATACCCACCGAAGTACGTGCTCGATAATTTCGACTGGAAGGGGTACGCCCACACGATGCCGAGGGAGACCCTGGTGCATTCCGTAAAAGTCTCGGGGCTGGAAGTCCTCGGTATCTATCGCAATCCCAACTGGGTCGCTCCGGAGTTTGACCCCAACGATCAAATGGAGACGGAGAAGGTGCAAATGTGGTTTGATAAAAATATGTCTCTGTAGTGAAGGACGACGAAGCGTGTCCTGGTCTCTTCTACTCGCTTCGCTCGCTCAGAGTGATTCGATTCGCATGAAAAAGAATGATAAGCCGAATGGTTTACCATGAGTGCGCGTCCCGCAGGACGCGAATCGAATGGTGGAGCTGAGGGGAGTCGAACCCCTGGCCTCGTCATTGCGAACGACGCGCTCTACCAACTGAGCTACAGCCCCACGGGAGAGAGTGTAAACAAAAGAACAACGGGGGGTAGAGCGCAGATCCTTTTTCTTTTGCGCCTCGCTTAACGCTCGGCGGCCAACTGAGCTACAGCCCCACATGTGAATCTTACAAGCTCTCATCTTGAGCCAACAAGGCCAATGAAGAGCTTCTCATCAATCCTACTCCTTGATACTATTTCCCTGTGGCCCGGTAGCTCAGTTGGTAGAGCACTCGCCTGAAGAGCGAGGTGTCACCAGTTCGAACCTGGTCTGGGCCACCATTCACAATCGCCTGTAGTACCTTATTCTACGATGTTTAAGGAACTTTACAAATTCTATTGGTCCGCTAGTGTAGGTCACCAGTCTTTCCCCCTACCTTTATGAAGACGTTCTCGACAGCCATTTTGGGCCTCACACTCCTCTTCTCCCCGATTGCCGAAGCTGCAACCGCAGTGCCGCGGCTCGAACCCACGGGCGACATCATCGTCAACGGACGGGATGTGGAGTGGAATGCCGAGTCCAACGCCGGCTATATCTATGCTGAAGAACAGGCCGAGTACCGCACATGGATGCGCGAGGAATACCGTGCATGGAAGGGCCAATGGAAAGAGCCGCTCGATGCCGAGCGCTTCGGGGAACAGCACCGCCTCGCCCGCCAGATTCTTGCTGCAGGACACCGCCGCGCCGTACGCACAGGGAACTGGAGCCGCAAGCCACGCCTCGTCGTTTCCACCGAGCCTACCGCTGAGGCTCCGGTCGTCGTGCAGCAGTACAACCGCCCGAGCCGCCGTTCCATTATCCTGGAAGCGGAGGCCCGCAACGCCGTAAAGGTTCCGGCGACCATGCGCGCAAGGGGTCAATGATTACACACTCGTGAAGAGCTCCCGGTAGATCGCGTACTGGTCCTCAAGCGAACGCAGTGATACCCATTCGTCGTCGCCGTGGATGCCTCCACCGATGGGTCCGTAGAGAAACGCCGGGATGCCGGCGGCGCTAAAGTGACGCGCATCCGTAGCGCCATGCTCCCGGATACAGCCGGGCTTTTTCCCCTCCACACGCTCGACCACGTTCACAAAGTTCTGAATAAAAGGATGCTTGGGATCCGTCTTGAGCGGATTGCCGCTTTCTTTGATCGTGAGCGTGCATCCGCGAGGAAGGAGCTTCTGGAGTTCCTGCATCACCGCTTCCGGTCCCGCGAACTCCTCAGGCGGATACCGGACATCCAGCGTCGCCGTCGCGAGTTTCGGGATTCTGTTGGCGGCATCGCTCCCGTAAAGTTCCGTAGCGCTCACCGTCATCCTCCAGTCGCTTTCGGTACCCGGGGGATACGCCTGGGTGATCGCCAGCAGTGCCTCCGCAAGCGCAGGAACCGGGTTGTTGCTTTCCCACGGAATCGCGCCGTGGCCAGAAATTCCTTCGGAGGTCAGCGTGAACCAGACGGCACCCTTGTGTTCCGTGACGATCCCCGGAGAGCTTCCGGTATCCGGCGTGAAGGCAATGGGCGTCGTGAATCCTTTCTTCAGAAAGTTCGGAATGGTTTTGCCTCCCGTCTCTTCATCGGTCGAAATCAGGATGCTCACGGGAGGGATCTGCCCTTCCCGGCAGGCATCCCTATAGGCCAGCAAAAACGGCAATGCAGCGCCTTTCATGTCTTTCACTCCCCGCCCCGTGATCCGGTCTCCATCGATGGCAATCTGGAATTGATCTTCCCGACCCGGCACCACATCCACATGGGCGAACCATGTCCAGGTTGCCGCTGGATGGTCCATCAAGAGATACGGGCAATCTGCACATTCTCTTAAAACCACGGGAATCTTCGATTCAGCCACAAAATTACGGTGGATCCAATCCAGGCAGGCATCCTTCTCGCGGCGGTTTCCGGCAACCGTGCGGAAAGCAATCAGCGTTTCGAGCGTCTGGAGAGGTACATGCGTTTCCATCCGATGCAGTCTAACCAGTCCGGGAAAAAAAGAGCCGCAAAACAGCGGTCTCTATTTGCATTTATATTTGCTTTTTTTGTAAAATATATTATAATAATAAAGAACACAAACATCTCCATGTCTACCCGCGAAAGAATTCTCAGTCACGGCCTTGGTATCAGCGCATTTGCATTATGCGCAGTGATGCTCGGGCAGCAGCCGGCAATCACAGGAAACGGTGACTATGCGGCCCTCCCGCTCGGCGCGAGCGTAAGTCTTGCACACGCCGAGGAAGCGGTGGATACGACGGATTCCGCGGTCCGCACGGCGCTGCGTCTCCAGCAGAGACTGCGCAGGCGGGGCCTTGCCGCGAGCATGGACGCAACAATTGTTGCTGTTCGGGAGCGCCAGAGACTTCTGCGACAAAGTATCCGCGTGCACTTCATGACGGAAACCGGAAGCGGAGCAACCTGGACAGCGAGCACGCAAGCCGATCCCCTCTGGATCCGCATGCAGCCCTATGGCGCCGGCATCGCGGTGACACTCGACGAAAGCAGGATCCGTACTTCGATCGCATCGCTCTCGTTTGAGGGCATTGATGTACCCATCAACGCGACCATCACCGAGGTGCGGGATGGAGAAACAGTGGACCGCATCACCACCGATACCGCCGCACGACCCGGCTACGTTCTCGATATTCCTGCAACCACCTCCGCCGTCTTGCAGGCACTGGCACTGAGCCAACCTTCCATAGAAGTCGCGATGATCTATACGCCGGGAAAGCTCCACAATCTCACGGGAATCCCTATGGGTGATCTCACGCTCCTTGCCAGCGGCTATTCGAACTTCAAAGGATCACCGTGGGGTCGCATCGCCAACGTCCGTAAGGCGCTTCGCAATCACATTCATAATGCCGTCGTCCTCCCCGGAGAAACACTCTCCTTTTACAGCCTGCTCACCGATCCCCTCGTTCCCGGAGGACGCTGGGAACAGGCAAAAGTAATCAATGGCGGTGTTCTCACTCTTGAACCGGGCGGCGGAATCTGCCAGACCTCCACCACCCTATACCGCGGGCTTCTTGAGGCAGGTCTCCCCGTGGTGGAACGTAAAAGCCACAGCATGTACGTGAGTTACTACGAAGATGGAGGGGTTGGATTGGATGCCACCGTCTATAACGGCAATCCGGATTTGAGCTTCACCAATGACACGGGCGGCATCATTGTCATCCAGGCCTACGACGACGGGAATGATGCCTACGTCCACATCTACGGAACCCCGGATGGAAGAGTGTCCACGCTCGATGGTCCATACTTCCGCGATAGCGCCCCCGAAGGGTTCCTGGTCGACGGCAGGGAGCTGAAGAAAAACGAGATCGGCTGGAGCCAGCAGGTCGTGTATGCCGACGGAAGGGTTGTACAGAATGCGATCGTCTCTACCTACAAGGCACTCCCCCGGAGCATCGTGACCAAGTATACGGAGCAGCAGAAGCAGCAACAGTCGGTGGCGATGCAATAACACGGATTGAGAAGACGCGCATCGGGATGGTAGGCTATGCCCATGCGGTCTTCGCGAACGCTGGCTCTTGCTCTGATCAGCAGCACCCATGTCTCACTCTGTGCCGGCTCGATGCTGAGTGTTCTTTTGGCGCTTTTGGCGCACACAGCCAACCCTGCGCTCACACTCACTCCCATGACGCCGGCAATCGGAGGATCGGTCTGCCTGCTGCAGACCCCGTTTGACGGCGTACAGCCGAAGACTGAAGAAAGCGCCTGCGACAGTGGAGAGCAGTGTTTCGAGCATGTTGCCTTCGGCGTCCATAACAGCGATCTGCTGGTATTCCCCACACCGTCCATAGCCTCGGTGATGATTCCCTCCCGTCTGGAATCGGATGCACGCACATTGGAGCAATTCCATATCTCTCTCCCCGTTCGACCACCCGGCCACTCGCGACTCTTCGCGCTGTCGGCGGTACAGCGCGAATAGACGACGATTGGCGGTTTACCTATTGTGCGATTGGCGATTAAAAATCTAAAATCGCCAATCAAGAAATCGCAAATCGTCTGATACCCTCTTTCGGATATTTATTTCTTCTTTTCTTCTGCTCTATGGCACCTACGCCAACATCATCTTCTTCCTCATCCACCCCGTGGTTCGGGGTCAGCATGGGGCTTCTCGGCCTCATCGTCGGCTACACGCTTGGCTCCGGCGGCGCTGGCGTTCCTGCTATCGGCGCTATCGGCGCTCCCGCCGCCCCCACGCCTCCGTCCGTCCCAACCGCAGCAGCTCCTGAAGCGCCTCCTGCGGGTGACGTGAAGCCCGTTGATCCTGCTGTCGACCATATCCGGGGCAATCCAGACGCCGCGGTATCCGTCATTGAATACTCCGACTTCGAATGCCCCTTCTGCTCCAGAAACCATCCTACGATGCAGCAGATTGTGGACACCTACGGCGACGACGTAAACTGGGTCTACCGCCACTTCCCTCTCGCCTTCCACCCCAATGCACAAAAGGCCGCGGAAGCGTCCGAATGCGCAGCCGAGGAGGGCAAGTTCTGGGAGATGGCCGACATGATCATGGAAAAAGGCTCGGATAACACGCAGCTCGAAGCCTACGCCGCCGCAATCGGCCTCAATGCTGCCGCGTTCAAGGAATGTCTGGATAGCGGCAGAATGGCCGCCAAGGTGCAGTCCGACATGACCGAGGGATCCTCCGCCGGCGTGAGCGGAACCCCCGGAAACATCGTTCTCAAAAATGGCACCAAAGACAGCCGCATGGTTTCGGGCGCGCAACCCTTCGCGGCCTTCCAGACGGTGATCGATGAAATGCTGAAATAAATGTTATGGCAAAACGGCAGGAAGGGTAGGAAAGGAAAACCTTCCTGCCCTTTCTGCCTTTCCTCTCCTCTTCGTCTTCACTACAATGCAAGCCCTATGAAGCGCCTCCTCACTCCCATTCTTTGTCTTTCCGTGGCTTTCCTGTTTTCCGCCTGCAACAGACTCGGCGGAGGAGGAAGTGCCTCATCCTCATCCTCGTCATCGGCTGTATCCTCGGAAGATATCCCCGAGACCCACAATGTCACCTACCGCGGCACCGTGCAGGAGCTCGGCGTGACGATTTACATGCAGGGCACGCATGCCCTGGCGCTCGGTGACGGCAGAATGCTGATTCTGGAAAGCAGTGTCGTGGACCTGGAAACCTATCTCGATCATGAGGTGGAAGTCTTCGGTTCGCTGCGGCCTACAGTGGAAGCCGGCGGTATCATTATGCGCGTGGAACGCATCACCGACCTTTCTCCGGAGTCGTCGGAATCGTCCGCGAGCTCTGTTTCATCCCTGCGGTCTTCCTCAGTGACGAGTACCGCATCATCTGTTTCCGTTGCTGCGACATCCCGTTCTTCGGCGGTCTCTGTCGCAAGTTCCGCGCGTTCTTCCATTCCCTCGTCGCAAGCCCTCAGCAGCGCGCCGGCTTCCACGGACGCCGGCATGGAAGCCCGCATCGTCCTCATGAGCAAGCAGGACCTGAGCGAGCGCAATTGGACCCAAGAGTACTGCTCGGAACACGTCAGTTTCTGTGTCCCCGTCCACCGCAACTGGTGGTTTGTGTCCTTTGGAAACACCACACGGACGCTTTGGCACGTGGAAGTAAGTTCGGAGAGTTTTGAGGGAATGGGCAGCGGCCCGATCAGCATCGATCTCGTCGGAGGCGATCTGTCTGGCCATAGTGACGGCGAAGTCTCGGTCTCCGGGGGCGTTGTTACAGGCTACCGTGCGTGGACACAGGGCCGCCACATTGAGATCCAAGCGGATGCCCGCTTGGAAGCAGCCGTTCGGTATATGACGCAGAGCCTCCGGGCAACAGAATAGTCGTGACGGATTTGCCATTGGCCATTTGCGATTTACCATTGTTAAATGGCAAGTTGCAAATGGACAATGGCAAATATTTTTCTGCTATCGTATCTTCATGACGACTTTTTCCTACCGAGCGACAGACGCCATGGGCTCTACGCAGCAGGGCAGCATGGATGCCGCTTCGTCCGATGCCGCACGCTCTGCATTGAACGAAAAAGGCTGGACACCCATCGATGTGACGGAAGTTTCCTCGGAGCCCTTCAGCTTCGTTGCGCCGCAAAAGCCGCCCATACCGACTTCGCAACCTCCGCAACCTCCGCAACCTTTTTCAAAGGAGGAACAACAGCCATCCGCCTTGTCGGGGAACAAGGTCTATCTCCCCATCGCCTCCACCCTCCGCCTCTACGCCGGCTGGCTTCTGGCCTATTACTCCATAGTCTATGCCCTCGGCTGGTATGCGCAGTCCCGTCCTCTCACGTTTGAAATCCCCTACGTGCGGGCGCTCCTCGTTTCCCCGCTCGTTTTAAGCTTCACTTTCGCAGCATTTCTCTTTCTCCTCTTCCATTCGCTCTACCGGCTTGTGGGTGGAGGACTTGTGAAAGGCGTGGCTGTAAGTGTGCTCGGGGTCGTGGTGTTTGCGGTGTATAGGATGAATGTTGTCTAAATATTTACCATTGTCCATTTGCGATTTGCCATTTGAAATGGTAAATCGCAAATGGTAAATGACAAATCTATCAGGATAGTCCCAGCTGCTTCCTAATCTCCTCCGCCTGCTGAGCCTCTTCCTGCCTGGCTCCCTGCTGGACGACGATCGCCTGGAGATCCCTCCAGTCTTCGCTGTGCTTCTGTTCGAGGCGCTGGAGCTGTAGGAGATGCTTGGGGGAAAGTTCACTGAACTTGCGTTTCTCTTCTTCCAGAATCTTCTGAAGCTCGTCGATCTGGAACTGCGAGAGTTTGGGGATGGCCTGGATGATTCGCCACTTCTCGTCGCGGGTCAGCGAGATACTGCCGCGCAGAAGTGTGAGGAAATTCTGCTCGTCGAAGTTGGTTTCGGAATGCGCCGGAACCGCAACGTTTTCGTTGCTGAGCGTGGAAGTGATCGAGCCGAAGCGGTAGTTGCCTACCTGCCCGAGGATCTTAATGTCCTCGTCGTCATAGCCCATTTCCTTGGTCGCCGTTACGCCTACGGGCGGCGGCGGAGGTCCCGCATCAGCCGGAGGAGGCGGCGGCGGCGACCCATCGCCCTGCTGGCCACCTGCAGCGCCCGTCTGAGCGGCTGCCTGTTGCGGCGGTGGTGGCGGGGGAGAGGCAAAAACCTGCGATGGATCGAGTCCTCCTGCAGGCAACGGATCGCCGGGGCGCGGAGGGGGAGGAGGGGTCGGTTGGTCGGCCATAGGTGCGGGGAAATCCCTTGGAGCTTAGCAAAAGGCATGAAGGAAACAATACCAAAAGCGTCAATCCCGGCCGCGGCTCGGATTCAAAATATGCAATTGCCTTCCCTCTTTGGCAAAGGAGGCGCTCTGGAGCTCGCCTACGCTCCCCTGAGGATCGCTACTGAACTGGTAATACGCAGAACGACGGATTTTCTCGTCAACGGTGGCATTCTGAGCCCATGGCCAGACAATCGTCAGCAGACCACCGCGGTATGCATCGCGATACGCGACCAGCGATGCTCCTCTGCCGCCAAGTTTTGCAAGGTTTTCTCCTGCAAATGCCAGCGCTACGGGCGCTGTAATTCCTCCGTTCAGGGAAATATCGACGGATCGGTACCCGCCCCGGTCAACGGAATTATCTCGCATTTGTTCTATGGTAACCTCGGTGTCTCGCGGTAGAACCTTAAAATTTCCTGTTCCATCAAACGCACCCGCCTGCTGCTGAAACTTGGGATCGGGAATCCTCGGAAGAAAATCATCCGTGCGCACAGGCTCAAGTAAGTCGGGATCATACGATGCTCGAAGGGTCTCGGAACTGCGGTACTGGTTTCCAGGACTCGTAATGACATCAAAACAATCTGCACTCATTTGCTCGATTTTGTCTTTCACATGAGAAAAGCAATCTGCATGGCCAATCACAAGCAGTCTTCCGAGTCGTACGGCATAAAATGGATTCCCATTTTCATTCGTACCGTCTCGAGGAGCGCCGTTGCATTGCAGTACTACTTTGCTCCTATCTTTTCCGGAAATCTTGTCTGTGTTGCTCAGCCGCTCCGCTTCCGCAACAAGGTATGGATAGGCTCCTTCACGATCCCATGTTCCGATCCGGACGACATCATCGATGTTCGAACGGATCATCGAAGTCAGATGCGTCTCCGGGCAAAGCCTACGCGTGATGTCATGATCATACCCGCCAGGCGTATCGGTAAAATCTGCAACAAGATTGGGTTTTCCTTTGTACCAAGGATCGGTGAGATGAGAAGAAGAGGAACGACGGGCCATAAAATGGAAGGATAGGATATAAAGAAAACCCCCGCATTCCTGCGAGGGTTAGGAGCTTGGTTGGGATCAGATCAGCAACCGCACCCGCCTCGCAGAGGGGTCATCATCATCGACATCATCATGGCTTTGTAGCTGAGCACGGGGCAAATGTAGCGCAAGCAGTAATTGTGTCAAGAACGAAACCGAGGAGACCAGGGAAACCAAGGAACAGACTTCATTCTTGAGCTGCGTCAGTTCGTTGGTCTCCCTGGTTTCCCTGGTCTCCTATTTTTTTGTCATCAAAAACTTCTCCGCCGCCCTCCTCGCCCGTACCACAATCTCCGGGTTTAAAAGCATTCCCAATTTGCTTTCCGGAATGCCGCTTTGACGCAATCCGAATAATTCTCCGGGTCCGCGCAGTTTCAGATCGATCTCCGCGAGCAGGAACCCGCTGTCATGTTTCTCCATCGCTTTCAGGCGCTCCGAGGAGGCCTGCTCGGGCGTCGTGGTAAAGAGGAAACAATGGCTTTGATGATCGCTTCTTCCCACACGGCCGCGGAACTGATGCAACTGCGAAAGGCCGAAGCGTTCCGATCCTTCGATGCAGATGATCGTGGCATTGGGCACATCGATCCCCACTTCAATAACGGAGGTAGAAACGAGGATGTCGAACTTTCGGTCTTTGAAGGAACGCATGATCGATTCCTTTTCCGCAGGGACAAGTTTGCCATGCAGCGCCGTGATTCTGCGGCGCGGGAATTCATTACTGAGCCGCTCTTTCTCGCGTTCCACCGACCGCACTTCCTCCATGCCTTCAGCCGAAGATGTGGTAATGAGGGGGCAGATGACAAAGATCTGCCGTCCTTCAGCGATCTGGTGATCGATGAAACGCTCTACCGTGACGCGGTCTTTCGGAGCCACGACTTTGGTCTGGATGATTTTTCTGTTGCCGGGTTTTTCCAGAAGCACGGAGAGATCGTGGTGGCCGTACGCCGTGAGCGCGAGGGTTCGGGGGATCGGGGTTGCCGTCATCGCGAGGAAATGCGGGCTCCCCTTCTCTGCCAGCCGCTGGCGCTGCGCGACGCCGAAGCGGTGCTGCTCATCGACGATCACGAGCTTGAGATCGTGAAACTGCACCGTCTCTTCAATGAGCGAATGCGTACCGATAACAAGATCAACGGTACCCGATGCAAGACCGCGACGGATCGCCTGCGCATCAGCAACCGGCGTAGATCCGGTCAGAAGTGCAATGACGGGCAGTCGAGTTTTCTTCGTCGACTGACGCTCCGTATGAAAGTTGATAAGCGTTTTTCCGATACTTTCGCTGTGCTGCTTGGCCAGAACTTCCGTCGGAACCATCAGCGCACACTGCCCCCCGTGCCGTAGAACGTTAGCCATCACGGCGGTTGCCACGAGCGTCTTCCCGGAACCGACATCGCCCTCCAGAAGCCGGGACATCGGCTCGATATTCTCCATGTCTTTCAAAATTTCATAGATCGCTATTTTTTGGCTTCCTGTAGGGCTGAACCGTAATGACTGGAAAAAAGATTTAATCAGCTCTACATCCATCGGTACTTTGATACGGTCGCTTTTATGCTTTTTAATCTCGCGCTTACGTTCGAGTGCCTCCCGCTGAATGTGAAACATCTCTTCGAAAGCCATACGATCGAGTGCGCGTTCCACTTCTTTCGGATCTTCCGGAAAATGCAATGCACGGATCGTTGTCGGTCGATCGAGCAGCTTTTCATCCTTCATCACATCCGCAGGCAGTGTCTCCGGTAAAAGTTTCACCGCTTCTTTCAGAGGAACCATCTTCTCCCGCAGCCACTTTGTGGTGATGATATTGTGGCTCGGGTATATCGGAACAAGACGTCCGGAATGTACGAGCGGACGCCGGCCGGCGACTTCGAACTGCGGGCTGCTCATCGTAAGCTTGTACCCGTTCTCCGCGATTTTCCCCGTGAGCGCCACGTCGTCCCCGTCTTTGAGCATCCGCATGATGTGCGGCTGATTGAACCACGTGATATGGGCGACAGCGCCCTCGTGATCCGTAAGCCGCGCCTGCACCATCACGCGCCCGCCGCGCATACGAACGAGCTTCAGCTGGCTTACGACGCCGCGAACGGTGACTTTCGTATCGAGCGGCGTGGACGTAAGTGTCTGCACCGTGGTCAGGTCCTCATGCGCACGCGGAAGGTAGAGGAGCAATTGCTCCACGGTGGTAATCCCCATCTCTTGGAGCGCTTCGAGATGGTCTTTGGTGGTACGGAGAACCGCCGAGAGAGGGCTAGCGAGGGAAAGCTTCGTCACACGGGAAGTATAGCGGTGATGAATTGCTTTATTGATGTATTGCTCATCGCCTGCGAGCAATAGAGCAATTTCAGCAATACAACAATAATTATAAGCCTGCGGACGAAGAGCTTGCTGCTTCCGGTATCTTCACATCAGGCGGAAGCGGATCTCCTACGATCTGAGCCCCGCCCTCGCTGATCAGAGCTTCCAGCACTTCCTTGGTGGAACCGAGATAGACGGCAATCTGACGACCGGTGGCAAACACGTGGACCTGGTCACCCGCGCGCCACGGAATTTCCTTGCCGTCAATCATGCGGCCGTCATCGGAGAGTTTTGCGAGTTCAGCGGTTGTCTCTTCTTCGGTGGCATAGTCAAAGATCAGCACATCTTCGGTAACGACCTGGATGACCTTCGCGTCGATGGAGAAGCCCGGGATCGTCGCGGGCGGATAGTCTTTTTCGGAGCCCGGAAGCGGCTCGGGCGCTTTCGCGCAGGCAACGAGGAGCAAAGGAAGGAGAAAAAGGATGCGGCGCATAGGCGGAGAGTATATACTGCTCTTTGCAATTCCTCCCAACGATTCCATGCCGATTCTCACCACCATTCTCGTCGCAGCCGCTCTGGCCGCTACGGACTATTCCGCGGAATGCCTTACGGAATTGAAACTCGATGTCGTGCCTGCAAAAAATCCCACACACCTCTACCTGTATCGCCGCTGTCTCAATACCAAGAGCGCCGAAACGAAGCGCAATGCCACCGTGGAACGCAGGTTACAGCGCCTGGACCAGTACTTCTGGCGGGACAAAGAAACGGGCGACAAGCGGAAAACCGCCTCGGAGGATCAGCTCAAAAGCGACATCCGCAGTAACCTCTCCAAGCGCAAAGGTCAGCAGGAAACCCCCAAGAGCAGAGCGGAAATCATGAGGGAAGCACGGCGCAAAGTGCGGACACAGGTACGGCTTTTGGAGCGGGCGCGGGATGATGATTAAGTAAGGAGCGAACGAGTCATGTAATAATCGCCGACTACGCTCTAGCACCCGACATATGATTTTCGCTATCCTATCATCATCGGGGCGTAGCTCAGTTGGCTAGAGCGCCTGGTTTGGGACCAGGAGGCCGCGAGTTCAAGTCCCGCCGCCCCGACCAGATTATCGAGTTCTTAATGCATCGTATCCGCGTTTCTGCGAGAGCAAGTCCTGCTTTTTGATCTCCTCTTCCCTGTCCCACTTTGCTTTCTTCTGGCACCAGTTGCCAAAGCGTTGCGCGGTGAAGACCAGTTTTCCTTTACTCATACACCAGTCGATGCAACGGTCCACCTCGCTGGACATGCCCTGGATCCTTCCGTAGTAGCGGTGCACGGTAAGATAAAAATGCTGCGGCTCGCATTTTTGATGCTTGAGACCGACAAGATCGCATGCGTCTTTGGCATGCTGTGAGAGCGTTTCCGCTAGGGTCAGCTGTGTGGGCGTCAGTTCGATGGGCACGGGGAAATCATAGCAAGAACTGAACGATCCATCAGAAATTCGTGCTACATCGCTGTACGGTCTGGAACTGCAATGGCCGTGCATGTGTGGCCGGTTGCCTTCAGAAAGCGAAGAATCCCTTCCCGATCGATCACCAGCGTTGCCGTATTGACGAGAGGGTGGCATTGCAGAGCCGCCGCTTCGGCTATCGCGGTATCAAAATACACGGCAACCCGATGATCCGAGTCATGCACGAGTCCGAGTATGGTAACGGAACCCGGTTCTACTCCAAGGAATTTTTGTAGACGCTCCGGTGACGCAAAAGAAATTTTGGACCAGCCCAAAAGCATCTTGAGTTCCTTGAGATCGACATGTTTCTCACAACCGACGACAACCAGTGCATACGCCTCCGTACGGGAATCATAGAGAAACAAGTTCTTGGTGCTTGACCCCTGCATTGCGGGGAGTTTCGCTGCCTCTTCACAGGTAAACACCGCAGGATGATCAAACCGCTGAAACGCGATGCCATGTTTCTGGAGAAATTCTTCAATCATGAATAGAGAGTCGCAGATGCTGCAGTGCGATACCAGCAGCGACCGATACGTTCAGCGATTTCTTTTTCCCGAGCATCGGGATATGGACGACATCATCGCAGAGCTTCAGAATCTCTTCCGAGACGCCGAGGACTTCATGCCCGACAATAAGACACGTTTTTTCTTGGGGCAGATAGTCCTCGAGCGCAATCGACCGTTCGGATTGCTCAAGTCCGACGATACGCCAGCCATCCTTCGACAAGCTCAGGATGACATCCTTCGGATCGGTACAGTGCTCCCATGGAATCCATTCGTCTGCTCCGAGAGCCGTCTTTGCGATCTCCCGCCGTGGGGGCGTTGCGGTATAGCCAGAGAGAATCAGCTTCTCCACGGCGAAGCAGTCACAGCTGCGAAACAGTGCGCCGATGTTCCAGAGGGAACGGATGTTGTGGGCCAGAAGGATAACGTTTCTTCTCACGATGTAATTGTACTACGTTCACTGTTTGATTGACTCAATTGATTTGAATGGTATTTTAGTTTGCTGAACCACGGTGGCTCAGGATGTTCCTTGTCAACGTCGTGCCAGATCAGAAAGGAGGTATTGATAGTTGTTCGTTTTCTCCCCAATAAACTTTTTCCTTGAACAATGAAAGTGAGTCCGAAACAATGCGAAACTACCTGCCGTATATTCTGATGTCGATCGCGTCCTGGGGGATGTATGTCCCTATGGTTCATGCCGCAACAGGAGTTCTAAAGTCGTCCCTTAGGGCATTTGTGCTCGTTTGCGCAGCGTATTTCCTCACAGGCATTGTCACCGTTGCGGTGATGCTTGCCAAGGGAATGAACCCGCTGCAATGGGATGCCAAAGGTTCTCCACTAGCACTTTTCGCTGGGGTTCTCGGTGCCGTCGGTGCATTGGGGATCGTTCTTGCCGTCTTGAACGGAGGCAAGCCGTACGTTGTAGCCCCGCTGGTATTTTCTGGGGCACCGCTGGTTGCAACAATAGTCGGGATGCTTTTGCACCCGCCGAAATCAGCAGCCGAGTGGCCCTTCTACGCCGGGATTGTACTCGTCGCTCTGGGCACAGGAATTACGATGTCGTTCAAGCCGCAATGATGTGGCCTGACCAACTGCTGACAAGGAAGCCCGCGACCACTCGTCGCGGGCTTTTATATCCTGTTACAATAATTTTGTAAGCGTCGACGCATGTGGATTACCAAAGATTTCAAGCATCGATGTTGAATATATTTTTTGTTCATCTATTCCCTTTACCACATAACAAACACCCGAATCCTCTACTCTTTCGTAAGGTTCATCTCGGCGGAGCATTTTGAGCCCTTTGAGCACGCTGGAGGAAGAATCCTGCTCTTGCTTCGAAGAGGCATCCCAACGCGTCAACTTCTTTCCCCTACGGATATACGCAATTTCCTTATTGGGATTGAAGTTCGCAATATGCTTCAGATAATCTGCCGGGTCACTTTTAAGCGGGATGTACTTCAATTGCTTCAGACGCAATTTCGGTTCAGCCCTTCGTGCTGCGGCTTCTACGGTCCGCTCTTCATTGTTGGTGATGATGGTATCGATGAACAATTCGATGGGAACGGGCTCGATAGTACCTAACTCGTATGTTTGTGGCTTGTGTCTTGTATCTTGTTTGTATCTTGCATCTTGTATCTTTGCCCTGCTCTCAATCCACTTCTTCATCGCCACAAAGTACGGCGCACCGTTTGGCGTGCGCTCAGGATGCGGCATCAGTGCGACGACGTTACCTGCGGGATTACACACTCCGGCGATGGCATAGACAGCGCCGTTCGGCGTAACCAGTGCATCTTCGGATGCCTTGCCCGATTCATCGCAATACTGAAATGCGATCTGATCATTCTTCTTCAGTTCGGCGAGAAGGTCTTTGTCACGGGTCGTAAATCTTCCTTCGCCGTGCGCGATGGGAAGATGCATGGTCCCCTTCCATCCCGAAGAGACACACCGGTCGTCTGCACACGCAGGCGTAATCCACACCCATTCGCTTAAGAAACCGACAGCAGCGCCCGCAACGACATTCCGCGCCAAACTCATATCCAGATGTTTACCGATGGGCACGAGCCCGCTTTCGATCAAGATCTGCGCTCCGTTGCAGTTCCCGATGACGACTTTTCCCGCTTCTGCTTCCTGGCCGATGAATTCCATCAGCGGATCGCGGGCGGCAACCATGCCGGATCGCCCGCGGTCTTCGTAGGAAAATCCTCCGGGGATGAAGTAACCGTCGACATCTTTGAGCTTGGCCCTGTCATCATTCCATCGGAAAAACACCGTCTCCATGCCGGCCTGCTTTATGGCGCGCAACGACTCTACTTCGCAGTTATTGCCGGGGAAGGAGATGACAGCGATCTTCGGACTGGGCATGCCTTTACTTTAGCACGCACGAATAATTTGCCATTGGCCATTTGCGATTTGCCATTGAAAATGGCAACTGGTAAATGGCCAATGGCAAATCTTCATACCTTCATCAATTCCTCCTCTTTCTGCTTCTTTGCTTCATCAATCCTAGTATTCGTATCTTTTGTAGACGTATCGAGTGCCTCAAGAAGCGTAAACCGCTGGTCTTCATCCTTCTCTTCGGTCTTGATTTTGTCATGGACGCCCTGGCGCTGCTGGCGAAGAGAAATCTTCGCTTCCTCGGCGAGCTTGGCGACCACTTTCACCAGCTGCTCCCGGCGCTCCTGGTTCATTGCGGGGAGGATCACGCGAATGACCGATCCGTCGTTTTGCACGGTGGCGCCAATGTCAGCGGCCTGCATTCCCCGTTCCACGTCACCCATGATCGAACGGTCCCATGGCTGCACGACGATCGTCTTGCTGTCCCCGATGGAAACACCGGCGACGGCTTTGAGCTGCTGCTTTTGGCCGTAGGCATCCACGGTGATGTGTTCGACGAGCGCTGCCGAAGCGCGGCCAGTCTGGAGGCGGGAGAATTCCGTAAGAAGATGGCCGATGACTTTTTCGGCGGACTGCTGGAAGGCGGCGAGGCGGGGGTCGGTGGGCATATGCCAAAAGATTACCAAGGAAATTGAGAATTGAGAATGGAGTGTATCAGTCCACCT
>Ga0155171_128_pt1 | contig 21762 bp, 12 predicted proteins | sample RifCSPhighO2_01_FD_106139 | JGI IMG/M metagenome (GOLD analysis project Ga0155171, IMG submission 106139) | Candidatus Peribacteria bacterium RIFCSPHIGHO2_01_FULL_55_13
GCGCATGAGTAACGTTTTTCAAATGCGTACTGTCCACATGCCACGCGCGGGCAGGACATGCCCACGGTGATCTATGGATTTGCCGTGTACCGGATCAGGTACACGGACGCCCCCATTTCGTCCGCCTTTAAGAGAACGCAATGGGGTGCAAATGCAGTTTCATAATTTTCATTGTGCCGATGATGCGAAGGAACCGCGCACTGTCTCCTGGTCTTCAACCTAGAGACCCCTTCGACTCCGCCCCTCTCCCACTGATGCAGGATAGGAGCATCGCTCAGGGTCTTTTTTATGCCGGACCGATGTCCGTCATAAAAAGAAAAGCGGGTGGCTTACGCACACCCGCAGAACTCGGTTTCCCCCGATCACGGAGGCTACGAATCTTGCGGGTAAGCGTGTAGTGCCATAGGGCTCGGAGAGTTTATCGATAGGGCTTCTCTAGGGTCAAGGGTATATGAGATTTTCCTTGGGAAATTGGGGATGTGTAGAGGAATTATCATTGCGAAATCAGTATTTTTCGACATGGGCGAGGGAAACCAGAGAGACCAGTGAAACCAAGGAACGGCATCTGTTCCTTGGTCTCCTCGGTTTCACTGGTCTCCTAACAATGTCTTATTAAGCAGACTCCATAGATTCCTCGCTGGAGGCCTCGGCCATTTCCTGCTTGGCTCCGATTCCGGAAGCGTCGACTTCGGCTCCTTCCTCGATGCCCGCAACGATCTCGCCTTCGGTCTCTTCACCGGCAACCACGGCCATCTCGCTGATCTTGTCGTCGCTCGGGAGAATTTCCTCGGCCGCGTCTTCGGCCTCGACACGCGAGCTGAGTTCCACGTGCTCAACTTCCTCTTCTTCCAAGGTGACTTTCTCCTCCGGAGCAACTTCATCCTTAAACTTCAGAAGATCGACTCTGAGTCCGAGCGCCTGGAGTTCTTTCACGAGAACGTTGAACGACTCGGGAATACTGGGGCGACGGATCGGCTCGCCTTTCACAATCGCTTCGTAGGCCTTGGAGCGCCCGATCACGTCGTCACTTTTGATCGTGAGCATTTCCTGAAGCGTGTGCGCGGCGCCGTAGGCTTCGAGAGCCCACACCTCCATTTCTCCGAAGCGCTGTCCTCCGTGCTGGGCCTTTCCTCCGAGCGGCTGCTGGGTAACGAGCGAGTACGGACCGACGGATCTGGCATGGATCTTGTCTTCGACAAGGTGCAGAAGCTTGATCATGTACACCTGACCGACGGTCGTCTCATACGCAAATGCTTCGCCGTTGCGGCCGTCGAAGAGCTGAACCTTTCCGTTTGCCGGAAGGCCGGCGGCCTTCAGGTATCCGTCGATCTGCTCCGTGGTGATACCGTCGAGTGCGGGAGTCGCGATCTTGATGCCGAGCACCTGGCATGCCCACCCGAGGTGGGTTTCGAGCACCTGTCCGATGTTCATACGGGAGGAAACGCCGAGCGGGTTCAGGATGATATCGACGGGCGTGCCATCCTTGAGGAACGGCATGTCCTCGCGGGGAACCACGCGTGCAACGACTCCTTTGTTTCCGTGGCGGCCGGCCATCTTGTCTCCCACCTGGATCTTGCGGCTTTGGGCCACGAACACTTTGATCTGCTTGATGACGCCCGTCGGGAGCTCGTCTCCTTCACTGCGATCGAAGATCTGGACTTCGACGACTTTTCCGCCGGCTCCACCGGGAAGGCGCAGCGAACTGTCCTTCACGTCTTTGGCTTTGTCGCCGAAGATGGCCTGCAAGAGGCGTTCCTCCGGCGTGAGCTCGGTCTCCCCTTTCGGCGTGATCTTGCCGACGAGGATGTCTCCTTCGTGGACCGTGGCGCCGATACGGACGATACCGTCGGCGTCGAGATCTTTCAGTTTGGCTTCTCCCACGTTCGGGATATCGCGGGTGACGGTCTCCGCTCCGAGCTTGGTGTCGCGGACGTCGGTGACGTAGGACTCGATGTGGATGGAGTCGAAGAATCCGTCTTGGACCACGCGGTCGGAAATGATGATGGCATCTTCGAAGTTGTAGCCTTCCCACGGGAGGTACGCGACGAGAAGGTTCTGGCCGAGCGCCAATTCACCGTTCTCGACGGAAGCACCATCGGCGAGCACTGTCCCGCGATGCACCGCATCGCCGCGTTTTACGCGGGGACGCATATGGAAGCAGGTTCCCTGGTTGCTGCGCTGGAAGGTATGCAGGTTGTGGCTCTGCTTGCGGCCGGATTTGTAGACGACGGCGATCTGTTGGCTGTCTGCAGCGACGACTTCACCGTCTTCTTCAGCAAGCAATGCATGGCCGGATGCGCGCGCAGCAAGACCTTCGACTCCGGTACCGACGAGTGGCGCAGAAGGTTTGATGAGCGGAACGGACTGACGTTGCATGTTCGTTCCCATGGATGCCCTGGTGTTGTCGTCGTGTTCGAGGAACGGGATGAGTGATGTGGAGATGGAAAGGATCTGCTTGGGCGACACGTCGACGTGCGTGACGTCGCGAACGTGCGCCAGCACCGGCTCTCCGCGGCGACGGGTGGAAACGCGGGTGGTAGCGAATTCTCCGAACTCCGAGAGATCGGTTTGCGCCTGGGAGATGGTGAGGTGGCGCTCTTGTTCCGCATCCACGAATTCCATTTTGCTCGTAACGTACGGGCGCACGGGAATACTCTTTGCCCCCTGCTTTTTCAGAATGGAGATGATGGCATTGGCTTTGGCTTTCGTTTCGACTTTCTCTCCTTCTTTCGCAACGACGGTATGACCGTCACGGAGCGTCTGATCAAAAATGCGGCCGACGAGCTTGTCGGCGTCGAGCGGAACGTCATGTTTCACTTCGCGGTAGGGAGTCTCCAAAAATCCGTAGGCGTTCACGCGGGCGAACCCGGCAAGGTGAACGACAAGACCGATGTTCGGTCCTTCGGGAGTGGCAATCGGGCAGATGCGGCCGTAGTGGCTCGGGTGCACGTCGCGAACGTCGAAGGATGCGCGCTCGCGGGAAAGTCCTCCGGGGCCCATCGCGGAAAGGCGACGCTTGTGGTCGAGCTCGGCAAGCGGGTTGGTCTGATCCATGAACTGCGAGAGCTGCGACGAAGCGAAGAATTCGCGCATAGCGGCGGTGATCGGGCGGCTGTTGATGAGCTGCATCGGGGTCACGGTTTCAAGATCCATGACGGTCATACGGTCTTTCACAATGCGTTCCGTGCGCACGAGACCAACGCGGTACTTGTTCTGCACAAGCTCTCCAACGCTGCGAATGCGGCGGTTGCTGAGGTGATCGATATCGTCGGGAACGCCTTCGCCGTTATTCAAACGGATAAGTTCGCGAAGGATTTCGAGGAAGTCTTTGACCTGGAATACACGATGGGCTTCATCAGTCTCCGTCTTCATGTTGAATCTTCGGTTCATCTTGTAGCGGGCGATATGGCCCATGTCGTACTTCTTGAAGTCGAAGAAGAGTCCGTCCACAAGCTGCTTCGCGTTTTCGGGAGTAGCGAGGTCTCCGGGACGGATCTTTCGGTAGATGCTCTGGTACGCGTCCTCGAGCGTGCGCGCCGTGTCCTTGCTGAGGGTCGCGAGAATGTGATCTTTCTCTTTTGTGATGTCCTTGAAGAGATCGAGAATTTTCTGGTCCGTTTCAAATCCCATAACTCTCAGGAGCTGCGTGATCGGGATCTTTCTCTTGCGGTCGATTTTGCAGGAGATGATGCCGCGGCGGTCCGTCTCGATCTCGAGCCACACACCGCGCTTCGGAATGATTTTGGCGGCGTGGTGGCGGGGATATTCGGGCATCTTCGCGAAGAAGACTCCCGGGGAACGGACAAGCTGGTGGACGACCACGCGCTCGATGCCTCCGACGATGAACGTACCGATGTCGGTCATCAGAGGGATGGAGCCGAGGAACACATCCTGCTCTTTGATTTCACCGGTCTCTTTGTTGATGAGCTGCACGTGGCCTTTCATAATCGCCTCATACGAGAGGTTGCGGTGGCGGCAAGTATCGGGATCGTATTTGGGAGCATCGAAGGAATGGCCGAGAATACGGAGCTCCATCTTGCGGCCCGAGAAGTCCGTGATCGGAGTGATCTCTTGAAGAAGTTCTTTCACGCCTTCTGTGAGGAACCACTTGTAACTCTGGAGCTGCATTTCAATGAGCGAGGGAACCATGGCGATGCCTTCGTCCTCCACGAGATAGACACGGCCGTCTTTCACCTGCTTGGGCTGGATCTCCGCCGGCAAATCTTTGCAGACCGCAGGCATACGACCGGCGATCGGAACGATGTGCGGGATGACGCGGGGCAATACTCCTTCATCCACATGCATCTGGTATCCCTTCTTGCCGCCGAAGTCCGCGGAGCGCTTTGTACCGGCAACGGTCTTTTTCACGGGTGTCGGAGCCTTGCCTGGAGCTTTCTTCACCTCCACCGGCTTTGCCTTTGGAGCGGGCGCAGCCTTTTTTACGGGCTTCGCGGGAGCCTTCTTGGCAATTACCTTCTTTGGTGCGGCCTTCTTTTTGGGTGCGGATTTTTTTGCAGCAGGCTTTTTCTTAACCATAGAGAGGAGGGGGACGTCACCTCTACCGATATCAGTACAGCAGTACCGAAACAGATAGTCGGATAACGGATATACGGAATAATGCCTGCAGCGCTCAATACGCAATCGGAACCGCTGCGATCAAGGGAATTGTAAGCAAATCGCACTTCCGGTCAACTATTTTCAACACGGAGTGCAGTTTGAAGTTGACAAATAATAGAAATGCATTTATTAAATCAATATGCGGGAAAATCAACGTTTGGACTTGGCGGAAAGGCTCAATGAGAAGTTTTCTTTTTATTGGGAAAACGCGCCATTAGAAATCCAGGACCGTTATAAAGCGAGGTGTGAGGCAGCCATTATTCAATTGGATGCAGGTGATCATGTAGAAGCAATCAACACCCTCCATGCTTGCATACGTGCAATATACTGGGAGCTGCGTGCCGCTCACACTCCTCTGGGGTCCTGAAGAGTATTTGCTTGTGGGGAAAGATGGAAAATAGGGTGCGCGGTGCATTTCAAAGTATAGCGGCGTCTTCTTCATCTGGGCCTCCATAACTGTCCAAAAATCCTACAAGTTGGTTGCTGCGACTAGGCATCCGCAATGTTCTCATTGCCTTCGCCTCGATCTGCCGGATCCGCTCGCGCGTTACACTGAAGACCTTACTGACTTCCTCCAACGTGAACGGATTGTTGTCACCCAAACCAAACCGCATCCGAACAATTTCGCGCTCGCGATAATTCAGAGTCTTCAAGACTTCATTGATCTGGGCTTTCAGCGCTTCGTTATTCACTCTCTGCAGGGGCTTTTCCGCACTATGGTCCTCGAGAAAATCACCAAAGTCACTGTCTTCCTTGTCGCCGTAGCTCTGATTCATCGACAGCGGCGGCTGATTTCCCTTCGAAGCCTCCAGCGCTTCCTCTTCTGTGAGATTGGCTCGCTCGGCAATCTGAAGCATTAGTGGCTCGCGACCGAGTTCTTGAAACAACTCGTCCCGCACTTTTCGCACTCTGCTTACCGTGTCGATCATATGCACCGGTATGCGGATCGTGCGGCTCTGATCGGCGATTGCCCGCGTTATCCCTTGGCGGATCCACCACGTTGCATAGGTACAGAACTTGTAGCCGCGATGATGATCATATTTATCGACCGCACGCATGAGACCGGTGTTTCCCTCCTGGATCAGGTCCGAAAAGCTAAGACCCCGGCCTAGGTATTTTTTCGCAATCGAGATGACCAACCGTAAATTGCCCCCCGCAAGTTCCTGCCTGGCTCGGTCGTACTCTTTTTTGAGGATAGCCGCCTGGTCTACGCGCTGCTTGAGGCTCTCGGGGTTCTCAAGGGTGATGCCTATGAAATGCTGCAGTTCGCTTTGCAATTCGCTCACGTTCTGACCACGAAAAGTCCCTTGTTCTTCAGCTATAAGAATCTGCGCTTGTAGTTGCTGCATGCGATCCGAGATTTGCGTGAGTTTTTCAAACCACGGTTCGATCTTATTGTTACGGACATGCAACTCTTCCACCAAGCGTACTGCCCTGTCGTTGCGCCCCTCCAAACGCATCTGTGCTTCTTTCCTCTCTTTGTCGGTTTTCCCTTTCCTTCTTTTTGATTGCTTTGGTGCCCCCTCCTCAGTGGCGATTTGAAAGTCTTCTCTGTTCCGGGGGAGCATCCCCTGTAATGTTTCTAGGTTAAAGAGCAGATGATGCAAGCTCCGCTTCTTCTCCTTGCTGTTTTTGCGTGAAACTTCGATCGTCCGATCCAACGGCAACGCACCGGTACGAACACGATCCAAGGTATCCACAACTCCCTTCAAAACATAGGGGGCTGTAAGTATCTTCCTGCGATAACTCTCTCGGGTTATCTCGATCCTTTGTGCAGCCGCAATCTCCTGTGGACGCGTGAGTAAAGGAATCTTGCCCATCTGACTCAAGTACATCCGGATGGGATCATCACTGAACTTCGGTCCATCGTCGTTTGTATTCATCTCTTCAAGATCGAAACCCTCATTAAAATCTTCGTCCTCCGGAACATCAGAATCTTCTTCATCTTCAGTGCCTGTGAAGTCGAGTTCTTCTACAGAAGACATGGTGGAATATCTTGAAAGGATGACTGGATTTTGTCAATCCATCATCCAGCTTAAACAAGCCTCAATCACTCATCCAGCAAGCTTCTTACCCTAGAAATCTGCGCTCGACTTCCTTCCAGTTCACAACATTCCAAAACGCCTTCACATACTCCGGGCGCTTGTTTTGATACTTGAGGTAATACGCATGCTCCCACACATCTAATCCCAGAACCGGCGTGCCTTCGCAGCCTGCAATCGCTTTCCCCATTAATGGACTATCTTGATTGGCCGTACTTTCCACTTTCAACTTTCCTCCTGAGCCTGTCGAAGGATCCACTGCAAGGAGCCACGCCCACCCCGAACCAAATCTATTCGCCGCCGCTGTATTGAACTGCTCCACCATCGCGTCAAAAGACCCGAAAGATTGATCAATGGCTTTGGCGAGATCTCCTGATGGCTTGCCGCCGTCCGGACTCAGGATCGTCCAGAAGAACGAGTGATTCGCGTGTCCTCCACCGTGATTGCGTACTGCTCCCCTCTTATCCTCGGGAATCTTGGAGAGACCGGCGATGACCTCTTCCACCGGCTTCCCTTCCCACTCGGTTCCCGCGAGTGCCGCGTTCACTTTGTCGATATATGTCTGATGATGCTTCGTATGGTGGATCTCCATCGTCTTCGCATCGAAATGGGGCTCGAGAGCATCGTAACCGTAGGGGAGGGCGGGGAGGGTGTAGGGCATGGGTACAGTGTAACAGACGCACCGAAGTCGGCCTTATTTCCGATAGAGGAGCGAATATACAAAAAAAAGACCCCAATATGGGGTCCGATTACCCGGTTAGCAGGGAGACTCGACAAGTTAATTATAGTTGCCTTGCCAGAAGCTTGTCAACGAGCAGCCAAGAAGTTGAAAAATGGAAAGAAAATAGAACGCAAATATCGCGATCTATTAGCTCCATAGAGCAAGAAGTCTCTCCGAAAATTTTCTTGGCTGTACGATCGTACACTCGACAAAATTTGAGGCCACTTTAGTTTTATCTGTGCCGCCAATCTTGTGGGGCGTGGCCAGGTTGGCCGGGGAGACTCGACATTTTCCCCGTGGGGTTCGATTCCCCCACGCTCCACCAAGGCGGCATACTGTATGGGTGATGCGCCAACTCTCCTCCCCTGCCGATCTCCAGGACTATGACCGATGGGTCAAAGAACACCCGGAGGGAACGCTCTGGCAATCCCTCGAATGGAAAGCGTACCAGGAGGCACTGGGCAGAGAGGTCCGTATCTATGCTGATGAAGTGGAAAGTGGAAAGTGGAAAGTGGAAAGTTCCGCTTTAGTGATTATCGACCGCACAACGTTTGGTTTGAACACCTGGGACATACCCCGCGGTCCTTTGGGCCAAGCAGAACATCTCCTTAAAAAAATCATTGAACAAGCCAAATCAGAGAAGTGCCTCTCGCTGTTTAATTCACCCCTGGACACAACTTTCCACTTTCCACTTTCCACTTTCCTCTCTCCTCGCACCGAACAGCCCCCCGCCACCCGCCTGATAGATTTGCAACAAGGAGAGGAGGCGATTTTGTCTCAAATGAAGCAAAAAGGACGATACAACATCCGCGTGGCAGAGAAGCACGGCGTACAGATACGGCAATCGGATGACATCGATGCATTCGCGCGCCTGGCTGCAGAAACCGCCCGCCGCGACGGCTTTACCGCCCCTCCGGCCGCTCGATACAGGAAGTTCCTGGAATCACTGCCGGGTGCCTTCCTGCTCTTAGCCTATCCAACGCCCTACGCCCAACGCCCTACGCCCCCAATCGCAGGGCTCCTGGGAACACAATGGAACGGAACGGGCATCTACTACTACGGCGCCTCCGATTACGAGTACCGAAATCTGATGGCTCCGTACCTGCTCCAATGGGAGGCTATGAAGCTCTGCAAAGCCCGGGGCTGCCATACCTACGATCTTCTTGGCATCTCCCGACCCACCACTCACGACTCACCATCCACCACTCACGATAGCTGGTCCGGCATCACCCGCTTCAAAGAACAATTCGGGGGAACCGTCGTGGAATATGCTCCGGAGCAGCAAATACTGCTCAAACCATGGGCAAACAAAGTTTTGCAATGGAAACGGTACATTTTAGGATAACGTCACCAATTTAATAATGTGCGAAGACTGGCTTTGCCAGTCTGGAGCGCCTCTGCTGAGGGAAAGGAGGGCCCATGGGAGGGAAACCGCAGGTTTCTCTTCCATGAATTTTTCCTTCCATTTAAAAAAAGCCCCGTAGAAAGGGGCTTTTTTAGAAACAAAATCAGGGTCGAATCTACACAGGGCAATGCTTCCTCTCCGAGGAGGCGTAGAGACGTGCGAGTCGCACGTCTCTACGCCGGTCCTACAGGGAGAGATTTTGCAATTATCCAGAGTAGCTCGTCGACTTGATAACCGTATCCGGGTACTCAAGCCAGAGGAAGGACTGGTTTGTGGCCTGGTCCTTGTCCTGCCAGATGATGTGACTCTGACCGGAGGTGACACCGAAGGCAGCAACGCGTGCAGTATCGAAGCTCGTAATCGAAGCTTGGAGAGTACTGTTCGTTGATGATGTGTTCGGGTTGGTGATCGTCGCCTCGAGCACGAAAGTCTGATCGCTGCCCTGATCAACTTCCGTCTTCACGGAAGAGGTGGTCAGGTTGTTGCAGAGAATAAGCATCGAACCGGAGTGGACGTATCCCGTTGCGAGAGCTGTGCCACCGTCATCGTAGGCGACACAAGCCTGCTTCGTGGTCGCATCACCCTTGTTGTAGAACTTGAAGGATGAGGCGGTGATTGCCACGTTCGTGGCGTTCACATCGAAGACCACACCGGAAAGGATGATGTCATTGAGACCATCCTTGGTGTTGCCGTGAGCGGCAGCGGCGATCTTGAACTGACCGATGTTGCTGAGGCCGGTCTGGATCGCAGAACCGTTCGCATCGGGGTTGGCGTTCGTGATCGAGCTGATCTTCGCCATCACGGAGACGTTGCCGTTACCCGTGATCTGGACGTTGTTGCTCGTGGCAGAGGAGAGACCGATGAAGATCTCGCCTTCGGCCGTGGTGTCACGGTCGTTAGCGTCGAGCGGGTTAGACGACTCGTCGCCGCGTGCGCGGACAGCACCGGAACCGGTCTGGCCGTCCTCGGCCTTGTGTGTCGGGTCAATGAAGAAGGCGATGTGCTGGTTCGTGGTGCCTCCTCCAACGTCCGTCTTCATGCGCGGGCGGACGATGACGTCGATGTCCTGACCTTCCGGAACGACGAGCTGGCGGTTTTGCATGCTCGTACAGAATGTCACGACTGCACCGGATGTGGCGCCGTACGTGAGGGAGATGTGGTGATCCGTGCGGGTTACCGTGCGCTGGCCACAACCACCGGATGTGGCAAGGGCGAACGGAGCAGACTCACCTTCCTTAAAGAGTTCCAAGCGGTCCACGGAGGACGCATTGGATCCGGAGGAGGTGAAGTTCAAACCGTGGATGTCGATGGGCTCGCTCTCGGCGTGCATCTGCACGCGGAGGATGGCCTCACCGAGAGATCCACCGAGAAGCTGGCGGGCGCGGAGCGGCGTGGAGTCCAGAGTGATGAACAGGTCTCCCTGGTTCCTCAGGTTCCAGCGCTGCGAGTGGACCGTCGTGAAGACAATATCACACGTCGTGGAAGCACAGGCTGCCGGTTGCTGCTGAATATTGCTGAGGGCGGAACCGTCATCAAGCTCTTCGGCTTCGACGAAGTTCGAGCTGCCTGTAGCGAACTTCAACTGCAGCATGCTGTTGAGCGTGGTCGTGATGCTGCTGCTGATGTCGCCGTGCAATTCGAAGACCACCGTCTCTTCGGCAGGCACAACGTATCCGCCGCCGACGAGGTCGGCGAAGGTGACGTTGGAGCTCTGCGAAGAGACACCGTCCTCGAGAATGGTATCGACCGTGCCGTTACCGTCGGTGTCGACCCAGAGCGTGTAGTTCTGGGCGTTGAGCACCGAGCCGGAGTCGGCCGTGAAGATGAGTTTCGTGAGGAGAATGTCCTCGGCTTCGCCGGCCCTGGCCTCGAAGCGCAAGAAGTTCACGTTCTTGGCGTTCTCAACTGCAATGTCCGTCTCGCCGATGCTCTTCACCGTGATGTTGAGCGTGGCGTCGGCGATGCGGTGGAAGTTGCCTGCGATGTTACCGCGCGGGCGAACGTCGCCGACCTTGTCACCCGTGGAGAGACCCTCGACGCTCATCTGGTACGACGTCGAAGCTGTGGTCAAGCCACCGAAGGAACAGGTGGTCGTGTTTGCCGTGAGGGCGTTTGTGGAATCAAGGATATTCGTGGGCTCGCCACAGATGTGGATCTTGAACTTGTCACCGGACTTCGGATGGTTGCCCGTTCCGTTGTCGATGAAGTCCACGCGGAATTCCCACGTCTCCTCGCCCGTGACGACGAAGTCGTCGAAGCGGTAGACCTGGAAGGTGTCCGTGGCATCGGTGCCGAGATCCGCACTAGCGGTCAGGCGGACGCCGTCGATCGTGCGGCCGGTGGTCGTGTTGCGGATTTCAACGTCCTCGAGAACCTCGTGAACGTTGTCGTACGTGGTTGACGTCGTGCCGATGTTCGGCAGACCTCCACCCGTGCTGGTCGCGGCCTGCACAGCGATGAAGAGATCCTTGACGTCGATCTTCTCGCCTCCTGTCTTGAAGGTGATGTTGGCGAGGATCGCGTCGTTGTCATCACGCGTAAAGTCTGTAGAAGCCGGTCCGTCGATGCTGATGGTGAATTCACCGGCGTCGATGGTAACTGTGTCCGGCAGGGAAGCCGTCTCGGCGGGCAGAGCCATCTGCGAGCCGTAGAGCTGGCCGTTGACTCCGTAACCGTAGAGGGAACCGACGGCAAAGATGTCGGAGGCCTCTTCGAAGTGCATGATGATGGAATCACCGGCTCCGCCGGCGATGTCCGAGATCACCTCGAGCGTGATCTTGTCACCCTCGAGAACCGTGAACGGCGGGTCGAAGACGAGCGTCACGAAATCACCCACAGACTGGGCGACCGTGTTCGTCAGGACCGTGCCGTCCGTGCGGCGGACTGCGATGTTCGTGAAGTCTCCGTCGGAGGCGGAACTGTTCTGCTCGAATGTAAGCGAGTAGAACGTCTGGTCCTCCGTGGAGTTTATGGAAATTTCGAACTTGCCGATCACGACGCCCGTGTCACCAACCTCCACCTGATCGGGGGAGACGGTGCGATAGGCGATCGTGACGATTCCGCTCGTCACTGCGGCGATGCGGAAGGTGTTGCCCCGGAGCGGGAAGTTGCCCGTGACATCCAGCGCATTGCTGAAAACGTCGGACGGGAGCTCCACAACGAGGTTGTGCTCGGCGGACGTGGAGGCCGTCGAGTTGAAGTCCGTAACGATATCGACCGTCACGGTCTCACACGGATCCACAACAAGCGGGGAGCTGAAGCGGATGTCCGCGGTCTGATCTTCGGAGTCGAGCGTGCGCTTGCGCGAAACACGGGCTCCGTTGATGGCGGCGTAGACGCCGTCGATGTCGGAAACCTGACCGAAGCCCTCATGGAGGACCGTGATGTGCTCAACAGAAACGGAATCATCGCAGGAAGCGGTGAGATCCGTGGATAGCATGACCGCTCCGATGGCGCCCTTCGGGAGGGTGTCGCCGACCGGGTTAGAAGAGGAAAGGGAAACCTCAAGGATTCCCTCGCCCTTCGGGAGGTCCGTGTATCCGGAGAAGGAGACGGAGTCAGAGACTTCGTCGCCCCCGTCCGTCATGACGCCTTCGACTGCGAGTGTGTAGTCGTGGCCGGCGCTCATGGGTTCGCCAAGCGTGAGCTCGACGACGGAATCATCCGTAAGGGTGGCACCTGTGACCGGAACCTCGCCGGAGTTCGTCACCGTGTAGTTGGCGACGTCCTCAGCGGACTCCTGATCGAGGGCCATGTTGAACTCGACTTCGAGTGTGGTCGAAGACGTAGCCGTGGCCGACTTGACCATAGGCTCTGCGCCAGGCTCATCGCCTCCACAGTCGACACCGTAGGTCATACCCTGGTCGACGCGGTACAGCATGGTAACCATTTCAGCGCGGTTCATGTTGTCTCCGGGGCGCACGCGGCCCGTCGCATCATCACCCTGCAAGACGCAGCTGTCCGCGGCCGTCTGAATGACGTCCGTGTACCACTGGCCCGACGGGTTATCGACGAACTGAGGTGCGGCTCCAGAAGCCTCGAGGTTGAAGGCGCGGACGATCAGAGCCGCAGCTTCAGCGCGGTTGATGTTCGCAGAGGGGCGTGCGTAGCACGGGTGCTTGCCGTAGCAGTTGTTGTCGCCACGGACCCATCCCTCTTTGCCGGCTTCCTCGAAGTAGCCGTAGTACCACGCTCCCGTAGCAGTGTCATCAAACGATGCGACTGCAGGAGGTGTGGAGAGAATGCCGCCGTTAAGCTCGACGACGAGCTTCACAAATTCCGCGCGGTTGGCGAGATCGCCAGGGCGGAATCGTGACTGAGTGGCATCGAGGTAGCCGGCGTCCACGAAGGACTCAACGGCATCCCCGAACCACACACCCGACGGGACATCGCTGTAGGCTGCAAGTGCCGTACCCACCTGGGTGAGGGCGACTGCCGCTACGGAGATGCCTGCGAGCGTTTTCTTGATTCGCAGAAAATCCATAAAAGAAATAAGGAAATAAGGGAAATAAAACAAAGTTGGTGCATCACCGCTAACCCCTGGTGAATTCCGAAGCGTTTCCCCCGAGTCTCATGTGGTGAGTGGAACTTCCACTCGCCTCCTTATATATAAAGAGATGTACGAGGACCCAGAGAAGATTGTTCGCTTGAGAGAAACACAGTTATTCGCACGATCCGCATAGGATAATTCCCGCAGATGTCTGCAGGAGTACACACGGATGTGAATTCGTCTGACGCAGTCTGATGAACAGAATGGTAAGGCGAGGTGCCGGGCTGTGAAGGAGCGTGTACACGGGACCCTCTCCCGCACAGAAATGGGAGATGGATCTGGAGGACTCTAGCGAGGGCGTATTTGCCTTCGCAAGCCTCAAAACGCTTCCGTGCACAGAGAAGAACGGGGTTTTGGGGGGTCTGTTACGTTTAGGGATTCATGTACAAATCGCTAAATGAGGCTCTGCAACGATGCGAATCAGCATTTTGATCGACGAATTTTCCAGCAAAAGTGCCAATAGCAAGGAAATTTAACGTTAACTAAATTATGTTGATAGATTAAAATAATGTTGTAGTTTGATTATTTAGTGAGTGAAGAGAAGATAACAAGGAGTGTGCTTCACCAAACATATGAGGATGAAAGGAATCCGTGATCGCCGGAAAGGGCCAAGGGCCAAGGGCGCAAATCTCAAGGTGCTCAAGGAATATTGGTGTTTGGCCCTTGGCCCTTGCGCCCTTCGCTCCGGACTACATCTTCTTCACCTTCGTCCCCTCTCCCGTATCTCTCACTTCGTATCCCAGCGCCGTGAGCTGATCCCGGATCCGATCCGACTCCTTAAAATCTTTTTTTGCACGCGCGGCATCGCGAGCGGACGCGAGTGCGAGGGCATCGGCAGAAATTTTGGAAGACTCCGCTTCAAAACAGCCGAAGGTCTGCTTCACGATTTTTACAAATTTCATACAGGAACCAAGTACGTTTTTTCTTCTACTATAAGCCATAATTTCAAACACAACAGCAATCGCTTCTGAGACATTTAAATCGCTGTCCATCGCCTTCCTGAATCTCAGCATCTGCTCCTTGGTTTCCTCGGTTTCCTTAGTTTCCTTCGACACCTCGACCTCCAACATCCATTCCAAAATTTTCTTTCGACTCGCCCGCGCCTCCCCCATCCCCTGCTCCGAAAACTTCAGATTGGTCCTGTAATGCACGGAGAGAAGGTAGTACCGCAGATCCATCGGCGAGTACCCGTTTTGTGAAATGTCCGGAAGAGTTAACACATTGCCAAGACTCTTACTCATCTTCTCTTCTCCCATCTGAATACGCCTGCGGTGCACCCACATCTTCACGAACGGTTTTACGCCGAGCGCGGACTCGCTCTGCGCGATCTCGCATTCATGATGCGGGAAGATGTTGTCTTCGCCGCCGGTGTGAATGTCGATCTGGTTTCCGAGGATCGAAGAGCTCATTGCGGAGCACTCGATATGCCATCCCGGAAATCCGGAATCTTTGTCTTCTCCTTCCGTACGCGACACCTCACCCGTGGCTTCCAGCCAACGTAAAATGTGTTTCGAGTTTTGTCCTATACAGCGCTTCCACAATGCAAAATCTGCGGGATGTTTCTTGCCTTCGTGCACCTCGACACGCGCTCCGGAAGAGATCTGGTCGAGTGTGTTTCCGGATAAATTTCCATACGGCGTCGGTGTCTTGCTCTCGACGGAGAAATAAACGGCATCCGCAAGTTCATACGCATGCCCGCTCGCCAGAAGTTTTTTTGTGAGAGCTAATTGCTCCTTTATATAGTGACTCGCCCGGGGTCGCGCCTCCAGCTCCAGAAAATTCAGTGCCTTCTCGTCCTCTATATATTGCTGCGTGTATCGCTCAACAACATCCAATACATCCTCTCGCGTAATCACACCTGTAACGTGTTTTTTGCTTTTTGCTTTTTCCTTTTTGCTTTCTTCTTCTGCCTGCTTCTGAATTTTGTCGTCCCCCTTATCTGCATCATGCAGAAGATGTCCGACGTCGGTAATGTTTTTCACGTGACGAACCTGATAGCCATGTCCTGTCTCCAGCCAGCGTCGTAAAAGATCCGCCATCAGGAATGACGCGTAATTCCCGATATGCGGCCTTCCGTAGACCGTCGGCCCGCAGGTATACATCGTGACCACCTCCCCTTTGGGGTCGAGAGGGATGAAATCCTCTTCGCGTTTGGTAAGGGTGTTGTACAAACGTAATGGCATGCGACCATTGTAGAGACGTGCGAATCGCTCGTCTCTACAAAAAGCCGGCGCGGTCGCTTCCTTGTAAAAGAAAGCATCCGCGCCGGTGGGCCGCCTCATTCTAGTCCGTAGAGGCGACGGTTGGAGTGGCCGGGGCCACTCCGGGTGCTAGTAGTCGGCGAATCTTATCCAGTTCGCCGCGCAAAATGGGCACATCGTCTGGGGCTTCGATTCCAATCTGGACTCGATTGCCCGCGATACGACTGATGACAATTGTGATGTTGTGGTTGATCACAATACGCTGACCCACTTTCCTGCTGAGTACTAACATCTGAACCCACCTTTCTTCCTAAAAAGGTGCTCCCCGCACTCCTAACGGATACTCGGATCGCATCCAATGCGATCCAGGAAAAGCATCCAGAGCCGGGAATGCAACGCACGACCATGCGCTTCATACCCAGCTCGTGTCCGGGGAAATGTGAAAGAACAACGTAAACTGTAGCGTACAGTATATTTAACATCAAGTACTATTATTAAATACTGTCAATGTCGCTCAGCAAAGAGATTAATCGCTGGCGCACAATAGAAAGCCATTCCTCGGGGCTGGTCATGCCAAGTTTCACCAATGCATTGCGGCGTTCCACCGGCAAATTCGAGGTGAACGTATCACCCATGAGTGCATGAAACTCGGGCAGCATTTGTAGAAGTCGCATCACGCATTCGTGCGATGAAGCCTCTCCGGATTTGATCATAGTGCTCTTGCAAAACCGAATTTCGGTGCACTCGCGCTCCAGTTGAGCCGCAAGCGCACTCGCCATAGTTTGTAGGGATAATAGGAGACTTACGTGCAGCTTGTTGTCCCGTTTGCCGCGGGCTAATGCGGCATCGACGAGCCGACGCATTTCTGACGATACGGCGTATCTGGATTCCTGCCAGGAGACGACGGGACCATCGCTGCCTCGCTCTGTGTGATTCGGCTGGAAAACCATGAGAGTGCTACTCTAACTTTCTTTGAATTTTCGTCAATATACCGCGGGGACTTCTTTTGCAGGTAAGCTGCACACGAAATCTTTCTTCCTCATCTATGTCTCTTGCCCTCTCCGACCTCAAAAATCTTCTCGGTGCTGATGCCGATAGTTTGCTCAACCATAAGCCAAAAATCCCATCTTCACGACTGCATGTTCCGGGCCCGAAATCGTGGAAGGAAATCTTCAGCCAGAGCGACCGCAGTGCCGCCGTCCAAAAAAATCTCGATGCGCTGTATGGGCACGGAAGACTCGGCGGTACGGGGTATGTGAGCATCCTTCCGGTGGACCAGGGGATCGAGCATTCGGCTGGAGCATCGTTTGCGAAGAACCCGGATTATTTTGATCCGGAGAACATCATCAAGCTCGCGCTCGATGGAGGATGTAATGCGGTCGCCTCGACCTACGGCGTGCTCGGGATCATGGCGAAGAAGTACGCAGGAAAAATTCCCTTCATCGTGAAGATCAACCACAACGAACTTCTGACGTACCCCAACAAGTTCGACCAGATCATGTTCGGCACGGTGCAGCAGGCGTTTGATATGGGCGCCAAGGGTGTTGGCGCAACCATTTATTTTGGCTCACCGGAGAGCGGACGCCAGATCGTGGAAGTTGCCCATGCCTTTGCAAAAGCGCATCAACTGGGAATGTTCACGGTGCTCTGGTGTTATCTGCGTAACGGATCTTTTAAGAAAGATGGGAAGGATTACCACACGGCCGCCGATCTCACTGCGCAGGCCAATCATATCGGCGTCACGATCGAAGCCGACATCATCAAGCAGAAACTGCCGACGAATAACGGTGGATACCTCGCGCTCGGCCAGGAGAGTTCCTACGGCAAGACGGACAAGCGCGTCTACGAAGAGCTCTGCAGCGATCACCCGATAGACCTGTGCCGCTATCAGGTGGCCAACTGCTACATGGGCCGCATCGGACTCATCAACAGCGGCGGAGAAAGCAAAGGCGCATCCGATCTCGGTGATGCCGTACGCACTGCAGTCATCAACAAACGTGCAGGAGGATCAGGATTGATCTCCGGGAGAAAGGCGTTTCAGAAACCCAAGGAGGAAGGAATCGCACTCCTAAATGCTATTCAGGACGTCTATCTTTGCAAAGAAGTGACGGTCGCCTGATGATTTGCCATTGGCCATTTGCGATTTGCCATTTGGGTAGTGTTCTTTTTGGGTGTAGAACCGGAATTTTCTCTTTGCAAAGCCAAATATAGAGCTATGTGAATGGAAAAAAGCACGGAGCACTCGTCTGATGGCCCAAGCGCAAGAATACTGCTCCTATGATCACCATGACCTCATGGGAAAAGGCGGATGCACTTGAAAATCGTTGCCTGCTATTTGCAAAACAAATGCGGGCGTTTGTTCGATCCTTTCCAAATCACGTCATCAGCTTTCACGAACGTGATCAGGTTAACCGCTCATCGCAGTCCATAGGAGCAAATTATATCGAGGCCAGAGAAGCCGTAAGCAAGGATGATTTTTTGTATCGGATAAAAATATGTCGAAAGGAAGCAAAGGAAGCTGCGTATTGGATTGATTGTTTGTTTGACCAGAAACCCTTTTGCGAAATGCCTGTGACATTCTTTTTAAAAAAAGAAATTCGCGAAATCATCAGCGTCTTTTCAGCGATCGCCATTACTACAGAAAAACGCATCAAGGGAAAAAATGGCAAATCGCAAATGGCCAATGGCAAATAACTACGCCCTGCGATTTACGACTACCTGTTGTCCGATCGCAAACACCGTCGACACTCCCCAATAGAGTGAGACCGCAGCAGGGAACTTGATCGCGAAGAACCCGATCATAAACGGCAGCACGTAGAGCATCATCTTCTGCTGGATGTCCTGCTGGCTCATGGGCTTTTTACCCTGAGCCTTGTCGAAGGGCTTTTCTTTCGTCCCAACGTCGACGACCGCTTTACCGTCCTTCGCCTCCTTCTTTTTCTTCGCCATGGCGAAGGTGAGTTTCATCTGCAGGAACTGCAGCGCCACCAGAAGCGGCGGGAAGACGTAGACGCTTGGCTCCAGCAGATCAAAGCCCAAAAACATCGTACCAAATGTCCACGGAAGATCTTTATACGGCCCATAGAGGAGGTGCGTGGAGAGTGCGAGATGCGAGCCGTCACGCACGGCGTAAAAGAGTCCGATGAGAATTGGGAACTGGACGAGAATCGGCAGGCAGGACTGGAACGGATTCACCTTGTACTCTTTCCAGAGCTTCATCGTCTCCTCGTTGAGTTTTTTCTGGTCGCCGCCGTAACGCTTGCGGAGCTCTTCGATTTTGGGCTGTATCGCCTGCAGCTTCTTCTGGCCCTGAAGCCCGTGTTGGGTGGGGATGAAGAGAATCAGCTTCACGAGAATCGTCAGGAGGATGATGGCGAGACCGAGGTTGTAGCCCGGCACGATGGACGCGATGAAAACGAGAAGATTTAAGAGGGGCTTACTGACAAATGCCCGGAAGACCTGCGTCATCCATCCGGCTTCATGCATGGTGAAGGATGTGGTGAGGACCGCGCCCGTTGCGGCCGCTTGCTGCGGCGGGAGCGTGAGGGACACGGCGTAGTACCCATACTCGCCGAATGCGGCGTATTTCCACGAGGCTAGGTCTATTTGCCCTTTCTTGCCCGCTGCAATCGTCTGAACGGGACTGCAGGCGGCATCGGGCTCCAAAAGCTCCATCGGCGCGCCCTGGGGCTCCGGCGGGGCGTCCGGACGGTAATAGATATCTACGGGGGGTTGCGGACACCGGTCTTCGAAGGTCACCTCGTATTCGGTGTTATTGAGAAGGGTGAGAACAGGATGGTGTCCGCTTTTGACCGAAGCATCCTCGGGTGTCAGTACAAGCTGCATCGCCCGCTCCTCCGCAGGAAGGAAGCGCTCCGGAAACAAAAAGCGGATCCCAAACTGCGTGCCGAGATACACGATGGCAAAGATAAGAAATAAATCTGCCCAGTGCCGGCGCTTGGTTTTTTCGGTCATCGCAGAGTCGAGAGGAAACGGGAGACATCGTTCTCGATGTCCCCGAATGCGCAGGTAAGACTACTGGAACGCGGGCTGACCAACAATTGATATGACTGCTTTTGTGCAGGATTTTTTGCGTCCGCATTTTTGACCGCCAGTCGGAATGCTTCTTTGCACCGCCGGCGCATCCTGTTTCTTTTCACCGCGGACTTATGAAGCCGCGTGGACGCAAGCGTCCCCATGTAGAGACGCACCTGTGGTGCGTCTCCCCTGCCTTTACGTTCCAATGGCGGAGCGCCCGGCAACCACCGGACAATCATCGTTTTTCCTTTCCACACAAAACCTTTGTCGATGACCTTGTCGCAGACTTTGCGGCCGCTGAGGCGGAGAAGTTCCATGCAGGAATTAGAAATTAGAAATTAGAAATTAGCAATGAAGCTCAACGCTCATTTCTCATTGCTAATTCCTAATTGCTAATTCTTGATTCATAGAACCAGCAACGTATGCTGACCCCATGACAAAGCTTTCCGCCACCCAAGTCCGCCATATCGCAAAGCTCGCACGCCTCGAAATCGGAGATGACGAGGTGGAGAAGTACGCCAAGGAACTGAGCGCCATCCTCGCGTATATCGACCAGCTCAGCGAGGTGGATACGTCGAAAGTGCAGGCGACGGCACAGGTGACAGGAATTAAAAACGGCATGCGGCCGGACGTGGTGAACTCTTCTCCTGTCGACCGTGAGGCGTTGCTGGCAACAAGCCCGCTCCCGATCGTCGACGACCAGATTGAAACTCCTTCCGCGCACGGCTGATGCTTTCTTCTCTGACCATCACCGAAGCGCACGAGCATTTGAAGTCGAAGAAAATTTCTTCAGTCGAACTCACAAAGGCATGCATCGATCGTATCGAAAGCGTTGATAAAACACTCAACGCCGTCATCTTCCAGAATTTTGAAAGAGCCCTTGCAGAAGCCAAAAAAGTTGATGATCAGGGGATGCGTAGTCACCCACTTGCCGGAATCCCCTACCTCGCTAAAGACGTGTACTGCGAAGAGGGTGTACCGACGACCGCGTGCTCGAACATCCTTCGGGACAAGACGTATATTCCGCCTTTTGATTCGACGACGACGAAGAGATTGAAATCTGCGGGAGCTATCAGCATCGGCAAGAGCAACACCGATGAATTTACGATGGGAGGATCGACGGAGAGTTCCTGCTGCGGACCGACCAGAAATCCCTGGGACACGACGCGCGTTGCCGGAGGCTCTTCGGGGGGATCCGCTGCGGGTGTTGCCGCCGATGAATGCCTGTTTGCACTCGGTACCGATACCGGAGGATCCATCCGCCAGCCTGCCGGCTACTGCAACATCGCGGGGCTGCGCACGACCTACGGCCGCCCCAGCCGCTACGGCGTGATGAGCATGGCAAGCTCGCTCGATACCATCGGGCCGCTTGCGAAATCCGTGGAGGACATCGCCATCATCCTTCAGACGATTGCGGGCAAAGATCCGATGGATGCGACAACAGGCGATGTAGCCGTGCCTGATTACCGCAAGGCGCTCAAAAAAGACATGAAGGGCATGAAGGTGGGGATTCCCAAGGAGTACTTCATCGACGGCATGAATAGCGAAGTGGAAAGCGCCGTACGGGAAGCCGCCAAGGTGATGCAGGGACTCGGGGCGACGCTTGTCGACGTCTCGCTCCCCCACACGAAGTATGCGACTCCCTGCTACTACGTCCTCTGCCCGAGTGAGGTGAGCAGCAACATGGCGCGCTTTGACGGGATTCGCTTTGGCCATTCTGTGAGCAACCCCAAAGACCTCATCGACTACTATATCCGCGTCCGCACAGAAGGCTTCGGCCCCGAGGTAAAACGCCGCATCATGATCGGTACCTACGCGCTCTCCGCCGGCTACTACGACGCGTACTACCGCCAGGCCCAGAAGGTCCGCACGCTCGTTCTTCAGGACTTTATCGACGCCTACGCCAAAGTGGATATGATCATCGCGCCGGTTTCTCCGACTCCCGCATTCAAAATAGGAGCGTACGAAGGAGATCCCGTGGCGATGTATCTCGAAGATATTTTCCTCGACCCGCAGGTGATGGCCGGCATCCCGGCGATGTCCGTGCCGGGAGGATTTTCGAACAACAATTTACCGATCGGCCTGCAGATCATGGGGCCGCAATGGGGCGAAGAAGTGGTGCTGCGGGCGGGGTATGCGTATGAACAGGCCACGGTATGGCATACCAAAAGACCGCCTCTTTCAAAGAA
>Ga0155171_133_pt3 | contig 21651 bp, 19 predicted proteins | sample RifCSPhighO2_01_FD_106139 | JGI IMG/M metagenome (GOLD analysis project Ga0155171, IMG submission 106139) | Candidatus Peribacteria bacterium RIFCSPHIGHO2_01_FULL_55_13
GGGTCTTCGGGTGCTTGAGACCGATTGGGGCGTGGCCCTCTCCTCCTCCGTGCGGGTGGTCCACGGCGTTCATGGATTTGCCGAGCACTTGCGGCTTCTTGCCCATCCAGCGCATGCGTCCTGCCTTGCCGATGGTGATGAGGTTGTGTTCGAGGTTCGAGACGGTGCCGATCGTTGCCGAGCACTCGGCGCTGAGCCGGCGGATCTCGCCGCTTGGAAGCTCGACGATGGCGTGACGGCCGTCGATACCCACGAGCGTAGCTGCGGTTCCGGCCGATCGGACGATCTGTCCGCCGCGGCCGAGGGTGAGCTCGACGTTATGGATCTTGTATCCCACCGGAATATTTTTGAGCTGCATGCAGTTGCCCGTCTTCACCTTCGTGCGCGGAGCGCAGACGATGCTTTCTCCCACCTGGAGGCCGTCCGGTGCCAGGATGTAGCGCTTCTCGCCGTCGTTGTAATGGACAAGAGCGATGCGTGCGGAACGGTTGGGATCGTACTCAAGCGCAGCGACGGTGCCGGGGACTCCGGCCTTATCAACACGCTTGAAATCGATGAGCCTAAACAGCTTCTTGTGTCCTCCGCCGCGATGGCGCACGCGCACTTTGCCGCCGCTGCCGCGTCCGGAGATGCGCTGCTTACCGCCGGAGAGGCTCTTTTCCGGCCGCTTCTTCGTGAGGCCAGAGAAGTCCGCGATCGTCATCTGACGTCGTGCGGGAGTCGTTGGGCGGCAGTGCTTCATAGCCATGGGTTAGCGTTTGGTGAAGGCGGCAAGATCTAAGGTTTTGCTGTCGGAAGCGAGGGTGACCATCATTTTCTTGATAGGATGGCGCTTTTCCATGATCTTGCCCTGACCGAGGTTGCGGGTCTTTCCGCGCGTGCGCATCACACGGACACTCACCGCTTCGACGTCATAGAATTCCTTGAGCGCCTTTTTGACTTCGATCTTGGTGGCGGCGTGCGCCACTTTGATGGTGTACGTCTTGCTGGTCGCCTTCAGGCGTTCCGCTTTTTCGGTGACGATGGGGCCGAGGATGACGCGGGAGAGTTCCATAAGGGATTAGGCTTTGGGGGAAGCTTTCTTGGCAGGAGTCTTTTTTGTCTTTTCGGAGGTTTCCGATTTCTCTGCAACGGGATTCTTCACCGCCCGCTCCATCCGTTCTCTCTCGCCGCCGAAAATCTTCTCCGCCTCCTTGATAGCATCCACAAAGAAGATGATGTGGCGGGCGCCGAGGACGTCTTCGGGGTTGAGATACGCGGCGGCCAGAGCCTGCACGCGGGGGATGTTTCTCGTGGAGAGCGCGATGCCGCGGTGGCGCCCCGGCGTGACGATGAGAATCTTTCCCGACTGCACCGGCATTTTCGAAAGCACGGCGGCGGCGTCTTTGGTCTTCACCATCTCGGGGTAACTCTCGAGCCCCAGGATGGAACCGCTTTTCGCCTGCGCCGAAAGCGCCGAAAGCAGAGCCACGCGGCGCATGGTTTTTGGCATATCCTTGCTGAAATTCCTGTTTGATCGTGGACCGAATGCCTTGCCTCCTCCGCGAAGAAGCGGGGAGCGAAGCGGACCGCGGCGCGCGCGTCCTGTGCCCTTCTGAGCAAACATTTTCTTGGTAGACCCGATGACTTCGCCGCGGTTTTTGACATGGGCGATGGGGCGGCGGCGGTTGCTCTGCTGGAGCACGACTGCCTGGTGCATCAACCCCTGATTGATAGCGGCTTCGAAGAGTACCGCGGGGAGATCGAGCGATCCGTTCTTTTGGCCAGTGGCGGTGTAGACGTCGATCTTCATGCTTTGGAATTGGCAGCACCCTTACTAGGGTGCGGAGATTCAACGGTCAAATAGACGGCGGAACCATTCGGTCCGGGAACCGGACCCTTCACCGCAAGCACCCCCTTTTCCTTGTCGCAGATGACGACCGGGCGCGCGTGAAGCGTGACCTGGTCAAGACCCATGTGTCCGGCCATGCGCTTGCCTTTGTGAACGCGTCCGGGAATTTCACGCATACCGATGGATCCCGGCTCGCGTTTGAAGTGCGATCCGTGCGTGGCCGGACCTCCGGCGAAGTTGTAGCGCTTCATGACACCCTGGAATCCTTTTCCTTTGCTGATCGAGGTGACGGTGACGAGGGAAGCCTCCGGAATGGTCTCCACGGCCAGCGTCGAACCGACCGTGAGGCCTTCGAGGGAATCCACACGCCACTCCTTTAAGAAGCGAAACTTCTGCAACTCATTCCCCTTTCGCGTGCGGACAATCTTTTTGCCAATTCCCAAAATGACAGCGTTATAGCCGTCCTTTTCTGTATTCTTGAGGCGAACGATGATGTTGGGCTCCACCTGAAGATAGGTCACCGGAATAGCGTTTCCATCGAGGAACACGCGAGACATGCCGATTTTGCGGGCGATGAGTCCAGACATAGGCTTGGAGGTTCATTGGGCTCGGCTCGTTGATACACAACACCGGGCTGGAACGTAAGCGCGGGCATTGTGGGGAGGGAAAGGTGTATCGTCAATGGAATTTTCCAGAGAAATCGTCCGATTCCCCCACTCCCGATCTCCCCATCTCCCCATCTCCCGACTCCGATCTCCCCATCACCACCTCCTTATTATTTCTTTCGCCATCGCCTCCGCCATAATCTCCTCCCCGTGCGCTTTGGGATGGCAGCAGGAATCCACGTAGATCTGCTCGGGATGGTCATCGAAAACGCCAGTAAGATCCGCCGCCGCATATCCTTCTTCTTGTAATTCCCTGACGGCATTCTGCAATGAAGGATACGACTGCTGCGTGTACGTATCGGGCCATGTTCCTTTTGTGAGAAGCATCTGCTCTTCGGGAGAGAACGGTTTGTTTCCGTAAAATGGACTCGGCTGCAGGAAGGTGAACGCCTTGAATCCGTGGCCGCGGCCGAGGTCATGCATCAGGATTTGCGCCCTCTTCCAGTTCGCAACGACTTCCGCGAGAAGCTCTCCCGAACCACTCCCGGCGAGCGGCGGACCAAGAAGCATGGGATCTTTCGCAGCCAAAGAATCGAACGCGAGCAGCTTCTGGTTCGCTGTGAAAATGCCGCGACTGAGAATGTGATCGATGCCGTACCAGAGGAGCCCGCAACTGTAGCTCCAGTCACACGGGCCTCTGCGGCTCAGATGTGCGACGCGGTCGCGGCGTTCCCGGAGATACGCGATCTTTCCGACGAGAGCGAGTCTGCTGGGCGTGAGTTTACCCGCAAGCAGATGCCAGCTTCTGGGGTACAGCGGATTGAGACCATTCGGAATATTTTCGTTGAAAGGAAGTGTCGCTTCATTGAAGCCGCTGATATCGATCACCAGATCGACATGTGCACCGAGCGAGAGAAAATAGTTGAGCGCGATGATCTGCTGTGGCTCTTTGAACCCGTACAGAGCCATGGAGGTGAAGCGGATGTCTTTGCCCGCAAATCGAGGATCGCGCCGAAGGGCGGCGATGAGCACCTGCGGGCCTGCTCCGTGTACGACGAAATTGGCAGCGACCGATCCGCCGAGCACACCGATGACGAGTGTATCGGAGTTGGCCTCACGAACCATTGCCCCCCCGCCGGGAACGAGGCCGTAGAGAGTGGTTTCCTTCACATCTGAAGTGATATCCTCCGCAGCTGGCAGCTCGTAGGAAAATCCGAGGTACGGATGCAGCGCGACGGGAAAGTCCATGACCTGCACCATCGCGTCGGTGTCATCCCCGGCCGACATCTGCGAAAAATCTTGCGCTCTGCGGCTGCGGGCCGTTTCGATATCCGCAAGAGAGTACCACTGGTCCTTGATCACACTCATCATCAGGAAACTCCCCACCTCAGCACAGAGAATGACCAAACAGAAAAGAACAGACCAATGCGCCCACGTTCGTATCCACTGCATACATGAAGTCTACAATATTCCGCATATTTCGTGCACAGCCACAGAACGTCACGGATCTCGCTCCTCTCAAAAAATCAAGAAAAGCTTCACACCGCAATTCCCGCAGCCAGAGCTGGCGATTTCTTCAACATGATCCTTGTCATGTACTCCGAACATTCCGCAATACCCTCTTCCGGCGAGAGATGATCTGTGCGGATGATGCAATCCGGATGCTCGGGCGCCTCGTACGGGCGATCGGGAGCATCGAGACCAGTGCGCTCCACGTAGATCCATTGCGGCCGGCAGATCGTATCGATTTCCCTACGCACGGAACGAAATGGCGCGATCACCGCGATGACGACGAGAAACCCCTGTGCCTGGAGGACAGAAGCGAGTCGCGCAACGCGAAGATTGTGGGAGCGGCGATCCGCAGCACTGAGCGTTTCCGCGGTAGAGATGGACGCACGCATCTCATCGCCGTCGAGAATGATGATCGGCGGCAGGGCTGATGCACGATCGCGAAAGTGCCGCTGCGCGCCGTACGCAAGCGTGGTCTTTCCCGCGCCGGAATTGCCAGTCAGCCAGATGATAGGAAAACGAGGAGCCATGAAGCTAGCGCACGTTTCGTGGGGCATCGTGATTGAATGCTTTTCCCGCTTCGGCATACATCTTCTTGCGCAGGTCCGTCGCGGAGATCGCCTCGGTCGCGGCATCAAGTTCGATGAGGTCGTACCCAACATCACGCCCGATGAAGACCGAGAGATCGGCGCCGGGATCCTGAATCGTGAGAATTTCCACACGGGAAGAATCCGGAAAATGTGCGCGGATCATGCCGATGCGCTCTGCGACCGCGATCGGATTTTTCTCTGTGGTTTCCGTTTCGCGCACGAGGATGATGCAGCGATCGCGCTGCTCGAGGATCTTGCCCACGCAGCGGCGGTGTCCTTCATGAAAAGGCTGGAAACGGCCGATAAAGACGCCGGTGGTGACAGGGGAACCAATCATGCGGATACCATACAAAAAAAATAATGATTAGGGTACGGATATTGCTTGCGCCGGCGACGCTGCCACGGGGACGACATCCATCACGTCGTCTCCGTATCCGAAGTGTTCGATGACCGCGCGCTCCGCGTTGCAGACGTCGCTCCGCAGCTGCGGAGAATACCGGCAACGGTCCGCCCATTCCGAGAGGCGCGACGATACGTTCTTCTCCGGCGTCGCACGGATCACCTCCGCGTCGAAGGTCTCTCCCGCGAGCGAAAGCGCCCGGAGGAGGTCTTCCGCGAGGTTCTCCATGCGCCCGACGAAATCCAGCATGGAGAAATCCTCGCCCAGATAACGGGCATAGACGCGCGCTGCCAACCCGCCGGGCGCATCTGCGAGCGCCGCCCGGACAAATGTCTCAAAATTGTCACTTTGGAATTTGCGGTCCATGTCGAGCGTCAGGTCCCATCCACGGACCATCCGGTAAGCCCAGTAAGATTGGTAGAAGGAAAGGGGATGCCGGACAAACGCAAAACGAAAACGATCTTGGATATGGAGTTCCTTCGACGTGGTATGGAAAAGCTGTCCTCTACGTATCATTCTTTCTGTAGGGATCGCAGCGATTTCATCCGTCAGGATGCCCGCGCTGCGCACGGCTTCGCGCACCCAGCTGCCGCCGGTTTTGGGAATATGGATGAAAAGGGAACGTGGCAGGAGAAGGGCCATGCGAGAAGGAGAACGTCCGTCTGGATGATACATGGACGGCATGCCGTTCCATATTCCGAATATCCGCCGTCAACGCTATGCTCTACGGCGTATGGACCCCTTTCGCCTCAAAAAAGCCGAAGAACTCCGCAGCCGCGGTTTGCAGCCGTATGCGGCGAAATTTGAACGAACCGCTACCCTTCAGCACTATGGTCTGGCTGGATAATATCATCGGCGAGATCAAGGAGCGTTTTCAAAAGGAAATCCAAGCGGGCATTCCTCTCACGATACGTGATGAGAAAACTCTCTCGGGCCGCGTGCATGTGGGATCGCTACGGGGCATCGTCATCCATGGACTCATTGCGCAAGGACTGCAAGAGCAGGGAATTCCCCACCGCTTCCTTTTCGAACTGAATGATTTCGACCCTTGTGATGAACTGCCTCCGTTTCTTGACCGTAATACATTCGGCAAATATATGGGGCAACCGCTCTTCACGGTACCAACGCATGAGCAAGGGGCGGAAAACTTGCCGATGGTGTTCGGCGAGGAGTTGAAAAAGGTTGTTTCGAATCTTGGGCTCCCCATCGAGTACTACACATTGAAGCCGCTCTACGAAGCAGGGAAATTCAATGACGTTATCCGAAGAGCGCTCGATCACGCGAAAGACATCCGCGTCATCTACAAAGACGTAAGCGGAAGCAACAAGCCTGATGACTGGTATCCGCTCCAGGTGATCTGCGAGCGCTGCGGCAAAGTGGGCACGACGCAGGTGACGGGCTGGGACGGAACGTTGGTGCAGTACACCTGTAAAGAGAACCTCGTAACATGGGCAAAGGGATGCGGTTATCTGGGGACAATAAGCCCCTTCGACGGACGCGCGAAGCTTCCGTGGAAAGTGGAGTGGCCGGCAAAGTGGAACGTCATGGGCGTACACATCGAGGGTGCAGGAAAAGATCATTCCGCAGCAGGGGGATCGCGCGACATCGGCAAACGCATTGCTGAGGAAATTTTCCAGTATCCGAATCCGTTCGATATCCCGTACGAATTCCTGAATGTCGGCGGCAAAAAAATGAGCGCGAGCAAAGGCATCGGCGCAACGGCCAAGGGGATCGCCGACCTGATGCCTCCCTATCTGCTGAAGCTTCTCATGATCCGAAAACAGCCGAACCAACCTTTCGACTTTGATCCAGAGGGTACGACTCTCCCCCTGCTCTTCGACGAGTACGACCGTCTTTCGGAATATGTAGCGCATCCGAAGGAAGGGCAGGAAGATTTTGTACGCATTTTCCATCTCGCGCAGATCGGGTTTCCTGAAAAAGGAAATCCCCTCTGGCAGATGCGCTTCACGATTTTGAGTTTTGTCGTCCAGATGCCGCACCTGAAACTTGAAGAAGAAGCGGAAAAATTGAAAGGTGCGCCGCTGACGGAGGAAGAGCTGTACGCACTCAACGAGCGTGCGGCATACGTACGGAAATGGCTCTCCGAACACGCACCGGAGCAGTACCACTATCGCATTCTCGAAATACTGCCTGTCCTCGAACTCTCAACGGAACAGAGTGCTGCATTAGTCTTGCTACGGGAGCGACTGGAGAAACTCCCCTCCTGGAAGGGGGAGGATATTCACGCCACGATCCACGCCGTGAAAGCGGAACTCGGCATCGAACCGAAAGCGCTTTTCGCTCCGCTGTACCAGCTCTTCATCGGCAGAGACAATGGCCCACAAATGGGGTGGTTCGTTTCCACCTTCGAACGCGCGGAAGTCTTAAAGCGCATCGATTCTGCTACCATCCCATCGTGACGCTTCTCCTCCAGCACATCTCCTACGGCCACCTCCTCCCCGCCGCGCACGGCCTGATCGAATCGCATACCGATCAGACCAAAGCGCACTTGATCGCCACGGGAGCCGCGATGGAAGCACTCGCGAAAAAATTCGGCGGCGACGCGCAGACATGGAAAGTCGCGGGGATGCTCCATGACCTGGACTGGGACAAGCTGGATAAAGATTACGAGGCGCACTGCGGCGACACACTCGACCATCTGCTGCAGACGATCAAAGCTCCGCAAGAACTCCTCGGCGATATCCGCGCGCATTATCAGTCCAAATACGGCGCCGAGTATCCGCTCGATACGATGCTGCGGAAATGCCTCTACTGTGTGGATGAGCTCACCGGTTTCATCATCGCGGTGACCTATGTGCGCCCAAGCAAGAAAATCGCAGACGTGGAGGTGAAGAGCGTGACCAAAAAGCTGAAGGATAAAGCCTTTGCCGCGCAGGTAGACCGCGAGCAGATCCGGCAATGTGAAGCGCTGCTTGGTATATCTCTGGATGAATTTGTAGGGATCACGCTGGAGGCGATGAAGGGGGTTGCCGCAGAGATGAAGCTATGATGTTTTCTTTCCGTTGTTCTGCCGCTCCGCGGGCGCTTTTCCTCAGCGGATGCCCCGGGCAGTCCATGCAGTACCGCTGCCACCATGCCGCCATGGTGCTGCGGTCCATGGGGTGGAAAACGCGGGTACACGCAGGCGATCTTCCCGAAGCCGGAGTTGAAGGGCAGTATGACCTCGTCGTGCTGCATCGCGTACCATTCTCCGCGGAACTGAAACAGTTTCTGATGCAGGCACAAACGCAGGGCTGCCGCCTGGTGTTCGATATCGATGACCTGATGTTCGACCTCGAGCATCTGGAAAGCTTCCAGAGTAACGAATATCTGAATGAACCGGCGGTCTGGAGAGACCATGCGCTCCGGCACCGCCATACCATGGACCTCTGCCCGGTGATCACTGTCTCGACTCCCGAACTGCAGAAAGAAGCTCAAAAACTCTTTCCGGAAAAAACCATCCTCGTCGTCCACAACGCCGTCAGTCGTTCGATGACCCTGCGTGCGCGTTTTGCGCGGATACGGCGTACTCGCGATTCAAATCTCATCCGCATGACATACGTGAGCGGCTCTCACAGCCATGATAAAGACTTTGCGGGTATCGCCCCTGCACTCGCGTGCGTTCTTCGCCGTTATCCGCACGTGCACCTCCGCTGCATAGGACCCGTGGGATTGCCGGAGGCACTGATTCCTTTAAAAGGACAGATTGAAACGCTCCCCTTTCAGCCGCCGGAACGTATCGCCCGCTTGATCGCGGATGCAGCGGTGAACTTGGCTCCTCTGGAAATTACCAATCGCTTCACGGCCTGCAAAAGCGCGGTGAAATATCTGGAGGCCGCGCTCTGCGCCGTACCGACCGTCGGTTCCGCGACGCCCGGATATGCAGAAGTGATTGTTTCGGGGGAAAACGGCATGCTCTGCGGCTCTGATCGGGAGTGGGAAGAGACACTGAACGTTCTTCTCGAAGAACCTGATGCTCGGGTTGCGATGGGCAAACGCGCGCTGAAAAACGTCAGAAACCATCATACGATCCGCTTCCGACGCGGGGAATATGGAGCTGTATTGCGGGCGCTACACTTGCCTGAAAAACGGGGGACTGCGTGAAACCGCGGACTTATGGCACTATGCTTCTCCTATGCATCCGCTCTGGGAACATCTTGTTGAGCCTCTCCTGCAGGTCGCCCAATCGCGGACCATCCTCGAGATCGGCGCGGAAAAGGGCTACACGACGGAGAAGCTGATTGGTTTTGCGAAGGAACACGAAGGCGTCGTCCACAGCATCGACCCCCGGCCCCTGTTCCCCGCAGCACAGTGGGAGGAAAATCATCGACCGCATTTTCAGTTCCATGAAGGACTGAGCTTGGATGTGCTTCCGCGTCTCCCCGCATGCGACGCGGTGATCGTGGACGGCGACCATAATTGGCATACGGTATTCCATGAACTGAAGATGATCGCGGAGAAAGCGACGAACGCACAGAAGCCGCCGCTTATTCTCCTTCATGATATAGATTGGCCCTACGGACGGCGGGATGCCTACACTGACCCGTCCAGGATCCCGGAAGAGAACCGCCAGCCCTGCCGCACGGGCGGAGTCGATCCGGGAAAAGTGGGCCTCCGGGACATCCGCTTGGGCATCAACGCCGTGAGCATACACGCGGAGAAGGAGGGCGGACCGAAAAACGGCGTTCGCACCGCAGTGGAAGATTTTTTGAAGAACGACGCGAACCAGTATGTGCTGCGCGTAGTCCCCTACTATTTCGGCCTAGGAATCCTGATTCCTCCACATCTCCTGGCACCGGTGGATGCCACCCTGACACGCCTCCTGCAGTCGGAAGATCTTCTGAAAGACTGTGAGACGCTGCGCATCGCGGCGGTGCTCGAATATCAACGGCTGGAACATCTCCTGGAGCACTGTGAACCGCAGCGCGCCGCGGCCGTGCTTAAATGTGAACAGATAGAGCATCGCCTGGAGCGGCTGTCGCAGGCAAAGAACTCGCTACAAAAGATGCTCAAGACATCCGAATCGGACGCACTGGAATGCAAAGAAAAGCTGTTGCACATCCTGCAGACGCGCAGCATGCGGTGGACATCCGCTCTCCGCCGGTCTCTCGGATTCGTCCGATCAGTCTTCCGCAGATCCTACGAAACTACGATGCAACTACGGACAGCATCGGACACGGAACCACGCACGCTCCCGGCAGTTCCCGCAGGCATCGGCGAAGTCCGCGCGCAAGCGGACATTTCGGTCGTCATTCCCTGCCACAATTACGGTCGATTCCTTGATGCGGCCATCGAAAGTGTCCTCGCGCAATCCGTCCGTCCGCGGGAGATCGTGGTGATGGACGATGCGTCGTCGGATGAAACCGCCGACGTGGCAGCACGATACCAGGAGCGCGGAGTGCGCTATATCCGCGGAGAATGGCGAAGTGTGGAGGACGCGCGCAATGCCGGCGCCCGGTGTACCGCATCGGAATTTCTCTGTTTTTTGGACGCCGATGACATGCTGACCCCGAACTATCTGCGCAAATGCCTCGAAGCCTTTCACGATCCCGCAGTCGCGGTTGTCTACGGCGACATGTGGGAATTCGGCGACAAAGCACGCATCTTCGAAGCACCACAGTTCGACCGCGCGGTTCTCGCGATCAATAATTATATCTCTTCGCACGCGGTGCTGCGGCGCCAGGTGTTCGATCTTGTCGGCGGATACCGCAAACTGGGCAACGCCCATGAGGACTGGGACCTCTATCGTCGTATGACGCGGTTTCCTTGGAAGGCGAAAAAGGCGGATACCTCCGTGCACCACCGCAAGCACGGGGAGAGCTATTCCCATCGCTCCGCCAGGAGTCCGCAATGGACGTATCCGTTCCGCGCAGCGTATTCCCGGGAGCCTGTCACGATCTTCACGCCTTTTGCCGGAAGGCGTCAGTGGTTCCGCATATTTGAGGAGAGTATCCGCGGACTACGGCACGACCCTGCGCTCGTCTCGCTACAGTGGTACGACACGTCCGGTGACGAGGAATTTGGACAGATGCTGCGTGCCGCGCTTTCCACCATGCCGTTCGGTCGCACCGCATACACGGCAGCCCCGCATCCCGAACACTGGGGTCATGATGCCTCCTCGCTTCTGGAGCACCGGGTGGAAAACGTTCGCAATGCCCAGTACTACTACGAACTGGCGGTTGTTCGGGCCTATAACCATCTCCTTGCGAATTGCGACACCGAACTCGTGCTCACCCTGGAAGATGACGTCATTCCGGCCCAAGACGCGCTCGAGCACATGCTCCAGACAATGGACGAGGACACCGTCGCGGTCGTCGCTCCGTACCGCTGCCCGCGAAACGGCCACTTCTTGGTCTGGCGTATGGATGATAAAGGACAGCCCGATTTTCCCGATATACAGGAAACCGGCGTGAATGAAGTGGCCGGATCAGGCTTCGGATGCTCGCTCTTCCGAATGAGCGCGCTCAAGAAATTCCCGATCATGACGCGTGTGTGGGAGAATCCGCCGCGGTGGTACGACCACATCGCATTCCACAATCTCCGCACGCAGGGAGAAATTCTTTGCAACTGGGACATCGGCGTGCGCCATCTTTCCGCGGAACATTGGGAGCAGGCGGAAGCGGAGGCCTCGCGACACACGCATGCCTGCGTCATGCCGTAATGGGCGCAATGGTCTTCTCCTGCACGATCTTGCCGCCGTTCATGGAAAAAACGCGGTCGCAGATCCGCTCTAAGTCGCCCGTCCTGTGGCTCACCATCACGGCGCTATGGCCCAGCCGCTTGAGCGCGAAAAGACGTTCCCAGCACTGGACTTGGAATGCAGCGTCGCCCACCGCGAAAATTTCATCGAGCAGCAGCACATCTCCGGGAACCGCCGTGGAGACGGCGAACCCGAGCCTGTGGCGCATACCCGTGGAATAACATTTGAGCGGCAAATTCCAATGGTCGCCGATGCCCGCAAACGCGCGTACGGCATCGGCCATGGACCGCATCGCGGCGAAATCAACGCCCCACAGCATCGCGTGCATACGGACGTTCTCCGCGGCCGTATGCTCTTCATGGAACCCCACGCCGAGTTCAAAAAAACAAGAGAAGGTGGCATTGCGTTCTACGCTCCCCAGGTCGGGAACAAGCAAGCCCGCCAGCACCCGTAAAAGCGTCGTCTTGCCACACCCGTTCGGGCCCGAAAGTCCGATCCATTCCCCGGGTGCAAGGCGGAGCGAGACATCATCGACGGCATTCACGCTCCACTGCGTTTTCTTTCTGCGACCCACGATGATGCGCTCCTGTAGATGCCGCACGGGAATAAGCGTGCGGTGGAAGGACTTGGTGATATTCCGACAGGAGAGCACGGCATCTGTCATGCCACCATTGTAATGAAATCTCATATAAAAAGATGCGCCGAAGCGCGGGTCTCGCGGGCCCCGCGCTGGAGGCGCACCGCCGAAAGGGAAAGGAGGGTCCATGGGAGGAAAACCGCTAGGTTTTCCTTCCATGAATTCAATACTCCTGCACAAAATGCCTGCTCCTTTTCTTAAATATGACGGCTCCGATGCAAAAGATGGCCAAAAACACTACGGTCATTCCGAGGAGATGCTCAAGAGAGGGCGTACCGAGTTCCTTCGGATAAAGCGTGATACGCCGGAGGTCATACATCACCAGAGAAAGCGGCTGGAACTGGACGAAAACATCGAAGAGGTTGTGGAGTGCCGGACCCCGGATCATCTCGGGCATCCGGCGGATGGTGGCGAGGAGCGGAACCTCGAGGCGATAGGCATACGTGATGGGTGTCAGCCAGAAGAGCACCTGCGTGGCGATGCTCCAGAGATGCGGAATATCGCGATACTTCAGGCAATACGCGGAAAGGATCATCCCCACGCCGAGCGCAAGGATCGTCATATGGAAAAGGATCAGCGGAACAAAGACCCACTGCACCGGAAATCCTTTTCCGGTGACCACCACAAAGACGGCAAAGATGATGAGATGTGTCAGAAAGATGATGAGGTTCGTCCAGCCCACGATGAATATGAGTAGGATCCGCGGGAACGGAAGTTTTTGGACGAAAGCTGCTTTTTCATGGAGCACGGACATACAATGCGTCGTGGTCACGGTGAAATGCTCCCAGACGATGATGCCGAGGAAGAGATAGAGCGAGTAGTACGGGATCGCATCGCTCACAAACGGCCGGAACACATAGTAGATGACGAGAAACTTCGCGAGCGGCGCCAAAAGCGACCACAGGTATCCGAGTACCGATCCGCGGTACTTCAGGAAGAAATCGGACCAGCCCACGGTCCAGACGATGCGGGCCATCTGACGAACGGTGTAATTGCTGATCAGCACGCGTATATATGAGCGCATAAAGCATAAAGGATAAAGGATAAATTTTTGCTTTATCCTTTTTGCTTTATCCGCTCAGATCTCAATCTGCTCCTCCCGCTCCGGCATATGCACCGTCATCTCCGGTTTGATCGCCTGCAGACGATGCTTCAATGGCTCCATCTGCAATGGTTCCCCGTGAACGAGAATCAGCGTGCGGAGTCCATCGACCCCGAGAATCGTCCGGTCGAGATCGGCCATATCCGCATGCCCGGAATAGGCGTGGATGTAGATGACTTCTGCTTTCTTCTGGATCATCTGGTCGAAGATGCGGACACTGGTGATTGTAGGATCGATAACGCGACGACCAAGCGTGTTCTCCGCCATATATCCAACAGCCACGACGGTATTCCTGGGATCCGGCAGCTCGTTTTTCAGGTGATGGCGGATACGCCCGGCTTCGCACATGCCCGAACCCGCCATGATGATCATGGGACCCGGTGTGCCACTGAGGGCTTTGCTGTCATCCACGGTCTCGCTGTAGCGCACGAGCGAAAATTGAAACGGATTGTGGGCGCGGCTCAGGAATTCGTTGAAAATGCGCTGGTCATAGCATTCGGGGTGCTTCATGAATACGTCCGTCACGCGCTGCGCGAGCGGAGAATCGATGATGATCGGAAGCGCCGGAATCTTGCGGCCATCCCAGAGCAGGTGCAGATCGTAGATAATCTCCTGCGTACGTTCGAGCGAAAACGCGGGAATGAGCACTTTGCCTCCGCGCTTGGCGGTCTTCACGATGATATCTCTAAGATGATCGCGTGCGGTCGCAACATCCTCATGCGTCCGGTTCCCGTATGTGCTCTCGCAAATCATCGTATCCACCGCTGGCATGGGCGCAGGATCACGGATGATGGGCAGATGTTTGCGACCGATGTCTCCGGTAAATCCGATGCGTCGCACCCGTTGCCCTTTTTGCCCTTCATCTACCTCCAATACAACCATGGCGGAACCGACAATATGCCCGGCGTCGACGAACTGCGCACGCACCCCCGCCTGTCCTGAGCCTGCCGAAGGAGAAACCACGGTAAACCATTCGCCATAATTCACGCCGTGAAATAGTTCCATGCAGGCCTTTGCGTCGTCCTGGGTATAGAGCGGTCCGTCGCTTTTTATCATGGATCCCTTCAAATGCTTGCGGTGGAATTCCTCGTCCTTTTCCTGAATGTAACCGCCGTCGAGAAGCATCACCGCTGCAAGGTCCTTTGTCGCATACGTGCAGAAGATCGGCTTGCGATATCCCTGCTTCCATAACAATGGAACACGTCCAACGTGATCCATATGCGCATGACTCAGCACCATGGCATCGATGTCTTTGGAAGGATCGAAGGTGAATGTGCTGTTCTTGACCGCAGATTCCTGACGCCTGCCCTGGAAAAGCCCGCAGTCGAGAAGAATACGCTTCCCGCATGCCCGCAATTCGTGGCACGAACCCGTGACTTCTCTTGCCGCTCCATGGGGGATGATCTGCATTTTCTTACCAGTATAGCAGACATTGCTAAATGGCTGAATGGCTAAATGGTTCGCAAGCGATCACCTAACCATTTAACCATTCAACCAATTAACATATACTTTCCCTATGCACCGCCTCTCCTCTCTCCTCGTCACCTTGAGTCTTCTCGCTCCCCAGAGCGTCTCCGCCTGGTACGCGGATGATTTTATTCAGGTGCAGCAGGACACGGAGAAGAGGTCGGAAGAGCAACGTGAAGAGCAGCGAGCGCGGGTGCGGGTCCGCGAAAACCGGCCGACGGAACTGCAGTCGCGGCTGAACCAGAAAAAACCGACTGTCCAGGAGAAGAAAGTTTCGCAGCGCCAACGCCGGAAGGAGACCGAGATTTGGAAGAGCGAATCAGCCCCCCAGCGGAGGCTTCGCGATCGCCTGAACAGGCGCGCCTCCGTCCGCACCTCCACCGCGGTAGAGAAGCTGCGTGCGGATATTCTTCTCGCTGTGAACCGCGAGCGCGAAAAGGTCGGCGTTCCACCGCTCAAAAGAAACCTGATGCTTCAGACCTCGGCGCAAGCCTACGCCGCGGACATGAAGAACCGGAATTTCTTCAGCCATGAGTCTCCGGAGGGTGAAACGTATCGGGAACGCATCCAACGCAGCGGCTACGGCACGATCACATCGGAGAACTGCGAATGCAGAAGCTTCTCGCTGGCGTTCGGCGAAAATCTTGCCCGCGGCCAGCTGACGGCGGAGGATGTGATGGACGACTGGATGGCTTCCCCCGGCCACCGCGCCAATATCCTCACGGAACACTTTATTGATATCGGCATCGGCATCGATGGCTCCCACTGGGTCCAACACTTCGGAACGATGGAGACGGTGAAACGTTAAGTGCGACGATCATTGCACCCCGACATACTTGAGCATGTCGCGTACTTCGACCTCCGTCATTTTTCGTATCTGGCCTTCTTTCAGCCGCGCGTTTTGTAACGGCCCGATACGAGTTCTCTCTAACCGCAGTACTTCCAGACCGACCTTCTGGCACATCCTGCGGATCTGCCGGTTTTTCCCTTCCGTCAGAGCCAAAAGAAATTCCTTCTCTCCTGTACGTGTCACCTTCGCCGGCTTCGTTCGTTCTCCAAAAATCGTGATTCCCCCCCGGAGCTTTCGCAGCTGCCCGTCTGTCACGGGCCCGTCGACGATCACCATGTATTCCTTCTCGTGATCGAACTTCGGATGTGTGAGACGGTACGCAAGCACGCCGTCGTTGGTGAAGAGTAATAATCCTTCGGAATCTTTATCCAATCTTCCGATGGGAAAGACTTTCCCCCGCAAATTCGCGGGCAATAAATCGCGCACGCTTGCACCTCTCAGTAAGGCTTCGCCACGGTTTCCGCGCTTTGCCTGATCGGGCCGGCCCCCTTCGATATTGGTCGTCTCCACTCCCACGGGTTTATGCATGACGTAATAGAGCATCTCCTTGCGCTCCTGCACGATTGCGCCGTCCACTTCGATCGTATCCACCGCCGGATCTGCCTTCTGCCCGAGAATCGCAGGCTTGCCGTTCACGCGCACGAGTCCGCGCTCGATGTACTCCTCCGCCTTGCGACGGGAGCAGATACCGCGTGCCGAGAGGATTTTCTGGAGACGTTCCTGCATGGAGATAAGGATATAGGGAAATAGGGGTTCTGCGTCCCCTATTTCCGTATTTCCCTTATTTCCTTATTCCGGTCGAATGCTTAGAGAGTCGTCGTTTTCACAGCATCTTTAATCTTCTCGTAGATCACTTTTGCGGTCTCCGCGCGGACGATGTTCTCGTCCGGACGGAAGTAGCCCGTGGGGTTACCGTTACTGTCCGTGTCGCCGCTCACGATGCCCAGAAGCGCAGCGTAGGCGATGTCCGATTCCCAGGGGTTGCCCGCGGTGTCGCGGAAGCTCGAGTAGAGCGGAAGCACTTCCTCGCCGAAGGCATCGTTGATAATCGCGATCACCTGCGCACGCTTGGCCGGAGAATTGAGCGACGGTACGTTGCCCCTAAAGAGGCGCATGCCGGAAGCTTCCGCGCACGACACATAGATCTTGGCCCAGTGATTGGCGGCTTCCACATTTTTCGGTTTCGCCGTACAGACGCTGAGATCTACTTTCGCGGCGACCATTGCCATCTTCAGGGCTTCGGCGATCGTGACATTGTTTCCTGGTTTGAATTCCCCGGTGAGCTGTCCGGCGGAGTCGCGGTATCCCGAGACGATGCCCCATTCGGCAAGCGAAGAGACGTAGGCATTGAACCACGCTTCCGAAGGAACATCGCGGAAGACCGGTGCGGTGATGTCGTCGAGCTGCGCCACGACGGCCGTGAAGTCGGCGGCCTGCGTGGTCTCCCATACCTGAAGCTCCTGCTTGAGGAGAATCACTTCATCGAAGAATGCGTAGCCGGCGGTCGTCACAAAGACGGCGGCAAGCGCGAGGAGGGAAATGAATCGCTTCATGGGGTTTGTGTGGAAGTTTCTGATCATTGTATCAGAAATGCGGTCGTAATTGAAGTACCTCTGATTGTTACATGGCTAAATGGTTGAATGGTTCGCAAAGCGATAGGCATCTAACCATTTAGCCATTCAACCATTTAACTATTTAATTGCTTAATGCGAGCGGAACCGAATACGTAAACACACTCCCCTTCCCTTCTTCTGCCTTCACCGTAACATCTCCGCCCATAAGCCGCGTGAATTGTCGCGCGATGAAGAGGCCGAGCCCCGCGCTCTGCGCGGAATCCGTGTTGCTGCCTTTCACGCCTGTGCGATCGAAAAGGTGAGCAAGAATTTCAGGAGACATGCCTTCGCCAGTGTCGGTCACGTCGATATAACCGAACTTCTCATCGCTTCTGAGTGCGAGGGTGATGTCGCCGGTTTTTGTGTGTTTGATGGCATTGCTGACAGCATTACTGACGGCCTCCGCAAGTTTCTCCGCATCCGCGGTCACCATGATGGATTGATCCAGATGTTCGATAGAGAGCTTCAATCCAGCCTTCTCCGCAGGCACGAGATAATCGCGGATTGCGCGCTCGGCGATTTCGGCGAGGGATGCAGGCGCAAGCTTTACTTCGATGACCCCGCGATCGAGACGGGAAACATTCAAAATATCATTGATGAGAGCACCATTCTGTATGACGACCTTGTAGATTTTCTCGATTTCCCTGCGAACGTTGCCGCTCATGTCACCGCTGTCTCCGTCCATAAGAGATTCCAGGGACCACCGAAGTGCTGTGACGGGGGCACGAAGCTGATGAGACACGAAAGACGTGATATCCCTCAATGTCGTGTTTTTGCTCTGGAGATCTTTGTTGAGGCGGATATTCTTCACGCTCATGTGCGCAAGGGCGACGACTAGGAGGAGGGTAACGAGGGAGAGCGACGCGCTTGCTACGGTGATATTGAGCCGAACGGTTTTGAGTTCGGCGAAGGCGAGTTCCGCCGGCTGTTGCGCAACAATCACCCACCGGCTCCCGCCGACCGCGACGGGAAGGAATGTGGCCACCATCCGTTGATGCGTGAAGGGGTCGATGTATTCGCTTGTGTGAAGCTCTCCGGCAAGCGCCCTCGTAAATGCCGGATCCGAAGCCAGATCCCGGAACAGCCCTTCTTTAAAGTCATACGTGGGGTGCGCAAGCAGCGTTCCCGTGTCATCGACGACAAAGAGGTATCCGCCGTGCGCGATTCTCACGTTCTGCAGCCATTTGGTGATCTGGTCGGCGTGGTACTCAAAGACCATCGCGCCGAGAAAGGCGCCGGTATGCGACTGGATGGGCGCGGCGACGATGACCACGGGCTCTTCACGATACACGTTTTTCCGCAGTTCTACGTCTCCCACGAACGGATCGCGCGTCTGCTCCACCGCCGAAAACCACTGCTCGCCGGAAAGGTCCATGCCGTAGGAACCGGAACTTGTGGGGAATTCCGCCCAGAGCTTTCCCGTTTGATCGGTGACGTACGCGTGGTCAATGTTCGGATACGCGACGACGACAGCCTTGAGGCGCGCGGAAATCGTGTAGATGTTGCGCTCCTCAACGGCCTGAACCGTGAGCGGCACAGACGCAAGTGCCCGCGTCAGCTGCACACTGCGATTCATGTCCTGGGTGATAAGATCAGCGAGGTTGTTGGTGGCGGTAAGGTGTTCGGCATTGATGAGATCGTTGACGGATCCCGCGGCAACTTGATAGGAATACACACCGAGAAGAACGATCGGCAGAAACGCGCAGGCAAACGGCAACGACCACATGAGGCGCGTGCGCATCGCACCGCGGTCAGCCTCGGGAGCGCCAAGCGATCCTGAAGTGGTATGTGTTTCTGCCGGCATCGGAGCATCAGGCATCGAAGTATTTTAGCAGAAAATCGGATTTTGAGCCATATTCCACAAATCTAATTGCTCAATGGTTAAATGGCTAAATGGTTAGGTGTCGCTTGCGAACCATTTAGCCATTTAACCATTCAGCCCTTGCATCTCTTCCGAAATCCAGCGTTTTTTGCTATACTGATCAGAAAACAAAATTCTCCCACACCTCTCTATGGCACGCCGCACGCGATACGGTCGATCACTTCTCGTTACCGCCCTCATTGGCGCGGTCATCGGCTCCGCAGTCTCGCTGCGATCCACGATGCATGCGCAGACCACTGTTTCCGGATCCAGCGAACGAGGAGGAAACTCCTCAAACCTCTGCATAGGTGACAGATGCGTCATCGAAAGAGCATTGCCCAGCCCCAACGAGCAAGGAAACACGGAAACGGATGTAGGACGCACCGGAGGAAGCAACGTTGTAAGAGACATCGACGAAGATGAGGAAGATAAAGATAAAGATAAAGATAAAGATAAAGATAAAGATAAAGATAAAGATAAAGATAAAGATAAAGATAAAAATGAGAAAGAGGAAGATAAAGATGAGAAAGAGGAAGCCCGCAAGAAGGCGGAAGAGGCACGCCGCAAAGCTGAAGAAGATCGCAAGCACGCCGAAGAGGAATGGAAGCGCCTGGAAAGCGAGCGGATCCGTATTGAAGAAGAGGCCCGAGAGCGCCTGCGCAAGGAAGAAGAGGAACGCCAGAAGAAGATCGAAGAAGCCCGCAAGAATGCCTTGCCGCCTGCGGGCGGAGAGGATGTCCAGCCGGGATGTTTCAGTATCAGCGGAGAATGGACCACCAACCGCGCACTCTGCATGCAGCCGACTCCGCTTTCGCAAGAAGTGGTCACGGAGCATCCCGATGAGGAGCGGATCCAGGAAGCCAAGGAAGATGTGCTTCATAAGAAAATGGAGAGGCGCTACGTCGCCACTCCGGAAGTAGAAGGCAAGCGTATAGCTCTACTGGTCCTCATTCAGGAAACCGCAGAACGCCTCGGCGCCGTACAAAGCACGGGACTGGTAACAAATCCCGAACAACAGCAGTTCATCGGAAGCAGCATCGAATGGCTGAAAGGCGGCGCAGCGTATTTCTCCGAAAGTCGCCGGGAGGACGAAGTGGACCAGATGATCACCTACATTCGCCAGATTGCGGTATACGCCCAGGATGTGGTGGTGGAAGCCCGCAAAGCCGGTGGCACTTCGATGACCCCCGATATTTCGGCTCTCTTCCTGCGCACGGAGAGATTACTCCTGGTATTCCCGGACATCCTCGCGCTCCTTTCGCGAGAAGGCATCACCACGGACCCGAGCCTCGCCTCGGACTATGCCACGCTCCTCAACTACTTCAAGACAGTCCGCGATGCATGCGCCCAAAACGCAGCTTCCTGCTCCGCACTCGATGACGTCCTCACGGGCATGCAGCACCTGCAAGCCTCCGTCCAGAGCGTCATCACGGTCGCGGGTAAACCCGAAACAGAGAAACTCATCCGCGAAATCATCGAAGCCCGCACAAAATAATTTTCCTCTGACACACTAAAAAACCGCGGTATCTCCCCGCGGTTTTTTTGAATGCAAAGTCTTGGCGGCGACCTACTCTCACAAGGCTGATGCCTCACTACCATCGGCGCTGGCGGTCTTAACTGCCGTGTTCGGAATGGGAACGGGTGTTTCCCCGCCGCTAAGGCCACCAAGACGCTGCATTCAAAAGGACACAATGAAATTATAAACTGCATTCGCCTGCGGCGAGTTGAAAATTGAAAGTTGAAAGTGGAAAATAACTTTCCCCTTTCCTCTTTTCACTTTCCACTCCACCGCAGTGGGTATGTCCTGCCCGCGCATTACCCCGAATAAACGGAGTAGATGGCAAGTAGACAGCACGCTATTTTTCCTACTGCAAAACAGTAAGAAAACGAAAAACGTTCAATCGTCCATTCGCACCACTCGGCTGAATGCATTACTGCACGTACACCTGTGGCCGATTTTACCGGTAGTCTTCCGGCGGACTTATGGGCAGACGCAATCTTAGGGTGAGCTTCCCGCTTAGATGCCTTCAGCGGTTATCCCGTCCGAACATAGCTATCCTGCGGTGCCGTTGACACGACAGCAGGTGCACCAGAGGTTCGTTCATTCCGGTCCTCTCGTACTAGGAACAAGTCCCTTCACGTCTGCACGTGGTTATGGAGGATAGAGGCCAAACTGTCTCACGACGTTCTGAACCCAGCTCGCGTACCGCTTTAATTGGCGAACAGCCAAACCCTTGGGAGCTTCTCCACCCCCAGGATGCGATGAGCCGACATCGAGGTGCCAAACCGGTCCGTCGCTGTGGGCGCTTGGGACCGATCAGCCTGTTATCCCTAGAGTAACTTTTATCCGTTGAGCGATGCCCCACCCACGTGGGAAGAGTACAAAGTAAATCGTACTCAGGGCACCGGATCACTATCACCGACTTTCGTCCCTGCTCGGCTTGTTAGCCTCACAGTCAGGCCACCTTGTGCGATTACACGACCAC
>Ga0155171_125_pt2 | contig 21007 bp, 21 predicted proteins | sample RifCSPhighO2_01_FD_106139 | JGI IMG/M metagenome (GOLD analysis project Ga0155171, IMG submission 106139) | Candidatus Peribacteria bacterium RIFCSPHIGHO2_01_FULL_55_13
GATGATGGGTGTCGCCATCAAAAAAGAGAAATCCAGAGCGTCCCTTCTGCGCAACGTGAGCGCGCGTCCCGCGGCGATGGTGAGGGCGGAGCGCGAAAGGCCCGGGGAAAGCGCCAGCGCCTGCGCGCACCCGATGAGAAGCGCGTCGGATACGCGGAGCGTCTCTTTGGCACGCGTCTGTGTGAAGCGTTCCGCAGCAATCAGAATGATGCCGTTGATAATGAATTCCCAACCGATGCTGCTTGTCGTGCGCAGAGAACGTTCGATGATATCGGCAAGGAAGTACCCGGCAATGACACCGGGAATCGTGGCGAGTATGAGGAGAAGCAGCAGGCGTTGCGACGTGCGATCGCCACGGAAAGGGGAGAGCGCCATCGTCCACCACTCGCGGGCATAGCAGAGGATGAGCGCCAGAAGCGTGCCGCCGTGCAGAAGTACATCAAAGTCCTGTAAGCGGTCCTGTGGAAGACCCATCCAGGACTCCGCCAGAAGCAGATGCCCGCTGCTGCTCACCGGCAGAAACTCGGTAAGGCCCTGGACGATGCCGAGGACAATCGACTGGAGAAGAGTCACGCGGTAATAGTATCACCCCGTGCGTGCGACGATCCTGCTTTGCAAAACAATCAACAATACGAGTAAGATTCTCGAAATGGTTCCCTCTCCCTTCCACGGGATCTTCTCCGCATTCCAGTCGTCTGAGGATTTGACGGAGCGTCAGGCAGCGTCCGAGCCCCAGAAAAGCACGCCGACCCAGGGCGGAAAAACGGTAGGGCAGATCGCTGTGGACATCTACGAAATCGACAACTACTACATCATTCGTGCGCCCATTGCGGGTGTTCGCTTAAGCGACCTCGACATTGAAGTGGATGAGCGAACGCTGACGATCCGCGGCTTTCGCCGCCTCACCGATGAGATCCCCGAGAGCCAGTACTACCTGCAAGAATGCTTCTGGGGAGAATTCAAACGCACAGTGACACTACCCACGGTCATCGATCCCCGGAAAGTGAAGGCCACGTTCAGCAAAGATTCCATCCTGAAAATCCTCGTGCCGAAAGAGGAGAAGGTAAAGATCGTGCGGATCAGTGAAGTGTAATTGTCCATTGGCCATTTGCGATTTACCATTTTGAAATGGCAAATGGTAAATGCCAAATGGCAAATCGTTTAGTGCCTCTGTGCCACCTTTCCCCGCACGCCAGAGATCGTCCCTCGTCCGTTCAATTTCCTCGCTACTTCCGTCTGTACTTCCTTAAGAGCGCTATACACATCCTCACCACCCATCACACGCCAGTCGGCTGCACGCAGAAGTGAGGAGAACTCCTTGAGATTCTTTTTCGCCTCTTCGCGCGCATTGGGGCTCAAGTTCTTCGCATCAAGAACATTCCAGAGCTGTGCCTGCAGCATGTACAGGTTCTGTACCTTGGCGAGTGCGGAATCGGTATTGGACATAATGTGTGTGGGTGTAGGTTTCGAAGTATTGTAGGCGATTTTGCGCCTAGAGTCAAACCTGCGGGTGGAGTGGAGTCTTCTCATGCTGAAGGAGACGCGGCGTTTATGCGCTTCTTACAAAGTTTTTCTTTTGCGATTTCCTGGCTCCGATCCGCGGTTTCGCCGTATGCTGCGCGTATGAAGATCACGCAAGCCATCCTCCCTGTCGCCGGACTCGGCACGCGTTTTTTGCCGTGGACAAAAGTGGTGCCGAAAGAACTCCTGCCGCTGGGAAATCAGCCGATCATCGCACATCTGGTCGATGAATGCCTGAGTATCGGCATCAAGGACATTTGCTTTGTCATCAGCAGAGGCAAGGAAGCAATTCCACAATACTTCTATAAAGATGCCGCCCTCGAAGCGGAATTGGAGCGCCGAGGGAAAAGTCATTACCTCGAGCAGCTCAAGCGCTATGACGAGATCAATCTCCATGTGGTCTATCAGGATGAACAGCTCGGGGACGGCCACGCTCTGCTGCAGGCGGCGGACTGGGTGAAGAGCTCCACGGTCGCCGTACTCTTCGGCGACGATCTCTTCATGGGAAAGAAAAGCGGATTGATGCAGCTGAAGGCAGCCGCAAAACTGACCAAGACCGACCATGGAGCGTTCGTCGCTCTGGAAAATGTACCGCAGGAACACACGCACAAGTACGGCATCGTCACGGTGGAAAAGATCCATCCGAAAAACGACCGTGTCCTGAAACTCAAAGGCATGGTGGAGAAGCCGCATCCTTCCAAAGCACCTTCGACTCTCGGCATCGTCGGGCGTTATCTGATTCCGAAGTCACTTTTCAAGACGCTCGAAATCATCGGCAAATCCCCCGTGAAGTCGAAACAGAAAGAGATCCGCCTCATCGACGCTCTCATTCACGACCTCCCGAAAATGCCTATCCACGGCGTGCACTGCGAAGGCGTGCGGCTCGATACGGGGACACCGGAAGGATATAAGGAAGCAGTGAAGGTGTTTGAATAACAATGGAAAAGAAATGGCCAATGACCAATACTACAATGACCAAGCAATGACAAAGTCGCTATTGGTTATTGGTACTTGGGAATTGTTTGGTCATTGCTTTTTGGTCATTGGTCATTCCCATTGTTTGGTCATTGGTTCCTGGTCATTGGTCATTTACCCGCACCTGTACCCAAACGGCGGCACTCTGTAGTTCGGCTTCTTGAAGGTGTAGTTCATGCAGTCGGACCCCACGGCGGGCTTGGCCGAAGACTTGCTGCCGCGGATCCAGCGTCCGCGCTCTGCATCGTACTCGTAGATCTCTGTATCAGAGTAATCGCCGAAGAGACCATAGTCGCTGAGGTAGGTATACGGGCGCGGGTTGTAGTAGCGACGGCGGTTTTCGGGGTGAAGACCGTGGGTGACCGACCGCTGGGGACTGTTGTAGTAGAAGTCGTAGATCTCGGCATCGGAGACACCAAGGGAACGATGCCCGGCCGGGCGGCGCTCATGGAATTCCCATGGGTGCACGGTATACGCGCCTTCGGCATGAGCAACACCTACAGAAAGAACGGAACTAATGAAGGCCGTAGGGAGAAGGAAGGCAATGGAATTCGGATTGAATTGCATAGTATTTGACAAAATGGCAATGAAGGTACCACACAGTATTCTGGCGTCAAGAATTCTCTGGAGAATGCATGGGGAAGAGGGGGTATTGATATATTTTGTAATTATTGTATAATGTTCATAATATCCATACCCCCCATTCTTATGAAGAACCGTCAGATGGTTGTTGCTGCACTCGCAGGCATTCTCACCGGAACTGTCATTGGTGCAGGAACGTATTTCTCCGCCCAGGTGGTCTCTTACCGCTATAGCGACAGGGACACATTCCGCATCATCCGGATGAATAAAGACCTGCATTCTACAAAAACACTCCCTACGGCCTTTGGTCGCCACGCTGCAGCAGGCAAACGTAATACCATTCCTGAGGAATGCCAGAAATTCACCAGAGCACGACAAACCCGCTGCATTGAAATCACGAATCAGGGAGCGGACTATCAGGCAGGACACGAATAAGCCGTAAATGCCCTTATACCCCAAAGGGAGACCAATTTCGGGTTTCCCTTGGGTTTTCTGAGATCCTTTGCGGTGAATATTGCATAATATATGAAAATATGTTATTATAATAATAACATTCATACCCATTTCCCCCTTATCCGTATGAAGAACCGTACTACCCTGGCTGCCGCCTTGGCAGGTGTCCTCGCGGGCACGGTGATCGGTGCCGGCACCTATTACTCGGCACAACTCGTTTCCTACCGCTACAGCGACGTGGAAGGCTCGCGGGAGCAGTACCGCCGCAGCGATAACAGCCCGACGGATCGCGCGAGCATCCGCACGGTCAATAGTCACCAAGCTGCGGAAGCGCAGGACAACGAAGACCCGTGTGCAGATGTCCACCCGCGCCGCAAGGCACGCTGCATGGAAGCTGCAGAGCGTGGCGCTGAATACAACGACGACGCATACGACGAGAATTAATCGTTCTTGCCATCGAAAGACCGGGGCAGATGCTCCGGTCTTTTTTTGAGCCCTCACCCAACCCTCTCCCACAGGGAGAGGGCTATTGTTAGATGCGCAAGCGAGACTAGAGCTTCTGCCTTGTAGAAAAACGAGGTGAGTCGCATTGCAAAAGTGCCGTCACGCATCTCGTGAGCGGGGCGAAGAAAACGCGTGGTGGGGCATGCGGAGTGGGGTCGCGTTTTCCGACCCGCGAGCGATGGATGCGTAGGCACTTTTGCACAAGCGACACGCTTTTCTTTGTGCAACTTTCTTTTGGCAAGACAAAAGAAAGTTGCAGAGAAAAGAGCGGAGGAAGATGGGTGGGTTTGGGAAACAGGAACCGCGCACGAAGGGATCGTGCGCTGGGAGAATTATTTCGATTTCCTCCGCAGCATCTCAATTTCATCTCTCAGATCCGCAGCCTTCTCAAACTCCAGATTTTCCGATGCCAGCGCCATCTGGTTTTCCAGTTCTTCCATGAGCCGCTTGAGTTCGTCTTTCGGAATCTTCTGCGGGTCACGATGCGGGCGCCGCAGCTCGAGCTTGTTGTGCGCTTCGGCGATGTCGTGGATCGCCTTCTCAATGGATTTCGGCGTAATGCCGTGCTTGATGTTGTATGCCTCCTGAATGGCGCGTCGGCGGTTGGTTTCATCGAGAGCCGCTTTGATCGCGTCCGTCTCGCGGTCGGCATACAAAGTGACATGGCCGTGGAGGTTTCTCGCGGCGCGGCCGATCGTCTGGATGAGCGCATCGCGGGAGCGCAGGAAGCCCTGCTTGTCGGCGTCGAGAATGGCGATGAAGCTCACTTCCGGAAGGTCGAGTCCTTCGCGAAGCAGGTTGATGCCTACAAGCACATCGATCTCGCCGGTCCGCAGCTGCCGCAGAATCTCGATGCGTTCCATCGTCTCGATGTCGCTGTGCAGGTAACGCACCTTCTCGTCTTTATCCGCAAGGAACTGCGTCATATCCTCGGCCATTTTCTTGGTGAGCGTGGTAATGAGCACGCGCTCGCCGCGCTTCTTCGCCTGGGCAATCTCTTCGGTGATGTCGTCAATCTGGTGCTTGCTCGGCTTGACCGTGACGATGGGGTCCAGAAGCCCTGTCGGGCGGATGATCTGCTCGACGACAAGATTGTTCTTCGCCTCGCCCTTCGGCGGCATACGCGTATGGCGGTACTCATACGGGCCCGGAGTGGCCGAAACGTAGACTGTCTGATTCAAGCGCTCCTCGAATTCCGGAAACTTCAGCGGCCGGTTATCGTGGGAAGAGGGGAGGCGGAAACCAAAATCAATTAATGTCTGTTTGCGGCTGCGGTTGCCTTCGTACATGCCGCCGACCTGGGGAACGGAAATATGCGACTCGTCGATGAACATCAGGAAATCTTCCGGGAAGTAATCGAGGAGCGTGGAGGGGGGACACCCTGCAACGCCATCGTTATTCAGATAACGCATGTAATTTTCGATGCCGGTGCAGTAGCCCGTCTCCTTGAGCATTTCGATGTCGTACTCGGTGCGCTGGCGGATGCGTTCGGCCTTGGCGAGCTCGCCTATTTTCAGGAGTTCCTTTTCGCGTTCACCGAGCTCCGTGATGATTCCGCTGCACGCCCCATCAATCTTCTCCTTACTGGTGACGTTATGGCTCGCAGGGAAGATGGAGACCGTCTGGAGATCGGCGATAAGTTCGCCTGTGAAGCTGTCCACCTCCTGGATGGTTTCGATTTCGTCGAAAGGCATCTCCATGCGGATGACCGTGTCGCCGCCGGGAGGGAAAACTTCGATAGTGTCGCCGAGCACGTGCACCATGCCCTGCTTGAATTCCATGTTGGAGCGGCGGTACTGGATATCGATGAGCCGGCGGATGAGTTTGTCCCGCTGCACCGGTTCGCCGCGCTCGAGATGAATGGCAAGTGCTTCGTAACTGTCCACATCGCCGAGACCGTAGATGCAGCTGACAGAGGCGACAATCAAAACATCGCGTCGCGTGAGAAGATTCATCGTCGCCGCGTGGCGGTACTTGGCGATTTCTTCGTTGATGGAGGCATCTTTCTCGATGTACGTGTCGCTACTGGGGATATATGCCTCCGGCTGGTAGTAGTCGTAATACGAGACGAAGTACGAGACCGCGTTCTCCGGAAAGAACATCTGGAATTCGTTGCAGAGCTGCGCGGCAAGAGTTTTATTGTGCGCCAGGACCAGCGTCGGACGATTCAGTTCCGCGACGATATTTGCCATGGTGAATGTCTTTCCCGTACCCGTAGCGCCAAGCAGCGTCTGGTGCTTCTCTTTATTCTTCAATCCTTTCAGCAATTGTTCAATTGCCGCAGGCTGATCGCCCGTAGGTTTCCAGGGGGCAACGAGCTTGAAGGGAGTTTTGGAGGAAGGGGAAAGCATGACGAAGTATTATAGAGCGCATTTGCACCGGGTCTAGTCCCAAGGCAAGTATGTGGCCTTTTTTATGGGAGGGAGGGCTGTGGAGAGAATTGACATATTATAATAAGTTATTTATAATATTATTAATGGTTTCTGACACCACCTTTGAAGGCCCTGGAGTCACAATCACTCTTGAAACAGACATGGACGCAACTGAGGCAGTTGCTGAGATTCGTCAAACGTGTGCAGGATTAATTTATCATCAGATGCTGACGCGTGAGACCTCTGACGGCAAAACCCGAATTGGGATTTTGGTTCCAACGAACCAAACGATAAACGATTTGCTCACCATACAATCGAGACTGGAATTTAGATTTAAGATTCTTGCAGGCACAATGGGCAACTGGAAATTTGAGGCCTCTCACGCGCCCACACTATAAAAATGCTTTCCATAGAAATACTTGGGGACATCTGTGGTTGAGGGTCATTGCCTCCGAATTTGTCCCTTTCCGCCATCAACCCTATACTTCGCCAGATGATCGACCTTGATGATTTACGCAAGCGCCCCGACGTCTACCAGGATGCCGCGAAGAAAAAGAACATCGCGATTGTGGTAGCCGATTTCCTGAAGCTGGATCAGAAGCGCCGGGATCTCCAGAAAGAAGTGGATGGCATGCGCAGCACCCAGAACACCGCAAGCAAGACCATGCCTTCCCTCAAGGGTGACGAGAAGGCTGCGGCGCTCGCGGAGATGAAGACGCTGAGCACCAAAGTGAAAGAAGGGGAGGAGAAACTGAAGGCACTGGAAGAGGAGTGGAAGACGATGCAGTACATGCTCCCGGCGATTCCTTTGGATACGGTGCCCGTGGGGAAAAGTGATAAGGAGAACGTCGAATCAAAACGTGTTGGAAAGGAGAAGAAGTTTTCATTCACACCGAAGGATCATGTGACACTCGGCGAAGCACTCGGAATCATTGATATCCCGCGCGGTGCCAAAGTCTCGGGCGCACGCAGTTATTTTTTGAAAGGCGATGGCGCGCGGCTGCATCAGGCGGTGCTGCGCTACACGATGGATTCCCTCGTCGCAAAAGGCTGGACGCTCTTTGCACCGCCGCTGATGGCGAACGAAGCCTGCTTCATCGGTACCGGATTTTTCCCGGGCGCGGACCAGGCCAATATCTACGCAGTGGGCGGACAGGAGAAACAGGGCGGCCCGATTGAGGCGGATAATCTGCATTTGATCGGCACATCGGAAGTGACCGTCTGCAGCTACCACAGCGGAGAAGTGCTCACGGCCGAAGATCTTCCGAAGCGCTACGCCGGCTACAGCGCGTGCTTCCGCAGAGAGGCGGGAACGTACGGCAAAGACACCAAGGGCCTCTACCGCGTCCATCAGTTTGAGAAGGTGGAGCAGGTGGTGCTGTGTGAGGCGAATGTGGATACCGCACTCGCGCTATTCGAAGAGATCCGCAAGAACGCCGAGGATCTTCTTCAGGCAATGGAACTGCCGTACCGCATCGTGGATGTCTGCACGGGCGACATGGGGAAGGGGAAAGTCTTCATGCAGGACATCGAAACATGGATGCCGAGCAGAAACGGATACGGCGAAACCCACAGCTGCAGCTACCTCGGCGACTTCCAGGCACGCCGCTTGAATATCAAATACACGACGAAGGAAGGTGAAAAGAAATTCGTCCACACATTGAACAACACCTGCATCGCGTCACCCAGAATTCTGATTCCGATTCTGGAAATCTATCAGAATGAAGATGGAAGTGTGACGGTGCCGGAGGTGCTGAGGCCGTATATGGCAAACCAGAAGACAATCAAAGCACAAGGATAGTCATGGCGAGTATAGGAGAGGCCGCCAACGATGCCCGAAGGTGTGTAGAGACGCACCTTTGGTGCGTCTGCGATATAAAGAAAGACGGACCACAGGTCCGTCTCTACGGATGCATCTTCACGACCATTGAAGTGCATCTTTGGCTTCCCCAAGCCCTCCTTGGGTATTCCCAAACGAACACTAAAATGATATAATAATATGTTAACTCCTCTACACATGCTTCTCCTGATTGCCGGTGCCACCGATACCGTCCGCGAGCTGCTTGCAGCCACCTTTTTGGATGATCATCCGGACTGGAAACATCTCGCGCTCGAGGACATCAATGTGATGGACGGCGAATCCGCGGAAGTCGATGCATTCCAGATGTCCTTCAATACGATTGTCGCCTGCGAGTGCGTCCGCGATGCGCGCAAGGAAGCCCAGTGCCCCGTACTGATTACCTGCCCGAATCCGGCGATGCTTGAAACAGTGCAGGAGGAGTTTCCGAAAGAGCTTGTCTGTATACGCATCGGCGCAGGAAAAGAGTGGGACGGCATGAGTTTCCACCATGAAGTGGATCCGAAGCGGTGTTCGATGAAACAGATCGGCAGTTTTTTGAAGAAATTGGCACACGCGTAAGGCGAATGCATAAAGCAAAAAGAATAATGGATAAAGATTTTTTGCTTTATCCTTTATGCTTTATGCATTCGATCCCATGTTCCCAAAACTTCTCATCGCCGACGATTCCGATGCCAAGCAGATGATGCTTGAAGGGTTTGTGCGTCATCATCACTGGAAAGTGGAGATTCTTACAGCTGCATCCACAGACGAAGCGAAGAAATTAATTGATAAGCATCCCGATATCGCCTTCGCATTCGTGGACTATGAAATGCCCATGGAGAACGGCCCCGCCGTGATCCGGTATCTGAAAGAAAAGAACCCAAGCGCGCGGATCGCACTGGTTTCCTCCAGCGACAGTGAACGCTATACGTCGGATGCGACTGCTGCTGGTGCGGAGAAGTGTATTTGTACGTCGTATCAGAGCGACATCCTTGCCAAAGAAATAGGGGATTTGATCGATGCCTGGAAGAACACCTGAGTGATAGGATCATCGGGATGCGCATCCTCTTCACCCGCTTCCCCCTCGAAAGCCGTTTCGGCGGCGCGGAGGTACAGACCTTGGCGTTGATGAAGGGACTTCGCGATCTCGGTCATACGGTCGCGTTTTTGGGAAGCTGCCCTATATTATTGAAGAATAATTCGGAATTCGGAATTCGGAATTCAGAATTACACATTGGTCGTCCTCCTGTAACAAAATATGACGCAGTAAGTTTTATATGGAGGCAGTTTTCTATAAAAAAGAAGCTCCATTCCGCATTTCGAATTCCGCATTTCGAATTTGATGCCGTTCTCATGCTAAGCATGACGGAAAAGTTGCTTCTTACACCTCTGTTGCATGCACAAGGCATCAAAGTGATCTGGATCGAGCACGATCGCGTCGGCCGTTGGTTGACATGGAATCCATGGCTTTCGAAGCTGCGACGGTTGAGCGCGATGGCAACGACGATTGTCGTTTCGGATCTCAGTAAAAAGATCTACGAAGACTTGGGATTCAAGAATGTCATTGCAATTCCTAATGGAATAGATGCGACCCGACTGGAACCTCTCAATCGTAAATCAGAAATCGTAAATCAGAAATCGTTTCACATAGGCACCCTTTCCCGTCTCTCGTACGACAAAGGTATCGATGTTTTGATTGAAGCTGTTAAAGACCTGCCGGATGTTTCCCTGACGATTGTGGGAACAGGACCGGAAAAGGAAAAGTTTGAAGCTCAAATGGCAAATCGCAAATGGAAAATGGCAAATCATATTATTCCCCATATAGATGATCTCGCCTCCTTCTACCACTCCCTCGATGTTTTCGTCCTCCCCTCACGCGAGCACGACCCCTTTGGCCTTGTCGCCGGCGAAGCGATGCTGATGGGCGTTCCGACGATTGTGACGGATGCCTGCGGAATCGCGGGATATTTAACGAATGAGCACGATGCAACGATCATCCCGTCCGGTTCAATCGAGGAACTCCGGAATGCGATCCTCAACCTGAAAAATACTCCTGAGAAACGCGCATTGATGGGCGAAAATGGAAAAACCACGGCTCAAGAACTATTTTCTATCGACAAAATGGTGGAGCGCTATGACCGAATTTTGGCTGAAAATAGGCACTGAAATCATTGATTAAGGTAGAGAATGGCGGATAATTACTGCCAATTTCCTTTTTCTTTATGAGTGAATCTATAAGTCGCGAGGAATTAATGAGTGCGGACTTTTTCCATGGCGCAGAGCTTGCAAACGAATATTTTGTACTACGAAAATTTATGAAACATGAACCGAATACAAATACACGGCGGGTCATGCCTGACCAGCTGGATAATTTTTTGAGGGAACTCACCAGGCTTGAGAGGACAACGGAAACTCCTGAAAATCTCTGAAGAAAAAAGAAGGAATAATGGAAAAAATTTATAAAAAGAACGACAATGATCTCCGCATGAAGAAACTGCTTGCCACAGGTCGTTTCCAAACGCCGTGGCTCACGAGAATTTCGTCCGGCCTCCTCTGTACGATCATTCTCACGTCTTTCCCTGATGCCGCATCCGCTGCGAACCCCTATCGCGTGATTTCACGCTCGGAATGGGGCGCGGACGAGTCGTTCCTCTATACAGATACACCGGAGACCGAGATCACTGATATCAAAAGCGACAAAACCTCAGAGCCAGAGACGAAGCGCGAAAAGGACTGCTCGCAGGCGCATGAGAAGTACCCCGATGAGTTCGTTCCGGCACGCACGGTGCGCAAAAACGGCGACAAGACGTACCGCTGGGCGCTGCAATACAGCAAAGACGTGAAGCTCCTTGTGGTGCACCACACGGCCATCCAGGTGACCGGCGACGACCGCAGCTCCGAAGAGCGGATGCGGGCGCTCTACAACATGCACAGCAATACACAGGGCTGGGGCGACATCGGGTACCACTATGTCGTCGGCGATGACGGCAAGATCTTCGAAGGAAAGACTGGCGGCGATTACGTGGCGGGCGGACATGTGTACTGCGGCAATCTGGGAACGGTGGGAATTTCCTTGATGGGAAACTTCGACATAGAAAAACCCACGCAGGCGCAAATGCGTTCCCTTCAATGGCTTTTGATCACGCTGAGCAAGCGCTATCACATCGATCCGGATGGAACGACCCGGTTCCACGGCAAGGAAGTCCAGACGGTTCTGGGGCACCGCAATCTTCTTTCCACGGATTGCCCAGGCTATTACGTGACAGAGACATTGAATCAGATACGAACCAATGTGGCGCGCAACGACTACAGCACCGCGATCCGCTTCCCGGTCGTGGCCAAAGCCAAGAGCGCCGGAATCCTCGCGAAGCTCCAAAAAGCACGTCTGGGAGTAAAAAGTGATGAACCGCTCACTGGTGTCATTGCTTCCGGCCCGACAAATATCGAAGGGCGACCGGGAGATTCGGCGATCTTTGTGATCCAGTACCGCAGCGGCAACGCGGGCGTGAACCGCCGTACACGCATCGCGAACGTGAGTCGCAGCTCTAATCGTTTGGGATTGAGTCAGGAACTCGGCAGCCGCGATATCGCGATCCGCAACGATCTGCTTTTGCCCGAGTATCTTCGCCCCCGTTCCGTGCAGACGATTCGCTTAAAGGTGCAGTATCCCATCGAGCCCGGAACCTACACGGCAACGATTGGGGGAGTGGAATACACATTTAACGTAACAGGAAGAAGAATGAGGAATTCGGAATTCGGAATTCGGAATGAAATCATTCGACCTGATACGGGAAGGGTATCTCAACGAAAAACCGATACCGAGGAGCCCTCAGTATCAATTCCGAATTCCGAATTCCTCATTCCGAATTTGATCCGAATCCGCCTTTCCACCCGCGAAACCGGCGCCACAACCTGCACGACGGTGAATTTGAATGCATTGAAATCCCAGTACCGTGGGACACTCGAATGCAAGGTTCTTGATGGAAAAACCGCAATCATCAATGAGATTGCGCTCGAAGATTATCTCGCAGGCCTCGCTGAGGAGCCCGATACGGAGCCCTACGAAAAACAGCGCGCATTCGCGATCGCCGCGCGCACCTACGCCGCATTTTATCTGCAGAAGGATCAACGCAAATTCCCCGGAATGCCCTATGACGGCGACGATTCCCCGGCGCGGTTCCAGTCCTACAAAGGCATGTCGTTTGAGCTAAAAAACCCGAGCTGGGTAAAAGCCGTCCGAAACACCGCAGGAAAAGTGATGATGATCGGTGATGCCCTGATCAAGCCGCCGTATTTTTCTTCCGATGACGGACGGACGCGAAGCCCTGATGAAGCGGGATGGAACAATTTCCCCAACGCGGAGATCTTCAAAAGCAAACCCGACCCATGGTGCAAAGGCATGCCGATGGCCGGGCATGGTGTAGGCATGAGCGGCTGCGGAGCGGAGGGGCAGGCAGAGGAGGGAAAGAAGGCAGAAGAGATTTTGGAGTATTACTATCCGGGAACGACGATAATAATGACCAATGATCAGGAACCAATGACCAGGCAGGGAAAATGACCAAGCACCAATAACACAATGACCAGGTAATAACAAAATACCAAGTGGCTCATTGTATTCTTGGCCATTGGTCGTTTGCATTGTTTGGTCATTGCTATTTGGTCATTGGTCATTTCTATTTGACATAATATAATATATAAAATATTATGTATATCTATGCACTCCCTCCTCCCCATCATCCCCATTTCCGATCTGCAGCGCAGTGCAAAAATCGCACTCCAGAACGTGGAAGACTACGCCGTGATCCGCAGCCACAACCGCGATGTCGCGTTCATCCTCACTCCCGCGCTCGGGAAAATCCTGCAGGAGTCGGGGATGCTCGAAGAGCTCCGGAAGCGCTCCAAAAAGAAGCGGCCCGAACAGGACCTCGGCACGCTCATCGGCTCTGTCCTCCGTGAATTGAGTAAAAAATAATCCGTTTTTTTCCACTTTCCGTTTTCCACTTTCCACTTTTCCGTGCGTTACCCCACCATCACCGCCGCCCACGAACTTCTCTTCCCGCTGATCCGGGAGAACATGGCAAAGTCGGAGCCCGCGCCATACTACGACGATGAAAGAAGGGGAATCGACCGCCTCGCGGCGACGTTTGATCTGATGCAGCGCGATGAGTATGCCGATACCTTGAGCAAGGCCGCGTATCTCTTCTGTTCCGTGATCGACGGACACTTCTTCAGTAACGGAAACAAGCGCCTCGGTGTCGCGGTCCTCACGTATTTTCTCGTGGTGAACGGCTGGAAACTGTCTGCACCGAATCTGGAAGACCTCAAAGCCGAGCTCCAGCACTTCTTCCCGCACTTGAGATGGGAAGAGGTAAACGCGTTCCGCTACAGCCACGAATATTTCTTCTATCACCTGGCGCTCATCGTTGCGGACCGCAAGCAGAAGGGCTCAATGAAATTCACCGAAGAGCAGAAAGCAGTACGGGAACTACTCGCGTTTATTGCGATTGAGCCAAGGTAAATAAGGCACTACGGCCATCTGTTCTTCGGCACTTTCAATGGAGGAGGATATGATTGCCCCCCTGTCGGTGGACGAACGGTCGGCGCCGGATTTGGGGGTGGTGGGCTCGGGGATACACTGGCATTGGGCGGAAGTACGCGTGGCATTGCTGGAGGCTTCGCGGGAAGCGCGAGTACCTGATTCACTCTTTTGGTGATCTCTCTTTTAAGAGTTTCGACGTTCATGTTGGACCCCAAGCCTTTAAACACTTCATGGACGCCCTCGGCTCCACGATGACGAAATACAGTAGTACCAGCCTCTTTTGCGCCATCACGAATGGCGGCATGACCTTGGTTCACAATCACAAAATATGCACTGATACCATGTGGATATCCAAATTTGGGAAGCTCCTGCAGTTTCCGCATTTGAGCGAATGCCTGTGTATCTTCGATTTCCATAGGATTTAAGAAAGTGCCTGTAGAAGAGCTTCCACCCTCGGCGTCTGCTCCCACGCGACTCCCAGATCTTCACGACCCATATGACCGTAGGCCGCAAGTTTTTTATACTGCGGACGGAGAAGCTCAAGATCGCGGATGATCGCAGCCGGGCGGAGATCGAATACTTTTCCGATCGCCTGCTCGATGCTGCGGTCTGTAAGGGCTCTTCCTCCCTGCGCCTGCTTTATGGTGCCAAACGTATCCACACGAATGGAGACTGGTGCGGCGATACCGATGGCGTAGGCGACCTGCACTTCACACTTTGCGGCAAGCCCCGCTTTCACGACGTGCTTGGCAACCCAGCGCGCGGCGTAGGCGGCACTGCGGTCCACTTTGCTCGGATCTTTTCCGGAGAAAGCTCCGCCTCCGTGGCGACCGTATCCTCCGTAGGTATCCACGATGATCTTGCGGCCGGTGAGTCCGCAGTCGCCCGGGGGGCCTCCGATGACGAAGCGCCCGGTCGGGTTGATGTGAAACACAGTCTTTTCATCGATGTACTCTTTGCAGATCGGGTTGATGATGTGGCTTTTCACATCGGTACAGATCTGTTCGTAGGAAACACCCTCGGCATGCTGTGTGGAGATAACGACACAACTGATGCGAAGTGGCCGGCCGTCATCGCTGTATTCCACGGTGACCTGGCTTTTACCATCCGGGCGCAGGAAGCCGACTTCCTTGTTCTTGCGGGCTTCCGAAAGGCGCTTGGTGAGCTTGTGGGCCATGGCGATGGGGAGTGGCATCAGTTCCGGAGTTTCATCGCAGGCAAAACCGAACATCAATCCCTGATCTCCCGCGCCCTGCTCTTTCTGCACGTTCGTTTCACTGTCTACACCAAGTGCAATGTCCGCGCTTTGTGCGCCAACACAGACGACAACTGCGCAGGCTTTGTGATCGAATCCGTAGATGGCGTCGTCGTATCCGATTTCGCGGACGGTTTCACGCACAACTCCGGCGATATCGATGTAGCCGCTCGTGCGCATTTCACCGGCAACAACCACGAGACCCGTGGTCGCGAGGCATTCACACGCAACGTGCGCATGCGGATCTTGCCTCAGCGCATCATCGAGGATGGCATCGGAGATCTGGTCACAGAGTTTATCGGGGTGACCTTCTGTTACGGACTCGGATGTGAAGAGGTGAGACATACGGATATGGGAATGAAGATGAAAATTTAGATTCAGGGGAATGTGGTTCCGTAGAGACGCAGTGGTGAGCCTGTCGAACCACGTTGCGTCTCCTTCGTGAACAAAAACGCTTCCTGTGTAGAGGAAGCGCGGGCTGCGGACTATCTTCCCCTAGTCGGGGCTGGAATTCCCACTTGCTTCACGCGGTGAAGAGTTGGGGGACGGATCAAACGAGCCAGGTCTCTTTCCGTCGCTCTGGATAGCGGTGATGTGGGAGGATCTTAGGCGGCAGCCGGGGAGGGCGCAAGATCAGGCGAAGACTTTTCTTTGGATTCCCAGCCTCTGCTGAGCACATGCCAAAGATTTTGACGGGCCCTCAGGCGCTCTTTCGCCTCACGAAGACGTCGGTCATCAAACAGATAAATTCCTCCCACATTTCGGGAAAGATGAGGACGCTGCCAAACACGTTGTGTAACGGTATCCAAAGCCTGGGGTTCGACGAATAAATCTGTTTTGTGTCCGCTTGCAAACTCTTCCGCGACGATTGCATTGGGGCAGGGTTGCATAATCACATCATGGAGATAACGCCCATACTGATCCCCCGAAAACGGGACCACGGAGGCTACTAGTCCATGATTGCACTCTGCAACAAAGTCCACATCTTCTCCTTGAGCATCCGTGATGAATCCGCCTCCACTCGTATCTCCACCAAACGAGACCAAACTCGTCTGCATCAGAGTATGCGGACACATGCGATTTATCTGCAAACGCGCCTCACCCACGAAACGCAAAAAATGATCATCGCTTGGCATGTTCAGCTTCTGTCGGTTACACCATATATTATAATGTTCCTGGATTCCCCAGATCTGCTCCCTGGAGCCAAGGGTGCTGATGGGCATACCTCTACCATATTCCGAAGCCAGCGTACTTCAAGACAACTATCTTTTACGTTAGCTCTAGAGCTAGCGGCGAATCGGAATGATATCGAAGCCACATAAATACATCTGTGCAAATGCAAGCAGGCGACGTTTTCGCAGCATGGCATCCGTATCTCTCTTGGGGTACGGTACTCCTCCTCTCTATGAGCATGCCCCGTCTCGCCACCGTCAGCCTGGTCCGCAATGAAGCGGACATCATCGAAACATTCGTACGGCATAACGCGGTGCATGCGGTGCGGATGGTATTCGTGCTCCACCGTTGCATCGATAACACGAAAGAGATCTTGGAGCGCCTGCAGGCGGAAGGGTTCCCGATCGAACTGCATGAAGAAATGGATCCGGGATATCTGCAGTCATCGATTGTGAGTGGACGGTTGGGAACCCTTGCGAGGCAGGGCGGGGCGGAGTGGTTGATGTCGCTGGATGCCGATGAATTCCTTGTAGCCGCAGAGGGAAAGACCGTGACGGAGACGCTTGCGGTTTTGGGAACGGATCGTGTGCAGTTGCTCGCGTGGAAAACATATGTGCCCACGCCGGAAGACAATATGAGTGACAGTAATCCACTGCAGCGCATTGTGCAGCGGCGGAACGCGGAGAACCCACCGATCCGCAAGGTGCTGATCCCGGCAGAGATTTTGCGCGGCAGTGACTGGCATCTCGCGATGGGTTGCCATGAACTGACGCGCACGTCGACGGGCGAAGTGTTCCCGGCGATCGCGACGGCAAGCATCGGCATCGCACATTTCCCGGTACGCACGCCAGAACAGTTCATGGGAAAGATTCTGGGGGGATGGGCAGCGTTGCTGGCAACGCCGGGATGCGATCCGCGGAAGGTGTACCACTGGCACGCTCTCGCGGAGCGGTGCGTCTCTGGCCGGCCGCTTTCGCTGGGCGAACTCCGGAACATCGCTCTGCGGTACGCGTCACCCGAAGGAATGCTCTCCGTGCCGGGTCTGGTCTATGACCCTGTCCCCACCTCCACCCATCGACCGCATCATCTCATCCGCACCGCGTCGCCCACTGCGGTGTTGATGGACAGCGCGCTCGCATGCGCAACAAAATCCGTCGCGTTTGCTGAAACGAGTGATGCGACCCCGGATCCCCTCATGACCTTCGCGCGGGATTTTCGCAGAGCGGTCGACCGCATCCGGCACGCACTTTTGGAGGAGCAATCCTCGCCAGATTTCCCTGCCGTGGCAGACACGAAGCAACATGAGGAAGCGGCATATGTGTTTGCGATCGCGCTCTGTGCGGCGATGGCGTCGCACCCGCGGCCCCTGGAAGGATCGGCGCTTGCACGGCGCCAGACGCTCGGATCGCTCATCGCCATCCTGCCGCCGGAGCGGGCATGGATCCGTTCGATAGTGCAAGCAGGCAAGCTACCGCTTGCGATTGAAGGAGCGCTACAGGAACTCATCGGCATTCTGCAGAGGCAGGACTTCCCGATGCTGCGCCAGCAGTGCAGAAAGGAATGGGCGAGCGACGATGTCGCGCTTATCGTCAGCCAGATGTGCACCGCGGATCTCCGCCCGCCCGTCCCCCTGAGCTTCGGAACCTTTCTTTCGCAAGCGGTCCACACGCTGCTCAAAGAGGAGACAGGAATGGAGCTTGGCATCGCCGATCCCCGCGTCCGCGTGACACATCTCAGCAGCGGTCGCGGAGAACTTGCGGGAGAATTTTTGCGGAGGATGGTGAACGCGGGCATTGAGCGCGGCGCGAATCCGGATGCCCTCCGGCATGACGTACTCGGGAGGATGCACATGGAAGAATCTTCGCCGGTACTGCGGGCGATAGCCACGGCCCGCCTGAGCGCCCTGCTGCAGGCATTGCGCATGCCCCTCTCCGGAGACGAGTTGCTTCCGATCTCCGCGAATGTGCTCGGCACGGATGATGCACGATCGACGGTCTCCGTCATCTGCGCGGCGCTTGGAGAGGACGTTCCGGTCACGATGAATGCCGCTGCGCACGCGCTGCTCTCCCGCTACCTCCATGCCCTGAAACGCAATGGAATGGAACGGGACGCCGTAGCATCGCCTGCGCTCCGGGGCATCGCCTGCGTCCATGCGCTCCTGCAAAAGACCGTTACCGGCATCGGCGCGGTGATCGCGCCACGTTCTCTATTGCATGGATATGCGGGAAGCGGCATGCGCGAGGCTCTTCTGGAACATTTCGAGCATATCCGCATTGTGGATCTCCATGGCGAACCATCGGAAGGAGGGGGGGATGAGCCGCTGGATGGAGCGGACCACAGCGGCCTGTGCCTGCTGCTGCTGGTACGCGCTCCATCCGCAAGACAAAAGACCCTCTTCATGGAATGGAAAGGACTGAAACTACAGAAGTATCATGCGCTGCTCTCGCGTGCGCTGCCTGATCTGCCATGGCAGGTGATCGCTCCGGATAAGCCGGGATACGTTTTCCTGCCCTAAGCAGGCGTGCTGATCTCGGCAACGACAGCATCTACTTCACGCCACATGTTGCCGACCTCTTGGTGGTGTTTCTGGATACCATGATGGATGCGTGTGAGCAAAGGTAATCTTCGCGCTTCGGCGCACAGGAGATCCACGGCTTCGGCGATCTGTTCCGGAGATGACGGAAGATCGATGAGGTATTCCGGACATGCATAGAGGGAATACAGTGCGTCATACTTGTGATGCCAACGCGTTGCCAAAGCAGGAACACCTTGGGAAAGCGCGTTAATGAGTGCGTGGTACCGAGAACCGACCAGCGCTTCACAGGCGCCGATAATTCCTTTGGTCACCTGTGCGTCCTTGGGCTGCACCAGAGCAATGGGGGAATGACATCGTTCTTGAATTGCTCTGCAGAGAGGCTCATCACGCTCCTCGTGGACAAGTAAAAACGGCGTGAGACCGTAATCACGCGAGGCCCGTATCACTTCCAACAGAAAGGGGACGTAGGATTCGGCAATTGCCGGAAGGGTTTGGTCGAGCATCCGCATGTTTGGCACGATCGCGATGGGTCTCCCTTGCGGATACCACTCCGCAGGAAGCATCCCGGGCACATCAATGGAAAAATCGGGCGCAACGCGCACTGGCGTATGCCCCCGCGAAAGAGGATACAAATGCTCCAATGAGGACTCTTCCCGCGCATAGACGCGGTCGGCATGTTGGAGAATGCGTTCCATCAAAATTTCTTCTTCCGGAGAGAATGGGCCGAAGCTCTGGGGAAGGAAAATAACGCGCTTGTTCTGCTGCCTCCATCCGGGCATTGCTTCTGCAAGCATATGTAACCGCTTCTGCCCCCAAGGAGCGCCGAAAAAGTTTCCCGAAGCATCAAAGAGGATGTCGCTATCCTGAACCGGTCCGGCATTGTACGTACACCGTGCATGTGGAAAATGCTGCTCAACCGCGCGGTACATCAATGCATCGCCGGTGTTACCGGTATACCCCACAAAGATATCTGCGTTGAATGTTGCATTGCATACGAGTGGTGTCGCCGGCTTTGCAATAGCTTTGGCAAGGATGGTACAGACAGCTTGATGTTGCCGGAGCAACAAGGAGCGTAGCGCTCCGGAATGGTGTAAAAATTTATCGGGGTGCAGAGCGGCATATGCCTGATGTGTGTTGTCGCGCAGTTCCATCCATTCCGATGCGATCTCCGGATGAGCTTTGGTGGGAATCCCCAGTGTCTGGCATGCTCGATGCAACAGCCAGTCCGTATGAATGCGCGGCGGTCCGGGGGGCGTAAACCAAGTCGGCTTCGTGACAGAAAAATACGAGGCCCAGTGTTTCATCGGGTCACCGTAGAGAATGCCCGATGCCGACAGGCGCTGAGCGACGCGCTCCGGGATAATGATGCATCCGCCCTGGATAAACCCGGACGCCAGCCGGCTTCCGCTGACGGAATCGGAAGGTGGCATCTGTGTAAATGTACGGTCGATGCGCGTGTCCGGATCAATTTTTACAAGGAACGCCGTGGGTTTTTTCAAGTACAGATCAAATATCCTCTGCCACAACTTTCCGCCGTTCTCCACACCATAAAGCGCCTTGCCGGCGTGCATCTCTGCAGCAAACTGCTCGCCCAAAACTGAAAGTGCCAGCGGGTCTCCTCCGTCAGAACAAAGGACAAGACGGGCTGCAGGATAGTGCCTGCGCAGGCGAGACAGTGAGGCTTCGGCGAGTGCCTCGTCACCACACACCTGCATGTAGAAGGTGAACAGATCATCGCCCATGACAGAGGGGGAGGGTATGCACGAAAGGAATGTATCAGAACAATGCGACGTGTAATCCCTGGGCGCCCCTTCTTGTGGATATGGAGCACGATACAGGCTGACACATGCATGTTCATGCGGTAGAATGTGGTATCGCCATGCTTGCTGCTTCCCGCCCCTTCAGCCTGGTTATCTTCGGAGCCTCCGGGCATCTGGCGAAGATAAAGCTGTACCCTTCGCTGTATATCCTTGCACTGAAAAAGCGGCTGCCCAAGGACTATGCGGTGATCGGCTTTGCGCGGTCCAAAATGGATGACGCCAGCTTCCGCGCGATGGTGGAGGCGTCCGTGCGGGAATCGATGCCGGAAGTGACGGAGAAGGCGCTCCAGGAATTTCTCGGGCATGTGCAGTACCACCAGGGGCAATATGACAAGACGGCAGACTTCAAGGCGCTTGCCAAAAAAATCGACACTATGGAAAAAGGTTGGAACCCTTCGACGAAGCTCAGGGCAGGGCAGCCGGTGCGCCTCGCTTAT
>Ga0155171_118_pt2 | contig 19774 bp, 19 predicted proteins | sample RifCSPhighO2_01_FD_106139 | JGI IMG/M metagenome (GOLD analysis project Ga0155171, IMG submission 106139) | Candidatus Peribacteria bacterium RIFCSPHIGHO2_01_FULL_55_13
GCGATTCAGAATTGCGAGCCGATCAATCCCGATACGGACCCCGAGCTTATTTCGCTACGGCAGAGAGCCGCAGTACTTCCCGCGGAGATTCAGGTGGTGCAAGACGGTATCAATAAAATCCGGGAGCGCATGAATCCCCTGGAGCGCGACCTGCGGGACGTGGACACCTACATTCCGCCCGAGGCGACGAAGACGCAGTTTGAAGGAGCGCTCAATGCGTTGCGTGCCGAGCGAAAGGTATCCATCGAATTTTCTTTGGAGTACTACGAAGGCTTACTTTCCAGGAGAGAGGCGGAGAAGGCGGAGCTGGAGCAGGAGCTGAGTAATGTCCAGGCCCGCATCGCGGCACGGTTGGCCGAGATCCAAGGAGAGAACGATGCGCGGCAGAGAAGCTTCCCGACGGCCGTGCATCTTTCGGGTCCCGATGAATGCGAGTACTACCATTGCCATGGCGTTCTCTGCGGCAAACCGGATCCGGCGCAGAATGGCTGTGGACACGGTACGACGACGGAGGGTGATGCCGAATGTAAAGAGTTCATCAAGTTGTATTTGAAGGCTGCGGGGGCGGGGTGAGGCAACCGCCTCTGGAGCGGTCATACGGGGGTTGAATCCTTCCTCCCTAGATAATCATTGTTGCAGCAACATTCCATAGCTCACTTTATCTGTGGAGCTTGTATCGATGGCATATGTTCACCAATCCAGACAAAGAATCCAAGATATTCAGCAGAGCAACTCTTAAGAAAGAGAATTGTGAGCAAAAGAAGCACAAAAAGAATTACTTTCTCCCGGAACATCGGATAAACAGCCTTTCGCCAAAAACCTTTAAAATTCAGGAACTTCGTTAGTGCTTTAAAGAATTTTTTCATAATGTATAGAACATGACTGATGCAAGATGCCCCTTTTCTTTTTCATGTCTTACACCGCGCTCCCAGAGCAAAGCCACAAACGAATTGGTTTCTTGTATTTTTTCTTCTTGGGGGCCGTATCTGTCTCTCCAAACGCGATACAGAAGCGGTTATCATAGTGATTTAGAAACATGCTTTTTGCTTCGCTGGCTCTCCACGGTTTTTACAATATCTTCGATGATTTCTTCTTTGGCCCACAGCCAATGCTGTGACCAAACTCGATATACCTCCCAGCCGAGTCTCATCAGAATCTCTTGGCGCAATCTATCGCGGTCACGGGCTGATTTTGTTGTGTGATATGTCGCTCCATCGCATTCCACCGCCAAAATATACATATTCGGATTATCAGGATGCACGATAACAAGGTCAATTCTGAAACCAGAAACGCCATGCTGAGACTTCACTTCATAGCCCCTGCCCTGCAATGCCCTTTTTACTTCTGTCTCAAATGAACTTTCTTCTTCGCCATCTGGTTCACCATTTCCAATTCGGTTTCCCTGCAATGTCTCAATACCATCTTCAGCGTATGCCAAGTACTTCTGAAGCAGAATGCCGCCCCTATTGTTCTGTGCAGGAGAAATATCCACAGCGCGAATAGAACTGACGCAATACATCTTTTCGCTGGCGCGTGTGACTGCCACGTTTAATCGGCGGTAGCCCCCCGATTGATTTATGGGGCCGAAACGATTGAATACATTGCCGTTTTTGTCTCTTCCATAACAAATAGACAATATGATTGTTTCTCGCTCATCACCCTGCACTGATTCCAGATTTTTAATGAAAAAACCGCGCAAGTCAGGGTTATTTTCGTCAAGAACTTCGGCAAACTCAGGAGATTCTTTTAGCTTCAGACTCAGGGCGTCACGGATAGCAACTTCCTGCCCTTTGCTGAAAGCAATTACGCCCAGTGATTTACTAGCACCATACGTACGGGCATGTTCCAGGCACATTTCAGCAACATGAGTAGCTTCAATGTCATTTCGTCGCGTTCCGTCTTTACCTCCGTCGTAGATACCATTTGCCACATGCACGAACTCAACGCTGACATCGTGAGTAATGGGCGCAGGGAAGGTAATCAGTCTGCTGTCGTAAATGTGGTGATTGGAAAATGCTATCAGCTTTTCGTGCTTACTTCTGTAGTGATACATAAGCAGCATGTCGCTATGCGGCAGAACTGTAGCTGCAGCTTGGATAAGACTTTCGTATCCCGCTTTTTCTCCGACTGTTTCACCTTCAGCATCTTCTTCTGCATCGGATTCTTCCTCGATACCCGTATCAAAGAATGAAGTTGGGGGAAGCTGATTTGGGTCACCAATGACAACGACCTGACGTGAACGAGCAATTGCCCCTAGCGCATGTTCCACTCGGATTTGTGATGCTTCATCAAAGATGACCACGTCAAAACGCAGGCTTTCATAGGGAAGGAATGAACTGAGTGTAAGAGGACTCATCAGCCAGCAGGGCTTTAACTGCTGAACTAGAGGCGCGGTATAGCCGAGAACTTTGCGAATAGGGGGGTGCCTTTCCTTCTGACTTTCTTTGATAAGACGCTGAGCCTCCTTTCTCATTCCAGTCATAGCTGTTTGCATAGCTGGCTTCTGCGCTTGATATATACGTGTGACGTTATATGTTCGCACAAGCTTCTCTAATCGCTTAAATTCTTCAATATACTTCGTGTGTAGTACTGGGTCGAATTCACTCAGGACTTTATCTGCCCTATACAGCTGTTCAAGCCATGCGTTCCAAAGCGTTTTCACGTAACAAGATACCAACTCATTGCCTTGGATATTCTGTTCATCAATTTCTTTTACGATGTCCTGAAAGCCACGCTCTTCAATCTGTTCTAGGGCGCGTTTGTATCTTGTCCACTCATCCAGACCAACAGCATCGTCACGCATGGAAGCCAATACCTTTCTACATTCACTGAAAGTCATTTTTTCGATTAATTCCATGCCCTCATCGCTTGCGAATAAATCACGCAGGATTTTCTGAAGATTGCTGATAGAAGAGAGTTTTTTGGCTACTTCCGTGGATGCTTTTCCTAGCAATTGCAGAGTACCCTGAAATTCTTCTGCCTGAACAACGCTTTGCATCGAGGGAAAAGTGCAGTTGATGCTGGCAGCATAATCTTTGTACTTCAAGACAGCATCGGGCTTCTCCAAGATTTGTTCGCTAGTTGGTGCCTTAGTGCCAAGTTCTTGACTGAAATCCAACGCTTCGATGCGCTCTTTCAACTCAAAAAGTGTTCGTAACTGAGATGCGTCTGATAATAATTCGGACAGGACAGTAGGAAGTTTTTCACCTTCAATATGTAATGAAACATTAGTGTACAAGGAAACAACGTCCTCAGCTTGTTGCTTCAGAGTACGCAAGAATGTGATGCGCTGTACTAAAGGTGCTTTCCCCGCGTTCGCTATCGGAACAATCGCCTTAATACTTTCTTCCAGCGAGTGCAATGCTGCGAGTTTCTCTGCTAATTCTGGCAAGAGAGTTTTTTTGCGACATTTCTCAATCATGTGCCGGCAGTCCATCGGCAATTCATGCAGGCCTCGTTCTTCCATGAGCCTGACTGATTCGTGTAAAGCAATTTTCAATGTTTGGAGATCGCCCCTGCTCAGTGACTTTTTGAGATGCTTGGCTGCAAATTCTTGCAAGCACTTATCAAGATACTTCTTGCTACGTTCTGATTCTGACAAAGCCAACGTCAACCCTCTCATTTTTCCGTGTTTCTTTGGGGCTTCCAATGAGCAATACCCCGTAATTGCAGCGCAGTCTTGCCTATATTGAGATGAAAAATGACGCAGCCACGTCTGATAGCCTGCTCTGAAGCGTTGTTCAATCTGTTGTAGTTTTTTCCTATCCAGGTCTTCTTCAAGAACGCCGTACTTCTGCAAAAGGTCTTCTTTTTCGGTTACTTCTCCTTCCAACTTGCAAATGAGCTCAGTTGCTTCCTGTAGCCCCTTTAAAACTGATAATGAGTGCCACCCTTCAATTCCTTTTAATTCGTTCGCAAAGGTGAAAATTGGTGAAAGACTTACAGCCTCATCGTAGGACTGGTTAAAGATATTAACGCCACTTCCATTTGTGACATCTGTAGCTAGTTTTTCTATGTCATCCAGAACATCCAGTAAATCGGCTGATTCTGAATTCCAATTCAAAACAGCATCAATAACCGATTCTTTACCGAGGTGGTCAAATTTGTATTCCGTAAATTTCCAATCCTTGGGAATTGTAAAAACTTTTTGCGCTTCCGCAATATGACGCTGATAGTGAGCAACGACATCCTCCACTTCTACGCATTTAGCCAAAAAACCCTGAAGGTCTGCACTACTTATACCTGTCTGCAATAACAATGACAGTTGGCTATTCGCCTTAAATAATTCAGGGGAGCCAAATGCCCGTTTAATATCAGCCACACTTAAAAGCTTTACCCAGTGAGGCAATTTTTCTATTTTATTTATCAGAACAACTATTTGGCTGATGGATTCATCAAGTTTCCCCAACGTCAGTTTTACTCGTTCCAAAAAATCAGGCGAGAATGCTGTGCGCTTCACAGGACGCCACGAATGCGTGGCGCGTTTGCTATGCACTTCTAGAACTTCAGCCAATTGCTGAAGTAAAGAACAATTTGCTAGATAATCGTCATAAGTGAGTTCTGAAATATTCTCTGGATACCACGATAAACTTTTCTCCGTCTTAGCTTGATGCTTTGCCAGTTCCCCATGCACCCAATAAACCATGCGCCCTAGAGGTTCACGATTTTGTAGCAGAGCCTTGGCATATTCACTTAATTGACGTACACGCTGCATACGTTTGGTCATCACTGAATCAATCTCCGCATTCTGTCCCATTTTCGCATGTCCATTTGTGATGTCTTGATAGTCTTGAACGATTTGTTTTGCAAAAACCTTTTTATCCGCAGCATGGTCATAAAGCGGTATACATATTCTTCCCAATCCCACACCTTTCAGTTGATTAAAAACAACTTTAAGCGCGGCTTGCTTCTCGCAAACGAATAGCACCGATTTACCCTGTGCAGCTAAAGATGCAATTGCGTTTGCGATGGTCTGACTTTTCCCCGTACCAGGCGGTCCCGTCACGACAAGATGATGACCAGCTTTGATGCGATGGATAACTTCTAGCTGACTAGAATCGGCATCCAAAACAGTGAAGTCATTTTCCTTCGTGAGACATTGGTCAACAGCATCTAGTTCTACTCCGAGTGATTGACCATTTGGTTTCGGCAAAGCCTCACCCTCGCAAAGAGCCTTGATGAATTCATGCGAAAGCATTCCCTGTCCGTTTTTGCGTAAATCTTCAAAAATCTGCTGCCCGTGAAACGAATACATGCGTAACCAAACACCATCTTCCACTTCATGTTTTATTTTCACTTCCTGAAAGGCCTCCTCGACTTTTTTGAGTAGTACCTTGTATTTGGCGAGCAGACCCTCGGAATCTTCAGGCGCATCAATCCGCTTCGTTTCATATTCTCGTTCCAGCATGAGACTGAGTACTGGATTGAATTGCGGGTCATACTGGCTACTGTCGAGAGTCAATTCAGTGTGTTTTTCAGGACGCTTCTTTGTCTCCAGATTCACAGGAAGAAGAATAAGCGGTGCTTCGTAATCGTATTCATCAGTCGCGTTCTGAGAACTACGCTTACCAGCCATTGGCTGCTTCCAGCGAACACGGCCAATCGCAAGGAACAGTGTGTGCAAGCCGTGTTCCTCTAGCTTTCTTTTATTCTCTAAACGAAATCTTTCAAGTGCGCGAATCAGCTTCTCCCCTCGTGGAGAGCATTCTGGCACTTTTTGGAGCAACGTTTCGAGTTCGCGTTCCATTTCCTCAGTAAATTCTTCAGGATTCATTGATTTCTGTTCAGATTCATCGGCGGTTTTCTTTCTTTTGCTCCCTCCGTCACCGTTCTGTTTAATTTCTTCAAGTTCTTCGATTCGCAGAATATCTTTGTGAAAGAAATCCACAGATAGGTCTTCGATGCCTGTTTCCATGTATTTCTTCCTAAAATTCATCGAATCTCCATCGAACTGAATCGAGTGAGCAGTTTTCGGATAGCGGAGCAATCTGTTTCTCCTTGAAAAATCAATGGCTTGGTCTTGGAATCGCCCGAATACGTCTAGGGCAGAAGCCATGTTTGAGGAATTAAGTAGGTAAGGAGAATGCTGTTTTTCATGGGGGCAAACATTGGAAGGCAGTATAGATGCTGCTTCAGCTAGACAGAAGAGCATTTCGTATAGGGATTTTGTCATCCTACACGTATGATACGCCCCAAAGTCTATGAACTCCCAAAAGACAATCTGGGGCTTCCACGCTCGTATCGAAAACGAGCAATTCTTCATTGATAATTCCGTTATTGGCATCGGATGGTCACCTGTCGGTTCGCTCATCGGTTTAACAGAGAGGGAACAGGTGAAGGAAAAATACAGAGCGATTTTTCCTGACCATAGCAACGCAAAGGTAAGTACATCCGCAGGACAGCTCTACCGCTTCGCCAACGAAGCTAAAAAGGGTGACCTTATTGCCATGACAAGGAAGGGCGGTGAGAAGGAGGTTTGTATCGGAGAGATAACGGGTGATTATTTTTTCGATGCGAAGAAGCACGAACATAATCCCCACTTGCGCCAAGTGAAATGGTTGAAATCCGTTCGGCGTGAACTTTTCAGCCAAGGCTGCCTCTATGAATTGGGTTCGGCGCTGACGCTTTTCCAAGTGAAGGAATACGGGGATGAAATCTTAGCGGCTCTCCACGGGAAGACGATGGAGATTCCCGCCGATGAAGCGATTGCGACGGAGAGCGTGGATTACGAACAGCAGGCACTGGATTTCGCCAAAAAACAGCTTCTTCGTTACGAGAAGGGACACGGGGTCGCAAGACTGTTCGGACATCTGCTAGAAATCCTCGGCTACCACACTGAAGTAAGCAGCCCAGGTAAGGATGGCGGCGTGGACATTGTTGCCTATCCCGATGAACTTGGAGTACGAACGCCGCGCATCAAAGTACAATGTAAGAGCGGTGACGTAAAAGCTCCCGAAGTACGCGACCTTCACGGAACGCTCAACGAAGACGAGCAGGGCATCATCGTCACACTCGGTAAGTTCACGCCCGACGGTCGGCAATTCGCACAATCGAAAGGGAAAGTGCAATTATACGATGGTGACCGACTGGTTGAACTTGTCCTTGAACACTACGAAGAACTGGATAGTTCCTATAAAGCACTCATGCCGCTCAAACGAGTCTATGTCCCTGATATTTCGGCTGAGTAATGTAGATCACGCCGCTCTCAAAGCGGGAACTCCGAAGGTTCTAATAACGTTCAGGATGCCCAGTCATGAACCATTCGCCCTGCGGGGCTCAGATTCATGGCAACGCCATCACTCGCTTATAGCAACAAAGCGGCTCCAGCCATAATCTTGACGTACAAAATCAATGATGATTTAATCATGATCCTCTCTTTTTTATGGCTAAATCTTCTACCTCCGAATTGGTGACCTCACACTGCATTCCATGCAGAGGTGTCAGACTAGATGACCAACAACAGCGAGAGCCGGCATTACAACCAGAGGACGCAGTTCAGGCGGTGATTGATAAGTACCGAGACGGAACAACCAGGATTACCTGTCCAAAGATTGCAACAGTGTTTGGACAAGCAGAATCTTGCGATGCTCCTCAGCGTACGAACACGGTCTTTCCTACACGTTGTGCCTATTCAACGTTGCCAGAACCTGAAAGCAGTGACTGTGCTTCTGCATCCGTTCAGGTTCTTGTTCTTTCCGTACGAGCAAAGAAGTGTCTGGAAAGAGCACGGATTACCTCGATACGGCAACTGGCACAGCGCTTAGCAGATCCATTGGATGATATTTGGAATGTTGGAACAACGGTTTTGGATGAATTCAAAGAACAATTGGCTGTACAAGAGCGTGTATTGAACGTGGAAACTGTAGATCAAGGGTAATGGAAAAAACTCACGGTTTCCCCTCACTGTTCCACGATTTCAGCCACCGTGCGGGGTGCCCGGTGCGCCGTTTCCAGTAGAGCCATCCGATGATGCAGACCCCTCCGAGGACGATGAGAATTTTGAGGACTGTTTCCGCCGTATTGATCCCCTCCATAAGCGATTCCATCGCGGCGAGCCCCGTGTACCCCAGTAGCATGAAGGTGAGGTTGCGGATGTAAAAGCCCACGTAGGTGGCGACAACAAATGTCCGCAGATTGATCTTCAGAATGCCGCAAAGGAGGGAGATCGGCGTGCTCGGCATGACGGGGATCGAGCGCAGGACAAGGAGGAGGATCTCATCTCTCCATGTTCCCTTGAAGTGCTCACCGAAGTGTTCCAGATCCTCGTGTGTGACACCGATGAATTTGCCCAAGCGCGGGACGGCTACGTCTTCCAGCTTGTCTCCGAGCACGTAGAAGAGCCATGCACCGATGGCCTTTGCAAACGTGGCGAGCGCGCAGATCCAGAGGAGATAGGGAATACCAAGTTGCTGAGCGGCGGTGATGCTCCCTGCCAGCGTTGAAACCAGCGGAGAGGGAATAGGCGCGATGATTTCCTCTACGATTCCGCCGACCATTACGAAGATGGGCAAAGGCACGGACTGCGCGGTCTGCTCCAGCCAGAGAATGACGCTCTCAAACATAGCCGATAGATGCTACAGGCATCCGGCATGCCGGCCAACGTCCCCGCGGATTTTCCCGACCGTGCGGCTAGCCGCGCCACGCGAGATACGCCACGTATGCGGCATAGCCCAGAAGCATGATGACGCCGTCCAGACGCTCAATAATATGATTCTCCCTCTGCTTCCAGAAGAACATGCGCTTGTGTACGAAGCCGGTATGCACCGCGAAGAACAGGAGCACCGTGGCGGCCACGGTGACAAGAAGATCCACATTCATAGCGGGCTGGAACGGAAGCGGCGCGATGACGGAACTGACCCCCAGAATCCAGAAAATGTTAAAGATATTGCTCCCGACGATGTTGCCCACGGCGATATCCGCTCTGCCTTTGCGAGCGGCCACCACGGAGGTAGCCAGTTCCGGCAGAGACGTTCCGACGGCAACGATCGTGAATCCGATCAAAGCTTGCGAGACACCGAGCGCCTCAGCGATGGTCACCGCGCCATCGACTGTCAGCTTGCCTCCGCCTACAAGCAGCGCGAGGCCGATGAGCACGAAGCCGCACGATGCCCAGGTACCCCGCACACGAATGCCCTCATCGGCACCCGCAGGATCGTCCCGTCGCATACCGGCGGTGTACCAAAGGAAGATCAAGAAGAATGCAATGAGGGTACAGCCGTCTGAGCGGCTCAGCACTGCGCTGCCGGCACCATCCAGAAGCATATCGTTCGCCATGAAGAAGAGAACGACGGACGCCAGAAGCGCGAAAGGGATTTCCTTCCAGACCGTGGAGGTCTGCACGGCGATCCTGGTGATGACGGACGCTATGCCCAGAATCAGGAGGATATTCGCAATGTTGCTGCCGACCACGTTCCCGATGGCGATGTCGGGGGCGCCCGACAGGCTGCTCGTGATGTTCACGACCAGTTCCGGCATCGACGTGCCGAAGGCCACGATCGTGAGACCGATGGAGAGATCGGAAATGCCGATGCGCTTGGCCAGCGACGAGGCCCCATCCACAAGGAGGTCAGCACCCTTTACGAGGATGCCGAGGCCGACGATAAGGAAGAGGGCGGCGAGAAGCATTGCGCGGCAGTATAGCGGCAATGTAAACCGCATTCAATCTCGTGTACCATGAGCAGCATTCTTCCCCCCTTTCCATGATCCACCTCATTGCCATCGGCCAGTACATGCAGAGCCACGTCCTGAGCATCATCATCGCGCTCCTCGTTTCCTACGGCATCGGTTTCCTGTGGCACGGCCCGCTCTTTGGAAAACTCTGGATGGAGTACAATAAGATCACGCCCCCGAAGAAGGAGGATATGAAATTCTCGATGATGCTTCCGGGACTCACGGCCAACCTCGTGCAGGTTATCGTCCTGTCCGCAGTCCTCGGTCGCACGTTCGAGATCGTGGCACTTGCGCATGTCGGCCACGCGCTTCTGATCGCGACCATTATCTGGCTCCCCTTCACCGGACTCACGATTGTGAATAGCTACGCCTGGGAAGGAAAGAAGATCGGCCACATGGCGCTTGATGCCGGGTACTATCTGGTCTCCTTCTGGGCAATCGCGGCGGTTCTGTATGTGACGCTATAGGCGTTTTTAGCCCTTTCTAAAAAGCATCTGGGAATCTTGACGCTTTCTGAGAACTTCGTATAATTATCTGCTATGGCAGGAAAAGAAATCGCTCCGGGGGCATTAGATACCGAAGTCGCAAGACTAGGAGATCTCATGCAACGTAAGGGGATCGATACTTCCACATGGCAGGAAAGCGCTGGCAACAAATCTTTGGGGCATCTGGCAACGGAAATTCTTCAGGGGGACGCTATTTTGGAAAATGAAACGACAGATGAAGAGCTTCGTCGAGTCACGCATGTGGTAAACCTATACGTGTACGCCATTGTTGCGGACCAAAAGCTTCAGCTAGTGGAAGACAAGCAGGTTTTTGTGGGGGGAAAAGAACGAAAGCGAGGGATGAAATTTTTGTCCGAAAAGAAAGCGGTCACAGAACCTTTGGATTCAGCCTGCAGACGGGCGCTCCAAGAAGAAATCCATGTAGAAGCGGCGACGGATATCGAGAGATTGGACGAGGATATCGTGGAAAAAGACTCTCCGAGTTTCCCAGGCCTCGTAAGCAAATACATCGTGTACAAGGCACGGACGACCCTTGCTCCTGAACAATACCGCGCCGAAGGATATACAGAAATACAGTCGGATAAGACGACCTACTTCGTTTGGCAGCCCGTACTGGAAGAAACGGAGGCGTAGAAGGCCGCTTCGACGGCCTTTTTTATTGGTGTTGTTCCGCCGTCATCACGCACCGCACTAAACGCAATGTGGGATACGGAATTTTTTCTTCGAGTGCATCGAATACGGGACGCAGCAGCTCCGTGCCGTGCTCTTCGAAGGCGGAGCGGATGATGGGTGCTTCGGGGTGCTCCGCAATGAGGTACCCCAGGTTTGGGGCGAGCCCTTCCGCGAGGAGGCTTTCGAAGTAATGGACGACGCGCTCGGGCTTCACGCCGCATGTTGCGACGATGGTATCGAAAGGGGTTTGGCGTTCAATGAGCAGGCGAATCTGCTCGCTGCGCATCGCGCGTGTCACTTTCGACCCGGTTTTCTTTTCTTTCTTTTCCCCCTCCTGCGCGGGCGCAAGACTGACCGGTTGGTACAGCGGTCGCGGTACGTAGGTTTTCATTTCTTCCGCGAGGGAATCGTAGAGTTGCGTGACGAGCGGTTCTGCGCGGATGGACGATGCCGACCAGCGCTCGACGAACACTCCTGCGCCGCTGCGGACGCGGCTCAGAGCGACATACGCCTGCCCCGGTTCCCAGAGTGCTGCCAGATCCACGATCATCCGGTCCATGGTTGCTCCCTGTGCCTTGTGGATGGTGGTGGCCCACGCGAGTGTGACCGGGAAGTTCCACGCGCCCAGAACTTCATTGCCGTCGCCGTCCAGACAGGAGAATTTTTCGATGCCAACTTCGATGCTCTCCCCCGAGATCAGCCCTATGTGCAGCGATTCTTCGGTGATCGCCCGCACATGGCCAAGGCTCCCGTTCACGTAGCGCCGCTCGAAGGACATATCGTTCTTTCGCAGCATCACGAGCGCGCCGACTTTGAGCCGGAGGACTTCGGGGATGGGCAGAGACTTCGGAAGAGCTTCGATCGCGCGGTCACTCCCCTCGTACTTCGTGATAAACGCATGTTCCCGCTCCGGAAGCGCCGCAAGACGACGATCATTGAAGGCATCCGCCTTTACACGGTGCGGATACAGCCGTGGCGCATCGGTTTCCTCCGTAATACCGCCGGTGTGATCTTCCAAAAATGCGCGGACATGATCGTTCACGATTCCTCCGCGAATGAAGTTCAGCACATCGAGAAATTCGATGTCCTGCGTACGCATTACCGTGGAGAGAAGGGCCGGCTGGAATGCGCTTTCCTCCCAGACGCTATGCAAAAATCCCCAGTCCTTCTGCTCGTTGCCCGGTGTGACCGGCGGCAGCTGGGCGAAGTCCCCTACCGCGATGATCCGCAGGCCTCCCCATGGCTGATTGCAGTGCCTGGCCCTGCGTGCGACTCTGTCTGCCGCAAGCAATGTGGTCCCGCTCAGCATCGAGATTTCATCGATGATCACGCAGCACGCGCGCTGCAGTCGCAGCACCAACCGACGGCTGCGCAATGCCCGGTCGACGGTGGCCGCAATGCCGCCTTCGAGGATGCCAAGGCCGAAGAAACTGTGGAAAGTCCGGCCGCCGACGATGACTGCAGCTGCCCCGGTGCTCGCGACGATCGGAAACTCATCCGTCGGCTTTCTTTGAAGATACTGATCCAGCAAAAAGCTTTTTCCGGTACCCGCAGCGCCTGTGAGAAAAATATTTCCCTCGCGCTGGAGCATTTCCATGGCTTTCTCCTGGCAGGGAGTAAGGCGCGAGGTGGTGATGGTTGCGGAAGGCATGGAACGAAAGTCTCCTCCACGAGGAGAGGAGTTGTATAGGTGTATGATCGTACACCCAGATACAAGAAACATCTACGTAATATTTCCATCGTTCATACGTTTAAGGCTTGGTTGCACTCTTCCCTATGCACCCTTTCTCTCTCTCTGCAATGATCTCCATAAAACATACGGATGTCCGGGCAACGAGCATGATCCCCTTGCTCCTCGCTGCCTCTGTGACTCTTTCCTTTGCCCCGAAAGCGTTTGCGGCTCTGCCGCCGCCACTGGGAGCGGCAACGAGCTACGCCATCCTCGGCAGTACCTTTACCAATACGACTGCGGGGACACTCGTTACCGGAGACATCGGATTTACCACGGGACCGGCGGTTCCCCCCGCAGGAGTCCATAACAACTATGGCCCCGGCGCGCCCTACGCTCTTGCAGGCTCCGATCAGAATACCGCGTTATCCGTACTGGCTGCAGAACCATGCACATTCACCTTCCCCGCAGGAGCGGTCAATCTCTCGACCGATACGACGCACGGACCCGTCGGTGTGTATACCCCCGGCGTCTACTGCGGCTCGGGCGCGATGAATATCGGCGGTCCGCTGACACTCAGTGGCAATGGAACATTTGTGTTCAGAACCAGTGGCGCACTGACATCCACGGCCGGAGCGATCGTTGCGTTGAGTGGTGCATCCGCTTGTAATGTGTTTTGGACGCCAGGGCAGGCAACAACGCTTGCGGCAAATACGACGATGGCGGGAACCGTGATTGCGAACGCGGGCATCACCGTAGGCGCGAACGTTACGTGGTCCGGGCGGGCGCTGGCATTCGGCGGAACGGTGACGACAGATACGGTCACCATCGCGCTCTGTGCCACGGTAGTACCAACCTCCTCTGCCCAAAGCAGTGCATCCGTATCTTCGACAGTCTCCAGCTCTTCCTCGTTGTCATCCTCATCGTTTTCCCAAGCAAACAGCAGCCTGCAATCATCCAGTGCGCCCCGTAGCAGCATTCGATCAGTGGTAAGCAGCCGGTCTCGTCGATCATCAAGACGCACGGCATTCCCTGAACCGGTCATCCTGGCGCTGGTGGAAAACCCTCCGCCGCCTCCCGATGTACCGTTGTTGCCCAATACGGGCATCGGTGAGCAGGGTACAGATATGCCGTGGTTGCCCATCGCAGCGGGCGTATTCGTTGCACTGACCTTTTTGGGCACCATCATTCTGGAACAGCGTCTGTCATCCAAGCGCTGAGAGACCGCTCTCTCTATAACGCTTCTCTCTCCATCCATGGTCAGCCTTACGCTCCCCAAAGTCGCAATGCACATCGTCGCGAGTGCCGGTTGCGCATCCACGCTGCTGATGTTTCAGCCTGCCGCACATGTGGATGCGGTGATACCCCCGGAAAAACCTGCGCGGGTCAGCCATTTTCTGCAAAAAAAAATTGCCGATGCAGGATTGCCGGTACGCCTGAGGATACCCGCGATCGGTGTGGATGCCGCAGTGGAAGGCGTCGGGCTCACGCCGGAAGGAGCAATGGATCTGCCCCTGCATCCAGACACCGTGGGTTGGTATAGCCTTGGGGTGAAGCCGGGGAAAAACGGGAGTGCGGTGTTTGCGGGACATCTGGACTGGTACAACGGAAAAACCGCAGTGTTCCGGAATTTGAGCACCCTGCGGGAGGGGGATATCCTCTCGATTGAAACAGATAAAGGCAGGTTTCTCCTGTTTGCCGTACGCGAAATCCGTTCGTATAACCCGGACGACCTCGCTCCGGATGTTTTTTCGAGCAGTGGCAGCAGTCATCTGAACCTCATCACCTGCGGCGGTGCCTGGGACAGCGTTCGCAAGATCTATAGTAAACGGATCGTTGTCTTCACGGATGCGGTACACTCCACTCCATGATCTTCTGCCCGCTCCCAGGCATTCCCCTCATTACCCAGGGCTTCGGCCAGAACCCCGACCGCTACGCGCCCTTTGGGATGAAGGGGCACGACGGTATCGATTTTGAAACCGTGGATGGTACGCAGATCTATGCGCCACACGATGGAGTCGCGACGGTGAAAGATGACGGAGCCAATAACTACGGCCTGCATCTGATCATTGATGACGGCAAACGCAGAAGCGTCCTGGCACATCTCTCGGAAGTTAAAGTCCAAAGCGGCCAGCAGGTGTATCAGGGCGATCCCGTCTGCAAAGCGGGAAGCAGCGGGAACAGCACCGGAAGCCATCTCCACTGGACCTTCAAGATCCTGAAAAACGGGGTCGTTCAGAATAAAGACAATGGCTACAACGGCGCGATGGATGTCACCGAGCTCACGCGCCTCTGGCTGGACCAGGATCTGCATTTCGACGCGGAATATTCTGATGAGGCGAAGGCCTATCTTTCCATGACGTTTACGGACAAAGAGTATCTCAAGAATCCGTCGAGAACGGCATAATCTCTATAGCCTCATGGTGCTGCAATCTCTTCGATCTCTCCGCCACGCAGCGGATGGACCTCCGCGCGCAGTTCATCTGGTCCGTGTGTGCCAGCAAGTACCAGAGCTGGGGTGAAACCGCGATGTGCTACCAGCGCAATGAACGGCTTGTGACCGATAACGACATGGGCCTGCACATTGAAGGATCGGACATCGACGAAGAAATTGAATAACCGATTTGCCGTCATGAAAAGAACGAGGCTGGGGCTCCGTTCTTTTTTTTAGGCGTATAGCCTATATCTTACAGGTAACTCCTTAAGCAGTCCCCGTCTATGACTTCAAAATCTTGTGTAACTTCGCAATCATAAAAATCACCTCCATACCGAAATTGCTCCTCCAAGCATCCTTCATCCATCAGTAATCCTGAGAGATCAGATACACAGCGGTCAATGTTATCCTCAAAAGTTTCGAGCATTTGATTCTCCAGTTCCTGTCTTCCATTTTCCAAACTCGATTTAGCAACACAACCCACAATTGTTAGGAGTAACAGAATCGGGATCCAACGCTTTAGATTTTGAGATTTCATGCATTTGTTAAGAAACCTTCTTTGTGGATTCAGTAAACCCTAGAGCAATATCCGAACTGTAATTGATATCCTGAGGCGCAATCGCACTGTTCTGTGTCCCAATTATAAGTGCCATTCAGACCACAGTACCGTGGCTTTTGGCACTTTCCATTTCTGTATAAATATCCTTCATTGCAGTCACATTTTTGTTTATCCACATTGTATGTTCCTGTGTATCCACAATCAGTCCCATCAGGAACTATGCATTTCCCATAACTACTCCAATAGCCCCGCTCACATTCACAAATTACTACCCCTGCTTTTGTGTATTTATACTTTCCGTGTGGCTTACATGAATCGAAAGTATTTGTAGCGTCTAGATTACCTTGAGAATCGAAAAGTAAGCTTGCAGGAAGACTGCCTCCCCGCGATGGAATGTAGCTGGGAAGAGCATAAATAGAAGGAGTGTAAGAAGAGCCACCCTTATAGTAGTTATTTAGGTACGTACTGGGATTCCCTGTGGCCGTTCTGCCTGTGTAGAGGTTGGTATTACCTGGATAGCTCCAATTATTGTAAGGGTTTCCATCAGGATTTGAACGATAGTGAGGAGCAACATACGTCCCGTTCTTGCGGTAGTAGCCACTTACCCGAACAGCGGCCTCAGCAGCTTCAATAGAAAAGAGTGGGCTCAAAATCGGGCGCGCTGGCTCTGCAAACAGAATCCCGACAAAAAATAAACTGATTAGAGCGAGATTCTTCATATAAAAGCCATATTATGCTTATTGAAAGCCAAGTAAAGCGTTCCATGATTGAATAGAACATATTGCGTTTGAGATTGAAATAAATACGCGTAAAGTTTTCCTTATGGTTAAAAAGATCATCATAATTGGATTGCTACTTTTCATTCCATTACTGGTATCTGCTCACTCAGGTGGTACTGACTCCTTAGGCGGACATCATTGTTGGACGAATTGTGAGTCATTGGGACTTACGTATGGCGAATATCATTTTCACGAAGATGAATCTGATTTTTCTGGAATTGAAATTTATTACGACACAGTAAAATTTGTGGAGAAAACCAAATCCGACATTAAAAGTTTTTCTAGTAATTGGGGTGCGGAAGAACTTTGTGACACTCTCCCTTTAATGATAACTACAGGGTACGACAGTGTGATAAATAGCGCAGATATGATGGTAACATTTGCAAGAGATCCGAATTACCATTTTTGCGAAGAAGATTTTGAATGTTCAACAAATATGAAGTATTTACAGGATTCCAATAACTTACAAATGGAATTGGTTACGTGGCTAGCATCAGTTAGTGACACGTACTGTGGGACAGATTACTTGAACACCCTTCTAACAAAATTATTGAATCATCTACAAAGCAAATATGGCATAGATACTTCCCCATTTACCTCAAAACCACAAAAGCCACAGAAAAGTTACTCGTCTGTTGCTAGTAAAAAAACTGCGCAAAAATCTGCCGTTTATAAGCCTAAAATAAAAAAGGCAGCATCCTTGAAATCTTCATCAGCCTCAGCAAGTTCTGCTGTTCAACGAAAGGAAGTCGCTTGCAGACAAAAGGGAAGAATTAAGACATGTGTCTGCCCTTCTGGATATAAAGCCAACAAGGAAGGAAAGAAATGCGTTTGGTGGAAAAGGAACTGATGGCGTTCTACTCATCTCCGCTTGCTCAGCATCATTCACACAAGTTCTTAAGGATAAGTAAAACGTATAGAGTGCTAAATCATGTATGCGACTATGTTGCAAGAACTTTTCTGGTCATCCGTCTTGCCCCTTGTCATGGCATGTCTCACACTTCGCTTGCCTTCCTTCTCACCTTCCTCCCCCCAAGGCTTGGGTAAAAGTCATGATTTTTGCTTTGACGGGAAGTTAAGATAACTATACAATAGTAAGTCCTGATCATTATAAATTATCGTTAACTCTGTACAGAGATTGGCAGCCTAAAAAGCTATCAATCCCTATACAGAAATGTATAGGAAAAGGTGTGGAAGGGATTTACCTCGATCCATCCCTACCACTTACCTAAGGAACTAAGTTTTAAAGGGCGACGATATAGGAACCGTCGTCCTTTTTGCGATGAACCTTATCGAGAGGCAAATAGAACACTGTTCCATCTGGTCTCACAAAGGCCACCAGACGCAGGTGATACCTGCGCGGTTTTCGGAGCATGGCGATTTTGTTTGTACTGGGGCAAATACCATTTCGACAACCCCACTTCGTTTCGCCCCGCCGTCGTGAGATCGACGCCTACGTACAATCAAGATCGAGGACTTACGCAGGCCAGATCTCACGAAACTTGGATTTTATTTAAGTGACAACCGCCTCGTGGTAGGCCACCGAGGGGATCACAAGTAGAGCGGCTAAGCTTTCCTGGTGACCACCACGAGGAGGTCGTACTTGTGATCCGGTGCACCGAGCTTAGCCTGAACGGTGGAGTCGCAAGGACTCAGCTGAAAGACCTAGTCTGGATAGTTGCTGGTAAGCATATTATTCCGTACAAAATAACAGTCAATAGAATTCAAAAAAGCGCAGAGCTGACAACGAGACCGAAAAAATAGTAAGGTCCATCAAATAACGCCAGCTCCCTGCTGGCGTTTTTCTTTATCCCAATATTACTGCCCTACACCTTCTGGAACGTGTTTTCGCCTCTGTTCCACGGAAGCATAGAACTGAAATTTTCTCTTCCTGAAGCCAAAATAGTAGATATCCAACAAAGTATTTTCTGAGAAAGACTTCATCATTTCTCCCGCCACTCTATAATCCCACTATGCGAGCACTGAACCGCACACCAATGGCGCAAAAGTACAAAGGCAAGTGGGTTGCCTTGAAGGCAGACAGGAAAACAGTAATCGCTTCCGGTAGCAGCGTAAAAAGCGTGAAGCAGACTGCCCAAAGAAAGGGCTGCAAATCACCAATCATCACGCGCATGCCAAAGTCCCCCAGGCATTTTGTGGGATTTCACACTGCATAATGAAATTTTCCTACGTGAAACAATACGGCTGCAGCATGCCGATTATTCCTGTAAAACTCCGCAGAGGAGAATTAATCGTTGCGACGGAAGCATTGGTGGACTCCGGTGCAGGCAGCTGCATCTTTGATGCGCAGTTTGCAGATGTTCTTGGAATTCATGATATCACAGAAGGAGGTATTCAAGTGGTCTTTGAAGGAGTCTCGGGGCATACCATTGTCGGATACCGGCACGATGTTGCTCTGGAAATCGGAGGTCGTGTGTTTTCAAATATATCCATCGCTTTCTCAGAGCAAATGCCGGACAACGCAACCAATATTCTTGGGCAGCTGGGCTTCTTTGAAATTTGTCCCATCAAGTTCACCTACCAAAAACGGGAAGTGGATATCATGACGGGGAGCATACGCTGAAATACCGTTATTGTTCGAATAAACAAAAACGCCAGCACCCTGCTGGCGTTTTTCTTTATCCCAACGTTACTGCCCGATCACCGGCTGGAACTTGTTTTCCCCGATATTCTTCCATCCACCCCAGTTACACGAAACCGTGTAGGTCGTATCGCCCTCGGTGCAGCTTGTGGACTCTCCACAGGCGACATCACCGCAAACACTGCCTTTGCAGACAGGTTTGGTCTGGTCGATAGTGACGGTGGGCTGCTGCGAGCAGGTGCAGCTGCCGATGGTGTATCCAGATTCCGCCGAACGAATTGTTGACATATCAGCGATAAATTTTATTATATCCATGTGACGAGAATTAAGACTCCCAGCGGTTTACAGGCTGAACTCCTCATCAAAGACGCCTGGGGTCCGGAAAAGAAATGTGCGGGGTTGCGGTACATCGGAGATGATGCGCGCAGACGCCTCGGCGGTCTTTTCACCAATTGTGATGACACATTCGATTGTGAAGATATCGCGGAGGACATGGCCAAGTTTCGTTTTGGTTTTGCCGACACTGTACCGGACATCAATAGGTTTTCGATCCGGGGAGCAGTCGCTCATCTCTTTCCAGTGATCAGCGTGGATGATAAGCCCTCGAACGCCATCTGGCACTTCGACAAATTGTCATTGCAGACTCTGAATGCCATTCGACGCATAGACGAACCAAGTGCGATCACCATGCTCTACGCGGATACGCTTGATAGCAGCCGTATCAAGGAAACAGGATTCGGGCATCCGCAAGTCATCGCCGATGCCTACAACGATTTCGAAGGAGAAGATGTGGCTGAAGGCAATGCACTCTCCCTACGGAATATTTTTGTGAATCTCGGTACTGGCTGGGAAAACACGGCCACGCAACAAACAAAGACTGAATT